>Ga0126369_10004395_pt1 | contig 10342 bp, 6 predicted proteins | sample PanSoiMetaPlot_1_FD_109646 | JGI IMG/M metagenome (GOLD analysis project Ga0126369, IMG submission 109646) | Tropical forest soil microbial communities from Panama - MetaG Plot_1 | ecosystem: Environmental > Terrestrial > Soil > Tropical forest > Bulk soil | place: Panama | collected 2016-02-17
CGGGCGTTGGCCACGGCCGACCGTTCCCACAGCGCGCCGCGCCAGCGGTAGCCGATCGCCAGCGTCGCGGCAAGCCCGAGGGCGGCGTAGAGGAAAGTGGTCGCGGGGAAGCCGACGGACTCGATGATCGGCCCGGCGGCGAGCAGGCCGAGCGGCAATCCCCAGATCGCGAGCATGCGCATCCCCATCACGCGGCCGAGCATCCCGTCCTGGGATGCCCGCAGCATCACCGCTGCGAGCGGCGTGAGGCAGAAGCTCTGGACGAAACCTGCGAAGAAGAGCAGCGGCAATCCCGCCGCCAGCGTGTTGGTTTGCCCGAACACGAGGATCGCCGCAAACCATGCCGAGCCGGCGGCGAGCATGGTGCGGGCGGCCCTGAGCGGCAGCCGGTTCGCGCTCACCAGCAGCGAACCCGCCAGCGCCCCTGAGGCGAAAGCTGCTGCCAGGTAGCCGAGGCCGGATCGGCCGACCGCGTAGACATCCTTCGCGACGTAGGGCAGGAGGCCGAGGACGAACGGAAAGGCGAGCAGGTTGACCAGAAAGGCCATGCAGAAGGCGCCGAGCAGGTCGGGCTTGCTCCAGACGTAGCCAACCGCAATCTTCAGGTCCGCGAGCGGATGCGCTGCATCCGCCGCGCCGGAGCGCGCGCGAGGCGGCGAGCGGGCGACGCCGAGCGAAAGCAGGAAAGCAGTGACATACAGTGCAGTGACCACAGCGTAGGCCGCGCCCATGCCGATGAGTGCCACGCCGCCGGTGCCGGCGAGCGCGCCCGCCACACGCGCCGTGTCGGCGGTGCTCCGCGCGATGGCGAGGGCCCCAAGCAGCATCTCGGGCCGCATGGTCTCGCCCACCAGCGCGTGTCGCATCACGTTGTCCGACGGGCGCAGCAGGCCGGCGATCGCCGCGATCGTGAACACGTGCCATGGTGCAAGCGCATCGGTCAGCGTCAGCACCGTCAACACCCCTGCGAGCAGCACATAGACGCCGCGCGTCGCGCAGAGCAGGGTGCGATGGCCGATGCGGTCGCCCGCGACGCCGAAGAACGGTGAGAAGAGCGATCCCATCCACACCAGGGCGCCGAACACCACCAGCTGCTCCACCGACCCGGTGGCGGTGAGCACGTACCAGCCGAGGATCAGCGTCTCCATCTCGAACGCGAGCGACGTGGCGAGGTCGGCCGGCCACTGGAACCGGAAGCTGCGGACGCGAAAGGGGGCCAGGGCCGACGCGCGGACAGCCCGGGGAACCGATGGCATCCGCGAATGCTACAGACAGAACCACGCGCCGCGCAGTCGGCGACGAGCACCCAGCTCCTCGATGGCGTCGAACTAATGCTGAGCGCGAAGAGACTCGGCGTTGCCCGGAACTGCCGGGCCGCAGCCAGGCGGTAGCGCAGCGACAGCTATCGCGGCGGCCCTTTTAGGGTCCCCACGACCAAGCTCATCCCGTTCGATCCAGCTTAGCTCTCCGCTGGCTCTGTGAACGCGGAACAAGCCCTTGCCAAGCGGAGCGATGAAGACGTCGACCCAGTAGGGTGAGTCGACGCAGCGACTGAAGCACAATCGGTCGAAACTAGTAAAGGGGAACAGTGAACCGAGAACAGGATCGTTCGCGGCAACCATTACGATGGAAGTCAATTCGGGATGGCTGCGAGGCACGCTGTCCTTAAGAGAGGCCCATTTCTCGACCACCTTCCGCGCGGCTGCGTCTAGTGAGAATCCTTCAGCTGGCTGCACTGTTAGTTCCTGCTCTCCCCTTAGCGTTCTGCTAACCGCAACGCCCAGGCGGTCACTGCAGCAAAGATCACAGACGCCCCAACAACCAACGCCAAGTCGTTGAGGAACTGCTGCAGCGGCGTACCTGCCGTCGATCTATTCGGATACTTCGGGTCATACACTACTCTCACCGGAGCGCCAGCTTTGAGATTCTCGAGAGGGGGATTGCCCTTCCCCGAATCCGGTGCGTTTCCGGCGTAGTTCGCGTCACCGACGGTGAACTCGTAAGAAACGTAGTGACTGCGCGCGAATTCAGCGTGGCGAACGATGCCGACCGTCTCTGCGCCCCTGACCACGAGCAACGCCCGATCAGGAACCAAATCGGTGGCAACGAAGAGGAAGAACGCGGCGAAGAGGATCGTGAGCAGCGCCGTCAGCACACTGCGTCGCACCGGGAGGCGTTGCAGCCCAGGAGGGTACGCGCCATCGTACAAATCCGTGGCCATTGCGTCTCTCTAGCGAGTGCCCGCCGCTTCGGAAACAGCCCTAGCCTCGCCCTCATGAGCCAGATCCTAAGCAGGCGGCGCGCGCCCAGTTGTGGTCTTTCGGTGGTTTTTTTGTTGGCGATGGCGGATGAAATTCGCCTACAAATCATGCACATAACAAGATGAACGGCGTTTCCACCGCCGCGCGGCCCCGCGACCAAACCGACGGGACAGCGGTGGACGGAGTCGGGTACCCTACTCCCCGGGAACATGGACTCGAAATACCTCTCCCGCGTCGACGCCCACGCACTGGTGCTAGGCGGTTCCGGCGGCATCGGCCGCGACGTTGTGCGCGCGCTCGTGGCAAACGGCGCGCGCGCGGTGACGTTCACCTACGGCCGGAACATCAAGGCGGCGGAGGCGCTTGCCCAGGAACTCGCCGGGCACGCCGTCAGGACTTACTTCCGATCCGTCGAGGTTCCCATGCGCGACGCGGATGTCCCGCGCCTCGCCCATTTCCTCGACGATGCGGTTGCAGCGGTCGGCGAGGAGATCTCGGTGATGGTGAACACGATCGGCGTTTCGCCGAACGTGCCGCTCCCGGAGCACACGATCGACGATCCGGAGACCGGGTGGCGGCGGGTTTTCGACGTCAATACCATCGGCGCGTTCTTCGCCGCTCGCACTGTCGCCGAGCGGATGCGGCTGAAGGGAGTCAAGGGCGCCATCGTCCTGATCAGCTCCGACAACGCCACCGTGTCGTGGTCGCCGATCTCGGCTCACTACGACGCGTCGAAGGCGGCGCTCGAGCACAATGTGCGGCACCTCGCCTTCGAATACCGCCCCGACATCCGCGTCCTCGGTATCGCTCCAGGCTGGGTCAATACCCCGCTCAACGCGACGCTTCCCGAAGACGAGCGACGCGACGTGCTGAGCCGCATCTGGCTCGAGCGTTTCGCCGACCCGGCGGAGATCGCCAAGGTCGTCGCGTTCTTCGCCGGCACCGGTGGCTCGTTCGCCAACGGCACGACGTTCGTCGTCAACGGCGGTTTCCGCTGACCGCGCGGTTGCTCCTAGCGTTGTCTATTTCCCCGCGTAGACATCGAAGGCAAGATTCACCCGCAATCGTCCACACTGCTCGAGAAGTGCCCAGTCCAGGGTCTCGCCGGTGTGGGGGGACGGATACCAGCCGACGAAGTATTCAAGCTTGCCGCCCGTCTCGGTTAGCTTTTCAAGGAACGCTGCCTTTTTCAGGAGCTGCGCATTCGTCCGGGCGATGATCTCGGGCAAGCGCGTTGCGTCCATCTGCACCCGACAACTCCAGTACGACTGCGAATGGACTCCCTGCAACTGAGTACCTTTCGGGGCGACTCTCGGGTCACCAGTGCGATGCACGACATCCGGCTCCATCCCGAGTTCTGCCGTGATCACTGCCGGGTCGACATAGGGGTGAGTGACTCGGAGAGATACCTCAAGCTCTCGAGGTCCGGCCATGGGCGATCGTCCGTGCAAGGCCCGTTGTCTACCGCTTGTCCGCTTGGATATCACGTTTGACTTTATGGCGCGTCTCCCGGTTCAGTCGCTTGTCTTGTTCAATCGGCGAACTCGCAGGAAACGTAGTGACCCCGCGCGAATTCGACGTGGCGAACGGCACCGACCGTCTCTGCGCCCCTGATCACGAGCAATGTCCGATCAGGAACCAGATGGGTGGCAACGCGGCGGAAGAATGCGGCGAAGAGAATCGTGAGCAGCGCCGTCAGCAGACTATGCCGCGCCGGGAAGCATTGGAGCCCGGAGGGGCGTGCACCGTCGAATAGATCCGTGGCCATCGCGTCTCTCCAGCGAATGCCGGGCGCTTGGGAAGCAGCCCCCCGCCTCGCTGTCGTTACCCAATCCTAAGTAGGCGGCGCGCGCCCAGTTGTGGTCTTTCGGTGGTTTTTTGGTCTCCTTCCGCCCGGCCTTGGAAGGTCAGAATTCGTCGACAAATCCTGCGCCTACGACGAACCACGGCGTTTCCGCCGCCCCGTCGCAAGGCCCCAGGCTAGGCGAGGTTGCGGAGCTCTCGCAGTCCCACCGACAGCATCGCGAGGTCCGGCGCGGACGCGGCGCGCAGTTCGCCGAGAAGGCGCGCAGCGCGCTCCATCGGCTCGCGGCTCCGGCTCTCCCACGCGGCGACGAGCGAGCCGGCGTCGTCGTCCGGGCCGTTCGCGAGCACGTTGCCCGCGAGCGTGCGCTGCAGCCCGGCGAGATCGTCCCGCATCGAGCCCTTGGCGAGCGTCTGCCAGTGGCTGTCCGAAGGCAGCTTCCCGATGCGATCGCGCAGCCACGCGAGGCCGAGCTTCGCCGAGAGCTGGAAGTACACCCCCGCGACGACCGCGACCGGCCGCTTCGCGGCCTGCGCGATCTCGATGATGTCGAGCGCGGCGAATAGCGTGTCGAGCGAGGCGACCTCCAGCGCGATCTCCTGCGGCACGCCGCCCTGCGCCCAGCGCACGGCGTTGACGTCGAGCTGCGAGCGCGCCTGCGGGTCGAGGAGCTGGAGCAGGTGGTCGTAGAGCGCGTCGGCCCCGCGCCGGAAGCGCTCGATCGTCTCCTCCATCGGCTCCGCGAGCCGCCGCGACCGGAGGAACCACGAGGTCGCGCGCACGATGAGCCGCCCCGCCTCGATCAGCATGTCCGACTGGATCGAGTCGGCCACTTTATTGTCGAGCGCCTCGATCGACTGCCACAGCGGCACGTAGCCGAAGATCTCGCGCGTGAGCAGATACGCGCGCACGATCTCCGCCGGCTTCGCGCCGGTGGTCTCCATCAGCCGGTGCACGAACGTCGATCCGACGCGGTTGACCATGCTGTTCACGACGTGCGTCGCGATGATCTCCCGCCGCAGCGGGTGGCGGCCCATCACGCCAGCGTACGCCTCGCGCAGCGTCTGCGGGAAGTAGCGGCCGAGCGCGGTCGCGATCCACGGGTCCTCGGGGAGGTCCGAGTCGAGGAACTCGTCGTAGAGCCAGATCTTCGAGTATGCGAGCAGCACCGCCCGCTCGGGCGCCGTGAGGCCGATCTTCTTCGTCCGCCGCTCGGCGATCTCCTCGTCGCCGGGGAGGAACTCGAGCGCGCGGTTGAGGCGCCCGCCCTTCTCCAGGAACTGGATGAACCGCTGCTGCTGATCGAGCAGCTGTGGCGCGATCCGCCCGGCGACCGAGAGCGACTGGGTCTGGAAGTAGTTGTCGCGTAGCACGAGCGCCGCGACCTGGTCGGTCATCTGTCCGAGCAGCGTGTTCCGCTGCTTCTCGGTAAGCTCGCCCTCCCCGATCACGAGCCCGAGCAGGATCTTGATGTTGACCTCGTGGTCGGAGGTGTCGACGCCAGCGGAGTTGTCGATCGCGTCGGTGTAGACCCGCCCGCCCTTGAGCGCGAACTCGATGCGCCCGAGCTGGGTGCAGCCGAGGTTGCCGCCCTCGCCGATCACCTTGCAGCGGAGCTCGGCGCCGTTCACGCGGATCGCGTCGTTCGCCCGGTCGCCGACGTCCGCGTGGCTCTCGTGCGCGCTCTTCACGTACGTGCCGATGCCGCCGTTATAGAGCAGGTCGACCGGCGCCTTGAGGATCGCGTTGATCAGCTCGTTCGGCGCGAGGCTGTCGGCCTCGATCCCGAGCGCGCGCTTCGTCTCCGGCGAGACCGGGATCGACTTCGCGCTGCGCGGCCAGACCCCGCCGCCCTTGGAGACGAGCATCGTGTTGTAGTCGGCCCACGACGAGCGCGGCAGGTCGAACAGGCGCTTGCGCTCGGCCCACGAGGACGCCGCGTCGGCGTCGGGATCGATGAAGACGTGGCGGTGGTCGAACGCGGCGACGAGCCGGATGCGCTTCGAGAGCAGCATGCCGTTCGCGAACACGTCGCCCGACATGTCGCCGACGCCGACGACGGTGAAGTCCGTGGTCTGCGTGTCGACGCCCGTCTCGCGGAAGTGCCGCTTCACCGACTCCCACGCGCCGCGGGCGGTGATGCCCATCGCCTTGTGGTCGTAACCGGCGGAGCCCCCGGACGCGAACGCGTCGCCGAGCCAGAACCCGTACTCCTGCGACACCGCGTTCGCGTAGTCCGAGAAGGTTGCCGTGCCCTTGTCCGCGGCGACGACGAGGTACGGGTCGTCAGGATCGAGCCGCCGGACCTGCGGCGGCGGCACGACCTTGCCGCCGACGAGGTTGTCGGTGAGGTCGAGCAGGCCCCGCAGGTAGTCTTTGTAGCAGGCGACACCTTCCTTCAGGTACGCCTCGCGGTCCGCGGGCGACGGCGCGCGCTTGAGCACGAACCCGCCCTTCGAGCCGACTGGCACGATGACGATGTTCTTGACCATCTGCGCCTTCACCAGGCCCAGGATCTCGGTCCGGAAGTCCTCGGGCCGGTCGGACCAGCGCAGGCCCCCTCTCGCGACCTTGCCGCCGCGCAGGTGCACGCCCTCGAAGCGCGTCGAGTACACGAAGATCTCGAACATCGGCTTCGGCTCGGGCAGGCCCGGCACCTTCGCCGGATCGAACTTGAACGAGAGATAGGGACGCCGCCCGCCTTCGTCGTCGCGGCGCCAGAAGTTCGTCCGCGTGGTCGCGAGGATGACCGCGAGGTACTGACGCAGCACGCGGTCCTCGTTCAGATTGGCGACGCGCTCGAGCGCCTGCCCGATCCCGCTGACCTGGGCCGCGGCGCCGGCCTCGTCGGCCTTCTCCGGATCGAGCCGCAGCTTGAAGAGATTCACGAGCATGCGGGCGATCACCGGGTTCGCGGCCATCGTCTGCTCGATGTACGGCTGCGAGAGCGGGAAGCCGATCTGGCGGAGGTACTTCGCGTACGCGCGCAGGACCGCGATCTCGTCGGCGGCGAGCCGTGCAGCGAGGACGAGCCGGTTGAAGTCGTCGTTCTCGATCTCGCCCGCGAAGACGCGTCCGAACGCCTCCTCGAAGATCCCGCCGACCGCGTCGATGTCGATCTCGCCTTCGCCGGCCGCGAGGCCGAAGTCGTGGATCCAGATCGGGTCGCCGACCTCGGGCGTGATCCGGTACGGCCGCTCCTCGAGCACGCGCAGGCCCATCCGCTCGAGCATCGGCAGGCTGTCGGAGAGCGTGACCGGCTTGCCCTTGTGGAAGAGCTTGAACCGGAGCATGCCCGGCGCCGCCTCGAGCGGCCGGTAGAGGTTCATGCCGATCCCGCCGCCCGCGGCGACCTTCGCCATCATCTCGGCGTCGGGAACGGCGTTGCGCGCCGGGACGTCCGCGCGATAACCGACCGGGAAGGCCGCGCCGAACCGGCGGAGCAGCTCGTTGCCGCCCGCCTCGCCCGCTGCGGCGACGAGCGCCTCGCGCAGGTCGTCCTCCCAGCGCCGCGCGGCCGCGGCGAGCCTCTCCTCGAGCTCGCGCACGTCGAACGCCGGGATCTGCCCGGGCGTGGTCCGCACGGTGATCATGATGCGCGCGAGCATCGACTCCGACAGGAAGACGTTGAACTCGGAGGACGAGCCGTTGAACGCCTTCGTCAGAATCGCCTGCCACTTCCTCCGCAGATCGGTGTTGAAGTTCTCGCGCGGGGCGTAGATGAGGCAGGTGAGGAAGCGTTCGAACGGGTCGCGGCGCACGAAGAGGCGCAGCCGCTGGCGGTCGCCGAGATGGAGGATGCCGAGCGCGTTGGGGAAGAGATCCTCCTCCGCGATCTGGAAGAGCTCGTCGCGCGGATAGGTCTGGATGATCTGCTCGAGGGCCTTCGCGGCGTGGCCGCCCGGCGCGAGCCCCGCTCTCGCCTGCACGTTGGCGACCTTCCGCCGGACGAGCGGAATTTCGGACGGCGCGACGTGATAGGCGACATGGGTGTAGAGCCCGAGGAACCGATGCTCGCCGCACACCTCGCCGCGGTCGTCGTAGCGCTTGATGCCGATGTAGTCGAGATACCCGGGCCGGTGCACCGTCGAGCGCGAATTCGACTTCGTGACGATGACGAGGTCCTTCACGCGCGCGTAGGCCCGCACCTGCGGCGGCAGCTGGGAAAAGCTGGTCGCGAGCTCGTCGCCCGCCTTCTCGCGCAGGATCCCGAGGCCAGACCCCGGGACGACCTGGAGCGCGTCGTCGCCGTCCTTCAGCACGAGGTCGTGCGCGCGGTAGCCGAGAAGCGTGAAGTGGTTGTCGGCGAGCCACTCCAGCAACGCCCGGGTCTCGCCGAGCTCCGCCTGCCCGACCGGCGGCGGCCGGCGATCGAGGTCGGCGACGATCTCGTGCACCTTGGCGAGCATCTTCCGCCAGTCCTCGACGGCGACGCGGACGTCGCCGAGGACGCGCTCGAGATCCGCCGCGAGCGCCTCCATGCGCGCCGGCTCGGTCATGCGGTCGACCTCGATGTGCATAAACGACTCGCGCACGCCGCCCGGCGAATCGTCGGGCAGCACGCCGGTCAGCGTCTGTTCGGCCGCGCCGGGCTGGGGCTGGCGGTTCGCCCGGATGATCGGGTGCACGATCAGGTGGAGCGTGAGCCCCTGCCGGTTCACCTCCATCCCCGCCGAGTCGACGAGGAACGGCATGTCGTCGTTCACGATCTCGATGATCGTGTGCGTCGACTGCCAGCCGTGCTCCTGCACGCTCGGGTTGAAGACTCTCACCCGGGCGCGGCCCGGCTCGCGTCGCCGCGCGAAGTTCCAGTGCGAGAGCGCGGCGCCATAGAGATCCGCGGGCTCGCGCTCGGCGAGGTCCTCGGGGTCCACCTGGCGGTAGTACGCGCGGACGAACGCTTCGACGGCGCCCCGGCTCTCCGCCGGGACTTTCTCGCGGACGAAGCCGAGGATCTGATCCAGCCGCTCGGCGTGGCCCTGTTCGGTGCGTGCCTGCATGGCTCCTCCGGGTGGGCCTGGAAGGGGGCGGTAAGTCTATCAGCCGGACGTGACCTTGCGCCTTCCGGTGCGCCGCCGCCCCGCGGCCGCGACGATGTCGCGCCAGCCCGCGTCGGCTTCGGCGAACACCTCGGCCGCGAACGCCGCAAAGGCGCGGATCCGCGCCGAGAGCTGCCGGCTCGGCGGGTAGACGATGTAGAGCGGCGGGCCTTCCGCCGCCCCGTCAAGCAGGACCGGCGCGAGCCGGCCGGCGACGATCGCCCCGTGGGCGAGCGACGACAGCACCTGCGTGACGCCGAGCCCGACGGCCGCCGCCTCCACGCACGCCTCCATGGAGTTGAACGCGAGGTTGCCAGCTGGACGATGCAGGATCCGCTCGCCCGCGTGCGCGAACACCCAGTCCGCGGGACGGCCGGTGGCGAGCGCGAGAAAAGCGATGCAGTCGTGGCGCGCGAGATCGTCCGGCGCCCGCGGCGCGCCGCGGTGTGCGAGATAGGCCGGCGCCGCACAGGTGACGAGGTGCGTGGTGCCGATGCGGCGCGCGACGAGCGACGTGTCGGGCGGCTCGCCGTACGAGATCGCGCAGTCGACACCCTCCGCGACGAGGTCGACCGCGCGGTTCTCGAGGCGCACCTCCAGCGCGAGCTCCGGGTGGCGCGCGAGCAGGCGCGGAAGCGCGGGCACCAGGAAGAGCCGCGCGAGCGCCATCGGCATGTGGACGCGGAGCCGCCCGCGGGGCGCCTCGCGCGATCGCGCGACGAGCGCCTCCGCCTCGTCGAGGTCGGCGAGGATGCGCGTGCAGCGCTCGTAGTACGCGCGGCCGTCGTCGGTGAGCGAGAGGCGGCGCGTCGTGCGGTGGAGCAGCCGCGCGCCGAGGTTGCGCTCTAGCGCGGCGACCGCTTCGCTCACTCGCGCCCGCGAGAGGTCGAGCGCGTCCGCCGCGCGGGCGAAGCTCGCAAGCTCGGCCACGCGGGCGAAGACGCGCATCGCCTGCAGACGATCCATTATTCGGGATCTCCGATCTATATGTTCGATCGGAGCCAGTTTATTCGCTTCGCCTCAGGCAATAAAGTGCCGAACACTTCAAGAAGGGAGGCCCCCGATGCACGACCGTGACGGCTGGATCTGGCACGACGGCGAGCTCGTGCCCTGGCGCAACGCCACGACCCACGTCCTGACCTACTCCCTGCACTACGGCCTTGCCGTCTTCGAAGGCGTGCGCGCCTACAAGACGGTCGACGGCACGGCGATCTTCCGCCTCAAGGAGCACACTGAGC
>Ga0126369_10004396_pt1 | contig 10341 bp, 7 predicted proteins | sample PanSoiMetaPlot_1_FD_109646 | JGI IMG/M metagenome (GOLD analysis project Ga0126369, IMG submission 109646) | Tropical forest soil microbial communities from Panama - MetaG Plot_1 | ecosystem: Environmental > Terrestrial > Soil > Tropical forest > Bulk soil | place: Panama | collected 2016-02-17
CTGCATTCACCATGCGGCGCAGCCGTGCGCCGACGATTTCGCGATGCTCGGGCAGCACGGCAAGCACGTGAGCCGCCGCGAGACGAACGTCCGTTTCCTCCTCCGTCATGGCAAGAAAGGCAGCTACACCCCTTGCCACAGCCGCATGCGCCTGCTCGACCCACCTGAGCTCCACCGCCTTGCGCTCGGCGAAGTCGGGCTCGTTCAACAGGTTTCCGTGCACGTCGTAGTACGAGGTTCCTGTGGCGATCGCAGCCAACAGCCCGAGTATGCCGATCCGGTCCGGCACCATCGGGCACGCAGCCAATTCCATCAAGAACGGGACTGCATATGCCGTCGCCTCGTAGACAGTACCCTGGTGCCAGATGTTGCCACACAGGTGCCATAGCGGTGATTGTTCGCCTATCATCTCCGCTGGGGCGGTTCTCAAGCTGCGCAGCAAATCCGGGACGTCGTCCGCAGGCCCATGAGCGTGCGTCAGGCGTTTCCATGGAATATCGTCCAGGCCATCCAACATGAATCTCAACCTTAAACGCCACTGCCGTCCGCCACGATGCAACTAGCGCCAGAACTGGAACAGTTGCAGGCCATCAAGCGCACTTTCGAAGTCGAGGCCGATCATGCCACTGAGCCCGAAGACGAGGCGCCAGAATATCTTGGGCACGGCGGGAATAAACAGGAACGACACCAGCAACAATGCCGGCGCGAGTCTGGCGGCGCGCATGCCCTTTTCCCGCAGTGCGCTGGGCAACCACGGCTCGATGATGCCCCATCCATCGATGCCGGGGACTGGTAACAAGTTGAGGACCACGGCGGTCAGCTGCAAAAAGGCCAGAAATGCCAGCGCCGCATAAAGAGGTGTTACGGCGAGGCTGTCCTCTGCGGCATGCAGGACGACAAGCAACAGGATCAGGACCAGGAGCGTTGCGAGAGGACCGGCAGCGGAAACCAAGGCGCGGTGCCCGGGACTGCGTAGCACCCACATGTTCACGTAGACCGCGCCTCCAGGCAGTCCGATTCCCCCGATGGCCAAAAGCACCAGCGGCCAAAGAATGCTGAACTGGAGATCCGTGTAGCGCAGCGGATCGAGCGTCAGATATCCCTTGTCCCGCACGCTCAGGTCGCCGCTGCCGTAGGCCACTATGGCATGACCGAACTCATGCAGACACAGCGAGATCAGCCACCCCGCCACCACGAATGGAAAGACCGCGAAACGTCCGACTTCCGGCAGCATCACCATGATCGCTGCCAGGCTCAGCAACGCCGCCACCAGCGCCAGGAAGGATCGGCTGATCGTCAGCTTGGTGCTGGTGTCCTCGTAAAGCTCGGGCTGACCTGGCTGACGCAGCGGTCCCGGGGTAACGGGAACATCCGTGCGCTCCGCGATGAAGCTCACCAGGCGCGAGGGCTCATCGATCGATGCCATTGACCGATAACGCGCGTAATATCTCGCCACGTCGTGGTCGAGTCCGATCCCGACCAGCCATATATCCCCTGCCGCATTGATGGAAGCGGTGACTATCCTGAGATGACGATCGAGGTAGTCAGGCGTGTTCGCCGCAAGCGTAGAGTCGTCGACCGGCCCGCCGTCTGAAACAACGATGAGAATTTTTCGCGCTTCGTGACGATTTCGCAGGCGACCCGCTGCCCAGGCGACGGCTTCACCGTCCACGTTCTCCTTGGTCAGTTCCTCTCTCATCAGGTTGCGAATCGACCGCGGCGCTCCGGTATACTGATCGTCTGCGGTGCGATAGACGATGTGCAGGAGATCACAAAGGCGGCCAGGGTTGGGGGGGCGGCCCGATTCTATCCACTTTTTGCGTGATCGCCCGCCTTTCCAGGATAAGGTCGTGAATCCCAGGATTTCATACCTGATGCCGATGCGGCTCCAGTAGTCGGCGACGATCTCCGCGATTGCGGTTGCAACAATGGCGGGTTGCCCTCGCAGCGAGCCGGAATGGTCCAGCAACAAGCAGGCTACGGTGTCATTCAAATCATCAACGCTGTGCTTCGACACATGAGCCCTCGCCGCTTCGACGGCAGCAAGTTCGGCCGCAGCCCGCCACCGCGACAAATTTGGATCGACCTCGGACGCTTTCACTTGGAGCGTGGCCTCGTGTTCAGGGCCAAACAGCGCCGGGAGCTCGTCGCCATGGATCATACGATCGAATTCGGTGGTGTAGACGCGATAGTCCTGCGGTGCCGGATTCCCAATTCGATTCCACCACTTTGCAAGTTCAGCCAACATGCCTCGTATCCTGCGATTTGAATGCCGAACACCTGCTGAGCGATGCGCAGCCCCATGGAAACGCTTGGCAGGTTCCAGCATCACAGGGCAACGGTGAAGGAGTAGTGCCGATCTTCATCGACCGCGGCGCGCCGCACGGCAGTTTATTGCTCGGCTCCAGCCCGTCTATCCGCTTCTGTCGACACGGCTGCGCTACGTTGGACCGTATCACCAAGCAGCTACTCGGCTGGCTGGCAAGCCGCCACCTGACTATCTGACTCAGATAGGCAACCGGATTCGGATCGGGCGCCCTAGCCTCCGTGTGGACCCGGCAGCCCAATCCGCCGCAACTGCGAGGATGACCAACCATGAGTGATCCATTGACCAGTATGGCCACTCGCGTCGCCTACGTGGCGACACAGCTGCCGCGCCTCGCCTGGTATCTCGGTCACAACTACGTCATGCGCCAACTGGCCGAGCAGGCGCGCAGGCGCCAGAGCAACGGCGCGCCGCGGCGGGACAGCTCAAGCATGCGGCCCGCGCGATCCCGTCATGCGCCCGCGCCGGACCAACGGCGGATCTATCGCGATTTGGCAGGTCTGCTGGCCCAAGATCTCGGCAACGTCGAGGCCGGCCTGTATCCGCTTCCGATCGATCATGATGGGACGTTGCTGACGCGCCTTCGCCGCTCTCGACTGTTCTTCGAGGACCTGCCGGCGATCCATCGTCGACGCGAGCGCAAGGCCCATCGCGAGGTCCTGACCGACGCGACAGCGGGCAAGCGGCCCAAATATTACCTGCAGAACTTCCACTACCAATCTGACGGTTGGCTGACCGAGGATTCGGCTGAGCGCTACGACACCCAGGTCGAGGTGCTGTTCAAGGGCAGCGCCAATGCGATGCGGCGCCAGGCCCTGCCGCCGCTCCATGAGATCTTCGCCGGGCGCGATCAGCGCGCACTGCGATTGCTCGACATCGCCTGTGGGACGGGCAGGTTTCTCGACTTCGTCAAACAGACATGGCCACGGCTTCCTGTCGTAGGACTCGATCTGTCCGAGGCCTATTGCCGCCATGCCCAGAGTCACCTTAGCCGCTGGTCGCGCGTCAGCCTCATCGTCGGAAACGCGGAAGCAATCCCAGCGCCCGACAGCAGCTTTGACGCGGTGACCTGCATTTTCACATTCCACGAATTGCCGCCGCAAGCGCGCCGCAACGTCCTCCGGGAATGCGCCCGCGTTCTCAAACCGGGCGGACGCCTGGTGTTACTCGATTCGCTACAGCGCGGGGATGTGCGGGATTACGACGGAATGCTCGAGCGATTCCCGCAGAATTATCACGAACCATATTTCGGCAGCTATATCGCCGAGGATTTCTCTGCGATCGCCCGGCGCTTCGGGCTGATGCACAGGCGCGACGTGACTGCATTTGTGTCGAAAGTGATGGTGTTCGACAAAAAATGATCATCGAGCACGAATTTCTGGAGCAGGTAGCGGAGTCGTCGTTCGATTGGTCGCTCCGTGCCTCCGTCGAGTTCATTGCCACATATAAAGATCCGTGGCCTGTCTTGCGCGCTTTGCACAGGGACCACTGCCTGACCCTCAATGATGGAAAGGGAAACCCGTTGCCGACATGGAAGACGGAAGAGATATTCAGGAACCATGAGGTACCGGCCGGCACGGAAGTCATAGTCAAGGTGACGGAGGCAGGTATTAAGAGAGCAAACGACTAGGCACGTAACGTTTGGCTGGAACGCACGCGGTTCGCGGCACTTGGAGGCGGCGCCGGCGGTGGCGGAGGTGGAACGCGGGTCACCGTCGAGACCTGAGAAGCGGCTTGCGGCGCCATCGGCGTTGTCGGGGTGGGAGTGCGCGCCGGCGCGGCGCCCCCCGGCGCACGACAATGGAGCCGAGAATGCGCGGCACGCCGGGCGCACTGGGGTTCTGCGCGGGATCGAACGCATCCGAAGGGTGCCCCGGCGCTGACATGCGACGCGACATGCGCTGTCCCGGCTTCTTCGCCGGCGGCTTGTCGGCCTGGGGCTTCTCCGCCTGCAGCTCGGCGATCTGGCGAGTCAATTGCTCCTGGCGGGCGGCGAGCCGGTCGATGGTCTGACGCAAGACGGCGAGATCGCGCGCCATGGTCTCGATCTGCTGGCGGTCGGCCGAGGCTGGGGCCGGCTTGTTCGCGGGGCTGGCTGCGGGCTGCGCAATCGACGCGGCTTGTGATGCGGCTTGCGCAGGCGGCGGCGACGACGTCTCGACCGCGGGGGGCGCGGCCGCTTGCTCAGGTGCGGCGATCATGTCTCTTGCGGGGCCGCCGTACGACCGCCAAGCCCAGATCACACAGGCACCGAGACAAACCGCGATCGCGACGCGCGAGAGGGTGCCTCGCTTGCCGACCGATCGCTGCTCGCGCGGGATCCGCGTACTGAGGTCGGCGGGACCAAGCGTCGCCGCCGCGAATGATTGAGAGATGCGCGCGTCGGCCGACCTGTCGGACCCGCGGGGCCGCGCGTCAGGCGTATCGCTCGCGGTTTGGTGGGCGAGCGGTCGGAGCGTTTCTTCGACGCTGGTGAGCGGGTGCTTCGCCACCGTCGGGGCGACACCGCCGTCAAAGAGCGGATCGGCCCGCATCGAATTCAGTGTCGAAGCCATTGGCCCTCCCTGACCCGTTCCAACGTCACACTGACACCCGGCCACGGCCGCGTGGCGTCGAAAGGAGGTCACTCAGGCTTGACCAAAGGAAGGCAATAGCGGGGACTGGTTGGGGCAATCCGGCGAAGGCCGCAGCTTCATCGCGCGAGGGACGGCCCGCCAATATTCAACGACACGCCGGAACTTGCCATCCGACGGCTTTGATCTTGGGGCACAGTTCGGCCCCACGTTCTGGCTCGAGCCGGATCGCGTGATCCAAATCGGCAGCAGCACGATCATTTTCGCCCTTGAAAGTGTACGCATCGGCGCGCGCCGCAAAGGCTGCAGCCCAGGTCGCCTTCAACTTGATCGCGACATCGTAATCGGCAATCGCGCGGTCGTACTCTCTCCTCATGTTGTACGTGTAACCGCGGCCAAAGAATGCCTGGGCAAGACGTGGATTCATGCTGATTGCACGGTTGTAATCCGCAAGAGCGCGGTCAACATCGCCCTTGAACATATAGGCGGAGGCGCGGCCATTGAATGCGTCAGCATTGTTTGGATTGAGGGCGATCGCGTGGTTGAAATCCTCGATCGCGCGATCCTTCTCCCCCTTTTGGACGTAGGACGTGCCGCGCTGGTAGAACGCGTCTGCATCTCCTGGATCCACGCGGATGACCTGATCGAAGTCTGCGATCGCCTTGTCGTGCGCGCCCATGACGCTGCGAGCCAGTCCGCGGCCGTAGAAAGCCAAGGTCATCCCTGGACTGATCCTGAGTGCCTCGTCGAAATCCCTGATTGCCCGATCGAGCTCACCCTTGCCGTAGTAAGCAAAACCGCGGTTGCAAAATGCATCTGCATCAGCCGGGTTGAGCCGAATGGCCTGGTGCAAATCTGCAATCGCGCGATCGAAGTCGGCGTTTGCCTTGTAAGCCGTGCCGCGATTGTAAAAGGCGGCCGCCAAATGCTCCGGCACCAGCCCGGATGTCTCAATCAGCCTTGTGCAGGCATCAATCTGTTGAGGGCGTGGTACTCCGTCGTTACCACTGCACTGCCTCTCCATCCGCTGAAGATCCTGCGCGCCTGCCGGCTGTACCACGGTAAGGAGCGCTGATGCCGCGACGATAACAGCGATGGACCGATAGCTGACCATTCCCACCCCCAAACGCGGCTTCGCGATTCTCTGAAAACAGGCTAGCTGAAAAGTTGGACTACACGTTGACCGACGCTGCCCCAGGGCCGTTTGCATTCAGAGCGGAATTTCAATGACATGCCTGTTGGCAGTTTTATTCTGACGGGCGCGCCACTCCTGACAAAGTTGCGGTTCAGACCCCTCCGCGGATCTTGGGCGGGCTGACCGAGTGCGCCCCACTCAGCATGACTTGCCAGAGAGGCTTCCGCCATGGGCTTGTTCGTGCGTTTCGCATGCCTTCGCACGGAAGGGGCTGCAGCTGATCTGGCTGAGATCGTGCGCGGCCTGCTGCGAGAGCGGAATATGGTTGCGACAGCGGACGCTGCGGACGCGGAGCGGCTGATTCTCATCGCTTCCGCCGGCGACGGCTGGGTCATGATCGCCGATCATGTGCAGCAGCCGTCCATGTCGATACCCGATCCCGACGGGTTGATGATGGAGCTCAGTGCATCGCACGCCGGCCCATTGATCGACGTCGTCGTTGCCGACAGCGACGATCTCATGCTGGGGCTCAGCGATCACGGCCATGCGCAGTCGCAGCTCACCCTCAACACCCGCGGCCACCTCAACGGCGATCTGCAGCCTTGGCGACGCCTGCTGAAGCCGGAACGGACGCTGGAGGATCTGCGCGCTGCCTTCACGAAACGCACGACCTTCGTCGAGGCCCATCTCGGCGATATGGAGCCGCTGTTCGGCCTCGACCTCGCGGCGTTTCGCGGCATCGACCCGGCGCTCGGCGGTGAATCGCTGCGGCCGAACGCGCTCCTGCTGAGCTTCAAGGCCGTGGCCGCTCCCGGCCAAACCATCGGCCCGCCGCGGTTGCAGGCGGATGAGACCCACAGGGACATTTGCATACGCAATAACGACTTCCCGCACATTCCCGTCGGGCTCGTGAGCCACTTCCCCGCGTTCACCTTTCAAAGTCGTGGTGGTGCCGCGCACGGGCTGGAGGTCCGGCTTTCGGGCTCGGCCCTCGATCAAGAGCTCATCGAGCCCGTCTCGGCCTGGGCCAGGCAAGAGCATCCGACCGACCCCAGACGCAATCGGGAGTGGCGGCTTGCGCCCGAGCGGTCATCGCAAGGCGCCGTCTTTCGCATGCCCGATCTGGAAGTCCCGGATTGGGTTCATCGTGATCATGGATCCGAAACGCGCGTGACCAGGTCGCTGCATGACATTCGCGTGTTCGTCAATGTCCGGGCGCTGAAGGCAGGCCACGGCGAGGTGAGCGCCGAGGCGCTCCTGCTGGAGCCGCGGTCGGCTCCGGCGCAGTCGTCCTATCCGGTGACCGTGCTTCCGGAGACATGGCGGCCGCTGAAAGGCAGCGATCAGCCGCGCGCGATCTGGGCTGTTCGGGAGCTCAGCAGGCCGGCCCGGATCAACGGCTTCGCCGTATTGTCCGGGGGACCCGATCGATGCGTCGCCGCCCTGCAGCAGGCAATCGACGCATGGCTGTCATGGGTCGACCCGCGGCGCACCTATGGCGTCTCCCCGACCGGAGAGCAGAACGACGAGGCATTCTTCTATTCTGCCTATGGTGCGTCGAAGTCGTTCACACTGGATCTCGGCAAATCGCGGCAGGCCAAATGGAACCGGCTTCTGGCCGACCTGCCCTCGGTTGCGGCCCTGGATATCGGCAGCCGATCAAGAGGCACCTCGTCGCAAGCACTGGACGAATTTTACGCGACGCGCGTCAGCCTGCATTACCTCGCGCCGCGCCAGCACCCGCGCTTGCCGCAGTTTGCCGCGCGCCTCGGACATTTGACGGTCTCGTTTCCTGCAAGTCCGGCGTTGCAGGCGGCCTTGGTCGCACTGATCGAGGCGCTCGCGGGTGGTGGCCATGTCACGCAGGCTTACGTCGCCGACTACGATGGCGAGGATTCGCCGCAGGGCACGCTTTATGAGAGGGCTGCCGATCTGCGCGGCCACCACGCCGTCGCGCACGGCTGGGGGACACGGTATCTGCGCGCTGTGGCGGACCGCCTTTGGCTCGGCCCGGACCTCGCCGCGTTGGTCGAGGACCGCGCCGCATTGGAGCGCGTGGCATTCGTCAGGCCTGTTGGCGACACCCTGGCGATCGAGCGACGACCCGACGCAACGTTGCGCGACATCGAGTTGTGCCTCGCGCCGCTGCTGCCGACGCCAGCCGACTCGCTCGCGTTTTCAGAGCGCATCCTCAGCAGGGAGTCCGATGTGGGATAAATGCGCTCCGCCGCCGCGGGGAGCGAGTCAGAGCGTATTCCGATGGCGCAGAAATGGAATACGCTCTGACGGCCACGCCAACCCGGGACCCGCACGCCATGACCAGCGAAAATCCATCGCATCCGAAACCGCGCGAGGTGAAGATCCGCGTGCATGACGGCGTCGAGATCGCGGTCGCGCTGTACATGCCTGACGGGGAGGGGCCGTTTCCGACCGTGCTCGGCGCCTCGCCCTATCGCTATGACAACAACATCCTGCCGGCGAGCCCGCAGTTCCTCTGGCGCGAGACCGGGCCGATCGCCTTCTATCTCGCGCACGGCTACGTCTACGCCCAGATGGACGTGCGCGGCTGCGGCAAGTCGGGCGGCGAATTCCGCTTTCTCGACCGCAACGAGCAGAAGGACCTCTACGACGTCATCGAATGGATCGGCCGCCAGCCCTGGTCGAACCGCAAGGTCGGCGGCATGGGGCAGTCCTACTTCTGCATGCTGCAATGGTGGATGGCGATCCAGAAGCCGCCGGCGCTCGCCTGCATCGCGGCGTTCGACGGCCTCGCCGATCCCTACCGCGCCTCGGTCTACCAGGGCGGCATCCTGGGCGATTTCTTCGGCAGCTACTGGTGGAACCAGAACCGCATCATCAACCGCTTCCCGGCGAACGGCGAGCACGCTTGCGAGCAGACCTGCGACCTCAACCTGCTGATCCACCAGCATCCGACCTACGACGAGTTCTGGCGCGAGCGCTGCGCGGCGGAGCGCCTGCACGAGATCGAGGTGCCGCTCTATTCGATCGGCGTGTGGGGCAAGGTCGATCTGCACACGCGCGGCAACATCGACGGCTTCCGCCGCGCCCGCGGCGAGAAGAAGCTCAAGATGATCGGCCCGGTCAACGCGTTCGTCGCCAACCGCGAATTCAACAGTCCCGAGCTGCACGAGAAGCTGCTGCTGCCGTTCTACGACCACTACCTCAAGGGCAAGGCGACCGACTATGCGGCGCGCCCGGCCGTCGAATATTTCGTGCGCGGCGCCGACGCGGTGCGCGCCGCCGAGACCTGGCCGCCCGCCGGCGTGCGCCATGTCAAATGGCACCTCGGCGCGCAGAAGAGCGGCAGCGTCACCTCGCTCAATGATGGTTCGTTGGCGCGCGAGGCGGCGTCGGGCGACCCCAGCACCTCGTACGCCTATCCCAATCCCGGCTCGATGATCGGCGTGGTCGGCTTCGGCCCCGCCAACGCGCCCGATCCGGCCCGCCGCGTGCTCACTTTCACGACCGCGCCGCTGGCGCAGGACCTCGAGATCGCCGGCCCGATCCTGCTCACGCTCTATGGCGCGTCGACGCGCGACGACATGGACGTGTTCGTCAAGCTGTCCGAGCAGATGCCGCAATCGCCCGACGATCGCGCCAAGGGCCTCAACCCGGCCGCCTACTGGATCACCAAGGGCTGGCTGCGCGCCTCGCACCGCGCGCTCGATCCGGCCAGGAGCACTGACATGGAGCCGTACCACACGCACGAGGCGCCCGAGCCGATCGAGCCCGGCAAGGTCTATCGCCTCGACATCAGCCTCGAGCCGATGGCGCATCGCTTCAAGCAGGGCAACCGCATCCGCCTGGAGATCGTCAACGGCGACTCGACCGTCACTGACGTGCTGTGGACGCACTATTACGCGCCGAACAAGATCGGAACCGACACGATCTGGCATTCGGCGCAGTATCCGAGCGCGCTGACGCTGCCGGTGATGGAGGGGGACTAGCGCAGCCCCGACGCCGTCCTAACCGGCATGTCGGGCTCATACAGGCCGATCACCCGCCTGCACCTTCAGGGTCCTGCTGTCGGCAGCTGGCAGCATGCGTGCCGGATCGCGCGTGACAACAGCATCGATGACCGTTGGTGTTGACGTGTCGTCGAGTCCGGCGCGAATTGCGGCAGAAAGCTTTTCAGGTTCGCTGACGCGAATGCCGGCGCAGCCGAAGCCCCTTGCAATGTCGGCGTAATTGAGCTCCTCAAGGTCCGACGATTGGTAATTTCCCGCCCCGTAGACCGCGTGCTGCAAGGCCTTGACGTAGCCTGATGCGGCATTGTTGAAGACCAC
>Ga0126369_10004400_pt1 | contig 10337 bp, 9 predicted proteins | sample PanSoiMetaPlot_1_FD_109646 | JGI IMG/M metagenome (GOLD analysis project Ga0126369, IMG submission 109646) | Tropical forest soil microbial communities from Panama - MetaG Plot_1 | ecosystem: Environmental > Terrestrial > Soil > Tropical forest > Bulk soil | place: Panama | collected 2016-02-17
AATTCGGAGACCGATTTCGTCGCTCGCAATGATCTGTTCCAGGGCCTCGTCAAGATGATTGCCGACATTGCGCTTTCGGCAGGAGCCGAGGTCAACAAGATAAAGGCGGCGAAGGCGGGTTCGATCACGGTCGAGGACGCCGTTAACGAGACAATCGCCAAGATCGGCGAGAATATGAGCTTGCGTCGCGCCGCTTCCTTGACGGTCAAACAGGGCGCAATCGGCTCGTATGTGCATAATTCCGTCACTGATGGACTCGGCAAAATCGGCGTGATCGTCGCTCTTGAATCGCCCGGCAAGACGGATGAGTTGAAAGCTATCGGGCGACAGGTGGCCATGCACGTCGCTTCGGCCAATCCGTTGGCGCTCGATGCCACCGGGCTCGATCCGGCCGTTGTGGAGCGCGAGAAGAATGTGCTCGCCGACAAGTTCAAGCAGCAGGGTAAACCGGCTAACGTGATCGAGAAGATCGTCGAGTCGGGGCTGAAGACCTTCTACAAGGAAGTTTGCTTGCTGGAGCAGCCGTTCATTTTTGACGACAAGAAAAGCGTGGCACAGGCTTTGAAGGAAGCCGAAGGTAAAGCGGCCGGTCCGGTCAGGGTTACCGGTTTTGTTCGCTATGCGCTCGGCGAGGGCATCGAGAAACAGGAAACCGATTTCGCCGCCGAGGTCGCGGCCGCCGCCGGTCAGACTTGATCGACCGTCAGTCGGCTCCGCTCCCGGCGATCTTGGCATAAAACACGGATCGCAATAAATGAGTGGCCCGGTCTATCGTCGTGTCATCGTCAAGCTGTCCGGCGAAGCGATGTCGGGCGCCGATGGTTTCGGTATTGGCCAGGCGATGATCGAACGGCTCGCCGGCGACCTCGTGGCGGCCGCCAAGCTGGGCGTAGAACTGGGCGTCGTCGTAGGCGGAGGCAACATCTTCCGCGGCATCGAAATGTCCGGTCGGGGCGTGCCGCGACCGGTGGGCGACACCATGGGCATGTTGGCAACCGTGATGAATTGCTTGGTGCTCGAAGCGGCAATCGAGCGGGCAGGGTGCGAAGCGCGCACGCTGTCTGCGCTGGCGATGACCGCGGTGTGTGAGACTTATAATCGCAAACGTGCGATGAAGAATCTCGGCAAAGGCCGCGTTGTGCTGCTCGCGGCTGGCACCGGCAATCCGTTCTTTACGACCGACACCACCGCGGTGCTGCGCGCGGCGGAACTTGAGGCCCAGGCTGTGCTCAAAGCGACCAATGTTGATGGGGTCTACAGCGCTGACCCAAAAAGGATCCCAAGGCCAGGCGTTACTCCAAGTTGAGCCACCAGGAGGCGATCGAGAAGGACCTCAAGGTCATGGACGGCGCCGCCTTCGCGCTTGCTCGAGAAAATCGGATGCCTATCATCGTCTTTTCGATTGCCGAGAAAGGAGCCATTGAGGCTGTGTTACGCGGACAGGGGCACGCGACTATCGTCGGGTAGTCCGGCCGCGATAAGCGGCGGGCGGCAACAAGGCAAAGGCAAAGTCCGGTCCGCTGCTTTAGAATGAGGAAGCGGAAGTCGGGGAAAGCCATGACAAGCGCAACGACACATGACATCAACGAGATCAAGCGTCGCATGCAGGGCGCGAGCGGGGTCCTGAAAACCGAATTGTCCGGCTTGCGCACCGGACGCGCGTCGGCGCATCTTCTGGATCCGGTGATGGTCGAGGCCTACGGCGCGCAGATGCCGCTCAACCAGGTTGCAACTGTGAGTGTGCCGGAGCCTCGGTTGATTTCGGTCAATGTTTGGGACCGCTCGCTAGTCCATCCGGTTGAAAAGGCGATTGTGAATTCCAATCTCGGACTGTCGCCGGCAACCGAAGGTCAGACTATTCGCCTGCGCATCCCCGAGCTCAATGAAGAGCGGCGCAAAGAACTGGTCAAAGTTGCGCATAAATATGCCGAAACCGCGCGCGTCGCCGTAAGACACGTTCGGCGTGATGCCATGGACGTTATCAAAAAGCTGGAAAAGGAACACAAGATAAGCAAGGACGATCACGACCGCTTCTCCGGCGAGATTCAAAAAGCCACCGATGCCGGTATTTCTGAGATCGATCACATGCTTGCGGCAAAGGAAAAGGAGATCCTCACTGTGTGAGGTTGCGCTTGATGCCCGAGGCCGACAGTCAGCAAAAGGGTTCTGCACCGTTCGATGTGCCGCGCCATGTCGCCATCATCATGGATGGCAACGGCCGGTGGGCTGCGGCTCGCGGGCTGCCGCGGGCGGAAGGACATCGACGGGGTGTTGAAGCTCTACGGAGAACCGTCCGCGCTGCCGGCGAAATTGGCATCAAGATCCTCACCATCTTCTCCTTCAGCGCCGAGAATTGGTCGCGGCCCGCAAGCGAAATCGGGGAGTTGATGGGATTGTTACGCCGGTTTGTGCGCAATGATCTTGCTGAACTTCATCAAAGCAATGTTCGCGTGCGCGTGATTGGTGAGCGCACCGGCCTTGACCCCGATATTGGGCGCCTGCTGGTCGAGGCCGAAGAGCTTACGAAAAATAATGACGGTCTTTCGCTGGTGGTGGCGTTCAATTACGGAGCACGCCAGGAGATTGTGCGCGCCGCACGTAAGATCGTCGCGGCAGCGACGCAAGGCCAGTTAAAAATCGACGACATCGATTTGGATGTCTTTGCCCGCTTTCTGGATGCGCCTGATCTTCCTGACCCCGATCTCATCATCCGCACCAGTGGCGAGCAACGTCTGTCCAATTTCCTCCTTTGGCAGTCGGCCTACAGCGAATTGATCTTCGTGCCGACCTATTGGCCCGATTTCGACCGTTCTACGCTCGAAACCGCCATTCGCGAATACCAACAACGTGAGCGGCGATTTGGCGGGCTCGTCGCCCAGACCGGATCCTGATTTCGTGGTCGGGGCCGACCCTGTCTCGCGATCGGGCGATGCCGGCTCGCCACTGTCCGGCAGCAATCTGGCATCGCGCGTTGTCTCTGCGGCGGTGCTGGCGCCTCTGGCGCTTGTTTCGGCCTATTTCGGGGGCTGGGTTTTTGCGCTGTTCTGGGCAATAGCCGCAATCATTGTGTTGTGGGAATGGACAACATTGGTTGTCGGCTCTCAATATCGGCTGATGTTTTCATCGTGTGGCGGCGCTCTTGCCGCCTCCGGATTTGTGGCTTGGCTTGGGCGGCCGATCGCCGCATTTTTGATGCTGGGTCTTGGCGCGCTTTCGGCGGCGATCTTCGCCCCAGACGAACGGCGATTATGGGTAACCGCGGGTATTGGTTATGCCGGCACAATGCTTCTGGCCCCGATGTTTCTGCGTGCCGACGGCGACTTTGGATTTGCCGCAATCGTGTTACTGTTCGCAGTCGTATGGACGACCGATATTCTGGGCTACTTTGCAGGGCGCGCTTTCGGCGGACCGAAATTGTTGCCGGCCGTAAGCCCGAAAAAAACCTGGTCGGGTGCCATCGCGGGCAGTGTGGGCTCCGTGGTCGCAGCGTTCCTTGTCATGAATCTGTTCGGATCTTTTAACAAGCCTGCGATCGCAGTCATAGCGTTGCTCCTGTCAGCGGTGGCGCAACTAGGTGATTTGCTCGAGTCATGGGTGAAGCGGCGATTTGGCGCAAAGGATGCAAGCCATTTTATTCCCGGGCACGGCGGTGTTATGGATCGCCTCGATGGCTTCTGGGCGGCAGCGCTCACGGCGTGCTTGATCGGATTGTTGCGCGGCGGATTTACCGGGCCCGGCCGGGGGTTGTTGTTGTGGTGAGAACATGACCGGAGTTGATATTGCGCGTACAACTTCGCCATCCGTTGCCGCCGCGCGTGTTATCACCATTCTAGGGGCGACCGGATCAATCGGCTCCAGCACTCTCGATCTCATCAAGCGCGAGCCAAATCGGTATCGCGTGGAGTCAATCAGCGCGCGGCGCAATGCAGCGGCCCTTGGCAAGATCGCGCGCGATGTAGGCGCCCGGCACGCCGTGGTTGCCGATCCGGCGGCATATCGTGAGCTCAAAGAGGCGCTTTCCGGCTCTCGCATCGAAGCCGCCGCCGGCGAAGAAGCCCTCGTGGAGGCCGCACTGCGGCCGGCTGACTGGGTCATGGCGGCGATCAGCGGGTCAGTCGGACTAAAACCGACACTCGCGGCGATCGAACGCGGCGTGACCGTCGCGCTCGCGAATAAGGAATGCCTTGTCTGCGCCGGGAGCCTCTTCATGCGACGCGCGGCGAGCACGGGCGCGACGGTTCTGCCGGTCGACTCCGAGCACAATGCAGTTTTTCAGGCGCTGGGTGCCGGCAATCGCGCCGATGTCAAACGCGCGATCCTGACGGCGTCAGGCGGCCCATTCCGAACTTGGTCAATCGAAGCAATCAAGGCGGCGACCCCTGAGCAGGCGCTGCGCCATCCGAATTGGTCGATGGGTCCAAAAGTTACAATCGACTCCGCGACTCTCATGAATAAAGGACTGGAACTTATAGAGGCTCACCACCTGTTTTCGCTCAAGTCGCACGAGATTGACGTCCTGGTCCATCCTCAATCGGTCGTGCACGGACTGGTAGAATTTCGAGATGGTTCGGTTGTGGCTCAGCTTGGTTCGCCGGATATGCGAATTCCGATCGCGCATTGCCTTGCTTGGCCGCGACGCATCGATGGGCCGGCGGCGCGACTCGACCTGGCCGCCTTAAAGCAACTCACGTTCGAAGCGCCCGACTTGGTACGATTTCCAGCTTTAGGCCTGGCGCGACGCGCCATGGAGATTGGCGGGGCGGCGCCCACTGTGCTTAATGCTGCTGATGAAATTGCGGTCGCGGAATTTATTGCAGGCCGGATTGCCTTTCCGGCGATTGTGGCCCTGGTGGAGGCGACACTCGATGCAGCCTCGAAGCAGGGCCTATTGGTGGAACCGGCTGGGATCGACGCGGCGCTCGGTATAGACCATATTGCGAGAAGCATAGCGCGGGACCTCCTGCCCGAAATTGCCGCAAAGGCATCCTAAGTAATTTACGGGTGGCGAGGCCCTTTTGGGGGCAACACGAGGGTAACAATGGCTATTGAAATCATGGGGGGCTTGAGTGCCTTCGGCGGCGGTCTTGTCGGCTACGTTGTGCCGTTCCTGTTTGTGCTCACGATTGTCGTTTTCTTTCACGAGCTTGGCCATTTCTTGATGGCCCGTTGGTGTGGCATCAAGGTCCTTGTATTTTCGATCGGTTTTGGCCCCGAAATCGCCGGCTTCAATGATCGCTACGGCACGCGCTGGAAGATTTCCGCGGTTCCACTCGGCGGCTATGTGAAATTCTTTGGCGATGAGAACGCCGCAAGCGCGCCCAACTATGCGGCCGCCGCCACGATGACCGAAGCAGAAAAGGAAGACAGTTTCATATTTCAACCGGTTGCTTCGCGCGCCGCTGTCGTCGTCGCTGGTCCGCTTGCGAATTTCATATTGGCGATCGCGATCTTCGCCGCGATTTTTATGACGGTCGGCAAGCAAATCACAAGCGCCCGTGTCGATACCGTCCAAGCAGGAAGCGCTGCCCAGGCCGCCGGTTTTCAGCCAGGTGATCTGGTGCTGACAATCAACAAAGAGAAGATCGAAAGCTTCTCTGATATGCAGCGGATTGTCAGCATAAGTGCAGGCGAACCGCTGACAATCGATGTCGATCGCGGCGGAGTGCAGGTTACGCTCAAAGCGGTGCCGCAACTGAAAGAATTAAAGGACAATTTTGGTAACGTTCATCGCCTCGGCGTGCTGGGCATCAGTCGCTCTATGGCTCCTGGCGACATCAGGACGGAGAAAGCGGGACCAGTGCGCGCCATCATTATGGGTGCGCAGGAGACGTGGTTCGTCGTGGATCGGACACTCTCCTATATTACCGGCGTATTTACAGGTCGCGAGGCTGCAGATCAGCTTGGCGGACCGATCCGGATCGCGCAGGTATCCGGTCAAGTCGCTACGGCGGGATTTGCCGCGCTCATCCACCTGACCGCCGTCCTCTCGGTATCCATCGGACTTCTGAACCTGTTTCCAATACCTCTGCTCGATGGCGGTCACCTTTTGTTCTATGTCATCGAGGCGATTCGCGGGCGCCCTCTCTCAGAGCGTGCGCAAGAACTTGGCTTCCGGATCGGGCTGGCGATCGTCCTCATGTTGATGATTTTTGCAACCTTTAATGACATCCTTCATCTCGCCACTTCGTGACCGTTGCTGACGGGCAACTTTTTGAGGGAAAAGGGAAAGTTTCGGCGGGAGTTTCGTTTGCAGCGTATAAAAAACGCTGTAAAAAGCCTGCCTTGCCAGCCCAGACCGTCTGTCGAATCCGCACTGGGGGCGGCCGCATGGATCAAAAGGGCGCGTAGCGCATGGGACTTTGTATGATGGCGGTTCGGGGATTGGCTTTTGCCTGCCTGATCCTCGGCGGGATCCTTGTCGGCGCCGGTAGTTTGACCATTGTGTCAACGGGCTTTGCGGTTGCCCAAACTGCCGGCTCTGTCGTTGTTGAGGGCAGCCGCCGGGTCGAGGCCGACACCATTCGCTCCTATTTCAGGCCCGGGCCTGGAGGCCGGATTGGGCCCGAGCAGGAAGACGAGGCCCTTAAAGCGTTGCTGGCCACCGGGCTTTTCTCGGATGTCCGCATCAGTCATTCCGGCAATCGCATTGTCGTGACGGTGGTCGAAAATCCGGTGATCAACAGGGTTGCTTTCGAGGGCAACAAGAAGGCCAAGGACGAACAGCTCGCCGCAGAAGTGCAGTCGAAACCGCGCGGTACCCTGTCGAGGCCGACCGTACAGGCCGATGTCCAGCGCATCATTGAAATCTATCACCGCAGCGGCCGCTTTGACGTATCGGTCAACCCGAAGATCATTGAATTGCCAAACAACCGCGTCGATCTCGTATTCGAGATCAAAGAAGGCGAGAAAACCGGGGTCAAAGAAATCCGTTTTGTAGGTGCGCACGCTTTTTCGGCGAGCCGGCTGAGGGATGTCATCAAGACCTCTGAAAGCAACTTTCTCAGCTTTTTGCAGACAGCCGACATTTATGACCCCGATCGTGTTGAAGCCGATCGTGACCTATTGCGGCGTTTCTACCTGAAGCAGGGCTATGCCGATGTGCGGATCCTTTCCGCGGTCGGCGAATACGACCCGGCCAGAAAGGGGTTCATCGTCACCTTTACAATCGATGAAGGCAGTCAGTACCGCGTCGGGACCGTGGAGATTATTTCGAACGTGCACGCGATTGATCCGGCGTCCCTGCGGTCCCAGCTCAAGCTCAGCGCTGGCAGCGTCTACAACGCGGATCTCGTCGAAAAAAGTGTCGAGGCAATTACAATTGCGGCTGCCAGAAATGGCTACGCCTTCGCAAACGTGCGGCCGCGCGGCGACCGTAATTTCGAAACCAAAACTATTAATCTGGTCTTCGTTGTCGAAGAGGGTGCACGCGCATACATCGAGCGTATCAATATCCGGGGGAATTCCCGAACACGAGACTACGTAATCCGCCGCGAATTCGATCTCGCCGAAGGGGACGCCTATAACCGTGCGCTGGTCGATCGTGCCGAGCGTCGTTTGAAGAACCTTGGCTACTTTAAGACAGTCAAGATCACCAACGAACCTGGCTCTGCTCCCGATCGCGTCGTCATCAATGTGGATGTCGAAGAACAGCCAACCGGCGAGTTTTCGGTTTCCGGAGGCTACTCTACGGCCGACGGGCTCATTGGCGAAATCAGCGTCGCCGACCGAAATCTTATGGGTCGCGGTGAATACGCCAAAGCTGCGGTGACTTACGGCCAGCGTGTTCGCGGCTTTGACCTGTCATTCGTCGAGCCGTTCTTCCTGGGCTATCGAATGGGGGCCGGGATTGATCTGTTTGCGCGACAAAATCTGGCATCGAGTTACGTTTCCTATGATAGCAAGACGATCGGGGCGAATTTCCGCCTCGGCTTTGCATTGACCGAGGAAATCGCATTTCAGCCGCGCTATTCGATCTATCAGCAAAGGATAGACCTGCCGGTCCAGCTCAATGACTGTCAATTTTCAAGCAATGCCACGATCAACGGCGGCCCGGGTGTGAATCCCACAAATGAGGCCAATGGGTCGGACACGACTGTCAACGTTCCGTTTGGTTGCTATGCTAACGGCGAGGCCTCACTCGCGGTGCGTAAAGAGCTGGCCTCGGGTCCGGTGACCGTTTCTCTGGTCGGCTATACGCTTACCTACAATACGCTCGACAACAACAAACTTCCGACCAGCGGTCTTTTCGCTGAACTCAGGCAGGACCTGGCGGGCGTAGGTGGCGATGTCAATTTCATCCGGACCTCGGGCGAAGTGCGCAAATACTACGAAGTGTTCTCCGACGTCGTCAGCGTTTTTAAATTGCAAGCTGGCAATCTCGCCAGCTGGGGCGGCCAGGACTTGCGCATGCTCGACCATTTCCAGATGGGGCCAAATCTGGTGCGCGGCTTCCAGCCGGCTGGCATTGGCCCGCGCGATCTCACGCCGGGAACAACCAATGACGCCCTCGGAGGGACCCTTTATTGGGGTGCGAGCATTGAGGCGCAGACCCCATTGTATTTCCTGCCGAAAGATGTCGGTATCAAACTTGCGGCCTATGTCGATGCAGGCTCGTTATGGAATTACCAGGGGCCAACCAGTTGGAACGTAACCGGCGAAACACTTCTTGTTGGGCTCGACAGTCCATCGATGATCAGATCGGCGGTCGGCGTCGGTCTGCTTTGGGATTCGCCGCTCGGACCACTGCGTTTCGACTTGGCCTATCCCATCACAAAATACTGCGCGACTGCGCCCGGCGGCGTAGAGGTGTGCGACCGCACGCAGATTTTCCGTTTCAGCGGCGGCACTCGATTCTGACCGTGGCGGCGGCTGATGGGTTGGCGGACCGGGCTCCTTCAAGATGAACGAGCCGGTCTTCCTACGACATTCGTCCGGCCTCACGCTTGATGAGCTTGCGGCGGTGACCGGCGCAACGCTGGTGCAACCGGCGCCGCATTCACGCCGCATCGTCAATATCGGTCCGCTTGATCGAGCAGCACCTTGCGACCTTGCTTTTTTCGAAAACAGGAATCTGTCTCCGGCCGCTGCTGCAACGCACGCTGGAGCTTGTCTGACGACGGAGGTTCTCGCCAAGGAATTACCGTCACGCGTGGCCGTACTGACGGTCCGCGAACCGTACCGCGCTTTTGTAACGGCGGCGCGCAAGTTGTTTCCGCAAGCGTTACGTCCGGCCTCACTATGCAACCCGGCTGATTTTTCGGATGCCCATGTCGACGCCCGCGCGCGGATTGAAGATGGTGTCACGGTTGAGCCGGGCGCTGTGGTCGGGCCAGGAGTTGAAATCGGCAGCGGCAGCGTGATCGGAGCGAATGCCGTGATCGGTACAGGCGTGCGCATAGGACGCGACTGTTCGATCGGTGCTGGCACAACGATGGATAATGCCTTGCTAGGCGACCGGGTCACTATTCATCCTGGTTGCAATATTGGTCAGGACGGATTCGGCTTCGTCATGGGAGCAAGCGGGCACGTTAAGGTCCCGCAGGTCGGCCGCGTTATCATTCAGGACGATGTCGAAGTGGGAGCGGGCACAACAATTGATAGGGGGGCGATCCGTGACACTGTCGTCGGCGAGGGTACGAAGATCGACAACCTTGTTCAGGTAGGCCACAATGTGAGCATTGGCCGTCATTGTGTGGTCGTGGCGCAATGCGGCATCGCTGGCAGTTCGACGATCGGAGACTACGTGGTTTTGGGCGCGCGTGTTGGCGTCAGTAACAATGTCACGATTGGCGAGGGAGCGCAGCTCGCCGCGATGGCCAACGCGCATGCTGATATTCCGGCCGGCGGACGCTACGGTGGAACACCCGCGAAACCGGCGAAGCAGTGGTTCCGCGAGATCAAGGCGCTCGCCAGACTGGCGCGCGCGGACAGCAAAGACCGCTCGACAGGGGATGATTGATAGAGTCGACTGAGTATGGATGACGCTGTCAAAAAACTGGAAGCAGTTGACATCCTGGGCATAATCAAACGCTTGCCGCACCGCTATCCGTTTTTGCTTGTCGACCGAGTTTTCGATATCCGCGGCGACACTCACGGCATCGGCATCAAAAATGTGACGATTAACGAGCCACACTTTCTGGGCCATTTTCCCGATAATCCGGTTTATCCCGGCGTGCTGATGATCGAAGGCATGGCGCAGACCGCCGGCGTCTTGTGTATAGCGGGCAAGGGTTTGCAACGACCGAAATCGGTGTATTTTCTCACCATTGATAAGGCAAAGTTTCGCAAACCGGTTTATCCCGGCGATACGATTGAATATCACATGGACAAGATCGCCC
>Ga0126369_10004401_pt1 | contig 10335 bp, 6 predicted proteins | sample PanSoiMetaPlot_1_FD_109646 | JGI IMG/M metagenome (GOLD analysis project Ga0126369, IMG submission 109646) | Tropical forest soil microbial communities from Panama - MetaG Plot_1 | ecosystem: Environmental > Terrestrial > Soil > Tropical forest > Bulk soil | place: Panama | collected 2016-02-17
CTGCTCGACCCGCCAGGTGTCGGCCTGGCCCCGGCCCGACGCGACCACGATGATCTTGACGTTGGCGGCCTGGGTGCTGGTCAGCTGGGTCCCGACCGGCGCCCGGCTGTCCCAGACGTAGCCGACCACGTCGCTGTTCTGAAGCGGCGCGGGCCAGCGCGGGAAGATCACGTACACCTGCGCCGCCTGATCGTCGGCGGCGCGCTGGCGTACGTCGCCGCCGGCCGGCATCCGGACGACCTTCCAGGCCCACGTGAGGAACGGAAACTCGTTGAGGTCGACCACGACGTCGCGATAGAGCGCGAACGACGACTGCTCGCTCTTGAGCCTCACCGCCAGGCGCGCTTCGTCGCGCACGAGCTCGACCGATGCGTGCCCCACGAACTCCTTGGCCGTCCAGCCCACCGGAACTCCTTCGGCCGGCAGTCGAGGCGGTACCCGATCACTGACGCGCACCCGGATGCGCCCCTCGGCATCGGGCAAGAGCGGCCCCCGGCCGGGCACCGCCTTGGACGGGGTCGCGCTCGCTGGCGCGACGGTCGTGGGCCGCGCGAGCGGCGCCGTGGCCGGCGGGGTCCCCGGCCCGAAATAAAAGGCGCGAAGACGCGGGACCGTCAGGAGCGCGATCGCGCCGGCCAGGACGACGACGATGACGGACGCGCGCCAGAGGCCGAGGCGGGCCAGTCCGTCCCTGACGCTCACCGCCGCACGCGCCTCGCACGTCCCCTCGTGCCGGTGCCTTTCCGCAGAGAGAGGCGGATCGGCGAACCTGCCAGCCCGAATGCGTGCCGGAGCGACTTCACCAGGTAGCGCTCATACGAGAAGTGGATGTCGTTCGGCCGGTTGACCCGAAGCGCGAAGGTCGGCGGCTCGACACTCACCTGCGATGCGGACTGGATCGTCAGCGGCTCGCCGCGCAGCGACGCCGGACGTCGCGCCACCGCGGCCCGGAGAGCCTCCGTCAAGGCGCCGGCCGGAATGCGACGGCGCGCCTCGGCGGCGACCTGCGCGATCGTGTCGAAGAGCTCGGGAATGCCCTCGGCGCGCGTGGCCGACGTGAAGCAAACGGGGGCGTAGTCCAGAAACGGGAGCCGGTCGCGGATCTGCTCGACGACCTCGGCGCGGCGGACCATCCCACGCGGCACCAGATCCCACTTGTTGACCACGAGGACGGCGGCGCGGCCCGCCTCGTTCGCGTAGCCGGCGATGTGCGCGTCCTGGGCGGCGAGCGCCTCGGAGGCGTCCACGACCACCAGCGCGACCTGACACCGCTCGAGGCTCTTGAGGGCCATCACCACCGCGAGCTTCTCGAGCGGCTCCTGCACGCGCCCCTTGCGCCGGATCCCCGCGGTATCGACCAGCACGTAGGTGCGCCCCTCGTAGACGAGGGTGGTGTCGACCGCATCGCGCGTCGTGCCCGGCGCCTCGTGCACCAGCACGCGCTCGGCGCCGACCATCGCGTTGACGAGCGACGACTTGCCAACGTTGGGGCGGCCGACGACCGCAACGTGCACGGGCGCCTCCGTCCGCGGTGCGGTCGCCGGAGCCGCCGGGCAGCGCGCGCGCAGAATCTCGAGGAGCTCGGCGACGCCCCGCCCGTGCTCGGCCGAGACCGGCACCGGATCGCCGAAGCCCAGCCGATAGAGATCGGCCAGCGCGCCCTGTTGCGTCTCCGCGTCCACTTTGTTGGCGGCCAGCACGACCGCGCGGTTACCCTTCCGGAGAATTCGCGCGATCTCGAGGTCGAGGGCCGTCGGGCCGTCGCGCGTGTCGACGACGAACAGGACGAGATCCGCCTCGTCAACCGCCGCGAGGACCTGGCGGCGCACGCCCTCGATCAGCGGCTCCTCCGACGAGGGATCGAAGCCGCCCGTGTCGATCACGGTCGCCTGCCAGCGCTCGAAGGTCACGCGGCCATAGAGCCGATCGCGCGTCACGCCGGGCGTGTCGCGCACGAGCGCCTGACGCCGGCCGACCAGACGGTTGAAGAGCGTCGACTTGCCGACGTTCGGGCGACCGACGATCGCGATGATCGGGCGGATCATCCGGATCGCTTCTCCGTCAGGAATCGCGGATCGCGTTGAGCAGGGCGCTCGGCGTCGGCTGGACCACGCGGACGGGGACGCCGAGGTCCCGCGCCAGGTCGGCCGGAGTGAGGTCGTCGAGGAAGATGCCGTCGCCGTCGCGAACGGCCACGGCCGGCACCAGCACCGCGCGGCCGAGCTCGGGTGCCTGCGCCAGGTGACGCTGGATGTCGCGCCCGGTCAGGAGCCCCGCGACGCCGATGGCCGGGCCGAAGAAGTCATTGGGCACGGCCGCCACGCGAACGGCCGCCGGATCGTAGCCGCCGCCGGCGAGGAGCGCGCGCAGGCGCGGCGCGAACAGCTCGCCCGTCACGACCGTCAGTGACTGACCGTGATCGGGCCGCCTCCGCCGCGCGATCGAGCGGGCGAAGCCATCCTCGAACTGGCGCACGAGCCCGATCCCATCCTCGGCGACCGGAAAGCCCTCGTACGCGATCGCGTCGGGCAGCGGCAGCCCGGCCAGCAGGTAAATCTCGTCGGCGAGGAAGACGAACCGGCTCCCGAGCTCAGCAAGCGCGCGGCGCTGCCATCCGTCGGCCGCGGCCGCGAGCGCGCGCGCTTCGTCGGGCGTGAGGCTGCGCAGCGCGGGCAGCCGCTCGCGGTGTCGCGTGAGCCCCACCGGGACGATCGCGGTCGTCGCGACGTGAGGATGAAGCGGCGCCAGCTCGGCGACGGTTCGCTCGAGATGCGCGCCGTCGTTGAGACCGGGACACAGCACGATCTGCGCGTGCATCCGGATCCCCGCCTTGGCCAGCCGCTCGAGCCGCGGCAGGATCTCGGCCGAGTGCCGCGGACGGCCGAGCAGCGCGTGCCGGAGCTCCGGGTCGGTGGCGTGTACCGAGATGTAGAGCGGCGACAGCCGCTGCTCGATGATCCGCTCGAACGAGGCGTCGTCGAGATCGCTCAGCGTGATGTAGTTACCGTGCAGGAACGACAGCCTGAAGTCGTCATCCTTCACGTAGAGACTCCGGCGCATCCCCTTCGGCAGCTGATGAATGAAGCAGAAGACGCACTTGTTCGCGCACGTCGCGATGTCGCCCGGGCGCGGCGGCGCCAGCTCGAGGCCGAGACCCGACCCGCGCCGCTCGAGCCGCTTCGCCGCCGTGATGCCGCCCCGCTCGACGGTCAGCGCCAGCTGCTCCTCGCCGGCGTGGAACTGAAAATCGATCGCGTCGCGAAGCGGACGACCGTTGACGGCGACGATGCGGTCGCCCGGCGCCAGACCCGCCCGCGCCGCCGCCGAGCGTGGCGCGACCGCGGCGACGGTCACGCCCGCGGGCTCAGCGGTACAGGGCGTTTTCAGGGGACTCCTCCCGCTCGACGCCGGGAGAGGCGTTGAGGAACCGCATGCCCTGGACGATGTACTGGAGCCCCGAGATCACCGTGAAGCCCGCCGCGAGCCAGAGCACCGTGGCCGTGGCCACGTGTACCTGGAAGAAGCGCGCGAGCAGACCGCTCAGCACCGCGAGGACCTGGAACAGGGTCGCCGCCTTTCCCGCCCAGGTCGGCCGCGGCCGGATGCGGCTGCCGAGCATGTAGATCAGTAGCGCGCCGAAGACCAGGATTGCGTCACGGCTGATCACCAGCGCCGCGATCCAGAATGGAAGCGCCTTCAAGTAGGTCAGGGTGACGAACGACGACGTCAGCAGGAGCTTGTCGGCCATCGGATCGAGGAACGCGCCGAGCGAGCTCTCGTCCTTCCAGTGGCGCGCTGCCCAGCCGTCCAGCAGGTCGGTGAGCGCGGCGAGGCCGAACACGATCAGCGCCGCCCCCGGACGCCGGTAGACGAGTAGCGTCACAAATACCGGGATCAGGAGGATCCGGAGAACGGTCAGCCAGTTGGCCAGTCCCATAGGGGCGCTCAGTCTACCACTCCGGTGGCGGGCTCGGACGCGGTGACCCGATAGCGCGCGAGCGCGCCGAGGAGCCCGATCGGCAGATCGACGTCCAGCTCGACGTGGCCGGGCGTATCGCGGCGCGCGAGCACGCGCCCGCGCTCGTAGCACAGCGCCAGCGAGGCGCCCTCGGCGTGGGGAATCCGCAAGGTCAGGGTGCCCACCGGCGGCAGCGCGCGCTCGATGGCCGCCAGGAGCGTGTCGATGCCGATGCCGTCGGCCGCCGAGATCGCGATCGCCTCGCTGCGGGCCGCCAGGACCACCGGGTCGGTCTCCAGCCGATCGATCTTGTTCATGACCAGGATGGTCGGTCGATCGGCGACCCCGAGCTCGCCGAGCAGATCTTCGACCGCCTTCTGGTGATCCTCGAGCGCCGGATGGCTCGCGTCCACGACGTGCAGCAGCACGTCGGCGTCCGCCAGCTCCTCCAGAGTGGCGCGGAACGCCGCGACGAGCTCGTGCGGAAGCTTGCGAATGAACCCGACCGTATCGGTCAGCACGAAGCGGCGCCCCCCCGGCGGCTCGACCAGGCGCGCGGCCGGATCGAGCGTCACGAAGAGCTGATCGGCGGCCGTGAACTGCGAGCCCGCCAGTCGGTTCAGCAAGGTCGTCTTGCCCGCGTTCGTGTAGCCGACGAGCGCGACGACGGGAACCCCGGCGCGCCGTCGTCCCTGTCGCTGCAGGCGTCGATGCACCTGCACGCCGTCGAGCTGTCGGCGAATCTGCATCACCTTGCGGCGGATTACTCGGCGATCGGACTCGAGCTGGGTCTCACCCGGTCCCCGCGTGCCGATGCCGCCGCCGAGGCGCTCCAGGTGCGTCCATTGACCGACCAGGCGCGGCAGCAGGTAGGTGAGCTGCGCGAGCTCGACCTGCAGCTTGCCCTCGCTCGTGCGCGCGCGCTGCGCGAAGATGTCGAGGATCAGCGCCGTCCGGTCGATCACCTTGATGCCGAGCGCCTGCGAGATGTTGCGCTCCTGGATCGGCGAGAGCGGATCGTCCGATACGAAGAGCACCGCGGACGCGTCACGAGCGGTCTGGCCGATCTCGTCGATCTTGCCGCGGCCGAAGAAGAGCCCGGGTGCCGGCGCGGCGCGATCCTGGGTGACCCTGCCGACGACCGTCCCGCCCGCCGCGGTGACCAATCCCGCCAGCTCCTCCAGCGACTCGTCGATCTCGAAGCGGCGCTGGGAAGGCCGGCGCAGCGCCGCGATCACCGCGCGCTCGCGCGTCGCCCGGGTGCTGGTCGCGCCCCGCTTCATCCGCGCACGCGTCCTGGTGCCAGCGCCGTGGCGATTCGCTCGGCCGTGGCGCCGACGCCGCCGATCTTCTCGACGTCGATCCACGCGATGCCCGGCTCGCGCGCGAACCAGGTCCACTGGCGTTTGGCGTATCGCACTGTGTCGCGCTGCATGAGCCGGAGCGCCTCGCCGGCGCCGAGCTCGCCGCGCGCGACCCGGACGAACTCGCGATAGCCGATCGACGAGAGTGACGGGAGCGACGGGTCGTAGCCCTTCGCGAGCAAGCGATCGACCTCCTCCCGCAGGCCCGCGTCGACGAACGCCGCGGCCCGCGCGACCAGCCGGCGCGCCAGCGCTTCGCGGTCCATCGTGAGACCGAAGTACGTCACCTCGTAGGCGTCGCCCGGCTCGCGCCAGCGCTCCTGCTCGAGGGTGCTCGCCCCCGCGCGCGCCAGCTCGAGCGCTCGCACGACTCGCACGTGATCGTTGGGGTGCAGCCGTCGCGCGACGGCGGGCGCGGCGAGGCTCAGCCGGGCGTGGAGCGAGGCGCGGCCCTCGGCGGCCGCGATCGACGCGAGCTCGCGTCGGAAGACGGGATCGGCCGGCGGCGCCGGGTCCAGGCCTCGGAGCAGCGCCCGGACGTAGAGGCCGGTGCCCCCGACGACGACGGGCAGCCGGCCGCGCTCGCGGATCGCGGCGATCGCCGCCGCGGCGTCGCCGCGGAACCGCGCAGCCTGGTAGCGGTCGTCGGGATCGACGACGTCGACGAGATGATGGGGGACTGTCGACCGTATATCGGCGCTCGGCTTACCCGTCGCGACGTCCATGCCGCGATAGACCTGCCGGGAGTCCGCGCTGACGACCTCGATCGGCACCTCTCGCGCCAGCGCCGCCGCGACCGCGGTCTTCCCCACCCCGGTGGGCCCGGCGATCACGACCAGCGGAATCTTTGCGCCCTCGCTCACTCTTTTTCAGGCTCACCTCGGACGGCGGGGCCCCAGCCCCGCGACGTCCTGCGGCTCGCACCACCAGTGTATCAGCCGAATTTCCGGCCATCTTCCCAGCTACCAGGTTCGCTTCAGCTCCCGGCGAATGTCATGGAGCGAGACGCGGCTCACGATCGGCCGGCCGTGCGGACAGAAGTACGGCGTCTCCGTCACCGAGAGCTCGGCGATCAGGCGATCCATCTCCTCGCGCGCGAGCGGCATGTTCGCCTTGACCGCCGCGCGGCACGCGACGAATGCGAGCGCCCGATCGAGGGTCGGCTCCCCCACACCCGGCCCGCCGAACTCGTCCACGGCGGCCTCGATGAGCCGTCTGGGCTCGCTGCCCTTGAGCAGCGCCGGAACGGCCCGCACCACCACCGTCGCGGTGCCGAGGCCCTCGAACGCAAAGCCCAGGCGCTCGAGCGGCGCGCGCCAGCGCTCGAGCAGGGCGCACGAGGCCGGCGGCAGCTCGAGCGGCTCCGGAAACAGGAGGCTCTGGGCCGCTTGAGTGCCCTCGCGCAGCTCGCGCTGTAACCGCTCGAACAGCACGCGCTCGTGCGCCACGTGCTGATCCAGGAAGAACACTTCGTCGTCCGACGTGGAGACGACGAACGTGTCCTGCACCTGGCCGAGGACGCGCCCGAACAGGGCCTGGGACGTGACCGCAGACGTCACGCCGAAGAGCGCCGCCTGCTCGGCGACACCACCCGGCGCGGCGTCGGCGAGCTGACCGTCGGCGGCGCGTGGACCGACGTCCGGCATGACGGCCGGACGGCGCAGGCCGCCGAGCGTCGCCGCCGCCACCATCTCGTAGATCAGCCGCGGATGCCGGAAGCGCACCCAGGCCTTCGTGGGATGGACGTTGACGTCGACGTCGGTCTCCGCCAGGGTGATCGCGAGCAGCGCGACCGGAAACCGGTCGCGCGGCAGCAGCGGCCGGTAGGCGTCGAGCGTGGCCTGCAGGAGCGCCGGATCGCGTACCGGACGGCCGTTCACGATCAGGACGATCTCATCGCGATTGCCCCGGGCGAGATCGGGCGGGCTGATCAGTCCGTGCACGCGCACCCCGTGCTCGGTGCGGTCGACGGCCAGAAGCCGCTGCGCGACGTCGTGACCCCAGAGGGCGCCGACCCGGGCGCGCAGCTCGGTGGCCGCGGGCACGGTGAGCACGGCGCGCCCGTTGTTCGCCACGCGCACGTGGGTCCGCGGATGCGCGAGCGCCAGCTGGCTCAGCGCTCGCAGGCTCGCCGACAGCTCGGTCGCCGACGACTTCAAGAACTTGAGCCGCGCCGGCGTGTTGAAGAAGAGATCTCGCACCTCGACGCTCGTGCCCGCGTCGGCCGGCACCTCCAGTCGCTGCTTCACCGTGCCGCCCTCGCCGGCTAGACGAAGCCCCTGCGAGGTGCCCCGCGCGCAGCTCGTCAACGTGAAGCGCGAGACCGCGCAGATGGCCGCGAGCGCCTCGCCGCGGAACCCGAGAGTCGAGATCGCGTCGAGGTCCTCGTCGCGCGCCAGCTTGGACGTCGCGTGGCGCTCGAGGGCCAGCGGCAGCTCGTCCGCCGTCATGCCGATGCCGTCGTCGGTGACGCGGATCAGCGCGCTGCCGCCGTCGCGCAGGTCGACCGAGACGGTCAACGCACCGGCGTCGAGCGCGTTCTCGACCAGCTCCTTGACGGCCGAGGCTGGGCGCTCGACGACCTCTCCGGCGGCGATCTTGTTGACGAGGTGGTCCGGCAGCCGACGGATCTTTATTGTAGCGGGGGCCATTGTAGCGGGGGCCTTAAGGCCGGCTTGAACCGAGGGTGGTCCGAGACAGAAGCGTGTGGCTCCGGCACGCCCGTTCTCACCGGTGTCGCTGCTGCCACTTCGCGAGAATGTTGAGGGCCTCGAGCGGCGTGAGGTGGGCCAGGTCGAGGCTCGCCAGCTCGGTCAGCACCGGATCGGGCGCCGCTGGCGCGAAAAGCCCGAGCTGCACCGCGTCGCTCGCGTCGGTCCTGAGCTGACCGGCCTCCTCCAGCTCGGCGAGCAGCGCCTTCGAACGCGCGATCACCGCCGCGGGCAGGCCCGCGAGCCGCGCGACCTGAATGCCGTAGCTGCGGTCGGTACCGCCGGGCGCCACTTTGTGCAGGAAGACGATCTCGTCGTTCCACTCGCGCACGGCCACGTGAAAGTTGCGCACGCCGCCGAGCCGGCCCGCGAGCCGCGTGAGCTCGTGGAAGTGCGTCGCGAAGAGCACCTTCGCGCCGTGCCCCCGATCGTGCAGCGCCTCGACGACCGCCCACGCGATCGCGAGACCGTCGAACGTGGAGGTCCCGCGGCCCACCTCGTCGAGCAGCACCAGGCTCCGCGGCGTCACGTTGTTCAGGATCGTCGCGGTCTCGATCATCTCCACGAGGAACGTGCTCTGGCCGCGCGCCAGGTTGTCCTGTGCGCCGACCCGCGTGAACACGCGGTCGATCACACCGATGCGCGCCTCGCGCGCGGGCACGAAGGCGCCGACCTGGGCCATGATCGCGATGTGCCCGATCTGCCGCAGGTAGACGGACTTGCCGGACATGTTCGGGCCGGTCAGGATGACGATGCGCGCGTCGCGATCGAGTGCCACGTCGTTGGGCGTCACCGGGCTGCCCGCACGCGCTTCGAGCACGGGGTGACGGCCTTCGACGATCGCCAGCGCGTCGCTGTCGTCGACGGTCGGCCGCACGTGGCCGCGGCGTTCGGCCACCTCGGCCAGCGACGCGAAGACGTCCAGCCGCGCGAGCGCACGCGCGGTCATCAGGAGGTCCTCCGCACGCGCGGCCACCGTGCGGCGCACCTCCTCGAACAGCTCGTACTCGAGCCGCCGGCGCCGCTCGTCGGCGCCGAGCGCTTTCGCCTCGTACTCCTTGAGCTCGGGCGTGACGTATCGCTCGGCGCCAGTCAAGGTCTGTCGCCGCACGTACTCGGCGGGCACGCGCGAAGCCTGGGCGTGCGTCACCTCGATGCCGTAGCCGAACACGCGGTTGAAGCGCACCCGTAGACTCGAGATGCCGGTGCGCGCCCGCTCCCGCTCCTCGAGCCCGGCGATCCACGCACGCGCCTCGCGCGCGTCGCGCACGATCGCCGCTAGGTCGGCGTGCCAGCTCTCGCGGATCAGCCCACCGTCGTGCAGGGCGAGCGGCGGCTCGTCCTCGAGCGCCGCGTTCAGGAAATCGTGGAGGTCGTCGAGCTCGGCCAGGTCACCGGCCGCGTCGGCGATCGCGGGCGCGGCGATCGAGGCGGCCAGCGTTCGGATCTCGCGCAGCGGGGCCAGGCATCCGCGCAGGCCGACCAGGTCGCGCGCGTGCGCCTGGCCGAGGGTGGCCCGGCTCGTCAGCCGTTCGAGGTCGCCGATCCGGCGCAGCATGGTGGCCAGACGCGTCCGCTCGGCCGGCGCGTCGACCAGCGCCCCGACGGCGCTCTGGCGCGCCGCGATCGCCGCGGGATCGAGAAGCGGCCGCAGGAGCCACTGGCGCAAAAGGCGGGCCCCCATCGGCGTGACGGTCTCGTCGAGCACGCCGAAGAGCGACTCGCGCGTGCTGCCGCCGCTCGAGCTCAGGAGCTCGAGAGTGACGACGGCCGTCTCGTCCAGGACCATCGCGTCGGTGGCCGTCAGACGCTGCAGGCGCGTCAGATGGCCGAGCGCGTCGCCCTGGGTCGCGCGCAGGTACGCGAGCGCGGCGGCTGCGGCCCCGAGCCCGGCCGTCAAGTCGGCGACGCCGAAAGCGGCGAGCGACTCGACCCTGAAGTGGGCGCAGAGATCCGCGACCGCACGCCGCGGCGCGAAGGTCTGCGGATCGCAGAAGGTCAGCGCCGCGCCGGTGTCCTGCAGGCGCGCCAGGAGGGCTGGATCCTCGCGCACGGAATCCGGCACGACGATCTCGGCCGGGCGGCGCAGGAGCGCCGTCGCCAGTACCTGCGTCTCTTTCGTCGAGTCCTCGCCCGCCCAGAACTCGCCGGTCGAGACGTCGACCAGCGCGACCCCCATCGCATCACGGCCGGCCGTCAGGGCCATGAGGAAATTGTTGGCCGCGCCCTCGAGGTACGCGGTGTCCGTCAGGGTGCCGGGCGTGATGATGCGCACGACGTCGCGCCGCAAGAGCTTCTTCTC
>Ga0126369_10004402_pt1 | contig 10334 bp, 19 predicted proteins | sample PanSoiMetaPlot_1_FD_109646 | JGI IMG/M metagenome (GOLD analysis project Ga0126369, IMG submission 109646) | Tropical forest soil microbial communities from Panama - MetaG Plot_1 | ecosystem: Environmental > Terrestrial > Soil > Tropical forest > Bulk soil | place: Panama | collected 2016-02-17
GACCACGAACCGTAGTCGGCACCTTCAAGCGCTTCCTGAATTTCACTCTGTAGCTCGTCTTTGCCGACAAACTTGCCGCTGGTCTTTTCGACCTCGACCTCAACCTTGAAAATGAACCTCGGCATGATGACCTCCTGGAATTCGCGTTGGGTGGGTTTCTTGAAAAAGAGAGAGGAGCGCTTCCGATTCGGAGAAAGCGCTCCGTCTCTCAGTCTGCATCTACCGCCGCGATCCTGCCCTGCGGCGGCTTGCGGGCTTCTGGCGCACTGTGCGCCGCGCTGCGGGCTTGCGAGTAGCAGGCGTGGCCTTTGCCTTGGGCGGACGGCCACGGCGAGCAGCGGGCTTTGTGGAAGCGGCCTTCTTCTTGGCCCTTTTGAAAATCCCCTGCCCAGTTCCGGCCGTGCCGTACTCGGCGCGATTGGTGGCCTTGACGTGCTGCCCAGTCTGCACGGCGAAATCGAATTCCGTCCGTGCAATTCTGTAGCTCAGCATCGACTCGGCCTCGGCCTTCGTCCGCTTCGCTCCGTTGCGCTTGACCTTGCCGACGAAATCCCACACGGACGGGAGCAGGAAATTGAAAACCTTGTCCCTGTCTCCACGGTACCGCTTGAGCGCCTTGATGATCCGATCCGGTGCCGACCCCTCGCGCGGATTCCATCCCTTCGTCTTGTTGTAATCGATCCGGTCGAGAAGGTTACGCCCTCCGTTGCCACCGGACTGCACCTTGCGGGTCTGCGGCTTCGGTGTCGTGCGCGTGACCTTGCGAGTCGTCACCTTGCGGGTCGGTGTCGCCTTGCGCGTGGTCGATCCCTTCGGCCGACCGCGCTTCGGCGTCTCGGGCTTTGCCTTCGCCCGGACTGTCCTCGTCGGCATTTTCACCTTCGGCCTGCCGACCTTGGCCTTTGCCTTCGCCTGTGGCTTCATCTTCGCCTTTGCTCTTACGGGTGACATTTTGTGACCTCCTGTTTTGTGTTGGTCGATCTTGGCTCGTTCTGACTTGACTACTTCCTTGCCCTTCTGAAATCCGGCAATCAATTTCTCTAGCTCACCGGCCTCGTTCATGTGCCGCCGGATCAGGCTGCTAGGCACTCCGAGTCTCTTGCACTCGGCGTGTAGCTCCTGTAGCCCTGCTGCCATTTTCCTCCTCTCTGCTTCTGTCACGTTTGCCGGTACTGACCTAGAGTAGCACAGATTTCAGTTAGCTGTCAAGTGTTTTCAAATATCACTTGCACCCTGCCCCACCCATGTCTGGAATTGACTTCGATCAGGTGACACTTGCGCACAACGAGACTCTTACGATCAAAGCCGGGAGCGAGTACCTTTGCCGTCGTCGCCCGGATGTAGCCGATGTGGAAATTGTCATTGCGAAATTCCTTGGGCCATCTTTGCCTCGGCCGCTTGTCGATGATGATTACCCGGATTGCATTTCTGTCATGCAGGTTATTTGGCTCGCGTTGCAGCTTGGCTTTCAGGAAATGGTCGCGGAGCATCATTTCCAACATGCGTTGCTGCGGACGCAATACCCGGTGATCCAATCCCACCACGTCTAATTTCATCTTACTCATCGGCGGACGGTCTACCAGGACGGATCACTTCGTCAAACAGCCTTTGAATTTCCTCCACCTGTGCAGGCGACCACAACCGTACTTCGATCTGGCCGCACTGCACTCGACTGGCCTGCGGAATCTTGCCCTCTTTTTCAAGCTTGCGAATTCGGCTGACATCCCTGCCGACTAACTCAGCAAGCTCTCCGACTGTCAGGTAGTTGCGAAACTTTCGCGGCTTGTATTTTAGGTGATTGACCGTGTTGCTCATTTAGGCCCACTTTCAAATCGGATGTACGGCGCACGCATGCGAGTGAAATGCGCCGCTGCAATTTCCTTCTCGTCGATGTCGCCGTCCGCTACAGCCTCATCCAAGGCGTCTTTGTCAATTACACGTTTCGTCACCCGCATGAAGGCTTCCCGACTGAGCAGAGTCCTCAGCGGTTTCATGCCGTCAGGCGCATCCACTGGAATTTCACTCTTGGACAGAATCCAGACATGCTCGGCCGTCGATTGGATGCAGTTGACATAACCGGCTTCATCAAGGTCGAGCCGGGACATGCGGTTACGGGCCATGTAATTTGTCAAATCCCTCTTGCTCTCCTCCACTTCGTGCTTGAGCTTGTCAATGCCACGCTTCTTGGCGAGCTTGTCAACCTCGGTTTGAAATTCCGCGATTTCCTCCTGCGCTCTGACCATCGTTAGCGCTAGCGCTTTGGCGCTGGCCTTTGACTTAGGCTGCACGGCGACCTCCTAGGAGTCGATGCTTCTGGATTGGAATTCGCATTGTCTTGTAGGCATGCTTGCGCTCACTCCACTGCTTGTTGAGTACGCCTACCCTTTTGTCAACTACGTCGTAGATTGCCGCATCCCGCTTTCCCTCAAACTTGCGGATAGCTCGACCAATCTGTTGTGTAATTCGTCCCTCGAACTTTCCGGGATGGACGAGAACAACCCGATTGCATCGTGGAACGTCAAGAGCCTCGTCCGCAAGCTGTGTTGCAAGGACACATCTAATCCTGCCCGCTCTAAACTCATTGAGAATTCTTCGACGCTCAGTGCGGCCTCGATCTGCGATAAGAATTTCATTCTCGCAATCAAGCTGTTCCGCAATTCGCTCCAACTGTTCAATTCGTCGGCTAAGTACGAGAACAGAATTTCCATGCTCACATTCTCGGTCAACGATATCTGCAATTTGTCGATTCCTCCTCTCGTCCGTGACCAGCGCATCGAGAAGCGGATGCCAGTCGAACCGACCCCGGTAGCGGAAGTTGAAATTTGTGTAGACGGGAACGATCCGCGTCTCGATGGGCGAGCTGAATTTCTGCTTGTGAATCACAGGCCCTATCAAGTGAACGAGATACGGGTGCATGCCGTCTGCTCGTTTGTCTGTAGCCGTGAAACCGAAGCGGTAGAAAGCTGGCATCCAGTTCAGCACCGTCTCAAAGCTCCTAGCGGCTCCGTGGTGGGCTTCGTCCAGGATCACGGCTCCAAACTTGCGGAACCACTCCTGTCCGTGCGTGCCGTCCGCGTAGAAGGTGCGCAAGGTCTGGATCATGCCGATTGTAATTTGGCCAAAGGTGTCGCGCTTGCCTTGCACGACGCCGACCTTGGTACCCGGCAGCGCGTCTTGTGCGTAGCTCACCCACTGATCCAAAATGTCCTTCGTGTGGACGAGGACGAGAACCGGCGTTTGACAAACCGCCGCGAATCCCAATGCGATCTGAGTCTTGCCGGTACCGGGTGGCCGCAGAATGATCCCCTGCTCCTCTTGCAACATCGTCTCAATGCAATCTGACTGACCGGCGAAGCGTGGGTCTAGGTCGGTGCGGTCTAGCTCCACGTCAAATTGCAATTTCGGCGCTGGCGGTCGTCGTCGTCTGTCCACGTAGTCAAGCTGGCCGACTAGATCCCATGCCCCTCTCGGAATCTCTATCTGCGCTCCGGGGATTTCCCGGTAGCACGTCATCACGTCGTTGTTTTTTGTCACGAACGAAAGCGCCTTCTTCAAGCGCTCCCGTTTCCGGGACGAAAGCTCGTCCCATCCAATTGTAATTGTCTCGCCGACGATCACTCGTCGCCATCCTCCATCAGCACAAGCTCACGGTAGATGAAATTCATAAGCTCAGTGGTCGAGTCACCACGAATCTGAATCGAACGGACAGTGACGCCTTCCGGCTCGTCATTCTCAGCTTCGACAAACATCGAATGAACTGAAATTTCGTTCTCGGTCAAACCGGCGCGGACAAGCGCCTGCGTGATGTTGTCATTCATGCCACGGACGAGATTGCGCCGCCGCTCCTGCTCGATCCGCTTCTGCCGCTCGGCTTCGTTACGTCGATCCTGCTCGGCTTGTGAAATTAGCTGGCCGTTGCGGAAGGTGCGTACCAGCGGCTCGCCTGTGTCGATCTGCTGGCCGTTTTCCCACTTCGTCTCGGTACGCGGCTTGCCCTCGGTGTCGTACAAGTGGACACGGGTGGAATCGACGCGGTTTCCATAGCCCGCTTTGACATACGTTTGCACGACTCTGCCTCGCCCGACTACGCGGGTGCTTCTTCCCGGCTCGATGACGACTACCATCATGCCGAGAGAAATTTCAGAAGCTTTCACAATGACCTCCTGGTAGTTGTTGGCTGGCCCAGTATAGCAGAAATGCGCCTAGGGTCAACCAGACTTCCCTAGAGCGCGTCGTCGCCGTTTGTCAAGTCGCCACTTCTCACGACGGGCTTGGCGACGTTCCTCCTCTGAATGAAATTTTCTACGCAACTGAGTGACCTTTACCATCCTCCACTCATGCGACCGAAAGAACTGACGACGTACAAGCATCTTCGCTGCAATCTCATTAGTTGAAATTACTTCTACTGATCCATGCAAATCGTTTAACTCATGGCGGACTTCAACCCTGAATTTCATTTCGCTCCTCGCGCATCATCCACAGAGACATTGCCAGTGCGTCGTATCTGTCGTCCGGTTGCAAAGGGCGGGCTCTGGAATTCTCAGGCATCGGTTTGCGGCCACCATTCTTCTGATCTGCAATTAGATCAGGCCATTCAGGAACGTCATCCCAAATTTCATATGCGTCGGTTGCGTTCCAATACCCCAATGCCCATTCCTTCGGTCGCATTTTCCCTTCAAGCCCTCGACCCCATTTGGAATGATGAGTTGTAATTCCAAGATCATCGGCTACGATCTTCCGCCACCAAGTATTGTGAATCTGGTAGATGTTGGTGTAGCCGTATTTCAGAAGGCCACCGAGGAATGCTCCTGAAATTTCAGCCTGCTGCTTGAGCGTTTGAGATTGGCCCTTGCCGCGACCGGCCATGCCGAAAGGCCACGGCTCCTCCTGAGCAATGTAGATTTGATCGAGATTGACCAACATTTTCATTTTGGTAAGCAGGGCAAGAATGAAATGGTTGGCATTTGCCAGAGCCTTGAGTCTTGCGAAGTAATGATCGTTCTTGTTCCAGCGCACAACTTGAAATTCCGGGCCGACGTGACGATTGAGAATCTCATCCCATCCCAGTCCGGCCAGGGCAAGCGTGTGCAATGACAAATCGACACCGATCCAGACCCGATTATTTTCATTGGCCCGGCAGAGCGTGCGTTTCTTCACCTTGGCCTTAGCCCTGACACTGCGGCGCGCACCTTGTAATTGGGAGGATTTTCTGGTTGCAGACATTTCTACCTCTTGTGAGCCTTGCATCGGGGGACGCGCTTGTAGTCGTGATCCTTCATCGGGATCGGATCGGAGAGCTTGGTGTAGCCCCACTCATCCCATCCTCCAAATTTCATTGCCCATATAACCCGGTCGGCGTAATACTCGCGGGCATTCACGTCATCAACTTCCAGACCGTACTCCTCGTGAAAAACTCGCTTGATCGTTTCCGCAACAACATTCTTCAACTCGCCAGTCGGAATCGTGTTGGCGGCTCTTGGCTGCCGATACCCGGCGCGAATTTCAAGCGGCCCGGAATTTTCCTCAAGCTCTTTTTGAGCCACCCGACGTTGTGCGCGAACCTTGGCCTTGGCGCGAATCATTGTCGCTTCGCTTTCGCCTTGGCCCGACGTGTCAGCGAGATTTTGTCACCGCACTCCACGCAGTAGACCGGAGGGAATTCGTAATTTGCAACCTGGACATCCATCAATGCCAAGTCCTTGAAAATTTCAGTTGCCAGAAACATGATGTTCTGGTCTTGCAGCACGGGCTCTATCGGGACGACAACCGAGTGGCCCCGTTTTCCATCCGGGAAAATTCTGATCTGCCCAGTGCCGATTGTGCGCAGACGGGCAACCATGATGTCTAGCGCGTCCTTTGTCTGGTTGTCCTGTGCATTGTATGCCCGCATCGCTAGCTCGTAGCGAGCCTCAGTAGCCCGCTTGAAAATTTCAAGCTGATGCTCGATGCTGCTCTTGGTCTTTGCTTTTGCCTTAGCTCTCACCGCGATACCTCTGAATTCTCGCCACTCGGCGCTCGTACTCCTCGAAACGCTGACTCGCAATTACACCCATCACAGTCAGACCTAGCCAAAAGCCAATTGCAAAAGGCACCAGGCCGAGGATGAGATATTGCCACCAAGTCACCGTGCCTGCCCGTCTTTGTAGCCGACGTAGCCGCACACGTCACAGGCGAACCAGCGGCGAATCTTTCCATCGGCCATCCGCTTCATTGCAATTTCTCTGCCCTGAAAGAATTTCGGTGTGCAGTGAGTGGCCTCGTAATTCTCCATCACGATCACCTGATGCTCCGGTGGATCGCCCTCGACATCCCGAAGGTAATTTACCAGCGGGTGATCTGACGGTTGATACTTTTTCATATCGAGTCTCGCCTTGGGCGGTGTCCTCTGTCCCTTGGCTTGCCAACTAGTCGTGACCTTCCCCGTTCCCATTGCCAGCCTCCATCCATAGTTGTCCATATGCCTACGACGATGAGACATTCTATCTTACCTATGGTGGATAGTCAATGGGTCAATCTCGGGGTGCCTGCTCTGAGATTCGGCGTGAGATTTCGCGGGAGGCTGCACGTGCCAGACGGTCGTATCCTTCGGCTACTCCCTCGACCAGATGGACACGAATTTCAAGCTCGCTGACACGATCCCCGTACTGCTTGAGAGCTTCATCGACGAGCATTGCGTCGTCCAGTTCCCACTTGGTACTGTAATTATCTTTGTGTTCAGCCCTGAATTGAGCTTCGGCCATTCTCCTGTCGCGCTCAAGCATCGCCCGCTCTGCTGACACTCTTGCCAGCACGAACAGCGCGTGTGAATGCCGGACGGCGTATCGGGAGTGGACGGCTCCTAGCTCGCGGTTATTGAGCTTTGTGAAATCCAGGGGTACATAATCTTCATCAGTTGCGATTTCGTCGGGAGCGATCAGACCTTCTCGGCGCAGGAACCGCAACCTTGAATTTTGCGGAGTTGCGACGTGGAGACTTTCGAGCGGCTTGACGCTCTGCTCTTTCAACTTCTTCTTTGCACGTGGCCCGGAATGGGCACTCTTTGAAATCTCTGTCCTTGGTGGACGTACACTCGGCTTTCGGATAGGAACCTTCTTCCTCATGCCTCCTCAGTTCTGCCAGGCGATCCCTGACGATTGACATTACCGGACGTAGTGGAATTTCAGCTTCGGCTACTGCTGCCGGGAATCCCTGTACCGGGCCTGCCTTGTTCTCGGCCAAGATCAGACCGGCATCGATCCTTGGCAGATCGTTCTTTCCACTGTTGGCCATCATTATGTAATTTGCTAGCTGGATTTCAGCCGATGCCGGAGTATCCCCTTTGGCCAGCATCATAAACCAATGGGTATTCCAGCCTTTGATATCGACGCCGTAAACGCGGTCGCGCTCGAAACAGACATCGAGCGTGCCCTTGTTGTCCTTGTGCTTGCCCTGTACCGGAATCTCAGTGCCATGCAAGGTGAGCAAACCCATCTTACTCAGCTTGTAGATCATCACCTGCAATTTCAAGTGTACCCAAGTGCCGTTCTCAAAGTAGAAGTGTGTCTCGACCTTCTTGAGAAACTTGCGCGGAATGCCAAGCTCTTTGAAATTCTTGGCGAAGAAACTCTGGCGCAGGCATCCGCCCAGTCCACTCGGACTGTAGACCGCTTCGGTATTCCGCTCATTCTCTCGTCTTGAAATTCTCTCCATCAGGTAGTGCAGCCATTCGATGTCATCGGAATCCCAATGGTGACGGCCGAAGGCACGATGGTAGTCCTCGATCAGCGGGACGAGGACGCCTGAGCGCTTTGACAACTGCTGTAGCCGCTTCTCAGTCTGACTCGCCATCGAGAATCGCCAGCCTCATTTCCCTATCTTCGTGGTCGATCAGCCGCAGAACGAACAGCGACAAGTCCATTATGTCAATTTGCATCGCAGGAAGCAGGCCCGGAGGAGTCTTGTGAGCCTCGCGTGTGATTGTTTGAAATTCGTCGTAGCTGATGCTGAAACTCCGAGCTTGCGTATCTCGGCATTCAACAAGGAAGCTGCCCATCTTGCCGTCTCGTTTCCAGCGCCAGTGACGGCCGCTGTTGACTCCCTTCTTGCCTTCGTGCAATTCGTCAAGACGCTCCTCCTGTACCACGTGCCTTGCCTTGCGTGCTTTTGTCCAAGGTGTCTCCATGCAGAGCCCTTTCCAGTTGCCGCAGCCTGAGCAGTTCTGAGGCTACCTCAAGGTCGATGCTGCCCTCGATCACTTTGACAATTACAACACAGCCGACGATACCCGCCGTGCAGACTAGCTCCTCACCAGCCTCAAGCTTGTACGTCATTTCCGTCATCCGACTCGGGCCTGTCTCTTTCTCCGTACGTTGTTGTATTCTTTGGCCGTCATGCGCTTTTGGAATTTGAAGGCTTTGAACAGTTTGTCCTTGCAGCACGCTCCGACATCTGCGTGATGTGTGTAGTTGGAGTGATTCAGTTTGTGGACGCCTGGAATACAAGGTATGAATTGTAATTTGCCAACGATGGCATCTGTTTCCCGACCGCACACGTCACACGTCTTGGACACGCGCCGAGCCATTCTCCCCCCTAGTCCTCTCCGTAGGTTGACTGTCTCACGGTATTGTCAGCGATCACAGATATTAGCTCATCTTGCAATTCCTCGTTCTCCCGCAGCATCTTGTAAAAGCGGTTCACCGTGCCCTTCCACGCTTGACCCTCGACATCTTCGTAGACAAGAGTTTGTCCCACTCGTTCGATGATTTCATCTTCCAGGCCAAGGTTGACAATTTCGGAAGCGACATCAATGGAACCAATGCCACTGTCAAAGAGGAATGACCCTTCTCGATAGGGTCGAGTAGACTTGTCTTTTTCAACACGACATTGAATCCAACGAGCAGTTGATACTTCACGCTCCACAAGCTTGCCTCGGGCAGCCACTCGGCGCTTAGTCTTTTCCACTCCCCCCTTTCGCATTTCAATCCGTGTAGTTGCGTAAAAGCGGAGAGCGCGACCGCCACTTGTCGTTCTAGGATTTCCGAAACGGACACCAATGTTGACGCGCTCCTGATTTGTCCAGAGAAACAGAACGCTACGATTGAGGCTTGTAATTCGTCTGAGCGCACGGCTCATCATCCTCGCTTGTCCGGCAATTCGATCTTCCTCCCTCGGGTCTTTTGAAATCTCCTCGGTCGGGATCAGCGAAGCTACCGAGTCCACAGTGATAATTTCAAGCTCGGGATGTTCCTGCGCATGCTTGGCCAACATCATCATCACTGCAATTCCATCCTCAGCATTTTGAGGGTGGAACGTAAGAAGCTCATCTGGACGACCGCCGACGTGAGCGAACCATCGAACGTCAAAGGAATGCTCAGGGTCAATGAGGGCGCAGAGTTTTCCTCGCTCTTGGGCAAGCGCCATAGCGCGATATGCAACGTAAGATTTGCAAGCTGACTCATCCCCGTAAATTTCAACATGACGCCCGAGAGCAAACCCTCCTCCTGTAATTCTGTCAAGGACGAGAGAACCTGTCGGTACACGGACGATCTGAAAGAGCGCGTCGTTACCAAGCCTGATGTCCGTTCCTAATGTCGAATTGATCGCATTTGCAAGCGCAGCAGCCTTACTCAACGTCCCCGGCTTCCTCCGTGCTTTGGCGGGCATCTAGCTCCTCCCTCACTTCGTCGTCACTGGGGCCTTCTGTAATTCTGTCCGGTGAAGGATCAACCGGCAGACCTGCATTGACATCAGCCTGGGCATGCGGATCGATGCCGTCGATGAGATAGCTACCTTTTTTCAGTTCCAAGAATGAATCACCGAACGAGAGACGCATCGACTCATCGCCTTGATCCTCCACGTTTGTCAATCGCTTGCCGACAAACGCCTTTGCTCCTACGCCCTTCTTTAGCTCAATTTCAGTATTGCCCTCAAAGATCAGTGTTTTCCCATCGACTGACTCTAGCTCGCGGCCGATCATGTGGTCAAGCTGCACTCTGATTCCTCCTCATCCTGTTTGCGGCTGAAATTATCTTCATCTGCTTGACGCCGATTCCCCACACTTGCGGATCGTCCATAAAAGCTCCTGTAATTCCGTAGAAGCGATATCCCATCGGGCCATCAGTGAGGAATGGCTGACGCACTGCACCTTCGACGCAGATAGCTACACCGCTGCCCCGATGCTTGTGCAGATATTTCAAAAGCTTGGCATCCACCGGCTTGTCCTCGTTGGCCATCCAATGAAACGGGATGCCGTTCTCGTCCACGGCCAGCAGCAGCCACGTCTTGACCTGTGCCCACGGAGACGCCTTTAGCTCGCACGTAGAGCCCTCCGGTAGCCAGAACAGCTTGGATACCGA
>Ga0126369_10004403_pt1 | contig 10334 bp, 8 predicted proteins | sample PanSoiMetaPlot_1_FD_109646 | JGI IMG/M metagenome (GOLD analysis project Ga0126369, IMG submission 109646) | Tropical forest soil microbial communities from Panama - MetaG Plot_1 | ecosystem: Environmental > Terrestrial > Soil > Tropical forest > Bulk soil | place: Panama | collected 2016-02-17
CGAGAGCGAGAGCATCTGCTCGATGAGGTGTCCCGCGCGGCCCGCGGTCTCATCGATCTCGCACACGTGCGCGCGCAAGGCCGACGGCGTCTCCTTTTTCAAGGCGAGCTGCGCTTGCAATCGCAGGCCGGAGATCGGCGTTCGCAGCTGGTGCGCGGCGTTGGCGATGAACCGCCGCTGGGAATCGATCGAGTCCGACACCCGGCCCATCATCCGGTTGATCGAGCCGATGAGACCCCTCACCTCCTCCGGCGCCGCGTCCACGTTCAGCGGCGTCAGATTGGTGCCGGACCGGCCAGCCGCCTCGGCCTCGAGGAGCTTCAGCGGCGCAAGGGCTCGTCCGATCCCGCGCCAGACGAGCAGGACGGCTACGGAGATGAGCGTTGTTACCAGCAGGAGCGTCACCGCCAGGATCTCCCAGGTCATGCCGTTTCGCTCTCCGAGCGTCTCAGCAACCTCGACGAGCGCGGGCACGTCTTCGATGTCGATGAGGTAGGAGGCGTACGCCACGCGAAAAGGCGTCGTGCCGATCCGGGCGTCGCGGAAGCTCGGTTGGCCGGGGATGGGCGAGTCCTCCGGCAACGGGCCCAGGTCCCCGTTAGCGACGACGACCTTGCCGCTGCGCAGGTCGACCACACGGAAGAGCGCCGCCTCCCCGGAGCTCGCGACGAGGAGCTTCCGGGCTTCCGGCGGTAGGTTCACCTGGAGTTCGCCGTTGCGCAGCGCGATTTGCCCCGCCAAGGCCACGACGCTCTCGAACAGCGCGCGGTCGTAGGCGAGCGTGGCGTAGCGATAACCGAAGGAGTACGCAGCGATCGCGCCGATCAAGCCGATCGCCGCCAGTGCCGGAACGAGACGCCAGATCAGTCCGCGCCGGAGGGACGCGCGCGCCGACATTGCTCACTCCACGGCTTCACGGAGCACGTAACCCATCCCGCGCACCGTGCGGATCTCTACGCCCGCAAGGGAGAGCTTCCGCCGCAGCCGATGAACATAGACCTCAACCAGGTTGTCGCTTGAAGCGGCATCCGCGTGGCCGATCCGGCGAGCCAGCTCCGCCTTCTCGACGATCCTCCCGCGCGCGTGGAGAAGGCATTCAAGTATGGCCGCCTCATGGTCGGAGAGGAGGAGATTCGCTCCCCCGACTTTTCCCTGGCGACTCTCCAGACACCATTCGAGCGCGCCGAACTGCAGCGATGCCGTCTGACCGCGACGCAGCAGCGCGCGAACGCGAGCCTCGAACTCGGCGAGCTCGAATGGCTTGGACATGTAGTCGTCGGCCCCGCTGTCGAGCCCCTTCACGCAATCCTCGGTGCGGTCGCGCGCGGTGAGGATCAGCACCGGGGTCGCCTTTCGGCGTCGCCGCAAGCGCTCGAGCACCGCCAAGCCATCGAGCTGCGGCAGGCCGAGATCGAGCACGACGAGATCGAACGGCTCGGCTGCAAGCAACGTGTCGGCGTGGTCCCCGTCTCCGGCGACCACGGCCTGGTGCCCGGCGCCGCCAAGGGCGTCTCTGAGTCCCCGCTGCAATGTCAGATCGTCTTCGACGACGAGCACGCGCACCCGGTGTCCTTTCAGCTTCGGTTCAGGCCCTACCAATACCATGCTGTCTTCGTATCTTTGCTCGCACGCTCGATCTAGGCAAGGCCCACCATTTTCTCAGATCGTCGTCGCATGCCATCCGCTCGGGTTTCGACGTTTTCCGTGGCCCTCGCCGCGAGTCTTCTGTTGCCGGTCGCGGCCGACGGCTGCGGCTGGTCGGTGATCGACCACCGGGTTACGAAGGACGAGAGCGGCATTTGGAACCCGGATGTCTATCGCAACCTGATGCTAGGCCTCACGGTGGCACAGGTGGGCGGGGCGGTGTGGGAGGGTGCGGAGTCGCGATTCGGCAAGACCATGTGGCAGGGAATCGACTCGCAACTCATCACCTTGGGTGCGGTCGAGGTCATGAAGTATTCGTTCCAGCGGGTCCGGCCGAGCAACACTGATAACCCCTGCGAATGGTTCGTGCATGGCAATCAAAGCTTCCCGAGCGGCGAGGCGGCGAACGCCGCAGCGCTCGTCACGCCCTACATCCTCGAATACGGCCGGGAGTACCCATGGACTTACGGGCTTGTGCTCCTGCCGCTCTACGTTGGCGCAGCCCGCGTCAAGAACCAGGCGCATTGGCAAAGCGACGTGCTCGTCGGCTGGACGGCCGGTGGCCTCGCAGGCTGGTACGCGCACAGCCGCGAAACCCCTCTGCTGGTTGAGATCCTTCCGCACGGCGTGGTCGTCGGTCTGAAGACGCGCTTCTAGCGGGCTCTCGCGCAGCTGCGCATCCGCGCTTTCGCGTCAGCAAGACAGACGCGGCGCGACGAACCTCACCATCGGCAGCGACGCCGTGTTCCGGCGTCGCCATAAAGTTGGTCGCTTCTTCAGCTTTCGTTCAGGCCAGGTCAATACGATGCAGCTTTCGCATCTTTGTTCGCGTGTTCGATGTGAGGGCGCCGATCTTCTTCGGCGAAGAGTGGTCGCATGCGATCCGCTATTGCTTCGACGCCTTGTTTCGCTTTCGCAGCGCGCTTTCTGCCCGCAGCCAACCTGACGAACGCGTGGACCTCCCGGTTCGCCGGCGTTGCCTTTTGGCGCCCGGGCCTGCGAGTCCTCTGCTACCACATGATCGGACCCGCACAGAGTGGTCGATATACGGTCACCGCCGGGCAGTTCGATAGTCAGCTCGCCTACCTGGCTCGCTCGGGATTTCGCTTCATAACCGCACGGGATCTGCTCTCGAGCGCGGCGCTGCCCGAGCGCCCGATTCTGCTCACCTTTGATGATGGCTACGCCGACAGCCTCGAGTGCGCGCTGCCGATTCTGCGGCGTCATCACGCGAAGGCGACTGTGTTCGTGGTGAGCGGCTACGCGGGTGATCGGGCGCGCTGGAACGACGATCGCCCGCGGTTGATGGCGCCCGATCGGCTGCGTGAACTTGATCCGGAGCTGATCGAGCTCGCATTGCATTCGCACTCGCACCGTGCGTTCGCCACGCTCTCCATGAACGAAATCGAGGGCGACGTCAGAAAGAACATCGAGTTCTTCGGTGCGCACGGGCTCCGTTTCACCCCTGCGCTGGCGTACCCCTACGGGTCGCGCCCGAAGCGGGCCATGGGCGAGCTCGGACGGCTGCTCGGCAGGCTGGGGATCTCCTTGGCGTTTCGGGTGGGGAACCGCGTCAACCGGCTTCCGTTGGGCAATCCCTACGAGATCCAGAGGGTCGATGTTAACGGCGAGGCGACCGACCTCACCTTTCGCCGCAAGCTTTGGATCGGGAGGGTCATCTAGCTTCGGCCATGGATTCGATGTGCCCGGAGCCGATTCAGGAGCTTTCGGTTCGCGCCCCCAAGCTCACCGCAATAGTCATCGCGCGCGACGAGGAGCATTGCCTTGCGCGCTGCCTCGAGACGGTCGCGCCGATTGCGGACGAGCTCATCGTCCTCGATTCAGGGAGCACGGACGACACGGTCGCGATTGCGCGGTGGTTTGGCGCCAGAGTGGAGGTGACGGATTGGCCGGGATATGGCCCGCAGAAGAACCGCGCACTTGCCCTCGCGCGGGGCGAGTGGATTCTTTCGGTTGACGCGGACGAGCGCGTGACGCCCGAGCTCGCTGCAGAAATACAAACCGTCGTGAAGTCGCCGGCGTCAGAAATGAATGGGTATCGGATTCCGTTTCTCGCGACCTGGTGCGGCCGACCAGTGCGGTTCGGCGATTGGGCACACACGCGGCATCTGCGCCTTTTCCGCCGCGGGGCGGCGAGCTTCAGTCAGGACTCGATCCACGAGCGGATCATCTGCCCGGGGCCGCATGATGTGCTCGCCGGTCTGATCATCCACGACACGGTCGCAACCGAGGCCGAGGCGCGTGAAAAGAGCTGTCGCTATGCCGAACTGAGTGCGCAACGACTGCGCGAGCATGGCCGGGGAGGCTTGCTGCCGGCGCTGACGCACAGCGCGTGGACTTTCGTGCGCGGATACCTGCTGAGGCTTGGTTTTTGCGATGGCCGTACGGGATGGAAGGTCGCGTGCGCGTGCACGCGGGGCACTTGGTTGCGTTATCTGTTGGCGCGACGCCATCGGCGTTCTCGGCTTGGCCGCAGTCGCGCGGTTGCTGCTGTGCTCGGCGTGTTTGCGCTTTTCCTGACCTAGCCTCGAAGTCACAGCTTTTCTCGTAGGCCGAGCCGGTGTCGCGCTCGGAGCTGCGCTGTGGCTGATGGCGTCTGCCGAGGAGCGCAGCGACCACCGCGAGCCCGCCGACATTGCGGGCGCCGCCATTCCCCCGTACCCTTGCGGCTCTTCAAGGGCCACGAGGAGATGGAATGCCGTCGCTCACACCCTGCGCAATCACGCTCGCCGCCATCGTCGCCCTTGTGCCCGCCGTCGCGCAGGCACAGCAAATCCGTCCGGGTCAATGGGAGGTCACGATGCAGGGTATGCCGAAGCCGCTCACGATGTGCATCACGCCTGACATGGCGAAGGACCCAAGTACGCTGATGCAGAAGCGCGGCGCCGAAAGCGACTGCAAGTCGACGAACGAGTCGAAATCGGGCAACACCCGCACGTTCAACATTGCCTGCAGCAAACCCAACAAGTACAACGCGAAGGTCACCTTTACGACGCACGCCGCCGACCACTTCACGATGACCCAGGACTTCACGACCGAGCGGGAGGGGAAGTCGCGCGCGGGATCGATGACGATGACGTACAAGCGCGTCGGCGAGTGCAAGTAGCGGCGTCCTGCGGAACCGCATGACCAACGGTCAAGCGACCTCGGCTCGCCCGCCGCTCGGGGGGGTGTGGGGCTGGATCGACCGCAACATCCTCGCGCTCGGCCGTGAGATGCGGCTCTCATACCTCCCGCCGCTGATGGTGTATGTCGCGGCCGGCATCCAAGGGCTGACCGCGATCGTCGGCACGTTCTTCGTCAAGGAGCGTCTCGGCCTCTCGGCCGAGTTCCTCGCCGCGCTCGGCTTCTGGGCAGGGTTGCCGTGGGCGCTCAAGATGCCACTCGGCCACATCGTCGACCTGATGTGGCGATGGAAGGGCGCGCTCGTCTTCGTCGGCGCGGGCCTGATCGCTCTGAGCCTCTTCATCATGATCGGGCTCCTCGGACATACAGAAGTGATGCGGCCGTACGCGTCCGTGGAGACGTGGTTCGTCGCGGCGGCGCTGCTGGCGCCGATCGGCTACGTCGTGCAGGACGTCGTCGCCGACGCGATGACCGTCGAAGCCGTGCCGCGGGTCGACGGCGAGGGGCGGCCGATCGGGATGGCCGAGCGAAAGAGCATGAACACCACGATGCAGACGCTCGGCCGCGTGGCGATCATCGGCGGCGGCATTCTGGTCTCGATCGCGAACGTTTACCTGCTGCGCGGCGTGGGTGCCTTGCCGGAGGCGGAGAAGGCCGCCGTGTACCTGCTCGTCTACGAGCTCGCGCTCGTCATTCCGGTCGTGTCGGTGCTCGGGGTCGTGCTGGCCGCCTGGATCCACCGACGCGACGTCGCACGGCTCGTCGCGCAGGGCCGCACGCGCGCCGAGGCGCATGGGCTGCTCGCGGTCCACGTCGAGCGCCCGCCGGTGAACTGGTGGATCCTCGGCGGGGGCGTGTTGTTCGCGGCAGTCTCCCTCGGCGTCGGCCTCGGCCAAATCCCCGGCGCAGAGGAGATCGTCTTCGGCGGCTCGATGGCGATCGCGATCTTCCTCATCGCCAAGCTGGTCCGCGAGCTCGAGCCCGAGGCGCGAAACGTGCTCGTCGGGACCGCGATCGTCGTGTTCGTCTTCCGCGCGACGCCCGGTCCGGGAGTCGGGTCCACTTGGTGGCTGATCGACGACCTCAAGTTCGACCAGCAGTTCCTCGCCGAGCTGTCGCTGATCGCATCGGTGCTGACGCTCTTCGGCATGTTCCTCTTTCGCAGGCTGATGGCGGAGCGCTCGATCGCCTACGTCGTCGGCTTTCTCACCGTAGCCGGCACGCTGCTTGCGCTGCCGACGATCGGGATGTACTACGGCCTGCACCACTGGACCGCGGCGCATACCGGTGGGGTCGTCGATGCCCGGACCATCGCGCTCATCGACACCGCGCTCGAATCGCCGCTCGGCCAGATTTCGATGATCCCGATGCTCGCCTGGATCGCGAACTCCGCACCCGAGCGCCTGAAGGCGACGTTCTTCGCCGTGATGGCCTCGTTCACGAACCTCGCGCTCTCCGCGGCCCAACTCGGGACGAAGTACCTCAACCAGGTCTTCGTCGTGACCCGCGAAGTGAAGGACGCGGCGACCGGCGCGATCAACGTGCCGGCGGACTACAGCCAGCTCGGCGAGCTGCTGATCATCAGCACCGCGATCGGCCTGGTCGTGCCGATGCTCGCGATCCTGTTCGTCAAAACGACCCGGTTCCGGAGCGCATGACGGCGCGGTAAGCTCGGAGGGCCATGCCGCACAGCGTCGATCTCCCCAAGAGCCGCGATCTCGGCCAGCTCAGGCGGCTCGCGGGGTTCCTCGCGCCGTACCGGTGGCGCATCGCCGGCGCGCTCGCCGCGCTCGTTGTCGCGGCGGGTTCGGTGCTCGCCCTCGGGCAGGGTCTTAAGTATGTGATCGACGCCGGCTTCGCGAGCGGCGACCCGAGGCTCCTCAATCGCGCGCTCGCGGGCATCGTCGGCGTCGCGATCGTGATGTCGGCGGCGACATGGTTCCGGTTCTACCTAATGATGTCGACCGGCGAGCGCGTGATCACCGACATCCGGCGCGCCGTTTACGGGCATCTCCTCTCGCTCGAACCGGCGTTCTTCGAGTCCGCGCGCACCGGCGACGTAATCTCGCGCCTCACCAACGACACCGCCCAGCTCCAGATCGTCGTCGGCTACGGGTTCTCGATGTTCCTGCGCAACGCGCTGATGGGGCTCGGTGCGCTCGTGATGCTCGTCGCGACGAGCGGCAAGCTCGCCGCGCTGGTCGTCCTCGGCGTCCCGGCGACGCTGATCCCGATCCTGCTCCTCGGGCGCAAGGTGCGCCGCCTCTCGCGGGACAACCAGGACCGGGTCGCCGACGTCTCGGCCTACGTCGACGAGTCGATTCACGAGGTCCGCACGGTGCAGGCGTACGGCCACGAGGACGCCGACCGGCGGCTGTTCGGCGACCGGGCGGAAGCCGCCTACGCTTCGGGCGTCGAGCGAATCAGGAACAAGGCGTTCCTGATCTCCTCGGTGATGCTGATCGCGTTCTGCGCCGTCGGGCTGATCCTCTGGATCGGCGGCCAGGACGTGCTCGCGGGGCGGCTGTCCGCGGGCCAGCTGTCGGCGTTCGTGTTCTACGCCATGGTCGTCGCTGCCGCGGCCGGCACTGTCTCGGAGGCATGGGGCGAGCTGCAGCGGGCGGCGGGATCGACGGAGCGGCTGATGGTGCTCCTCGACACGCACCCCGCGATCGTCGCCCCCGTGGCGCCGCAAGCCCTGCCGACGCCGCCTCGCGGCGAGGTGAGGCTGGAGCGAGTGACGTTCCGCTATCCCGCGCGTCCCGACGTCGCCGCGCTCCGCGACTTCACGCTCGCCGTCGCCCCCGGAGAGCGCGTCGCATTGGTCGGCCCTTCGGGCGCTGGCAAGTCGACCGTGTTCCAACTGCTCGCCCGCTTCTACGACCCGCAGGCCGGACGCATCCTGGTCGACGGCGTCGACGCGCGCGAGTGCGAGCCGTGGCAGTTGCGAGCCCGGTTCGCACTCGTCCCGCAGGAGCCGGTGCTGTTCGCGGCGAGCGTCGCGGAGAACGTCCGCTACGGGCGGCCGGACGCGACCGACGACGAAGTGCGCGCCGCGTGCGCGGCGGCCTACGCGCTCGAGTTCGTCGAGCGCCTGCCGGGCGGGTTCGACACGTTCCTCGGCGAGCGCGGCGTGCGGCTCTCGGGCGGGCAGCGACAGCGGCTCTCGATCGCGCGGGCGCTGCTCGCCGCGCGGCCGGTCCTGCTGCTCGACGAGGCGACCAGTTCGCTCGATGCGGAGAGCGAGCGGTACGTGCAGCTCGCCCTCGAGCGCCTCATGCGCGGCCGCACCACGCTGATCATCGCGCACCGCCTCGCGACGGTGCAGAGCGCTGACCGGATCGTCGTGATGGACCACGGCCACATCGTCGCCGAGGGCGCGCATGCGCAGCTCGTCCGGCAGGGCGGGCTGTACGCGCGACTCGCCGAGCTGCAGTTTCTCGGCGGCGAGCCGAGCGAGCCGCTGCGCGTCGCGCATTCGCAGGCGCGTTGAACGCGTGCCCCGGCGCCTGATCCTCGCGGCGCTTGCCGCCTGGGCGCTTGCTGGCGCCGGCACGGCGCAGGAGCCCGTGCTCCACGTTGGCTCGAAGCGCTTCACGGAGTCGTACATTCTCGGCGAGATCCTGCGCGAGACCGTCGCGCGTTCCGGCGCGAAAGCGGACCACAAGGCCGGGCTCGGCAACACCGGCATCCTGGTCGCCGCGCTGCGGGCGGGGTCGATCGGCATTTACCCCGAGTACACCGGAACGATCGCGCGCGAAGTGCTCAACCTCGCGGGCAATCCCTCGATCGCCGAGCTGAACAAGCGGCTCGAGCCGATCGGGCTCGCGGTCGGCGTGCCGCTCGGCTTCAGCAACACCTACGCGCTCGCGATGCGCGAGGACCAGGCCGCGCGGCTCGGGATCCGGACGATCTCCGATCTCGCGCGCCACCCGGGGCTCAAGCTCGGGCTGTCGCAGGAGTTCATCGGGCGGGCGGACGGCTGGCCGGGGCTGAAGCGCGCGTACGCCTTGCCTTATCCGACGCCTACGGGACTCGACCACGGCCTCGCCTACGAGGCGATCGCCGCGGGCCGGATCGACGTGATGGACATCTACTCGACCGATGCGAAGATCGCGCGCTTCAATCTGCGCGTGCTCGCCGACGATCGCGGGTTCTTCCCGAAGTACGACGCAGTGCTGTTCTACCGCCGCGACTTGCCCGAACGGTTTCCCGAAGGCTGGCGGGCGCTCGCCGGGCTGGAAGGGAAGATCGACGCGGGGCGGATGATCCAATTGAACGCCGCCGCCGAGCTGGAGGGCAAGACGTTCACCCAGGCGGCGCAGCTCTTCTTCGGCGAATCGGGCGCGACCGCGAGGCGCGGCTACTGGAGCGCGCTGGTCGGTCCGGATCTCGGGAAGCTCACCCGCGAGCATCTGGTGCTAGTCGCGGTGTCGCTCGCGGCGGCGGTGCTGATCGGCGTGCCGCTCGGCGTCCTCGCTTTCAAGGTCCGGGCCGCCGGTCAGCCGATCCTCGCCGCGGTCGGCGTGATCCAGACGGTGCCGGCGCTCGCGCTGCTCGCGTTCCTCATCGCGGGGCTCGGGCGGATAGGAACGGTGCCGGCGCTGATCGCGCTGTTCCTCTACGCGCTGCTCCCGATCGTGCGCAACACCCACGCGGGCCTCGAGGGAATTCGGCCCGGAATGCGGGAAGCGGCGCTCGCGCTCGGCCTCGCGGCGCGCGACCGCCTGCTTTCGATCGAGCTGCCGCTCGCCGCGCCGACGATCCTCGCCGGCGTGAAGACCTCCGCGGTGATCAACGTCGGCACCGCGACGATCGCCGCGTTCATCGGCGCCGGAGGCTACGGCGAGCGGATCGTGCAGGGCCTCGCCCTCAACGACAACGCGCTGCTCGTCGCCGGCGCGGTCCCGGCGGCGGTGCTCGCGCTCCTCGTGCAGGGCGGATTCGAGCTCCTCGAACGGTCGTTCGCGTGGACGCGGCAAAGCGGGAGCTGACGCGAATGGCGCACAATCCGGCTCGTCCGTTCCGCTGATCCGAGACTGCAAATGGCTTCGCTCTCCTGTGTCGAAGTGCTGGCCGGCCGGGCGCCGCAGGACGCACCCGTCACGCTCAAGGGATGGGTGCGCACGCGCCGCGACTCGAAGGCCGGAATCTCGTTCGTTCATGTCGCCGACGGCTCGTCCTTTCATCCGGTGCAGATCGTCGCGCCGAGCATGCTCGCGAACTACGCCGACGAAGTGCTCCGGTTGACTGCGGGCTGCGCGGTCGAGGCGACGGGGATGATCGTGCCCTCGCCCGCGAAGGGACAGCCGTTCGAGATGCAGGCCAGCGCGATCAAAGTGGTGGGCTGGGTCGAGGATCCCGATTCCTATCCGATCCAGCCGAAGCCGCACACGCTCGAGTTCCTGCGCGAGGTGGCTCATCTCAGGCCGCGGACGAACGTGATCGGCGCCGCGACGCGGGTCCGCCACACGATCGCGCAGGCGATCCACCGGTTCTTTCACGAGCGCGGGTTCTTCTGGGTCAACACGCCGATCATCACG
>Ga0126369_10004406_pt1 | contig 10332 bp, 8 predicted proteins | sample PanSoiMetaPlot_1_FD_109646 | JGI IMG/M metagenome (GOLD analysis project Ga0126369, IMG submission 109646) | Tropical forest soil microbial communities from Panama - MetaG Plot_1 | ecosystem: Environmental > Terrestrial > Soil > Tropical forest > Bulk soil | place: Panama | collected 2016-02-17
ACCAGCAGCACCGCCGCCATCGCGAGCAGGGTTCGCCACGACTCGTCCCACAACCGGGCCGGATCGCTTGATGTCACCATGCCGACCACCCGCCCCATGAAGACCGGGATCATGGAATCCAGCAGGGCGACCAGGAAGCCCGTGGCGAACAGCGCAACAAACAAGCCTTTGGCTTGGCGGGCAAAATGCCAATAGAACGCCGCCAGCCGGGCGGGCGGTTCCGGCCGCGCCGGCTGTTGGGTGGGATTGAGAGCCTTTTCGAACAGACGAAACATAGCGTTAACAGCAAAAAACTACGCCCACGGCGCGCCGTGGGCGCCGCGGCATGGATCATTCATCAGTGGATATTTACGTTTAAACCGATATCTTGACCGCAGCAAGGCGGTATCCTACGCGCTGTGCTTTAACTTTCACGACGTGTGCACAGCCTGGTTGTTGGGCACCTTTGCCTTCATGGGGGTAAATGCGGTAGGTAAAAGCTGCATCGTCCGCCATCCGTTCCAACGCCTCGAAACACTGGACCGCATACCATGCCGTCTTTGCAAAAGCTGTTCGTGGTCCCGGCATGCGCGCTTGCCCTGACGGCGGGCGCCGTGTTGGCCTTAACGGTGCTTGATGTACATGCAGCGCGGGCCGATGCGCTGCTTCTGGTCGACGTCGATTCCGGCAAGGTCATTGACGAACAGAATTCTACCTATCCGTGGTATCCTGCTTCGGTCACCAAGCTGATGACCACTTATGTGACGCTTAGAGCCGTGCGGGACGGCCGCATCGGCCTCGACAGTGTGTTCTCGGTATCGCCCAATGCGGTAGCGCAGCAGCCATCCAAGATGGGGTTCAAGACCGGAACCCGGGTGACTGTCGATAACGCGTTGAAAATGCTGCTGGTGCATTCGGCGAACGACATGGCGGTGGTGCTTGCCGAAGGCGTGTCGGGATCGATCGAAAAGTTCGCCGACGAAATGAACGCCGCGGCGAAGAGTCTCGGGATGACGCAGACGAACTATGTAAATCCCAACGGCCTGCCGGCCGACGAGCAGATCACATCGGCGCGCGACCTCGCCATCCTTGCCCGCACCTTGATTCGCGAATTTCCCGAATATGATTATTATTGGCACATCGCATCGATCCGGCTGGGCAAGCGCATCTACCGTAATACCAACAAACTGATTGACGCCTATCCGGGCACCGACGGCATGAAAACCGGCTTCATCTGCGCCTCCGGTTTCAACCTGGTCGCCACCGCCACCCGAGGCAACAAGCACCTGATAGCTGTCGTGCTGGGCGCACCATCGTCAGCGGCACGTGCAGTCAAAGCAGCGCAGTTGTTCGAGCGCGGCTTCGGCGCGGACCCGCTCGGTTGGCTGATGCCTTCGCTGGGCACCGTGGATTCGTTGGTGCCGATCGCCGCGGCGCCCCCTGATCTGCATGAGGCCATTTGCGAAAATCATCACCGTCGCCATCCGACCGAGGACGGCGAGGAGAGCGGCGAGGCAGGAGCCGCCGCAGCGGCGGCGGGGACAGACGATCCGGGGCAGCGCTCATTCCTGCTATCGAACCTGCGGGGCGCGATGTCCAGGGGGTCAGTAGCGCTCACGTCCGGTTTGGCCGCCGCTATTCCTCCGGTCGACGTCTATACCGGACCGGCGCGCAATGGTGCTGCGCCCGGCGCGCCGGCAGCGATTGCGCCGGTAGCAAAGAAGAAAAAGTCAGAGCCGATCGCTGTTGCTGCCAAACCACCTGCCGCAAAGCCCGCACAAACCGCTAATCCGGCTGCAAAATCTCCGGCGACCGCCGTTGCGACGCCTCCCAAGCCAGCCAACACGGCAAATGGGAGCAACCCGAGGCCAAACAACGACAAACCCGCGCCCGCCACCGCCCGCTCGAAAACCAAACCAGCCGTCGCGGCCTCCCCGAAACCGCCGCAACCTACACCTAAGACGGAGACACAATAGCGCTACCCGTGTTGAAGGCACCACCTCCTCTGCCGCTTTCGGTGCTTACCGGTTTTCTCGGTGCCGGCAAAACCACGCTGCTCAATCGCCTGCTCAAGGGGGCAACGGACGGCAGGCACCAACTTACCGATACGGCCGTCATCATCAACGAATTCGGCGAGGTCGGTCTCGATCATCTGCTGGTCGAGCATGTCGACGAAGGCATCGTGCTGCTATCGACCGGCTGCCTGTGCTGCACCTTGCGGGGCGATCTCATTGATGTATTGGAGCGGCTGCTGCGCAGCCTTGACAACGGCCGCGCCGTCTTCTCCCGTGTCATCATCGAAACCACCGGCCTTGCCGATCCGGCACCGGTACTGCATGTCCTGATGACGCATCCTTATTTGGTCATGCGCTATCGGCTCGACGGCATCGTCACTGTCGTGGACGCCGTCAATGGAGCGGCGACGCTCGATGCTCACGCGGAAGCGGTGAAGCAAGTCGCAGTGGCGGACCGGCTCGTGCTCACGAAAACCGACTTGATGGTGTCTCCGGCCGGCCAGACCTCGCTCGAGGAGCTGCGGGCGCGGCTGCACGCCCTCAATCCCGCAGCGTGTCTGCTTGACGCCGCTGCCGGCGAAGCGGTCGCGGCGAACCTTCTGAACTGCGGCCTCTACGATCCGGCCAACAAGATTCCCGACGTGAAACGTTGGCTTGCCGCCGAGGCTTATGCGAACCCGCATCGCCATGACCATGGGCATGATCCCAATCGCCATGACGCCCATATCCGGGCGTTTGCGCTGACCACGCCGCAGGCCATTCCGGCTGGCACATTCGATATGTTCATGGATCTGGTGCGCTCGCTGCACGGCCCGAACCTGTTGAGAGTCAAGGGGGTGGTGAAACTTGCCGAGCACCCGGATACGCCGATCGTGATTCATGCCGTTCAGCACCTCATGCATCCGGCGGCCCGGCTGGAACGCTGGCCCGACAACGACCGCAGCACCCGTATGGTCTTCATCGTGCGCGATATCGAGCCACGCGTCATCTCCGAGCTTTTCAATGCCTTTCTGGGCGCCGACGCACCAGACCGACCCGACCGTGCTGCGATAGCCGACAATCCCCTTGTGCCGTTCGGCGGCATCGATCGCTGAAGTGTTTAGAGCGCGTTTCGATGAAATAGAACCATCGCCCGCGCAACTGGCCACTCCCGGTAAGCAGGGAGAGCTAAGAAAGTTGTTGCGTCGATCTCACCGAAACCGCGCTCCAGTCTGGGCTTGCCACGCCATCGCAATTCCCGGATGTTGCACGCGCATCAGCGGACCTAGTCGGTTGCCAGGAGCCATGGGTTTTTTCAAGCGATTGCGGGGCGATCTCACGTTTCTGCGCGGCGCATGGCGCGCTATCCGGCGCACCTCGCCGATCGCGCGGAACCCGACGCGTGTTTTCCCGCAGGTCGTCGATGAGCTGGCGGCGCGCCACGGCGACAAGCCGGCGCTGGTGTCCGACCGCGAGTCCCTGACCTATCGGGCGCTCGCCGAGCGTTCCTGCCGCTACGCGCGCTGGGCCCTGGCGCAAGGACTTGCCAAAGGCGACGTGGTCGCCCTGCTGATGACGAATCGGCCCGAATACGTGCCGATCTGGCTCGGAATTACCCGGGCCGGTGGTACGGTTGCGCTTCTCAATACCAATCTCGCAGGCCCGACCCTGGCGTTTTGCATCGATAGCGTCGCCCCCAAGCACGTCATCATTGCCGGCGAGTTCGTAGACACCTTGTCGTCGGCCGATTCGTATCGCAAGACCGCACCGCGCATCTGGGTACACGGCGAAGCGTGCCGCCCGCATCGCCACCCGCGCCTCGACGAAGCAGTTGATGCGTTCGACGGCGGGCCGCTGTCGGCTGCAGAGCGTCCCCACCTCACCATCGAGGACAAGGCGTTGTTCATCTTCACGTCCGGCACCACCGGCCTGCCGAAGGCCGCCAATATCAATCATTTCCGCCTCATGCTGGCAGCCAATGCCTTTGCGGGAGTGATGAATACCGGGCCGGACGATCGCATGTATGACTGCCTGCCGATGTACCATACGAGCGGCGGCGTGCTGGCGATCGGTGCGGTCCTGATCGGCGGTGGCACGGTTTTCATCCGTGAAAAATTTTCGGCGCGCGAATTCTGGAACGACGTGGTGCGCCACCGCTGCACGCTCTTCATGTATATCGGTGAGCTGTGCCGCTATCTCGTCAATGGCCCGCCGCACCCGCAGGAGCGGGCCCATCGACTGCGGCTGTGCTGCGGCAACGGGCTGCGGCCCGACATTTGGACCGAATTCCAGTCGCGCTTTGCGATTCCCTCGATCCTTGAATTCTATGCCGCGACAGAGGGCAACGTCACGCTGTTCAATTTCGAAGGAAAGCCCGGTGCGGTCGGGCGCATTCCGTGGTTTCTGACCCGGCGATTTCAGACCAAGATCGTGCGGTTCGACATGGAACGGCAGGCTCCCAAACGCAATTCGCTCGGACGATGCGAGGAAGCCGCGCCCGGCGAACTCGGCGAGGCACTCGGCCGGATTTTCCAGGACCCGTCGAAGCCGACAGGGCGATTTGAGGGCTACTCCAACGCCGCCGATAACGAGACCAAAATCCTGCGCGACGTGTTTACCAAGGGCGACACCTGGTTCCGCTCCGGCGATCTGATGCGTCGCGACCGAGAAGGCTATTTCTATTTCGTCGACCGTATCGGCGATACGTATCGCTGGAAGGGCGAAAACGTATCGACCACCGAGATTTCCGAAGTGATCAGCGCATTTGCGGGGATTCATGAGGCCAATGTCTACGGAGTAGCCGTGCCGGGCCGCGAAGGCCGCGCCGGCATGGCGGCGATCGTGTGTGACTCCGACTTGAATCTCGCGGATTTGCGGTCGTATCTGTCCGCACACCTGCCGGAATATGCACGCCCGCTGTTTTTGCGCATTTGCGGCGAGATCGACGTCACCGCAACCTTCAAGCAGCGCAAAATCAGCCTGGTGAAAGATGGTTTTGACCCGGTGCCCATCCGGGACGCAATTTATTTCGACGATCCACGCGTGCGGGGCTATGTGCGCTTGGACCGGACGATCTATCAGGACATCGTGTCCGCAAAGGTGAGATTGTGATGGTGACTGATGGGCTTTCGGCGCTGCCGTCGGCGGATGACATGCTGGACTACTGGCGTGCCCTCGGCCCCAAACGATGGTTCGAGAAGGACGCCGCCACCGACGCCGAAATCCGCGATAAGTTCCTCGACCTTTACACCGCCGCGGTCGAAGGACGGCTCGGCCACTGGGAGAACGACGCCTCTGGTGCGCTGGCCCACGTCATCGTGCTCGACCAGTTCCCGCGCAACATGTTCCGCGGCACTACCGCCGCATTCGCCGCCGATCCGCTTGCCCGCGCTGCCGCCAGCCGCGCGATTGAACGCGGGTTTGATCGGCAAGCCGCCAAGGCGGAGCGCCCGTTCTTCTATCTCCCCTACATGCATTCGGAGTCGCTTGCGGACCAGGAACGGTGCTGCCTGCTGTGCCGGGCCGCGGCGGATGAAGAGACCCTCGAATACGCCGAGCTTCACGCCGACATCATCCGCCGCTTCGGCCGGTTCCCGCACCGCAACGCCGTGCTCGGCCGCGTCACCACCCCGCAGGAGCAGGCGTTTCTGGACGGGGGTGGGTTTAAAGGATGAGGGGAAGGCCACGTGAAAAAGGGGCTCGGCACTTGCGTTTCTACGCCGTGAAACTTACTCTTACCTGTAAGAGTAAGGAGAGAGGCATGCGCATCACATCGAAAGGCCAAGTGACCATCCCGGCGGAAATCCGCGAACAGGCGGGTCTCTTGCCCCACACGGAGGTTGATTTCGAGTTCGATGGTAAGGTGGTGACGATAGCTCCCGCGGCCAGGCGGAAGAAGGACAGCCGAGGAGCGCGTGTGGTCGCCCATTTGCGCGCACGAGGAGGGGATGTCGCCATGAGCACCGACGAAATCATGGCACTGACGCGCGGCGAATAATGACCGCCGTAATGATCGACAGCAATGTCCTGCTCGATATCCTGACAAAGGACCCAGGGTGGTACGGGTGGTCGGAAGCGGCCGTGGAGAGCGCGGCTGATCGCTTTCGCCTGGTCATCAATGCGGTCATCTATTCCGAGGTTTCCGTTCGCTATTCTCGAATCGAGGACCTCGACGAGGCGTTGCCGAAATCCATGTTCGAACGAGAGCCAATCCCCTACGAGGCTGCCTTTCTTGCAGGAAAGTCGTTTCTTATCTACCGCCGTAGGGGTGGAACGAAGCGATCGCCGCTGCCGGACTTCTTTATCGGCGCCCATGCGGCGGTCGCCGGCTATCGGTTGTTGACCCGCGATGCAGTTCGCTATCGGACGTACTTTCCAAAGCTGCCACTGATCGCTCCAAACTAATCACTCTCCAGGATGACATGGAATAGCGTTCACCTTTCGTCATGCATGGCCTGCCATATGAGAATTTCAAAATCGATGAAGTAGATCATGTCCTCCTTCCACGGCGTCTTTCCCTATCTGGTCTCACCCGTTGATCGCGACGGTAGCGTCAAGACCGACGTGCTCGCCCGCCTCGTGGACGACCTCATCGCGACGGGTGTGCACGGACTGACGCCGCTCGGTTCCACTGGCGAATTTGCGTATCTCGGCCGCGAGCAGCGAGCCGCCGTGGTGAAGACAACCATCGCAGCGGCGGCCGGTCGTGTGCCGGTCGTGGCGGGCGTGGCCTCGACGTCGACCGCCGATGCGGTTGACCAGGCGCAGAATTATCAGCGTCTTGGCGCCGACGGCATTCTGGCTATCCTGGAGGCCTATTTTCCGCTCAAGGACGCGCAGGTGGAAAGCTATTTCCGCGCTATCGCGGACGTAGTCGATATTCCTGTAGTGCTTTACACTAATCCGCAGTTCCAACGCAGCGATCTCAGCCTTGACGTCATTGCCAGCCTGGCCGACCACCGGCGCATCCGCTACATCAAGGACGCTTCGAACAACACTGGCCGCCTGCTTTCGATCATGAACCGGTGCGGCGGCGACATCGGCGTGTTCTCGGCGTCGGCCCATATTCCGGCCGCCGTCATGCTGATCGGCGGCGTCGGCTGGATGGCCGGACCGGCCTGTATCATTCCGCGCCAGAGCGTCGCGCTCTACGATCTGTGCCGCGCCGGCAAATGGCACGAGGCCATGGAGCTGCAGCGCAGGCTGTGGCGCATCAACGAGGCGTTCGCGCGCTTCAATCTTGCGGCCTGCATCAAAGCGGGCCTTGAATCGCAGGGCTACGAAGTGGGCGATCCGGTGCCGCCGCAACCGTCCCTGACCGCGGCGGAACGCAGCATTGTGACGGCAGCGCTTGCGCAAGTGGGGGCGACGCCGGGCCCGTAGGCCGGGCAAAGGCACCTGGTACGACCCCTGCTGGCTACGTTCGGCCTATCGCGCCGCGCCCGCACTGGGAGGATTTTCGTCGCACAGTTCGTTGCGGTGGGCACGCTTCGCCTTGCTCGGCCTGGGGGTAGGGACGAGCACCGGCATCATTCCCGGCCCAGCGCAAGATCGTCGCGGTGAACCATTTCGGACCGGCCTCCAACGCCAAGCAGAAGCAGGATGTCTCCGGATGGTCGGCCTTTGATCTTTTCGGCATCGATAGCATCGTAGGCCACGAGACCCCGGCCGATCTCGGCGCCATCCGGACCGCGCACGACGACGGCATCGCCGCGGGCGAATTGTCCATCGACCCGAATAACCCCGACCGGCAGCAGGCTGTTGCCTCGCCGCAACGCCGCCACCGCGCCGTTGTCGATGAACAGCGTGCCTTTCGGCTCGAGCGAGCCTGCGATCCATTTCTTGCGCGATGTCACCGGGTTGCCGGAGGTCAGGAACCAGGTCGTGGGCGCAGCCGACGCGATCGCGCGCAACGGGTGATCGATGCGGCCGGAGCCGATCACCATGTGGGTTCCAGCGATGGTTGCGATCTTGGCCGCTTCGATCTTGGTCTGCATGCCGCCGCGCGACAGCTCCGAAGGCGCTGCGCCTGCCATCGCCTCGATTGCCGGTGTGATGCGCTCGACCACCGGGATGAGCGTTGCATTTGCGCTGCGGTCAGGCGGCGCATTGTAAAGCCCGTCCACATCGGACAGCAGGACCAGGAGGTCCGCGCTCGCCATGGTGGCGACGCGCGCGGCCAAGCGGTCGTTGTCGCCGTAGCGGATTTCGTTGGTAGCGACGGTGTCATTCTCGTTGATAACCGGCACCGCGCGCCATTCGAGCAACTTGGCGATGGTGGAGCGGGCGTTGAGATAGCGCCGCCGCTCCTCGGTATCGCCGAGTGTCACCAGAATCTGGCCCGTCCCGATGTCGTGGCGACCAAGGGCCTCCGACCAGGTGCGCGCAACCTCGATCTGCCCGACCGCCGCGGCAGCCTGGCTTTCCTCAAGCTTGAGAGGTCCCTTGGGCAGCCGAAGCACCGATCGCCCGAGCGCGATCGCGCCCGAAGACACCACTAGGAGATCGCGTCCGTCGCGGTGCAGGTCAGCGATATCTTCAACCAGCGAGGCGAGCCAGGTCTGCTTCACCCGGCCGGCCTCGGCATCGATCAGGAGCGACGAGCCGACCTTGACGACGATACGACGGAAGTCGTGAATTTTTGGGGGCTTGCCGGACATGCCGCCTGATTACGTTGTGGCCCTGCGGCAATCGCCGGGCTTCGGGATGAGATTTACCAGGGTGGTGCAAGGAATGAAATGCCCTCAGAGCGCGACTTGAGGGGCATTTTTCCGTTCATTGGCTTCTGGCTCGATCTGAGTCGATCGGCGGACGTGTATCCATTCTGCCAAGCCGTAGCACTCGGGTCGCGATGTCACCGTCCCGGCGGAGAACGGGCGCATTCGGGCGTCAAATGCCATCACGAGTCGGCGTGGTGGGTTAAGCCAACCCGTCTTACGCCTACGCTGCCTTCTCGCTGCGGCCCGGCGCGAACTGGCCGTAGAAACTTTCGTTCCGCGCTGCCATGTTGATCAGCAGCGGTGTTGGTGCGAAACGCGGACCGTGCTTTGCGGCAAGCCTTTCACACAGCGCCACAAAGCGCTTCGTTCCCATCATGTCGATATAGGACAGGGTGCCGCCGGAAAACGGCGCGAATCCGAAGCCCAGGATCGAGCCAACATCAGCCTCGCGCACGTCCGTCAGCACCTTTTCCTCGAAGCAACGGGCCGTCTCCAGCGCCTGGATGCCGAGCAGGCGATCCTTCAGCTCCTGCACATCGATGGTGTCGGGATCAAGTTTCACCGGTTGCAGGTCGGCAAGACCGGGCCACAGCTTCTTCGGCCCTCGCTCCGGGTAATCGTAAAAGCCCTTGCGGTTCTTGCGGCCGAAACGGCCTTGCTTCTCGACCATTTCGGTAAGCAGAACCTTCTGGCGGCCGTCGATCGCTCCCGCACCGAGATCGGCTTCAGTGGCCTTGAGAATCTTCCAGGCCAGATCGACCGCAACCTCGTCATTGAGCGACAGCGGGCCGACCGGCATGCCTGCCATGCGGCCGACATTTTCAATCATCGCAGCCGGTACGCCTTCGGTCAGCATGAGATGACCTTCGCGCAGATAAGTGCCGACCACGCGCGAGGTGTAGAAGCCGCGGGAATCGTTCACTACGATCGGGGTCTTACGGATGGCCCGGACATAATCGAGCACGGCTGCCAGCGCCGCGTCGCCGGTGTCCCGGCCGAGGATGATCTCGACCAGCATCATCCGCTCCACCGGAGAAAAGAAGTGAATTCCGATGAAGCGCGACGGGTCTTTGAACTCCCGCGCCAGCGATGTGATCGGCAGCGTCGAGGTGTTGGAACCGAATATTACCTGAGCCCCCATGGCAGCTTGCGCTTTGGCGTAGGTGTCGGCCTTCACCGCGCGATCCTCGAACACCGCCTCGATGACGAGATCGCAATCCCGTAATGCCGCATAATCCGCCGTCGCGGTAATGCGCGACATCAGCGCGTCGCGATCGGCCGCGGTGGCGCGGCCTCTGTTGACCTGCTCGGTGATCAGCTTGTGAGATTGCGCCTTGCCCTTGTCGGCAGCCTCCTGGTCGCGATCGATCAGCACGACCTCAATGCCGGCCTGTGCGGTCACGTAGCCAATGCCCGCCCCCATGAAGCCCGCCCCGATGATACCGATGCGCTTTATTTTCGCCGGCGGAATGTTGGCGGGACGCCGCGCCCCTTTGTTGAGGTCCTGCATCGACACGAACAACGACCGCATCATGGCGCCGGCCTCCGGTGTGCGGAGGATTTTGGCGAACCAGCGCGACTCGACCCGCAGCGCCAGATCCATCGGCAATTGCAAGCCCTCGTACACAACCTGCAGAATC
>Ga0126369_10004407_pt1 | contig 10332 bp, 17 predicted proteins | sample PanSoiMetaPlot_1_FD_109646 | JGI IMG/M metagenome (GOLD analysis project Ga0126369, IMG submission 109646) | Tropical forest soil microbial communities from Panama - MetaG Plot_1 | ecosystem: Environmental > Terrestrial > Soil > Tropical forest > Bulk soil | place: Panama | collected 2016-02-17
ATTCGGATTCTCTCTCAGTTCTTCCCGGACCGCGGGGTGCTGCTGTATGTAGGCTTGCAGCGCCGGATGGTCCTTCAGAAACTGCTGGTCGTCGATGAGGGACGGGTTCTTGCGAACTTGCTCGGCGACTTCGCGGTGGCTGTCGAGGAACCTGTCGAAGCTTGCTAGCTCTCGACGCGTAATGTCGCGGTCCTGGTCTTGACCGGAGCGTTCATTGTCGTTGCTCTGGGGAGGGGTTGGCGTGGGCGTGGTTTGCGCCTCGGTCAGGACGTCGAATAAGAAAAACATCGACAAGCCTAAAACGATAGGCCACTTCTTCAAATGCGTTTCTATTGTCATGCCACGATCCTCCTCTCGGTGAATCTGACAAAGCTTTATGGTGCAACCGGGATACCGAACTGGCAAAAAAAAGAGGGAACCTCGCTGATTTCAAACGGTTGCGCCGCAATGCCGGCTACGACAATCGGTCGGCGGTTGGAAATAGTTACAATCCAGGGCAACTTTTCCCATGCGGCAAAGACCTGAGAGAACAATCTGCTAGGCGAAATACTGCAGGCGGATTGGGAGGAAGAGCCAATCCAGTATTTCGTGAATTTTGCGAGGCTCTCACATCGTTTGCGCATTACAGCGATTTCGACGAGGTCAAGCGACGAGTTCAGGAACAAATATTTGGGGGTCATCGTGTTTAGCGCAAGAAGCCATGGAACTGAAATGATCGAGTTCCCTCAATCTCCCGACTGTTGAGTCTTGCGCGGTGTGTTTTTGCGGTCCTTTGAAACCGCGTGCTGAATGGCGGTATCCATCTTGTCAGCCGTAGTCAGTGCTTTGGTCTAAGCCAGCAACCTGGCCGTTCGCAGGGCGCGCGGCGTGTAGGTCGACCGGACAGGCGCCTGCACTCTCAGTTAGGGAGAAATTCCTGTCCTCATTCTGTACCTTTCGCCAGTAGCCAGACGTCACTGCAATTCCTATATATAGGTGTCAACAAACGATTCTGAGCAGCCTGACGGCACCCCCCTCGCTGTCTGAAACGTGCTCCGAAGACAACTAGAGGGATTGCCGGGATATGAACAAAACGCTGCGGGTGTGTCTGCTCGTTGGTTTATCGATTTTGGGTCCGATATTTTTCCCGGCGGCGATCCTTGCCGGGGTTGGGGTTTCCCCTAGCTCGATCAGTTTTGGTTCGGTTTCAGTGAATACTGTCAGTTCGGCCGCGACTATCGTGATAACCAACACCAGTAACCAGAGCATCCTCATTTCCAGCGTAACCAGCAGTCTTCCCGAGTTTGTTGTCAGCGGGATCAGCTCGCCGGTCTCCGTCGCTGCTCGCAGCAGTACTACCGTGGTGGTTTACTTCCGACCGGATGCCGTCACCCAATTCAACGGCAGCATCGTGGTCACCGGCGCCCGGCATCACCAGGTTTCGGCCACCATTTCCGTCTCTGGCACAGGCGTCCCAGTCGCCTCATCCTCAACCGCAACTTCTGCCATTTCGTTCAACACTGGAAGCCTCGCGTTAGGCAACGTTCTAATCGGCACTTCTGGCTCCTTGCCCTTTACCATCACCAATTCGGGAGCCACAACCATCAGTGTTTCACAGGTGGCGGTCAGTGGCGCGGGCTTCAGCGTCAGTGGGTTCAGCGGTGGCGCCAGCCTTTCCGCGGGACAAACTCTTTCGCTGACTGCGGCCTTTTCTCCGACTACAAGCGGTCCCGCAACTGGCGCAATCAGTATCGTGAGCAACGCCTCGAATTCTCCGTCCACGATCTCTCTGAGCGGTACTGGCGTCCAGCCACTCATCAGTGCCACGCCGTCCAGCCTTAGCTTCGGAAGCGTCCTGGTGGGCAATTCGCAGTCACAAAACGTGACCGTGCGAAACCCCGGCACGGCAGACCTCAGCGTCACCCAAGCCACAATTTCAGGAACTGGATTTACCTTGTCCGGAATGACCTTGCCGCTCACCATTGCACCGAGCGGCTCCGCCTCGTTTTCCGTTAGGTTCGCACCGGCGTCGGCTGGTAGCTTCACGGGCAGTTTGTCGCTGACGAATAACGCGAACTCCGCTCCGGTGATCGTCGCACTCAGTGGTACAGGAAATTTGCAGACGAGCTTACTCACCGCCTCACCTACCTCCCTCAGCTTCGGAAATCAGCCTATCGGTACGAATGCTACGCAAACCGCGACCATTTCGAACACCGGCACGTCGAGCGTCAGTGTCTCTGCGATCACCGTGACCGGTTCCGGATTTACGGTAGCCGCTCCCACCCTGCCGCTCACGCTTGCCGCCGGCCAATCGATTTCCTTCGGTGCTACGTTTGCCCCCACAACCTCAGGCAGCGTGTCCGGAGCAGTGACCGTCTCCAGCAACGCCACGAATTCTCCAGTGACGCTTTCACTCAGCGGGACCGGCGTTCAACCGCAGATCACGATTGTTCCCGCCAGCGTGAGTTTCGGCAACGTGCCTGTGGCGAGCACCAACTCTCAGGCGATTACGATTCAAAACCATGGTACGGCTACGCTCAGCATTTCTCAGGCCACGGTCTCGGGCACTGGTTTTTCCCTTTCCGGCTTGATACTGCCTGCTTCCCTGGCTCCCGGAGGTTCCGCCTCTTTCAGCCTAGCGTTTACGCCGGCTTCCACGAGCACCTATTCGGGCATGCTGACCTTGGTCAGCAATGCTCCAACTTCTCCGACCAACATCCCGCTCAGCGGGGCAGGAATCTCGCAAGTCCTGCAGCTTTCTGCGAGCCCCACTTCGCTGAGCTTTGGTAGTTTGAACACGGGCACGTCCTCCGTCGGAAGCGTGACGATCACCAACACTGGTAACGCCACGGTGTCCATTTCGCAAGTCACTGCCAGCGGGAGCGGTTTCACTACCGCCGCTATATCTCTGCCTCTCTCTCTCGCCGCCGGCCAGTCCACTTCAATCAGCGTGATTTTTGGCCCGACCGTCACAGGCTCTCTTTCCGGCGGTCTGACTGTCAGCAGCAACGCCATCAACTCCCCTTTGGTTATCGCTCTCTCCGGAAGCGGGTCTTCGCCAGCTTCGCACTCGGTCAGTCTTAGCTGGACCTCCAGCTCGCCGACTTATCAGGGATTCAATGTTTATCGGAGCGCGGTGTCTGGAGGACCCTACTCGAAGATAAACTCGTCGCTCATTCTTGCGCCTTCTCTGACCGACATTAGCGTCAGTGGCGGACAAACTTATTACTATGTCGCAACCGAAGTGGATTCTATGGGAGCAGAGAGTGCTTACTCGGCTGAAGCAAACGCGGTGTTACCATGAGCCTTCGGAACTATATCTAAGAGAATGCAGGGATCCGCAAATCGCGGAGATAAAGGGGTATGTATGCCCGATCAGCGATCCATAAACACAAAGCGATGGCTAAAGAACCGTCGCAGTGAACGAATGAAGTTGAACGTTTCTGTTGTTGTTCACAGACCCCGAAAAGAAGGCCCTCCGTTTTACGAAAGTACGCAAACGCTCTATGTCAGCGCGCACGGCGCGCTATTGAGCTTAACGGGCCTGGTTGCGCCTCGGCAGACTCTGTTTGTCCAAAACGCGGCCACCGGGGAAAGCCAAGAATGCCAAGTGGTTTATGTGGAAAGAGATTCGACCGGACCACCGAAGGTTGCAGTGCAGTTCACACGGCCGGTAGGGAGCTTTTGGCGCATCGCGTATCCACCCGCTGATTGGAATCCCAGCCTCTAGCCTTCCAGCGGGATCCGTGCACTAGTGCAAACTCTTTGATAAGCGGCGCCACATTTGCCGGGTTCTCGATTCAGGGAAATGCTCGCGCTGGAAGAACGACAATAGGATGAGGACGGCATTTCTCTACTGCGGGCTCGATTCAATCGAGCCCGCGATCCGTCGTTGGGCACCTAAAACCGCCGGGTAATTCTCCTGGTTTCCCTGCAATAGACTCCCTAGGTGCTTTCGATCGGGGTGAGGTACCGAATGCCAATGGAGGCGGGTTTTGTGGATAATGCCGTCATGGCCCGGTCCCGTGTAGGTCACGAGACAGGAGGTGACCGATGTCCTCTCCGGATCAGAGTGATAACAAATCTGACAAACCCGTCGTGGTGACGCCGGAAGGCGCGCTCGCCAAGCTCCCTGCCAGCCTTCGAAAGGCGGAAGACGCCGTTTTCTATTACCCATGGATGCTCTCGGCGCCGGATCGGATCCTGACGCGCGGAGGCCGGCGTCCGGTCGGGATCGACCATCCTTCGTTGGCCTATTATCACGATCCCGACTGGCCTGCTCTGCCCGGCCACCCGTCCAAGCTCTATCTGGTGGATGCGGAGAATGACTCGGTCGCCGAACACGATTGCGACACCGGTCCTCTTATCCTGACGGACCAGGACGCGAAACCTGGACCTTGGAAGCCGGTGAAACCTCCGAGGCAAGGCGGACCAGAGGACAAGAAACAGAAGGGACCACAGCCAGAGAAGGATCTTTATCACACGGATCACTTCCTTCCGGCCGAGGATTGTCCTTTGCCGAGAACTGAGCAACAGAAGGCGAGCGCGAGCGAAGGAAGCGATTGCAAGAAATACGCCATCATTCTGAAGGGTGCGGCCAAGACGCCAGAGTTTGAAGGCGAGGATTGGCCGGTGGACCAGGACATGGTTGATAATGCCTCGCGAATGACCAGCGCGCTCAACGCGCAGGGGTACCAAGTCGCCGATGCCATCACGATCAAGGACGATGTCCCGGAGGATGTGGACCTGCCGAAGCCCTTTCAGAAAAAGAGCTTCGACAACATTGTCGCGGCACTCGCCAAGAAGGTGAACTGTTGCGACCGGGTGATCTTTTACTACACCGGTCATGGCGCCCAAACCAAGTGGTCGCCGGTCGGAGAAATCCATGCAGAGGACCACATCGATCATACGGGCTTCTCCATCACCGCCGAGAGCGGCATCAACGCGACCGAACTTACCAAGCGACTAGCCAAGCTCAAGACCTGTCACCTGAACGTGGTGATGGATTGTTGTTACGCGGGAGGATTCCTGAAAGCCCTCACAAAGCTGCCTGGCCTGGAAGCCGCCTGCGCTTCTTCCCAATGGGACGAAACCTCTTATGGAAGTGGTGTCGATCCATCACATCCGGCCGGGGCCGGCAGCGAGTTTTCGGCTGGCTTCATCAGCGGGCTGGAGAACGCGCCGGCCGGATCTTCGGGCCCCGAACTTTTGGACGACGGATTCAAGGAATCGGCCAAGACCGACATTACCGCGAAGGCGGGAACCGCTGCCGGTGCGAACGTGCGAGCGAAGCGTATGACGCACCCAATATCCCTGCGCCGCAAGAAAAAGTGTAAGTGCAGCAATCGCGGGCCGGAATTCACAGACGAGGATGCCTGCGCGAAGAAACTCTAGCGCCGCGCCCATATTTTCTGTGTTGCCATCGCGATCCGATTCGATTGTACAAGCCCGAGTCGACGCTACGGCGAAGCTAACTCGCTGAACATCGGGTCATTGGTCGATATCGCGACGAAAGTGCAACCGCAACGCGCCGAGCCGCCGCTAGAAATGACAGTGACGCTAGGTGTCGCGAGGCTAGATCGCATGGTTTTTCGGATTTTCACGCTTCTTCGAAAAGATGAGGCGGTCGAGAGAAAGTGGTCCCCCGCCTGCCGCCGCTACTGCGAGTGAGGCTAAGCCAAGGATCAAAGGGAGCTCATACTCCCGCACGGCGTAAATGCCTTGGTTGAGGTTGTATTTCCACATCGCTGCCGCCATGTCGAGAAGCAATATTAGTCCTGCAACTGGCGTCAACAGCCCTAACCCGAGAGCAATACCGCCGCAGAACTCAATTGCGCCTGCGACGTACACCAAGTACGGCGGCAAACCGATGGCCTGGAAGGCTTCGACGAATCTCTCCGTGCCGCCGAAAAGCTTGGGATAGCCATGATAGACAAATACCGTTGCTAAGCCGCATCGTAGGAGAAGTAGCGCCAGCGATTCCCACTTTTTCAAGAAGCTCATTGGGATCTCCTGCAGGGGACCAGATCGACTCGAATCCGGTAGAACTCAACCACGCGATTCTAACAGGTTCAAGAGCCTGTCAGCTGGTCCGGGAAACAGCGCCGCCCTTCAGGAATCGACCTGGACGTTCCATCCGACACGCTACCTTGGCAATGGGCCCTGCGCCGCTGTTTTTGAGGCGATGTGAATCAGTGATCCCAACCGTAGTAGGCGTAACGAACTCGTGCACGGGACGACTCTAAGAATCAGGGAGGTCTGCAAATGGATACGTTTCTTCCGCCCGTTGAAAAGCCTAACGGGCTTCTGATGAAGCTGGCGTATTTCTTGAGTCGCCGCCAATTTGGCAAGGTGCTAACGCCACTCAAGGTGCACTCGGCGCGGTTGCCATCCAGCTTCGGCTTGTTTTATTCGAAAATTGCGCAGCTAGACAAAAAGCTTGAACTGCCACCAGAACTCATTATGCTCGTTCGCGAACAGGTGGCGCGGATCAACGTTTGCCTCTTTTGCATGGACATCGGCAGGTCCTTCACCATCAAGGCGTCCATGGACGAGGCCAAGTTCGATGCGCTCGAAAACTACCGCACCGATGCCCGCTTTTCCGAGGCTGAGCGCGCCGCTCTCGATTACGTTACCGAACTGGCAAAAACGAAGTCCGTTCAGCCGGGAACTTTCGGCCGCCTGGCCGCTCATTATTCGGAACGCCAGATCTGCGAGATTGTCTGGCTCGTTGCCAGCGAGCACCTCTACAACATGACCAACATCGGGCTGAACATTCATTCGGACATGTTGTGCGATCTCAGTCGCCGAAAGCCAAGATGAATTCTCGTGAAATATAAAAGCGAGAGGCTGGCAGAACCAGCGAGAAACTCGCCGCGTGCTACTTCATTTTACTACGGGAGAGTTCCATCATCTGCCGCATGGCCACCGAAGAACCCGGAGCGCGCCGCTCGCGCCACGCTTCCAAGCGCTTGCAGGTTTCTTCGATGTTCAAAAACAGCGTAGGATTCTTAAAGGCCGCGCGCCAGGTGGGCACGATGTTCCGCATTCGGTCCCACACCACCCAGATTTCCCCATTGCTTTCGAAAAACAGCTCGTCGTTGATTAGCCCGCGATTTACGATGCTGGCGACCATCTCCCAGTAGCTGATAACCATCCGAATGTAGGTATTTTCTTGGCTGCCCTGCGGATACTTCTGCATCACTTCCTCCGGCGTGCCGGCGTGGAAATGGTCCACGAACCAGGCGCGCGCTTCGCGGAGTCGCGGCTCGCGCCGAAGATCATAAAGCCGCAACATCAAATTCACTTCGTCGTAAGAGATCTGAGACATCACTTGCTCTCCTTCAATGCTCCTCTGGAAACTTAGGCTGCGGGAGACGGGGCGTTCTCTCCAGAGGCGGCCGTCGATTTGACCTCTACGCGCTGTACGCCAGTTACGGGAATGGCCCTGCGCTGGAATTCTAATTGGATGCGCCGGCGCAGTTCCCGCGCTACATCGTCTTGGCGCGAAGGAGCGGTGCGTACCTGGAGCCTAACGGTGGACGAATTCTGGTCGAAGCCCTGCAAGCCCAGGATCCGCGGCCCGTCCACAATTGTCTGCGACCAGGCCGGATCGCCGCGGAGCTCCGCTGCCGCGCTGTCCAACGCCTGCAGTGCGGTTTCCTGCGGCACCTGCGGCGAGAGTGCCACGTCCACGAATGTCTGCGACCAGTCGCGGCTCAAGTTTGCCACGGTGCGAATGTCGCCGTTCGAAACGGTAACCAGAGCTCCGCGAGCGTCTCGCACCACGGTGCGCCGCAGCGTGATGTGCTCCACACGGCCCAGTGTGTCGCCGATTTGAATCGTGTCGCCGATTACGTACTGATCTTCCAGAATGATGTAAAAGCCAGTGATGATGTCGCGAACCAGATTCTGTGCGCCAAATCCCAGCGCAAGGGCGGCGAGCCCCAAGACGGCCACTAGCGGCGTCACGTTGATTCCGAACTCCGTGCCCGCGGTCAGCAGCGCCACCGCCCACACGATTCTGCTGCCTGCACTGTAAAGCACAGATGCAACCGTGCGCGTCTGCTGCTCGCGTGCCTTGGCCGCACGCGCCTCGGAGGTCGCAGGCTTGATCGCAAGATTCGTCACCAAGCGCAGCAGGCGGTTTAGCAGTAATGCCACGACAAGGATGACCACCAGGTGAAGAAAATTTGCGGCCGTGAAATCCGGCAAATGAGAGAGGAGACTGGACATAATATTGGTTGACGGGCGAGTATAGCATTGGTGGCGTGGTGAGCGAGAGTCCCGGGCCCGCGTCCGGAGGGCATGCTGTGAAATCGAGGCGAACGTTTTTGGGTGACTTAGTGACCGCCGGAGTAGCCACTGGTCTTGCAGGCAAACTGCCTTCCGGGCAAAACCCAACTCCCAACAACCCCATCCCTCCGGACCGGCGCCCGCCCGGCGATGTGGCTCCCGAGACACCTACGCCTCCGGCGGACAAACGCATCCTTGAAGAAAACGAAAAGGACATCAAAAAAAAGGTGGAGAAGCTCTACGAGCTAGCCACGGAATTGAAGACCGAAGTGGAAAAAACCGACTCGAGCAAAGTCTTGAGCCTCAACCTCGTCCGCAAGGCCGAAGAAATCGAGAAGCTCGCCCGCGATATCAAAAACCGCTCGAAAGGTTAGCTCCTGTGGCACAGGCACCGTTATCCGCGCAGGCCTGCCAACTCGAAAAGTCTGTCCGGGCAAGCAGCTACGACTTGTTAGAAGGGCGGTGTTTCTATCACGAGGAAGTAACAGCCGCTGTGGCGCTCAACCCTAGGACAAGCTAAACTATAATCTCCGGATTCACCCTTCCTGTGCGCCCGTAGCTCAGCTGGATAGAGCGCTTGCCTCCGGAGCAAGAGGTCGCGTGTTCGAATCACGCCGGGCGCGCCATTCTTTTGTGGCTCTCGCGCGGGCACATGGGTCCGTGATTTCTTGATTTCCCTCGACAGCCCACCGAAACATTTTGATTGCAATCTCAGAAATGTGATGCTAGTATGTATCACATGAAGAAGGCTTCGGTTCGAGATCTGCGTTATGGGTTTAGGAAGATAGAACGCCTTTTGCACCAGGGTGAAGAGATCCAAATCACCAAGCGCCGGCGCGTAATCGCCCGATTGGTCCCTGAGGGGACTGTAGAAGGCGGGCAGTTACCCGACTTTCTGGCGCGATTGCGATCGATCTATGGCGAGAAGCTCCTGCCCGTTACCGGTGCTGAGCTGGTAGCTGAAGATCGGAACCGCTATTGAGGATTTACGCTGATACCAGTTTCCTGCTTTCCTTATACAGCCTCGACGGCAACTCCGCCGCCGCAGCCCGTGCCATGGGAGCTTTTGGCGGGGAGCGTTTCATAAGCATTCTTGGTGAGCTTGAGGTGTTCAATGCCCTGGGATTGCGAGTATTTCGAAATGAGATTACGACGGCCCAGGCCCAATCATCATTGAATGACTTCGAGAAAGATTTGCACGACGGGGTATTCCAATTGCGGGCACTACCTGACCCGGTCTTTGACCGTGCCCGAGAACTGTCACGCCGAACAGCGGCCAAACTGGGCACTCGCACGGCTGACCTGCTCCACGTAGCCGCGGCGCTAGAGCTGGGCGTCGAGTGCCTTTTCAGTTTCGACAAGCGGCAGCGAGCTCTTGCTAAGGTTGTTCGCCTCAAGCTCAATTGACAGCTTACGCTTTCGATTGGTCTTAAGATTCTCGACTATGCGACAGGCCTAACCGGTGATCGAGATGATTCTCTGCCAGGGCGGCCACAAAATCGGCCAGAAAAGTTCTAAGATCGTCCCCTTGGGAGCGCCACTTTAATCACTGCGGTCACTCGTGATCCCTAAGGATCTCCTCGACCCGCGATTTCGGGACCGGCAGGTGATCTTCGTTCTGCTTTAGCCACTCTCGGTAATCCTGTTCGATGGCTTCGGTCCAGCGGGTGTCAATCTGACCGGCGGTGTACTTGCCTTGTTGCAGACGCAAGTGTCCGAAAAGGTCCCGCAGGTGTGTTGCTTCTGAGGACTTCACGACCTGCTCGGCTAGTTGCGGAGGGATGAAGATAACTCCCCCGTTGCGCCCGAGGATGACGTCGCCAGGCATCACCATGACGTGGCCAATTCTGGTGGGAGCGTTGATGCTGACCATCGTCGAGTTCAGAAGTTTGCCCGATTTCAGCGATCCATAGTGGTGCGACGGCACGTAATAACGGACAAAGGCCACAAAGTCCGGCAGCTCTTCGAGCCCGTTGATGTCGCGTACAGCGCCGTCATAGACGATGCCATTCCCGGACCGGGCATAAATAGCGTTGCCAACGTTGTCGCCGATGGAAG
>Ga0126369_10004408_pt1 | contig 10331 bp, 7 predicted proteins | sample PanSoiMetaPlot_1_FD_109646 | JGI IMG/M metagenome (GOLD analysis project Ga0126369, IMG submission 109646) | Tropical forest soil microbial communities from Panama - MetaG Plot_1 | ecosystem: Environmental > Terrestrial > Soil > Tropical forest > Bulk soil | place: Panama | collected 2016-02-17
AGGTGCCGGTGCACTTTCAGACTTATGTCTGGCTGGGCGGAGGCGTCGGTAGTTTCCATCGACAGTCGGTGGTCTATTGCGAACAGCTGTCAGGGTCTGGCCCAGGCGACTACCGCTGCGGCGGCTGGTTGACTCAGAACAGAATAGGGGGATTGGGCAGCGCCGCGTTTGGTTTCCGCTTTTTCACCGGACAGGGCGGCGCAGTGATGCTCGAGTTTCGCGATTATCTGTTTGCCGACTCGTACCTCACCGGCATCGAAAAGCTGGTTGCGGGCTCGGGGGGCCAAACCGGGGTGCTAGCGAAGTCTCCCGGCCTGATCAACCTGGTGTTGTTCGATGTCGGGTATGCGTTTTTCCTGTGAGGTGATCGAAAAGTCATGATCGGCAGGCTGATCATCTCGTTTTTGCCCTTGGTCGCGAGTCAGGCGCCGAAGCAAGCGCAAGAGGATCAGCAATCGCTGGTCAGCGGAGCGCCCCTGGACAACCCCAACGTGGCAGTGCACGTGGTCGAAAAGAAACCATTCGCCGATCGCGGCAAACACGAGATCGTGCTCTATCCCGCGGCCATCCAGTTGAATGGAAAATTCACTCAGCACTTCGGCTCCGCGGCTTCCTACGTCTACCATCTGCACGAGAATTTCGCGCTGCAGCTGCTGGGCCAATACAACTGGTACTCGGCGCAATCCGGCTTCAGCCAGGAGCTGACCGACAAGGTCCGCGTGGAAGCCCAAGCCGCCACCTCTTTGCTTCTGGTGTGGGCGCTCCAGGGAGGGGTGGAGGTGACACCGATTTACGGCAAGTTCGCGTTTTTCGAAGGCAGCTTGGCGCACTTTTCGCTGGTGATCAGCGCCGGGGCGGGGATCGGCTCCACTCGTCACCAGTTGCATTCGGAAAATGTCGAGGGACCTGCAACCTTCGGCGACACCGGCTTGAGGTTCGTCGGATCCGTCGGCGCCGGCTTCCGAGTTCAGTTCGGCGCTCGCTTCGCGCTCCGGCTGGAGGTGCGCGATTTGGCGTACACCGCGCGCGTGGACAGCGTTAACGGCTGCAACACCGCGGATCTGACCGCGATGTATTCGCAGATCCAGCAAGGTCAGCCGGTGACTGCTGCTCGAGTCAGCGGCGGCTGCTCGGTGTCGTCCTTTAGCGGGATGAAGAACGGATACAACCTCAGCGACGATGTCCCTATCGCGTTGAACCTGGTCAGCACACCGTCCTCGGATGTTTTGAACAACCTTGGCTTCTATGCCGGAGTGTCGATCCTATTCTGAATCGAACCCTATGACCTGGATCAGAGGCATTTCGATTGCCATCGCGCTTTTCTCCGCTTTGTCTGCACGCGGCGAGGATGCTGCCGCTTACCAGCAAGGGCGAGACGCATTCAACGCGGGGGACTACGACCGAGCGGCGGAGATCTTTTTCGGGCTCAACCAGCAACCGAGCGCGGGCGACATTCGCCTCCGCTCGCAGTACTACCTGGCTCTGAGCCTAGCCCGAAAGGGCCTCTGGGTTTCGTCGTTGCGTTATTACGCGGCGATCCTTCAGGCAGGTAAGTCGCATCCGTTCCGCTTTGAGGCCGTGCAGGGCTTGGTTGAGCTGCAAGACCGCCTCAAGGATCAGGACGTCATCCCCAACCTGCTCAACAATCACTTCAGCGAGGATTGGAAGGCGGTTCCCCCCGCGGCACTTGCCCGGATTCATTACCTGGTCGCGACGATACAGTTTCGCCGCGGCAACCTCGAGCAGGCTCGCCGACTGTTGTTGGAGGTACACTCCGAAAGCGAGCTGTACGCCAAGGCACAATATCTTTTGGGCGTGGTTGTAATCGATCCGAAGTTTCCCGGAGGTTCCCGGCAGGTCGACGCAATCACGGCATTTGAGAACGTCCTGGCAACTCCCGACCGTGGCCAAACGGATCCGGAGAAGACCCGACACCTAGCGCTGCTGGGCTTGGGACGCGTTTATTACGGACAGCGCCAATACGCCAAGGCCGTCGACAGTTACGAGCGGATCCCGCGCTTCTCGCCGCTTTGGAATCAAGCCCTGTTCGAAAATGGCTTTGCTCGTTTCCAGAACGACGACCCGGGCGGAGCCCTTGGCTCGTTGCAGGCACTTCACGCTCCACAATTCGCCGGTGCCTTCGAACCGGAGTCGTGGATTCTGAAGAGCACGATCTATTATTTCAATTGCCTCTACGCGGAAGCGAGCAGCTCGCTTCAGGAGTTCGACCGGATCTACCTGCCGATGGCCGACGCGTTGCGGCCTCTACTGAAACCAAAAGACCGAGACAACCGCGATTACTTCCGGGTCGTATCTGACCCGGGCGCAGCAATTCCGCGTCCAATCTTGCTCTGGGTCCGCAACAACGAACGGATGATCGGGGTCTTTCAGGTACTTGAACAAATAGAGAAGGAAAAGGTGACGGTCTCCGGTCACTCTCAATGGCGGAATGAGAAGATCGGTGCAGAACTGATGGCCGCGCTGGACGATAATGCGGACACGCTGCGCCAGATCGGAGGTCAGCTGGCGAAGAACCGGCTGCTCGAAGCCGCCGGGAATATCCAGGGCTTTGCAGATCAGGCCGAAATTATCCGCTTCGAGATCACCAAGGCCGAAAAAGAGTTGGCTGAGTCCGGAGTTGACCAAAAAAAATTGCTCGCGCAGCAGAAGCTGCATCGTCCGGCGATGCCAGGCGCTGACTGGAACTATTGGAACTTTCAGGGCGAGTTTTGGATCGATGAGATTGGCTACTACCAGTACACGCTGAAGCGCGGATGTCCGGGAAGAAGTGCCGAGTGACGTGGTCGACTTCCGATCTAGGGGGCAGGCTTCTCATTTTCGCTACGCACGCCTAAGTTTGCCCCGTTTTCGGAGGTAGCCTTCAGCTAGGTGTCATCGATGATCGGCTCTCAAGGGTTGGCCTCCTCGTCGGGGCGTGTTTTCGCTACGGTTGGCGGGCGGGGCGTGGTGGGTATCGGCGGAGCGCTTTGGCTTCTGTCACTGGGCGCTGCGGCGGCACAAACCAACCCGCAGCGCCCGAACCTCCGTCACTTCTTCGAGAGCGCGGCGCCGGCCCGTCTCGAGAGCGCGGAGCAGGAGCGGATCACCAATCAGAAGCGAGACGAGGCGATCCAACATCTTGAGCGGATCATCGCCAAGACGGAAAGCGGCTCTCCTCAGAAGGCGGATTTGCTCTATCAGCTCTCGGAGCTGCAAGTGGAGAAGGCCAACTATTTCGAACACAAGGAGACGGAGAAGTACGAGGAAGCTTATCGCAGCCACCAAGAGCGGAGGCGCCGCGGCGAGAGTGTGCCCGAGCCCAAGGAGGAGCACCTCGAGAGCCATCGGTACCGCGCGGAAGCGATCAAGGTCTACGAGTCAATTCTGAAAGAGTATCCCTCCTACGATCGTCGGGATGAGGTGCTCTTCGCGCTCGGCTACCAGCTCTACGATCTAGGACGGCAGGAACAGGGAATCGAGCGCTATCAGGAGCTGATTCGAAGTTACCCCCAATCCCGGCTAGTCCCCGATACTTATCTTCAACTGGGCAACCACTACTTCGATGTGGCCAACGATCTCACCGCCGCGCGAGAGAACTACGAGAAAGCACTCGCCACCAAGCTTCCGAAAATTTACTCCTACGCGCTCTACAAGCTGGCGTGGTGCGACTACAACGCGGGCCAGCCCCGCCGGGCCCTCCAGAAGCTCAAAGACGTCGTCTCCTTCGCGAACACGAGCGGCAACGAGATTCTCGACCTCAAGAACGAGGCCCTGGCCGACGCGGTGAACCTCTTCGTTCAATTGGACCAAGCGGATCAAGGGCTCGCTTACTTCGAGAAAAACGCCCCGCCGGAGCGGAGAGTGAAGCTGATTCTTCGGATGGGACAGCAGCTTCACGAGGCGGGCCGTCACCAAAAGGCGATCGAGGTGTTCAAGCGGTTGCTCGCGGCCTCGCCCGACGATCCGGAGGCTCCCGAGATCCAGCAGTCGATCGTGAAGAGCTACGAGGGCCTTCGCCAGCGGGATCAAGTGCGCGAAGAAGTCCGACTGCTGGGGGAGCGGTACCAGCCGGGAGGTGCCTGGTGGCGAGCGAACCAGAGCAAACCCCAGGTGGTGCGCGCCGGTTTCGATGCTTCGGAGGAGGCACTGCGCACCTTGGCGACGGAGTACCATCAAGAGGCGCAGAAAACGAAGAGTCTGGCGACGTTCCGCTTGGCACGGGATGTCTACCGAGAATACGCCAAGGCTTTCGGTTCCAGCCCCGACCCTCAGTGGGTCTCCGATTACGCCTTCAACATGCGCTTCTATTATGCGGAGTTGCTGTGGGCGTTGCAGGAATGGGACGCGGCTGCAGTCGAATATGAAGCGGTCGTGGATTTGAAAATCCCCGATCGCCCGACCGCGCGCGAGATCTCCGACGAGACTTACCGCGCCTCCGCCGCCTTCGACGCGGTGTTGGTCTACGACAAGCTGGTGCGAATCGACCGCGGACTGCTCGCGGCCCCGGATTTCAGGGATGGCCAGTTGCTGGAAGTCCCGGAAAGCAAGCGGACTTTGATTCGCCCGGACACGAGCCGACGCGACCTCACCGGAGCCAAGCAGGAAGTACTGACCGAACACGAGCGGAGGTTGGTTGCCGCCTGCGACCGGTTTAGCCAAAGGTTCCCCGATGATCCGCGGAACATGGACATTCGGTATCAAGCGGCGGTTGTCTATTACGATCGCAAGAACTACGTCGAGGCGACCCGCCGTTTGAGTCAGGCCATCGAACGTTGGCCGCAGGAAAAACGCTCGCAGGAGGCGGCCGACCTGTCGATGTACGTTCTCGAGGCGCAGGGTGAATGGGGGGTGCTGAGCAAACTTTCCCGGCAATTCCTGGCGAACGAGAAATTGATCCAGCCGGGGAGCGAGTTTGCCCAGCGGGTTCAACGGGTAGCTGAAGGTTCGCAGTACAAGTGGATCGATGAAGTGCTTTATCGGCGCGAGAAGAAGTCGGCGGAGGCCGCGCGGCAGTTTGAGCTGTTCGCGCGTGATTTTCCCAGGTCGCCTAATGCGCCTCGAGCACTGGCTTCGGCGATGCTGATCTTGAATGAAGCGGCTCAGTTGGACCGGGCGATTCAGGTGGGACAGCGGATGCTGGACGAGTATCCGAATTCGCCGCTCACTCTGAAAGTGGTGTACAGCCTAGCTCGCGACTACGAGCAGACGGCGCGGTTTGCGAACGCGGCCCAAGCGTACGCGAATTTCGTTGCCGCCTACGACCGGATCGCCGAGCACGCCCCAGCCAAAGGCGCAGAAAACGAAGAGGCGAAGGAGAGCGCCGCACTAATCCAGGAGGCGAAGCGATGGCTTGCCGACGCCCAATACAACGCCGCACTCTGGTGGGAGGCGCTGGGACAGACTGACCGATCCAGCGCGGCCTACCAGCAATACTTGACCAGATTCGACGACGGTGCCGAAGCGCCGGATCTCGAACTGCGAATCGCGATGATGTTGGAGAAGGCGGGTCGATGGCGTGAGGCGGCGGTATCGTACGAGGGGTTCGAACGGCGCCACGCCAAGGATCGCCGGGTCTCGGCTGCGAAACACTACTGGGCGAAGTACCGCCTCTTGCTGGCTAACCAAAAGCTGGGCCGTGGCAAGCCAGAGGCGATGGAACAGGAACTGCTGCGCAGTTTTGGCCGGATGGACAAAGAAGCGCGCAGCGACCCTCGGGTGCAGGCCGCATACGCGCATCTGCGTTTCTCTAAGCTCGAGCCTCTGTGGACGAGCTACGTCGGCATCCGTTTGAATCGGAACTCCACGCTGAAGAGGGATCTAGACAGCAAGCGGCGGCGCCTCCAGGAGTTGGAGAGGGAGTACGTCAAGGTTTTGGCGATCGGGGTCGGAGAATACGGCATCGCGGCGCTCACCCGAATCGGGCAGGGATACTTGGACATGGCGGAGAACATCTTGTCCTCCCCCGACCCTGGCGGGCTGAACAAAGACCAACTTGAGCTCTACCGTGGCGAGTTGCAAAATTTGGCAGCTCCGCTGGAGGAGAAGGCCGACGAGGCTTTTGCCAAGGCGCTGGCCAAGGGTCACGAGCTGGCCATCTACAACAGCTGGACCTCGTTGGCGAAGCAGAAGCTCGACGAGTTGCATCCGACTCTAGAGCCGCCAGCGCCCGTGGTGGCGTACCTCGGCAGCGAATCGGTGCACAGTGCCCCGCTGCAGAAGGATGTGGCCCCGCCCCAGGTGCGAAGTGTCGCCAGGCCCACGCAGAAACAAGCTCGCCTGGAGGCTGGGCAATGAGCTTTCCACGCAGATTGACGTGGTTGCTCGCGAGCGGGTGGATGTCATTCCTGGCCTGCAAGACTGCCGCGCCGCCCGGCCAAACACCGCCCACCGTTGCTGCCGAAGCTTCGTTGCCCGACCCCACGACGTCGAAGTTGTTCGCGGACGGGATTGCGGCCTTCGATGCGGGAAACCTGGGCGACGCGCGCAAGTTGTTTGGCCAGGCGTTGCGCAGGAATCCCAAGATGGTGAATGCCCAGTACAATCTTGGGCTGATCGCCGAGCGCCAAGGCGATTTTCGGCAGGCGCAAGCCGCCTATGAAGCCGCCTTGGAGATCGACTCGCGCCACCGACCGACCATTCTCAACCTCGGTCGCATCTATCGGCTCAACGACGAGTATGCCAAAGCGATCGCCCTCTACGAGCGCGCGGTCCAAGAGGCGCAGGGCAATCCGGACCCGGCGTTGCTCAACAACTTGGCTGCGACCTATCGGCTCGCCAAGAGGTATCCGGAGGCTGAGGCCACGCTCCAGAAGATCTTGGGGCAGGATCCCAAAAATCTCGACGCCTACAAGACTCTGATTCTCCTCTACTACGATCAGGGTCGCCTGCGCTTGGCCGAACTGGTGGCTGGCAACGCGAAGCGGATCAGCGATCGCGATCCAGGGATTCACAACAATCTGGGCATGGTCTACTTGGGCATGGACGAGCCGCAATTGGCGGCTACCGAATTTCACAAGGCGCTGGAGATAGACGCCGATTTCGCCGTCGCCTATTCGAACCTGGGCGCCTTGTCATTGGCCTATCGGGACTATCCCGGCGCAGAGGGTTATCTTGCGAAGGCGGTCTTTTTGGATCCAGGGTCCTACCGCAACCACCTGTACTACGCGTACTCTTTGGACGGCCAGAAAGCGAAGGATGCAAGCAAGGCGCAGAGCGCCGGGGCGGAGTTCGAGAAGGCGCTCGCACTGCGCGGGCAAGACGCCCTGGCAACCTGTGGAGCGGGTTGGGCCTACGCGGCGGATCCTTCGTCCGTCAGCAAGGCAATTCGCTTCTTGCAAGCGTGCCGCGACCAAAAGAGCACTTCCCCTCAGGACCGACGGAACATCGAGGCCAAGTTGGTGAATTTGAGTTCCCGCGCCGGCGTCGGCGGAGGCCAGAGTGTGGGTGGCAAATAAATTGCTCTTCGGTGGAAAGTTTTGGCCAACGGGGTGTGGAGGCGTCTTGACTCGGGCATCGAAAACCGTTCAGCTTCGCCGCCTTTGGACCCGGTCCGGTGCGGGCATGGGGCTCGTGGGATGATCAACGGAACCGAGAGGCGGATGGACTGGCGGTGGGCGGCGCTCGGATTTTGGGTGGCGGTGACGGCTCCTGCGCACGCTCAAGAGAAAGTGGTGCAGGAACCCGACCGCACCATCTACCAGAAACGAACGACCATCGACTTTTCGGACGTCGCCGTAGAGGGGCAGCTCAGCAAGCCCGAAGGTTCCTATGTTCTCAATCGTAGACAGACTTCTTTTCGAACCCTGATTCGCATTCGGGATAACTTTTTGCCCGAGCTGCAGAAATCGGTGGACAGCTTGTAGCCATGTCGGAACGGGGAAGCATCGCGGTGGTGTCCAAACGATTCTGCTTGACCCTACACATCGAGGGGCCGGGGAGAGTTTGGACGGAATCCCTGCAGGACGTGGACAGTGTGCTCATCGGTAGCGGACCGGAAGCAAAGATACGACTCAACGATCCCGGTGTTTCTTCGCTTCACCTTCTTCTCAAAAGCGATCGCGGCGGCCTTTTCCGCGCCATCGATCTGGATAGCGAAGCCGGGACTCGACTGGATGGCGTGCGTCTCGAAGCTCCCGTCGAGCTTGCCTCCGGCGCTGAATTGCAATTGGCCAGCACTCGAATCCGGGTTCAGTTTGAGTATACCGAGCCCACCGCGCCTGTACCGCAACTGCCGCTGCCGTGGGAGCGCGTCGCAGCCGCGGCGAAAGCGGAAACGGAGCAGGCGCGCCCGCCGGAGCCGATTCCGCTCAAGGATTTCCTTCCCCCCGAGCTTCAGCCCTCGGTGACGTCAAAGGTTCTGCAGGTCGCTCAGATGTGGGGCGATACTGCGCTCAGCGTTCAACAGTTTCGGGAGGGCGAACCGGTCACCGTCGGGGCCTCAGCGCGCAACCGATTCCAAGTCTTTTCGCCAACTACAGCGGAAACCTTCGCCCTGGCACGCGCCGTAGGCACCAAGATTCAGCTTCAGGTGCCGCCGGATGTTGGACTGGTTGTCTCGACCTACGGCCATCAGAGGTCCAGGGGTGAACTGGAGTCGCAGGGCAGGTTGGTGCCTTCGGCCGGGAAGTCTTCGATTCGCTCCTTGCAACTTGGGCTGCACGAGGCCGCCGGCGTCACATTGGGAAATGTGAATTTTGCAATTCGCTTCGTGCGACCCGCGACCGCAGTCGCCGGCTCCGGTTTGGACAAATCCGAGTACCGGTTTTTGAAGGTTGCCGCGACGTGCCTGCTCGCATTCGTGGCTCTGCTCACCCGTGTGCTGCTCACCTCTCCGGGCCCTCGTCCAGTGGAGGATGCCTCGAGCGTCGCTCAGAAATACATCCGCTTCTTGGTGCGCCCGCAACGCCGCGCTCAAGCCGAAAAGAAAAAAGACTCTCTGTCCGCTGAGGCCGAGAAGGAAAAGCAGGAGGCTAAGAAGGAACATTCGGAACCGTCTCGCCGCGACCCGAACAAGCGCGACGAGGACCGGCGTAGGGTCATGAGAGCCGGGCTACTCGGCGCCCTGCAGGGAAGGGCGGGGGCCTCAAACATATTTGGGCCCGGGGGGCTGGGTACCGGCGTGAACAATGCGCTCGGCGGCTTGCGTTCCGGTGGGGGCGTGGGCAACGCGCAGGGGCTGGGCGGATTGGCCTCTCGGGGTTCGGGTCCGGGCGGCGGCGGCATCGGCCTTGGCACGGGCGGACTGGGAACTAAGAATGTGGGAACCGGCGGCGGCGGAAGTGGGGGGGATGCACACGGATCTCTGGATCTCGGCAGTCAAACCAAGGAGTCAACGCGGATCATTCCCGGCAAAACGATTGTCGTTGGAGGTCTTTCCAAAGACGTGATTGCGCGGGTGATTCGCGGCCATCAGCACGAGATCAAATACTGCTACGAGGTGGAACTGCAGAAAAATCCCTCTTTGTCGGGGAAGGTTGCGGTGGTGTTCACCATTGACTCAACCGGGGCGGTGACCGAGACCAAGGTGTCAGACACTTCGCTTCACAACGGCGCCACCGAAAAGTGCATGTTGGCGCGGATTCAGCGATGGCGGTTCCCGGAGCCCGCAGGAGGAGGGGAAGTGAACGTCACCTTTCCGTGGATCTTCAAGCCCGCCGGAGTTGACGTCAAGAGTCAACCAGGGTAGCTGCCGCTGCGGAGGGCACGTGCGCAGGCTTGTTCTGGTATCAGCTTTGTTTTCGTGCGCCACCGCATCTGCAGGCCCTCCGCCTGAAGGAGTGGCGCTTCAGGTTCGCCGCGGATTTTTCACTGAGACCGACATTGGCGTTTTCTTCACCGTGGGCGGCAACAACAAGTACTCGAACGCCGAAACCTACCTGCAGCTTGGTATCGGGTACGATCTGAGTGAGAGGATCGAGCTTGGCGCTTACTTCGGCCTCGGTACTTCGGCGGCCAACTGTTTCGCAGGGATCCAGAACGGCGCCTGCGCTCTTAGCGACAGCTTCACGATGGCCTTTTTCAACCTCAGTGTCGCCTACTTGGTGACGCTGGCGAATCGTTTTTATCTCACCCCGCGGGTGACCGGAGGTTACAGCAAGTTCGATCCGGCGCCCGCCTACTCTAACAATCAAGCGGTGACCTCGGCGCCAAACGTCGGCGGCGGGATCGGGGTCGAGTACGCCACCAGCATGGATCACTTCAGCATTGGACTGGATGCCTTGGCGCGGGTGGCTCTCGGTCCGAACATTACCAGCTTCGCAATCTTCCCGCGGATCAAGTACACGTTCTAAACCGCGAGCACAGGGGCAGCGCGAGGGGCAATTCAGGGGTAA
>Ga0126369_10004409_pt1 | contig 10330 bp, 11 predicted proteins | sample PanSoiMetaPlot_1_FD_109646 | JGI IMG/M metagenome (GOLD analysis project Ga0126369, IMG submission 109646) | Tropical forest soil microbial communities from Panama - MetaG Plot_1 | ecosystem: Environmental > Terrestrial > Soil > Tropical forest > Bulk soil | place: Panama | collected 2016-02-17
CATCGCCATGTTCGGGGGCTTTAAGATCCAGGGCCGTACGGCTGACGCGGCGATAAAAATTCTTGAGGATGCGCTCGCCATCGAAGATGCCGGCTGCTTCATGCTGGAATTCGAAGCAGTACCGGCCAGGATCGCCAAGCTGATTTCCGAGCAGCTGACTATCCCGACGATCGGCATCGGCGCAGGCGTAGGGACCGACGGTCAGATCTTGCTTTGCCACGACTTGCTCGGCGTGTTCACTGACTTCAAGCCGAAGTTCACAAAGCGTTTCGCCAAGCTGACAGAGGTCGCCGTCAATGGCATCAAGGAATACGTTAGGGAAGTCAAAGAAGGTAAATTCCCGGATGACGACCATTCCTATACTGTGAACGAAGCCGAATATGAGAAATTTGCGGCGATGGTGGCCAAACGAAAGCAGATCTAAAGTGGCACGCTGGCAGCCATCGGAAGCAAAGAAATCGCGGAGTGGTGCGCAGCGCTCGGCCATGAACGCCGAAACATTGACCGAGCGCGCTTACCGCGCACTTGAAGAGCAGATCGTAACGCTGCGTCTCAAGCCGAGCCAGGTGCTGTCGGAGCAGATGCTATCGGCAACTTTAGATATCGGCCGTACTCCGATCCGTGAAGCCTTGCAGCGGCTGGCGCGCGAAGGGCTCATCGCCATCCTGCCACGCAAGGGCATTCTGGTCTCCGACATCAACCCGCGCAATCAGCTGCTTGTGCTTGAGGTGCGGCGCGAGCTCGAGCGGCTGCTCAGCCGCGCAGGGGCAGAGCGCGCGACCAAGGATCAACGGGAGCAATTGCAGGAAATCGCCCGAGGCATGGATCGGGCTTCCAAAGGCAATGACGATATCGCCTTCATGCGGCTCGACCGCGAGCTCAACGGCTTGATGATCGAAGCGGCGCACAACGACTATGCCGCGCGCTCGATGAAGCTTCTTCAGGGCTTGTCGCGCCGATTCTGGTATATGCATTACCGCGAGGCTGCCGATCTACCTTTGTGCGCTCGGCTCCATGCGAACCAGGCGCGTGCTATCGCGCAGGGCAACGCCGATGCAGCCGCTCGCGCCAGCGACAAGTTGATGGATTACGTCGAAAACTTCACGCGCCGTACGGTGTCGGTTTAGCGCCATGAAAACATACGAGGGAAAGCGCACTATCGATGGGCTCGTGGTTACGACGGATGGGCGGCCTTTGCCCGAGCACTACGAGGTCAAGCGCTTCACGAAATACGGCTTCGAGTGGACTTACGAGGGCGAGAGCCCACGGCAGTTGTCGTTCGCGATCCTGTATGACTATCTGGGCGACGAGGAGCGGGCCATATCGCTCTCGGAACCGTTCATGAAGACGGTGGTCGCCAACCTCGACAACGACTGGAGCCTCACGGGTGCCGAGATCGACGTCTTCCTTCAGCGCGCCAAAGCGCATTGACCCGCGCTTGTTGCTGACATGCGTCTAATATATCATCGCAGCAGCGAACAATGATAACCACCGCCTCCAAGGTGAGTGTCATACTGGGAGGATTCCATGGCAATTTCTCGCCGTAGGCTTCTTGCGTCTGCCGCAGCGGTCGGCGCGATTTCAACGTCCGCCGGCATTTTCGCCCCCGCCATCGCTCAGAATAAGCCTTTGCGCATCGGGATCCTCGCGCCGCGCTCGGGCATTGCTGCGGCCCCGGGTGAGAACGGTATTCGTGCCACTCAGTGGGCGGTCGAAAAATATAACGCCAAGGACGGAATCGGCGGCCGCAAGGTCGAATTGGTGATCGAGGATGAATCGACACCCAAGGATACGATTGAGCGGTTCAGCAAGCTCGTGCAGCAGGAAAAAGTCGATTGTGTGCAGGGCATTGTTTCTTCGGGCGTAGGCCTTGCGCTCGGTCCCGTGGTCGAAGAATCACGCGCTCTGACGGTCTATTGGGATGGCACGACACAAAACGGCGTCGATGAAACGATCCCCGACCCGAAATATCTCTTCCGTTCGACTGACAACGAATGCGAGGCCATGATGGCCTCATTGCTCACGATCAAGCACTGGAAAGGCAAATTTGCCAAGGTGGCGGGTATCAATCCAGACTATTCCTACGGCCGCAACAACATGGCCGCCTTCATCGCCGTGCTGAAGCGTTTCAACATCGAGCACGACGTGGTGACCGAGCAGTGGCCGAAGGTCGGCACCATGGACCTGACCAGCCATGTCGCGGCGCTCAAGGCGGCGAAGCCCGATCTGATTTTCTCATCGCTGCTGTTTGCCGACCTGCCTGTTTTCATGAAGCAGGCACACGCGGCTGGCTTGACGGAGGGCACCAAGCTCGTCTTTCCGGCGGCCGGATGGCAGCACACGCTGATGAAGAAGGAATTCACGCCGGAAGGCATGCTGTTCGGCCACAACACGCTCTATTTCGCCAATCCGAAGAACTCGGCGACTGCCAAGGAATTCGTCGCGTGGTATGGCGACAAGTTCAAGGACTATCCCGAGTGGGAGGCCGATCGCGCCTACTTCGCCGTCGAATCCTACAAGCAGGCGATCGAGAAAGCGATGAAAGCAAAGGGCGGCAGCTGGCCATCGCAGGACGATGTAATCCAAGCAATGATCGGCCTTGAGGTTGACAGTCTCGGCGGCAAGGGGAACTGGCGCAAGGACAAGATCGCCAACCAGACGTTCGTTCAGGGCTTCACAACGCACAAGAACAATTACGACTTCGTGACGCTCGCCGAACCTTTCGATACGATGTACTCGGCTGACTTGCAGAAACCCCCTGGTGCAAATTTTTGGGAGTGGATCAAGACCGCGCAGTTCAAAGTCTAGCCAGCCGACCTGATGTCGGCCTTCGCGAATATTCTGGCCGGCGGCGTATTTCACGCCGCCGTCTTGTTTCTGGTCGCCGCCGGGCTGCAGCTTGTGTTCGGCGTCCAGAAGATCGTCAACCTCGCCTGTGGTTCGTTTTACGCGCTCGGCGCGTATTTCGGCATCACGTTCATCGGTTATGCGACGCAGTTTGGCGTGTCGCCGTGGCTGATGCTGCCGGGGCTCATCGTTTCCGGAATGCTGCTGGGATTTATCGGTCCACCGATCGAGCGTCTTCTACGAACAGTCTATTCCCGCGATGAGAGCTTCCAGCTGCTGCTGACGTTTGCTCTAGTTCTGATGTTCCAGGATGTCTTCAAGTTCATTTGGGGCGCCAATCCGCGCTCGCTCGACAGCGGCTATCTTATCTACGGGACGATCGGTGCGGGCGACTTCAGCATGCCGGTCTATAATCTTCTGGTGATCCTGGCGGCTATCGCGATTGCCGGAGGGCTCGGCGCATTCCTGCAACGCACAAATTACGGTCGCATCCTGCGCGCCACGGCCGAAAACCGCGTTATGGCAGAGGCGCTCGGCGTCGACGTGCGACGCATCTATTCGGCCGTCTTTACCGTAGGGGCGGTGCTCGGCACGACGGCTGGTGCGCTTGTGGTGCCGACAGCGGCGGCCTCGCTCGACATGGCGATCGAATTCGTGGTGGAGGCCTTCGCGGTCGTCGTGATTGGCGGGCTTGGCTCAATGCGCGGCGCGCTCATCGGCGCGACGATCGTGGGTCTGATTCGCGCGCTTTCGATTGTCTTCTTCCCGGAGTTCGAAGTGATCGCGATTTACGTCATTGTGATCGGTGTCCTGATCTTCCGTCCGGCAGGCCTTTTCGGAAGGACGCTGGCATGAAGGCGCCTCTTGTGCTGGCAGCGGCGATGACGACGGTGTTTGCACTGCTGCCTTACTTTGTGCCGCCTTACTACGTCGGTTTGATGATTCCGTTCTTCGGCTACGCCATCGCGTTGCTCGGGTTCAATTTGTTGTTTGGTTACACCGGTCTCTTGTCCTTCGGCCATGCAATGTTTCTCGGCATCGGCGCCTACGGCACCGCCGTGATGACGGGATTCGGAGTGAAGTCATTCGAAGTTGTGCTAGTTGCAGTTATCCTCACTTCGGCTGCGATCGCATTGCCGATCGGGTTGCTGTGCGTGCGCTATGTCGGGATTTTCTTCGGCATGCTTACGCTCGCTTTCGGCATGCTGTTCCACTCGTTCTTGTTCAAGTTCTACTACGTCACCGGCGGCGACAGCGGCATGCGAGTGGCGCGAATGAATATCCTCGGGTTGGAATTCGCCAAATACAACAAGATCGAGTTCCTAACCGGCCCATTTTACTACTACTGTCTTGGCCTGCTGGTCATCGCGGGATTCATCATGTGGCGGATCGTGCATTCGCCGTTTGGCCTGCATCTGAAAACCATTCGCGAGAATGCGCGCAAGGCCGAATACCTCGGAGTGCACGTCCGTCGTTTCCGTCTTGCCGCTTTTGTCATATCGGCGGCGTTTGGCGCGATTGGCGGTGCGATATTGGGGTTCCGCGTTGGCTTGGCTGATCCCGATCTCGTTTATTGGACGCAGTCCGGGCAGCTCGTGTTCATGGCGGTGCTCGGTGGCTTTGCCAATTTCTTCGGTCCAATCGTTGGCGCGCTCAGCTACATCCTGCTGCAGGATCAGCTGCAGTCGCTCACCGAATATTGGCGCTTCGCTCTCGGCGCGATTTTGGCGATGATCGTCATCGCCTTTCCCCAAGGCATTGCCGGCTTGGTGCTACAATTCAAAAGTCTCGTCGCGGGAAGGTCAGCATGACCGTCCTGCTTGAGACTCGTAATGTTAGCAAATCCTATGGTGTGTTCCGCGCGCTTGAGCACGTCACCATGGCGGTTCATGAGGGCGAGCTCGTTTCGGTCGTCGGGCCGAATGGCGCCGGCAAGACCACGCTGGTAAATTTGCTCACTGGATTGTTGGATCCGACCGCCGGTGAGGTTCTTTTTATGGGCGAAAACATCGCCGGCATTGGGCCGGTCGCGCTTGCCGACCATGGTCTCGCGCGCGCATTCCAACTTATCCAGATCTTCCCGCAATTGACCGTACGAGAGACCATTTCGGCGGCGGTCGTGTCGCGCCAGAGAAAACGATGGTGGTTCTTCGCGAGGCTTTCAGCCGATGCCGGGGTCAATACGCGCGTCGCCGAGGTTGCCGATATCTTTGGGCTTGGGCCTCGGCTGGATACCGTGGCGGCGGCGCTATCGCAAGGAGAGAAGAAGCTGTTGGACGTCGCATCTGCGTTTGCGCTTGATCCGCGGGTCATCCTACTCGACGAACCGACGTCGGGCGTATCGACGTCCGACAAGCACGGAATCATGAAGACGTTGATCGCGGCGGGAAAGCGCGCAGGCGTCAAGGCTATCGTATTGGTCGAGCACGACATGGACTTGGTGGCATCTTATTCCCATCGCATCATCGCGCTGTCAGAGGGGCGGGTGCTGGCCGATCTTCCACCAGCTCGGTTCTTCGCCGATTCTCATCTGATTGAAACCGTGATCGGACGGCGAAGAGGGCATTGATGCTTTCGGTCCGAGATCTTGTGGTGGATATCCAAGGCAGCCGCGTTCTGCGCGGCGTGTCGTTTTCGGTCGGACAGGGCGAATTTGTGTGTTTCGTCGGCCGCAATGGGGCGGGCAAGACGACGACGCTGCGCAGCATTATGGGGTTCCGCCGGCCGGTCTCCGGCAACATCGAGTTTGAAGGTCAGAACCTCCTTGGCCTCCACCCCTTCCGGGTTGCCCGGCTCGGCATCGGCTTCGCCCCGGAAGAGAGCGAGGTGTTCGGCGAACTGACTGTGGCGGAGAACATCGCCATGCCGACCTGGACCTGCCCCAATCCACGGCCAGCCGAGGAGCGCATCGCCGAGGCCTACAAGTTGTTCCCGAAGCTCGAGCGCTACCGCGAGCGTGGCGGAGAAGCGCTCTCGGGCGGCGAACGAAAAATGGTGTCGATTGCGCGCGCGCTGGCGCTTGGACCGAAGCTCCTATTGCTGGATGAGCCGACCGAAGGGCTCTCCCCGGCGATCGTCCCCTCGATCGTCGAGGGGCTCGGTAATATCCGTGCCTTCGGTCACGCGGTGCTTATTGCCGAGTCGAATATCCATCACGTGCCCGATTTTACTGACCGCCTTTATGTCATTGAACGCGGTGAGATAATCTTTGCCGGTAAGCCGGAAGAGGGACGTCGGAACCCGGCCGTTGCCCGGGTCATCGAGGGAACGAGCCAACCGCCGGCTGTCTGATTGAACGGCAGAGCCGGCTGTGATAGATGTGTGATATATCAGATGGCCGGCCGCACCGGCTAAGGAGAAGCGAGATGATCACCCAGCGGCAAATTGATTTTCGCCAGGAGTACCGCTCCCGAATCATGGGGTGGTACGACGGCTATTTCCACATCGTGCTCATCTATGCCATGGGCGGGGCGGCGTTCTACGTCTACATCGAACACATCCACAATGTGACTTGGCTCGAGTGGCTTACCGTGCCGCTGAGCTTCCTCTTCACCAATTTGTTCGAGTGGGCTGTGCACAAATACGTTATGCACCGCCCGGTCAACATCAAAGGCCTGCGCGCAGTCTATGAACGGCACACGCTCAACCATCACCAGTTCTTCACGGACGAAGAGATGCGCTTCCGTGACCACAAAGATTGGCGCGTGACTGTGTTCCCGCCCTATGCGTTGGTCGTGTTCATCCTGATGTCGTTGCCGTTGGCGATCATTCTCGGAATCGTGTTTTCGCCCAACGTCGGCTGGCTGTTCATGAGCGTGACCACCGGCATGTATCTCATCTACGAGTTCATGCACTTCTGCTGCCACGTCGACGAGAACTGGTTTGTTCGCAGTTGCCCGTTCGTCAATACGCTGCGCCGTCATCACACCGCGCATCACAATGCACGGCTAATGATGGAGACGAACATGAACCTGACGTTCCCGATCGCCGATTGGCTGTTTGGCACGTCTGACCTTGACCGCGGGCTGATCGGCACATTGCTCAACGGCTATGATACACGGTTCCTGAAGACGAACCTGCGCGGCCATCCGCGCCGCCCAGACGAGGCGGCGAAGGCGCCTGTCGGCGCATACTGACACGAAGCGCTCGGCGGCGGCGCCGCGGATTTATAGCGAGATTGCCATGCCAAACGACGTCAAAGCGGCTCTTTCGATTATTTTTCTGATCGTCGCGGCCATTCTCGCTTATTGGCGCGGTTCGCCAATTCGCCCGGACTTTGCAACCTACATCATGGTCACGGCGGTTTTCATGGTCGTGGCAATGTGGATTTTCCCCGAAGCCGGGGTCAAGAAAGACGACGCGAAAAAAGGCGTGTCTCGTGGGCGAAACGAGTGAATGCTCGTTCCTGCAGCGACCCAAACGGACATCCCTCGCTGCACCGCACGTGTTCGCTTTTGCGGTAAACGCCGCAGCCGCTGACGGCTGCCTAATGTCATATGGCGTTGATAGCGACCGCCGATGACGTCACCGAATAGAAAGGCAATTCATCTGGGTCTCAAAGTTTCAATCGCCTCGTGCCCGGCGATCCTTCCAAATACTAAGGCACGTAGCATCGATACCGCATTTGGCGCGGTCGCATAGAAATGCCCAGTTATCTCGCCCGCGGCGAAAAGACCGGGGATCGGAGCCCCATTGCGCATCACGCGAGCGCGAGCATCCGTTGCAATGCCACCGAACGTGTAAGCGACGGCGCCGACCAGTGGGTAGGCTAAGAACGGCGGCATACTGATGGCGCGCGCCCAATTCGACTTCGGTGGCCGAAGCGTTCGCGATGCCGCGAGCTCGTCACAGCGCGTCGCGTCGAAACTACTTGCGTTGCCCAAACAGGCGGAGTTGTAGGTCGCGACGGTATCAGCGAGATTGTCGGCGTCGATCCCGATCAGTTCCGCCAACTCACCGAGGTTATTGGCGCGAAACGGCGGCACCTCGGAACGGATGGCACGCTGATAATCCGCAATCTCAAATAGTCGGGCATCGAGAATCGCATATGCAATCGAGCCCGGCATATTGAAGTGGACGTCGCGCGCTAACCATTCCCAGGTTTCGTGCACGAGTCCGCCGCCTTCGTCAAAAAAACGGTAGCCATTTTTATCGACCACGATTCCGTAGGGATAGACCAGTACCACTGGTGCTGAATTCTTGCTGCGCGCATCAACCGGTTCGGCGTGTAAACCATTCCAATCACCAGACAGATCGGCGCCGAGCTCCTTGGCCATGCGTATTCCATCGCCGGAATTGAAACGACTGCCGGGCGATATCAACCGTATCGATTCTGCACGGGCGCCAAAATGCTCGCGCATCATCTCGGCGTTGCCCTGGAAGCCGCCACAGGCGAGCACGATAGCGTCCACTGGTAATATCTCTCGCGTGCCGTCCTGCTCGATGGCAAGCCCGGTGATACGGCCGTTGTTGGCGACAATTTCACGAGCAGCGCAGCCGTGGCGGAATGTGACGCCTGCCTTCCGAGCCGCGTGTGTCAGTTCCTTGATAATGGCGGGGCCCCCGCCGGACGGTTGAATACGCGGTGGACCCTTCGCCAGATAATATGTCGGCTGAATGAATTCGATGTTATGCGAGGCAATCCACTTCACTGTCGCTGGGGCTTCCGCGGCCAACTGCGTGAAATAGGCCTCATCGGCTTGGTGCTTGGTCGCCTCCTGGACATCGGCCACGAAGGTCGCCTCCATCTGCGTCGGCGAGGCCATACGCATGTATGACGGCGACCAGCGAGTATTGCCGCTGGCGTCGCTTTCGACAGCGCTGTCTATAAGCTTTACTTTGATCGGCCAATCACGGACGCGAACAATTTCGGCGGCAGTCAGCGCAGCCGCGAGCCCTGCAGCTCCGTGGCCGACTACGATCAAATTTTGCAACGGTTGCGTCATGAGTTGGCGAAGTTTGCTGAGTAGCACATGAGTCGCGCGCTGATTTTCCTCATGCGCCCGATGCCCGTCGCGGATGCTCCGCCGCCAATACACGCATGATGTCGTCGTTCACAGTGCGATGAGCCTCTTCAGTCATCCCCGGGCCGAGCCTCGCCTCGTAAGCGATGCGCGCGGGTCGATGAAATACCAGCACACGGTCGCCGATTTCCATCGCTTCGTTAATCTGGTGTGTAATGAACAAAGCGGTCTTGTTGCTCTGCCGCACCAGACGCACGAATTCAGTACGTAGGTCCCGTGCCGTAATCTCATCGAGAGATGAAAAAGGCTCGTCGCACAACAGGATTTCCGGATCGACCGCAAACGCGCGGGCGATCGACACTCGCTGACGCATGCCGCCGGACAACGCGTGCGGATAGTCATTCTCGTGGCCGGTGAGGCCAAGCCGCTTGAGCCACGCCCGCGCTGTGTCCTCAGCCTGCTTCGGATCGGTGTCGAGGATTTGCAAACCTAGCCGCACGTTGTCGAATGCGTTGCGCCACGGCATCAAGCGGTCGTTCTGGAACACGATGCCGATCTTTCCGCGAAAAAAGTCGAATTCCCGGAACGGATCGCGCCCGATCACCTTCGCGTCACCGGAACTTGGCTCAATCAGTCCCGCCACAATGTTGAACATAGTGGACTTGCCGCAGCCGGTTTTGCCAAGGACGGCGACGATCTCGCCTTTGGCGATTTCGAAAGACAATCTCTCGACAGCTACAAAATCGCCGCGTGCGTCGGGACGCTTGAACGTCTTACTGACGTCCTTGAAGCGAATGATCGGATCGAGGCCTGGCATGAACTACATCGCGCGTTCGGACACGGCGCGATAGCGCAAGGCCCAGTTCTCTATCGTCGTTATGGTCTGCTGCACTACTAACACGAACAGCACGAGCTGCAGGGTCCAGGCCATGGCGCCGGCCATGTCGAACAATTGTTGTTGCCGCAGCAGCTCATAACCGACGCCGCCGGTGGCGCCGACCAGCTCTGCAACCACCACAACGCGGGCGGCATTTCCGAGATTGACTTTCCAAGCCGTGAGAATGCCGGGCACGATAGTCGGTACAATCAGAAACCGGAACAGCGTCCAACGGGAAGGTCGGAACACCATGGTCATTTCGAACAGATCCTTCGACATCGAACGGAAGGCGTCAAGAATCTGAAAAGTGAAGGCCGGCAGCGTCGTCATCACCATAATGAACAGCACACGGAATTCGATGCCGTGGAACCAAATGATGGCGAACACCACCCAGGACAGCGCCGGAATGCCCTGGAAGAAAGTCAATACAGGAGCGATGAAATTCTCCGAGGTTTTCGACTGGCCGATGATCATCGCCAGAACCCCTCCGAGGATGAAGGCGCCGAACAGCCCCCCGAAAATGCGGGCAGCGGTGAGCAGCACATCGACCAAAAGAGATCCCGTGAACAGTATCTCGATGGTGCGCGAAATGATCTCCGGAACCGGCGGGAATAGATAGTGCGGAAACACCATCGACAGAATC
>Ga0126369_10004410_pt1 | contig 10325 bp, 10 predicted proteins | sample PanSoiMetaPlot_1_FD_109646 | JGI IMG/M metagenome (GOLD analysis project Ga0126369, IMG submission 109646) | Tropical forest soil microbial communities from Panama - MetaG Plot_1 | ecosystem: Environmental > Terrestrial > Soil > Tropical forest > Bulk soil | place: Panama | collected 2016-02-17
CGAATAGGCTTGCGTCGGCTAGCTGCTAATGATGGCAATCCTGAGGCGGCGCTGGGCGGTTGAGGGGACAAGCGGAGAATATGATCGAGGTAATACGAGGCAGAGACCGGTGTGATTCATTACTGCGCGGAAGCCTGTCCGGAGTTGTGCAGCAGGTCACCGTATCGGAATCTGAATGCGCCTAAGATGTGTGAGGTGGTGCGTAACCCCGCCGCGACGTTTCCTCTTCCTGAACGCACCCGCGTCGTAGTCACTCAAACCGCTCGTGGTTTTCGATTGAAATGAACAGCAATCACAATTCGGATACGGCGAAATCCGCCATGCGCCTGCCGATTGTCGATGATAGTCCCGCAAGACGCGATATTGATGGGTTTGGCGTGGGGGTCTTTCCGGATAGCGGCCAGAGCGTCAAAGGACTATTGAGGCGGATGTAGCGTTGTACCAAGCGAAGATGGATGGCAAAGATCGCGTGGTGGTGGCTGAAAGCGGTCTGTCGGCGTTGCGCGGACACAAAAGAGACCGCTATGGCAGTGGTGGCCATGGGCTGCTGCTCGCGTAGCAACTGGCTATTTGATCGTCATTGAAAAACCCTGCACAGGCAACTGATGTTCACCGCTTGACAGTAAGCATCCGCCGGGCTTAAAAGGTTTGAACCGCTGGCCCGGCGACAGTCACGCGAACTGGCGTGAAGTTGTTGTTGAGAGCGCTTCCTGGCGAACGAAACTCGGGCTCGTGGAAAGGCGTAAAATGCACACGCGGAAATGTGTATGAATCGCAGAGCAGTCGCACGTTCAACGGTGCGTCGCGCTTGCGTGGTGGGGTTGATGGCGCTTGGCCCCGTGCTCCTCTCGGGCGGGGATGCGGCACCACGACAACAAACTTCGCACCACAAGCAAGTTGCCTCTGCGGATTCGCCGGCAGACCTTGGCCGGCAAGCGTTTGAGTCGATTTGCGCTAGCTGCCACGGCCTGGATGGACGTGGAGGCGAGCGCGGGCCCGACATCGCCGGCACGCCCGAGGCTTTGCGCTTAACCGACCGAAACATTCTGCAGGTTTTGCGCGATGGCATTCCCTCAGCCGGGATGCCTGCGTTCGGTTCGCTTGGTAATGCCGAACTCTCAGCCCTGCTCGCCCATGTGCGGACTTTGCAGGGGAAGGGAAGCACTGCGGCGATTCCAGGTGATCCGCAAAAAGGTCAGCGCCTCTTTTTCGGTGCTGCGCGATGTTCGGAATGTCACATGGTGCAAGGCAGGGGCGGCTTCCTATCCTCGGACCTTTCTGTCTACGCAGCAAATCTTGCGTCGTCCGAGATTCACAGCGCCATTACCAAGCCCGGCGGCGACTCACCTGAACGCCGCACGCTGGTCACTGCGACTCTACGTGACGGGCGTGTGCTGGAGGGCATCGCGCGCAACGAGGATAACTTTTCGCTGCAGATGCAATCGGTTGACGGCACATTTCATTTTCTGCAGAAGTCCGAAATCGCAAAGGTCGAGCCGCATGCCCAGCCATTAATGCCTAGGGATTACGGCTCAACGCTCACGCCAGCGCAACTCGACGATTTGGTCGGCTACCTGATGACTGTCGCCAGACTAACAAAATCCCCGTCTCCCGCCGATTTCGAACGGGAGGACGATTGACGTGCGGCCTCCTCGCAATTCCTCACCGCGGGACCCCACGATGCGAAGACTGTACATTTCCCTGGCTTTGCTATTGTTGGAGGCTGCTGCTTTCGGTCAGCAGCAAGTCGCTCCGAAGCGTGAATTCCAGCTGAAAGAGGTATCTCCGCAATTCTGGAAACTCATTTCGCGCGACGCAAAACTGGAAGTTGTTGCCAAAGGATTTGGTTTCACGGAAGGGCCTGTCTGGGATCCCGGCGGATTTCTGTATGTCAGTGACGAGGAACTCAACAAGATTTTTCGCGTTTCCCTTGATGGTCGTAAGGAAGCTCTCATTTCAATCGGAGATCCTGACGGCAACACCTACGACCAGCAACATCACCTGGTTGATTGCGCCAGCGTGTTGCGCGCGATCATCCGCGTCACGCCCGATGGCAAATACACAGTCCTTGCGGATCGCTTCGAAGGAAAGAAATTCAACAGTCCCAACGACGTTGTTCTCGGCCCCGATGGCGCGCTGTACTTCACCGATCCGACACTCGACTTGGTGAACGGAGAAGAGCAGGAACTCCCCTATCAGGGTGTCTTCCGGCTCGACGCCGGCGGCAAAGTCACTCTGCTCACCAAGGAACTCAGCCAGCCCAACGGCCTGGCCTTTTCTCCCGACGGCAAAAAACTCTACGTTGACGACAGCAAGCAACGAAACATTCGCGTTTACGATTTTCGTTCTGATGGCACGATCGCCAACGGCCGCATCTTTAGCGAAGAGCCGGGCGGTAAAGGCGACGGCGTCCCCGATGGAATCAAGGTCGATCGCGATGGAAGTCTTTACGTCACGGGTCCGCAGGGAATCTGGATATGGGACTCCCAAGGACATCACCTTGGGACGATCGTTATGCCGGAACAACCAGCGAATCTTGCCTGGGGAGATGCGGATCTCGGAACCTTGTACATTACCGCGACAACTTCGGTATACAAACTTCGCACGAGCGCACACGGGTTTGTCCCGTACTTATCCGCCGCACGCTAATTTCGCTCGGACCAGAAACCAGTCTGGAGCAAGCTTGTTCATTCGTGGTAAAAGATTCGTTTGAGTTTCTCGCATGCCATCTTACTGTTTCTTGCCAGAGCACTGGCCGGAGCGATGAATGCGGTCGCCGGTGGCGGAAGTTTTGTGGCCTACCCGACGCTGCTGTCCACGGGAGTTCCACCGATTCCCGCGAATGCCACCAACACGCTGTCGCTCTTGGTAGGCACGACCGTCAGCGGCGGTGCTTATCGCCGGCATTTAAATCTTCCGCCCCGCGTGCTTCTTCCGCTTGTCATCATGGGCCTTCTGGGAGGCCTCGCAGGAGCTCTTCTTCTCATCAAGACTCCAGTGCATACTTTTCTTCGTCTCATACCGTGGCTGATGCTCGCCGCTACTTTGCTCTTTACGTATGGCCGCCACCTTACCAGACGCCTCTCCGCGGGCATTTCGCACCAGCCGGTAACGCAGCTATAGCCGGAGCATCGTTTTTTGAATTTTAGTCGCGATCTATGGAGGCTATTTCGGCGGCGGAATTGGCATCATGAACCTTGCCATGTTCGCCGCCCTGGGCATGACGGACATCCACGAGATGAACGCGCGAAAATTGTTTTGGTGGCAGTAATCAATGGAGTGGCGGCGGTCACCTTCATCGCCACCGACTCAATCGTTTGGCCGCAGGCACTGGTGATGATCGTGGGAGCAAGCTTGGGTGGGTATGCCTCGGCTCATTACGCACCGAAATTGCCGCAGTCGCTGGTTCGCGCGATGATCATCACCCTCGGGGTGGGAATGACAATTTATTTTTTCCTGAGGGCTTACCGCTAGTCCAGCGCTTCAAGCGGCAACCCGCGGATCGACGCATCCAGCAATTGAATCGTGTGCACCACAGGAATTCTGTGATTGATTTTAAGCAAAGATGCTCGCAACTGCAGAATGCAACCCGGATTGCCCGTGGCTACGACCTCGGCTTGTAACGGGGCAATAAGCCGCGCCTTACGGGCGCCCAATTCCGTGGCGGCGTCCGGCTGCACGAGATTGTAAATTCCCGCGGAACCACAGCAGATGGGCGACTCGGGAATTTCCATCAATTGCAGCCCTGGTATCTGCACCAAAAGAGCCCTCGGCTGGGCTCGCACGCCTTGCGCATGCTGCAAATGGCAGGAATCATGAAACGCCACGCGCACGCGAAGCGCTTTCCGTTCGGCACGCGGTGAAAACTCTGAGAGAATCTCACTTATGTCCTTGCATTTGGCAGAAAAACGCTTGGCCTTCTCCGCATAAAAAGGGTCGTCGCGAAGCAGGTGGCCGTATTCTTTAACGTTGGAGCCGCAACCCGCTGCGTTGATCGCAATAGACTCGACATTGCTTTGTTCGAAAACGTCTATCGTGTGTCGCGCTAACTCCTTAGCTCGCTCTTGTTCTCCAGCATGCACAAACAGCGCCCCGCAACAAGGCTGTTCCTCAGGAGCCACCACTTCATATCCTTCCGCGGCTAGAACACGCACCGTTGCCGCGTTCACATCAGAGAAAAAGGTGCGCTGGACGCATCCCAGCAAAAGCCCAACTCGTTTGCGTTTCTCGTCCAGCGCCGGCGTTAAAGCCGCCACTCGTTCGGTCGGCGTTACTCTTGGAAGCAAGCTATCCATCGCGCCCACAGATTTTGGCAGCACTCTGAAGCAGCCCAACGCCCGAAGCGCTGTTTGTAAACCGGTCCTTTGATAGGCCAACAGCGGCCAGCGCAAGAATTTCAACCGTTGCGGTTTTGTGAAGGTCTCGAACAGAAATCGGCGATGAACTTTGTCCGCCGTCGGCCGCTGATAGTTGCGCTCAATCTGAGCGCGCGTCGCTTCGATCAGCTTTCCGTAATCCACGCCGCTGGGGCAAGCCGGCATGCAAGCCACGCACCCAAGGCACGAATCGAAGTGGCTTACCCACTTTGCGTTCATCTCTGCCGTACCTTCCTGTGCCATCTTTAAGAGATAGATTCGTCCTCGCGGCGAATCCATCTCTTGTCCCCACAACGCATATGTGGGGCACACCGGCAGACAGAAACCGCAATGTACGCACTGTTCAATAATTTCTTGTGAGGGCGGATGATGCGCGTCAAACACGGCGGGCAGGCTCTTCTGTTCGTTCTCGCTGGCCATTCGATCAGATCTCCCCAACGAATCGCCCTGGATTCAGCGTGCTTTTCGGATCCAGTTGCTGTTTCACGGCGCGCATAAGTGGCAGCGCATCTCCAGGATTCCCCCACGCGTCGAGCAAAGCAAGCGCCTTTGGCCGGCGCAAGATCACGACTGATCCGCCATAGCCCTCCACCTCGGCGCGGAGTTGCTCCAGCGCTGCGGACAAGCGGTTGGATTCACCATCCAGTTGCAGCGTGCCAACCCCGGTCGCCTGCACAACCAGTTGCCATTGCAGTTTTTGTGAGTTAGCGATTTCCTCAAGATTTTCAGCCACCCTAGCGATTCCCGCAGGCAGGACACTGATCTTGGCGATCGCAGCGCTATCCGCCGGACTCCAAAGTTCCTGCCTCGCCTTCCATACAGATTCTGCCACTTGTTCTGGGCACGTGAATCCGAGTAAGTCGCGCAACTGCGATTCTTGTGCGTGGATGCCAGCCTCGGTGGCTTCAAACAGAATATCAGCGCTTGGCCGACCACCAGCGGTACAACGAATCTGTAACGCGGCGTGTGCCAACTTCGAATCCTGTATGGATAGCGCATGCTGTTGCATGGTGTGCCAGTTTTCCGTCGAGAAGGAGAGTGTTCTGGTGTTGTGCGGCAGGGGATGCACCCGAAAGACTGCTCTGGTGATGACGCCGAGCGTTCCGAGCGCGCCGGTAGCCAGTTTAGGTAGATCATAGCCGGCAACGTTCTTCACCACTTTGCCGCCGCTACTGGCCAAGGTGCCGTCCGGCAACGCGAGAGTCACGCCGATAATGAGATCACGCAGCGCGCCGAAGCGCAGCCGCAACCCGCCGCTATCATTGGTAGAAAGAAGGCCGCCAATTGTGGCGCGCTCGGGCCACAAGCAATCGCAAGCCAACCGCTGGCCATGCTGGACCAGCATGTTTTGGAGCGCCTGCACCGTGCAACCAGACTGGACGGTTACTGTTAGGTCAGCCCATGCGTGCTCCAGAACTCGATCGAGTCGCGCCGTTGACAGAATCACGTCGGCCCTCTTTGGCGGGTTTCCCCAATCCAGTTTTGTGCCGCGTCCTCGAGGGACAACAGCGACACCCGTGTCGTCGGCGCAGGAGAGCAGCGAAGCCAATTGCTCTTCGTTCTCAGGTTCCGCGACAAATTGTGGCGGCACACCACAGACGGAGTCGCCAGCGGTCGCCGTCCGCAAATTCTGCGAACCCACTGCCGTGGCAAGCCTTTCCTTGATAGGGCCAGCCTTCAGCATAATCCTTGAAACCGTCCCGTCAGTGTTCCATCAAAAGCGCTCGGCAATCCCAGCGGATTCCAGGGGGTGGGGCACGTACTCACCCGCTTTCTCGCCGCACATCCGTGGAGTGGGGAAAATCTTTGTAGGATTGGAAAGCTGAAGCGGGTCGAACGCACACCGGACTCGTTGCATGGCAGTAAGGTCTGGCTCGCTGAACATTTGTGACATCATGTACTTCTTGTCTTCTCCTACCCCATGTTCTCCGGTGATTGATCCACCGGCAGCAAGGCACAACTCCAGAATTCGGTACGAGAGCGCTTCCGCAGCTTGTTCCTGTCCTGCGACATGCCGGTCATAAAGAACCAACGGATGCAAATTGCCGTCGCCAGCATGGAAGACGTTGGCGACGCGAAGTCCGGCCTCACGGCCGAGGCGCGTGATTTCGCTCATTACTTGCGGCAAAGCAGTTCTCGGTATTACGCCGTCCTGTACGATGTAATTCGGTGAAATCCGACCCATCGCCGCGAATGCCGCCTTGCGGCCCTTCCAGACCAGAGTGCGCTCTGCGTCCGACTGCGCAACACGAATTTCCCAGGCGCCATTCTTCTCGCAAATCTCTTCTACGCTCTGCATCAAAGCTTGCACTTCCGCTATTGGTCCGTCGAGTTCCACAAGCAAAAGCGCGCCGCAATTCGGATAGTTTGCATGTACGGCAGCTTCTGCCGCCTGAATCGCCAGGTTGTCCATCATCTCGATGGCCGCGGGAAGCATCCCTGCCGCAATGATGTCGCTAACCGCTGCACCCGCTTCGTTGCTACTCGGAAACGCCGCCAGAAGGGTGCGAATGCATTCCGGTCGTTTTACAATTCGCAGAATTACTTTCGTCGCAATTCCAAGTGTGCCCTCCGAACCAACGAATACCCCGGCCAAATCGTATCCGGGATTGTCCAGAATTTTTCCGCCCAAGTGCACAATTGATCCGTCGGGAAGAACTACCTCCAGTCCCAGCACATGTGTGGTTGTGAAGCCGTACTTCAGGCAGTGCGCCCCGCCGGAATTCTCCGCGACATTTCCGCCGATGCTACAAACCGATTGCGACGAAGGATCCGGCGCGTAGAAATACCCCCGCGGCTGCACGCGACCAGTCACTTCCAAATTGATCACGCCCGGTTCGACAACCACGCGGGCATTTGCCAGGTCTACTTCCAGAATACGATTCATCCGCGCAAGGCTGATAACAATTCCGTTTTTGACCGGCAGCGCTCCTCCGCTCAAGCCTGTTCCAGAGCCTCTGGCTACAAACGGAATACGTTCGCGATGGCAGATTCGCACGATCCCTTGAACCTGTTCGGTATTCACAGGCAACAAGACCGCCAGTGGCATCACGCGAAAGTTAGTCAATCCATCGCATTCGTAGGTGTGCAACTCTTCGGGTGAAGAGAGCAAGCCGCTGTGGCCTACGACGGCCCGAAATTGGGGAAGCAGATCGTGGTTCATAATCCTTATCGCCGGAAGAATAGTATCGCTGCCTGTCGAGCACAGCGAACCGCTGACAATCCACGTTAACGCTGCGCCGATGTACACACAAGAAGAACGCGTTGCCGGCAGGAAACGTCAATGCACTACGAGTTTTGTGAACGGGAACACGTATGCCTGTAAGAAGACGAGCACCCCCACCAGACAAGCTAGTGCGACGCTGTGCAGGAACACGTAGCGCAAGATGTCTCCCTCGTGCCCATACCATTCCGTGGCGGTACTGGCGACGACGATGCTCTGCGCGTCGATCATCTTGCCCATTACGCCGCCGCAGCTATTGGCGGCAGCCATCAGCGTTGGCGAGACGCCCACCTGCGCAGCGGAAATCTTCTGCAAGCTCCCAAAGAGCACATTGGAAGAAGTGTCCGAGCCTGTCAGCGCGACACCGAGCCAGCCCAGGAGTGTGCCAAAGAAAGGATAGAACATTCCTGTGCGAGCAAAGGCCAGACCCATGGTCGCGTCCAGTCCTGAGTAGCGGGTCATGAAGCCAATGGCCATCATCGCTGAGATTGTGATCAGCGAGAATCGCACCTTGTAGAGGGTCTTCCCATATTGCCGCAGCATCTGCACCGGTCCAAAACCCATCAGCAGTCCCGCGATGATGGATGCAAAAAAGATGCCGCTTCCGGACGCTGACAACCAGTTGAAATTAAAAACTGCAGCCTCAGCTGCGGGCTTCGCCACTACCGGAGGTACGCGCAGAATCAAGTTGTGCAGACCCGCGATCGGAATTCTGAAAATCGAGATTTTGTCCAGGAAACCCTTGATGCTCGGTAGCCCCCACAAGAATACCATCACGCTGAGGATCAGCCAGGGGATCCAAGCCCTGACCACTTCGCTTCTGCTGTAACCATGCTGGCCCCGTGCCCTTCGTTCCGACTCGTGACCTGTCAATCCCCAAATTCTCTTGGGATGCCACACGAAAAGCAAGACCATTACCGCCACCATTGAGCACACGGCGGCGACAACGTCCACGAGCCACGGACCGTGAAAATTCGACATCAAATATTGCGGAATGGCGAAGAAAACTCCTGCAACGAGAATCGCCGGCCACACTTCCAGCATTCCGCCGAAACCACAGAAAGTCCACAATAGCCAGAAGGGCACCAGCAGCGAAAAGAACGGCAAGATTCGACCCGCCATCCCGCTTAGTTGCAAGAGGTCCAGACCTGTTACCGCTTGCAGCGCAACCAGCGGCGTTCCCAATGCGCCATACGCCACCGGCGCTGTGTTGGCAATTAGCGACAAGCCTGAGGCCTGCAGCGGTTTGAATCCCAGGCCAATCAAAATGGCGGCAGTGACCGCGACCGGCGTTCCAAATCCTGCCGCGCCTTCAAAAAACGCCCCAAAGCAAAACGCGATCAACAGCAATTGTAAGCGGCGATCCTGCGTAATGCCCATAAGGCTTTCCTGGAGGACCTTGAAGCGCCCGGTTGCACAGTTCATGTCGTACATGAAAATCACATTCAGGATGATCCACCCGATGGGAAAGGCGCCGTAGGCCAAGCCAAACACAGCCGCTCGCGCCCCCATCGCAACCGGCATGTGGAACACTTTGATAGCAATTAGCAGCGAGGTTGCCAGCCCAAGCAGCGCCGCCCAATGCGCTTTTAGGCGCAACCGTGCCAGGGCTCCCAGAAGAACAATTACCGGGATTGCTGCAACAAGCGTCGAAAGCCACCAATGGCCAAGAGGATCGTACACTTGCGTCCACGTCATGATCAGTCCTCCGAAGGGAGTGATCTTGCAGCGTCACTTGATCGATTTCGCCAGCCACTCGGAGCAAGAGGCCGCAGCATTGTGGCACATTTAGCGTAATTCACGCTTGCCAGACGTAGGAAATCCGTTTCCTTTCTGAGCGCTTCTCAAGGACACCTGTCCGCTGATTCCCACCTGCCAGCCCTTGGCGTTGTAGCCCTAAAGTAACAGTAGGATTGCCCGTACCTTGTTCAATATCTGTATCTTGCAGAAACTGCAGTACCTTGGTACCAAACCTCCTAGGATTGGCAGCCCCTTTGCACCATTCCGCGCATGGCCCCGCACGGTGACTCTTTCAAGGAGATTTCATGAAGAAGCAGAGGGGTTTCTCGCTTATCGAACTGTTAATCGTCGTAGCGATTATCCTGATCGTCGCGGCTATTGCCATTCCGAGTCTACTGAAGGCGCGTATTTCCGCGAACGAGTCTTCTGCAGTCGGCTCAATACGCACCCTGACCACGGCGAATATTCAATATGCGTCGCAGTGCACCGATACCGGATTCCCAGTTGCTTTGGCGAATCTGGGCCCCGGACCAGGTGACTGCACGGGCGCAGCGATCATTGACGAAGTGCTGACAACCGGCGTGAAGAGCGGCTACAATTTCACTTACACTCCCGGGGCGCCCGACGGCGCCGGCATCACCTCCACCTACAATATTCTGGCGCTTCCGCTCAGCGTCTCTGTAACCGGCCAGCGCGCCTTCTGCTCGATGCAGGACGGCGTTATTCACTACAACGACGGCGGCGCGGCCTGTGACTCGAGCGTCAATGGCGACCCAACTCTGGAATAAACGGGACGATTTCTGATGTGTACGGGGGAAAGCCTTTGAGCCTTCCCCTTTTTCTTTTACCATCGAAACGTTCTTGCCGGGGGCCCTGGACCCGGATTCATCCTATTTCTCGGTGATCCGGCAACTGGAACTTCGGCGCGAGTGCCAATGCTTGTCGAACGCTCATTCCGACTCAGGTACTAAAGCGAGTTCCTGGGC
>Ga0126369_10004411_pt1 | contig 10324 bp, 14 predicted proteins | sample PanSoiMetaPlot_1_FD_109646 | JGI IMG/M metagenome (GOLD analysis project Ga0126369, IMG submission 109646) | Tropical forest soil microbial communities from Panama - MetaG Plot_1 | ecosystem: Environmental > Terrestrial > Soil > Tropical forest > Bulk soil | place: Panama | collected 2016-02-17
GCGCGGCGGCTCGCCAACCGCGAGCGGATGCGCAAGGCGCGGGCCGCGAGGAACGGCCACGACGACGGCGCGTTCGCGCACGTGGCCGGCACGTCCGGTGCACGTGCCGCGCAAAAGTCGAAATGTGTGGGGCTACCGGACCAACCAACCGGACCAACCAACCAACCAACCGGACCGGACCAACCGACCCCTACCCCCCGACCCCCTTCCCCGCAAGCGGGGCAGGGGGAGGGATCGGACGCGGGGGGATCGGGGATGCGGAATCAACGGCGCCGGCGGGGCCGGGATCCCAACTCTGGGGCCCCTCCCGACTTCGTCGGGCCTCCCCAGGTGGGTGAGAGCTCTGCCCCGCCGGCGCCGCCGGAGGTGCTCAGCCCGCCGAGCCACGCCGACCGCGCGGTCTGGGAGACCGCCAGGCTGCTGGCGAAACGCGACCTCAACGCGGCCAATGCCGAGCTGCTCGACAGGCTCGACGTGGCCGGCCGGGGAGCCGACGGCGGGCTCCGGCTCAGGGCGCCGCCGGGCCAGGGCCTCGGGCGCTTTCGCGGACTGGTGGCCAGGGCGCTCTGCGACGCCGGCGACGACGCCGGTGCAGCGGCGGTGATCGTGTGAGGGGAGATTCAAGCATGGATGGCCCAGAAGAACGCGCCGGTTTTCCGTCAATGGTCGGCCATCCGAACTGGCCCGGGGCGTGGAAGTGGGGCGTTGATTTTTCTGGCGGCTCACGACGCGTGATCGCCGTGGGGAACGGCCAGATGGAATGCAAGTACGGCACGCTCTGGCTCGGGCCCGTTGAGATTACGGCTGAGACGGCCGGGGAGTTGGAGGTATGGGCCGAGGCCATGGTGCATGCGAGTGGTGGATATATCCATCTGTTTCCGGCGGATGGCGATGACCGCGAGTCCCTCCGAAAGAGCATGGCCTATCTGTGTGAAGAGCATATGGAGGCTGACGCATGACATACCGGGACAACGTTCGGGCGGCTGTGAGTGCATTTGATGGTGCTGAGAAGGGGAACTGGGAAGTTGCTCGACTGACCGCCGAGAGTACGTATGATCTGGATGCGCCACGTGATCCCGAGCGTGTGACGATGGCACAATGGTGCGCCGATATCCGTGACGGAACCGGCAAGCGATTCAGTCAGCCCACCGGAGCGCGCTACAAGAAGCTCTGGCGGCGCTGGGGAAGTCTATCAGTTACTGATAGACCTTCCTTTGCCGAGGCGGTTGAGCAGGATGTCGGCAAGACCCTCGGCGAAGTGCAGGAAGCGGCCAGCGTCCGGTACGTGACGATTGACGCCGCGCCTGAGACACGCCGTGAGGTGTTCAGGCAACTCGCTGCTGATTCGGCCGTGGTTGAGGAAGCCTCCGAGGTCGGGAGTCCCGTGAGCCGTGCCATCTCCGGACTGGAACATCGCGCCGAGCGGGTCCGCGAGGAGCGGCGCGAGCGTATGGCGGCGGCTGACCCCGTGATGCGCCACCACGAGCAAGAGTCGGCCATCGCCGACCTGATGGGCGTCTGCGACCGCTACGCCCGCGATTCGGAGCGCGTCGCGAAAGAGATTGGCGACCTGCTCCGTCGCGGCGGTCCGATCACCGAGGATCGGCTGTTCTGGGTGCGGCAAGCCGCTGACCGTCTGCGCGCGGTGCTCGACGTGCTCGACGGGTATGCGGCGGCCGGCAAGAGCGACCTCGATACGTTCCTGGGCGACGTGTTGTCGGGAGGTGGCCGTGGCCAATCACATGGGTAGCGAGAAATCCCGTAAAGGTTGGTTCGAGCGGATGCTGCCGCACATACCCTACTGCGGCGCCGACGAAGAGGTCTGGATCACCGGCAAGGCGCTTCAGGCCATCGCGGACGTGTCGGAGCATCAGCGCTCGGCCGGCATCAACTGGGGACGCGGCAACTACACGCCGAGCCGGGAGTGGGCGCTCGTGTCGGGGCGGCGTGGCTATCGCTTCGTCCAGACCGTAAAGCAGGCGGCTCCGTTCGTCCTGCCGCGCTACAAGAGTGCTGCGACGCTGCTCCGCCTATCGTACGAGGGTGCCCAGAAGCCGCTCATCAACTGGCTTGTCTCGACGGGCCAGATCAGCGCCGCCGAGGCGAAGGTGATCGAGCGGAGCGTCCGCCGCGCGCTCGAAGACATCGCGGACCTGTCGGTGGCGATCTGATGACGTTCCTCGCCGCGCCGCCGCGCCTCAGCGAGCGCGCCTTCATGGCGCAGGTCGTCCGGCTGGCTGAGCTCTTTCATTGGCGGGTGTACCACACGCTGCGCTCGGAGGGCTCGGCCGCCGGCTTCCCGGACCTGGTGCTGGTGCGCCGGCCGCGCGTCGTCTTCGCCGAGCTCAAGGCGCAGCGCACGCCGGTGACCGACGACCAGCGCGACTGGCACCGCGAGCTGCGCGCCTGCGATCAGGAAGCCTACATCTGGCGCCCGAGCGATTGGGCCACGATTGAAAAGGTGCTGGCGCGATGAACGGACGACGGCTGTACCACTACACGGCGCTCCACCACGCCGCCGAGATCCGGCTCGCCGGCGGCATCACGAGGGGCGGCGTCCCGATCCCGAGCGCCGATGGCCAGGCCCTGCGCGGCATGGCGCCCGGCTGGCAGTGGCTGACCTCCGACGACGGCTGGCAGCAGGGCTGGGCGACGCGCGAGAGCATCGACTGCGACCGGACCGAGTGCCGCTTCGTGGTGCTGGTCCCGCTCGAAGAGCTGCACCGCCTCCATCGCTGGGACCGCGCGGCCGCCGAGTTCGGCTACTCGGCCGAGACGGCCGAGCGGTTCGCCGCGCTCGGGACGGGCAGCGACCCGTCGCGCTGGTGGCTGTTCAAGGGCTCGATCCCGGCCGGCTGGCTGGTCGCGCTCGAACGGAGGCCGACGTGATCGAGCATCAGGACGTGCTGGTTTTTGCCGACCCCGACGGCTACCACTACGTCGCCAACTTCAGCGACCGGGGCTGGATCCGCTGGCCGGCCGAGCACGACGGCTGGCGGGAGCGCAAGGCGTGCTCGGCCGAGCTCGCCGAGCGCTGCGAGGAATTGCCGAGGACGCTGGCCGAGCTGGCGCTGCTCTTGTCGGGGGTGCACGATGCGTGAGTCGTTCCGCTACGTCTACCTCGGCGACCGCCTGACCGACCCGTCGCTGGTCGGGCGGCGCTGCAACCCGGTCCGGCGGGGCGACGGCCGCTGCGTGGTCGGGCTGCGCCCGCGCAACCAGCTCGTCGTGTTCGACGACGGCACGCCCTGCGTCGTGCTCGCGCGGCGGCTGCGGGTCGTGCGATGAGCGAGGCGTTCGGCGCGATGCTGCGGCGGCTCAGGCAGGCCAGGACGATGGTCGCGCCGATCCAGCCCGGCAACCCGTCCAGCCGGCTGGTCGAGCGGGTGCTCTCGCAGAACGAGCTCGCGCACCGGGCGGGCGTCACGGCCGGCGCCGTGCACCGGCTGGAGGACGGCCAGCACCGCCCGACCGCCGAGACGGCCAGGCTGCTGGCCGAGGCGCTGGAGCTCGACGACGCCGACGCCTGCCGCCTGCTGGTATCTGCCGGCTACTGGCCGTGGCCCGACGACCCCGAGCGCACCGAGCGGGCGCTCTACGCCGCGCACGGCGAGGCCGGAGGGGCACCGTGACGCTCGCGGACGCGGCGATCTACGCCCTGCCGGCAGTACCGCCCCGTGTTCATCCTGCCGTACATCAAGGGCCCCGACGACAAGCCGCTCCGAGCCCCCGCCGAGCGGGTGTTCGCGGTCGTGCGCTAGTCCGCCGTCGCAGAATCCCCGCCGACGTGCTACGATGGGCTTCGATCGGTAGTCGACGCGCGGTGATGGGCCTACGATTCGTAGGCTCCTGGCGGGGGACGGGCGGATGGTCGCGGCGCTCATCGTCCTGCTGATCTGGCTGGTGGTCGTGGTCGTGGTGGCCGGCCTGCTGCTCTGGGCGGTCGGGCGGTTCTTCCCCGAGCTCTCTACCCCGGCCCGCTACGTGGTCGGCGCGATCGCCGTCATCGTCATCCTGCTGGCGTTGCTGAAGCTGGTGCAGGGCGGCGCCCTGGCGCTGCCGTAGACGGGGCCGTCGGGGCCCCGCGGGGAGGTCGTGATGCCGGTGTCGAAGGGCGGGCGCTACCGCACGGTCGAGACCTCGAAGGGCCCCGTGCGGCTCCATTTCAAGCCCGGCAAGGGCGGCGCCGTCGACGAGGCCGTCAACGTCGAGACGGGGGCGCGCCATACGCCGCGGGAGTTCGCCGCCGACGCCCGCCGTGCCGCGGCTCGGGCCGAGAAGCCCACGTCGAAGAAGGGCTGACGTGGAGGAGCCTCGGCACAACACCTCACAGGTTGCGCAAACCGGCGCGAACACCTGGAGCCCCGACCAGTTGGCGTTCCAGGCCTGGCTTGCGCTGCCGCCGAGCATCCGCGAGCCCCGCTCGCAGCGGGCGCTGGCCGAGCAGCTGGAGCGCGACCCCGCCACCCTCTCGACCTGGAAGAGGCTGCCGGGATGGCACGAGGCGGTCTACGCGCTGGCGCTGCGCTACGTGCTCTCTCGGCTGCCCGCGGCCCTGCTGGCCCAGGTCAAACAGGCCGAGGCCGGCAGCCTGCCGCACATGCAGTGGCTGGCCGAGGTGTGCGGGGTCTGGACGCCGCGGCCGACCAGGCACGAGCACGCGGGCGAGGGCGGCTCGCCGCTCAGGATCGTGATCGAGACGGTCGATGATCGAGTCCCCGACCAGGACTGACGCCCCGTACGCGCTGGCCCTGTCCAGGACGCAGCGGGCGTTCGTCGACGACCCCGCCCGCTACACGTTGTTCGTCGGCGGGGTCGGCTCCGGCAAGAGCTACGCGGGCGCCGTCAGGGCGCTGCGCCGGTTCGGCCGCACGAGCCCATCGCTCGGGCTGGTCGTCTCGCCGTCGTACCCGATGCTCAGGGATGCGACCTGGCGGACCGCCATCCAGGTCTGGGGGCCGCTGGTGGAGCGGGTGGTCGCCAACGAGATGCGGCTGGTCCTCTCCACGGGCGACGAGGTCCTGTTCAGGTCGGCCGACGACCCCGAGCGGCTCAGGGGCCCGAACGCGTCCTGGGCCTGGATCGACGAGGCCGCGCTCTGCCACCCCGAGACCTGGCCGATCGTGATCGGGCGGCTCCGCCAGCACGGCGTGCTCGGCGAGGCCTGGCTGACGACCACCCCCAAGGGGATGAACTGGGTCTACGAGACGTTCGTCGTGGGAGCGACCGACGAGACCTCGGTCCACAGGGCGTCGACCGCCTCGAACCCGTTCGTGGCGCGCGACTTCGTGGCCTCGCTCCGCTCGCAGTACGCGGGCGAGCTCGCCCGCCAGGAGCTGGACGCCGAGTTCATCGCCGACGAGGCCGGCGCCCTGATCGAGTGGCGCCACCTCGAGGCGGCCAGGTCCAGGGCGGCCAGGCCCGACGAGGCCGGGCTGGCCGTGGTCGGCGGGCTCGACGTGGCGGGGCCCGGCGAGGCCGAGACGGTGCTCTACCTCCGCCGCGGCGACGCGGTCGTCGCGATGTACGCGTTCCGCGAGCCCGACGCCAGGGGCCCGGTCCTGGCCGCGCTCGGGCCGTGGCGGCACGCGGGCCTGGGGCACGTCTGCGTCGACTCGGCCGGGCTCGGCCACTACATGGCGCGCCACCTCGAGGACGCCGAGCTGGAGGTGCGCGACGTCAACGTCGGCAGCTCGCCGACCACCGATGCCGCCCGCGAGCGGTTCTCGAACCTGAAGGCCGAGTACTACTGGGCGCTCAGGGAGCGGTTCGCCCAGGGCGCGATCGCGTCCCTGGTCGACAGGGCCACGCTGGCCCAGCTGGCGGGCCTGAAGTACGAGCACGACTCGAGGGGCCGCGTCAAGATCGAGGGCAAGGCCGAGGCGGCCAGGCGCGGGGTCCGCTCGCCCGACCGGGCCGAGGCGCTGATGCTGGCCTTCGCGCCCGACCCGCCCGGGCTGCTGCGGGCGCGGCTGTACGGCCTGAGGGCTCCCATGGGGACCACCCGCGAAGCGGGTCCCCGGTCCCCATGGGTACCCGCGAGGTCGTCCTGAGATGCCGCCGGCAACCTCGGCCCCGATCTCCCTCGACAGCCCGCCGACGGGCGGCCAGCTGACCGCGCTCTGGCGCGACACCGAGGCCCGCTTCCCGCAGTCGCGCAAGCGGATCCGCTGGGCCCGCGACGTCGCCAACAAGGAGCTCCGCACCCTCTCGGACGCGGGCTTCGCCCTGCCGCAGCGGCTGATGGCCGTCACCATGACCAACAGCATGGCCTCGCAGTACGGCACGCCCGAGCTGACCCGCTACGGCCGGCCCGTCGCCACCGACAACGCCGACGAGATCGAGACGGTCATGAAGGCGACCCTCGAGGGGCTGGTCGACGCGGCCGACCTGTTCGGCAAGGCGACCCAGGACGGCGAGTGGGGCGTGGCGGTCATGCCCGCCGAGTGCGACTGGGCGGCCTGCCCGACCTACTCCGAGCAGGGCTACGCCTTCGACGCGAAGGACCGGACCCCGGACCAGGAGGGCTACGGGGGCCGCGACGCCGCCCGCTCGCGCCTGGCCTACGACAGGGACCGCGAGGACTGGCTGGCCTCCCAGCAGTACGTCACGATCGACCTGATCGACCCGACCGACTGCGCCCCGATCCTGGTCCGCGGCACCCGCGGCCGCCGCTGGGAGGCGCGGGGGCTGGTCGTGCGGCGCCTCTTCACCCGCGAGGAGCTGCTCGGCCGCGGCTACCGCTCGGACTGCCTGAGCGGCGAGAACGCGACCCTGATCCCGAGGGGCGACCGCCCCTCGACGCTCGGCAAGGGCGGCCGGCTGTGGCTCTACACGGCCTACCTCACGCTCTGGGACGAGGACGACGAGCGGCTGGTCCCGTGCGTGGCGTACTCGGTCGGCGGCCGGGACACCACCATGCGGGTGCCCGCGGCCGACGGGGGCGGCGACGAGGAGCGGGCGGCCCTGATCAACCTCGAGGAGCAGTACGGCATCACCACCCCGATGTGGGGCTACTACCACGGACTCCACACCGGCGACCCGGACCCCGACAGGGTCGGGATCCCGTTCATGGACGCCTACGCCGACCTGGTGCTGGCATTGGAGCGGCTGCTGGCGGCGGGGGTCCACCACGCCGAGCGGTCGGCCTTCAGGGGGTCCTGGGTCGAGCCGAGCGAGGCCGTCCCGCCCGAGGCGTACACCGAGACGGTCGAGAACCAGCTGCGGCTGAAGCGGTTCGACCCGCCGCTCTCGGGCGAGCTGGTGACGGCCCCCGGGCGGGTGGTGCCCGACGCGCCGCCGCCGCTCGGGCCCGCGGCCTCGCAGATGATGCTGGCGATGCAGCAGCAGCTCCAGCAGACCGCGCCCGACCCCTCGAGCCCCGCCGGCACGGGCGCCTCGGGCCACGCCATGAGCCTGGCCTCGGGCCTGATCGAGGCGGCCCACGGCGACATCCCGCGGGGGGTGCTCGCCTGCTACGAGGACCTGGCCTGCTGGGTGCTCGAGTGCCTCTGCGCCGTGATGCGGACCTACGACGTGCCGTACGTGCTCGACGCCAACGAGGAGCTGCCGCCCGACGCGCCCGGCAACCGCCGCTTCGTGGCCCAGCGGTACGTGCTGACCGAGCGCGACGTCGGCAAGAGCTACAAGATCAGCTGCGTGTGGAGGCAGAAGCCCGACCCGACCAACATCACGGTCACCATGGACAGGGCGACCAGGGGCTACGCCTCGGTGGCCGACGTGCTCGAGGCCGCGGGCGAGACCAACACCACCTACAAGATCGCCGAGATCATCTACTACCGCGCCGTGATGACGCCCGGGACGCCCGAGAACCTCGAGCTGTCGGCCTACGTGGCGCGCAAGCGCGGCGACACGGAGAAGGCCCAGGCCGACGAGCTCAAGGCGAAGGGGCTGCTCGGCCCGCAGGGCACGCCCACGGCGGCCGTCGACCCCGCGGCGCAGCGGATGGCCCAGGCCGCGGCCTCGGGCCCGCCGATGGGGCCGTCCGGGGTGCAGACGGGCGTGCGCTCGAGCATCGCCGCCACCGTCCAGGGCGCGGTCGGGCAGGGCCCGAACGTCGCCGACGCCATGCAGGCCGCGCGGATGGGGGTCAGGCCCGGCCTGCCGGCCCCCAACGGCGCCGCGCCCGGCGGCCAGGGCGGCCCGGTCTGATGCCGCCGCGCAGCCTGCCGTCGACGTTCGCGGACGCCTACGCCGCCGTGGCCCAGGACCTGATGGGCCGGCTGGGCGACTCGCTGGCGGCCGACGCGGGCCCGCCGACGGGCGTGGAGGTGGTGCCGGCCTCCGAGGCCGACCGCGTCAAGGCCTGGAACACGCCCCACCCCGAGGCGACCGACGAGGCGATGTGGCGGCTGGCCGTGCAGAAGGCGGCCGAGCACCGGGCCGCCGGCCTGCCGCCCGACCAGGTCGAGCGGGCCGTCGCCGAGGACCTCACGCACTTCCGCTACCGCAACCGCCAGGGCCTGTACACGCTCGGGACGGTCTCGTGGGACGAGCAGGTCCGCGAGGCCGAGCGGCTGGCCCGGGCGGCCGCCAGGCGGGAGCCCGAGCCGAAGCCGCCCGCGCCGCCGTCGCCGTACGTCCCGGGTCCGCCGGGTGGTCCGCCGGGGCCGCTACCGGCCGGTCCGCCGCCGGGGATGCCGCCGCGTCCCGTCCCGCCGCCTCCGCCGCCGGGACCGCCGATCGGCCCGCCGCCCGGCCCGGTCCCGCCGTCCCCCGCCCCGCCCGCCGGCCCCCCGCCGCCCGGGCCGCCGCCGCCGATGGGAGGCTAGGTCGTGAGCTACAACCCGTACGACCCGCAGAGCCTGGCCGCCCTCACGGGCATGTACGAGTCGGCGGGCGCGCTCCAGGCCCAGCAGATCGCCCAGAAGTACAAGATCGACCAGCAGTCGCTCGCCAACCAGATGAAGATCGCCGCGATGGAGTCGGGCGACAGGCGGGCCCAGATCGAGGCGACCCGCGAGTACCAGCGCGGGCAGCTCGAGCAGGCCCGCCAGGAGATGGAGCGGGTCGGCATCCCCACGATGCAGATCGCCCAGTTCACCGCCCAGGCCAACCAGGCGATCGCGGCGGGCGAGCTGCAGACCAAGCAGTACCTGGCCCAGAGCCAGAACGCCTACTCGATGGGCCAGCTGCAGCAGGCCCGCGACGAGATGCAGCAGGTCGGCATCCCGAAGATGCTGATCGACCGCTTCACCGCCGAGAGCCAGGCCGCGATCGAGCAGGGCAAGCTCGGGCTCAGCCGCGACGAGATGCTCCAGATCGGCATCCCCGACATGCTGACCCGCCGCTACTCGGCGGAGGCCCAGTCGGCCTACCAGCAGGCCGAGGCGGCGACGGGGCGGTACGGCGCCGAGGCCCAGGCCGCCTACCAGCAGGGCCAGCTGGGGCTGACCGCCCAGCAGCAGCAGCAGGCCGCGATCGAGCAGCAGCGCAGGTACGCGCTCGACGTCGCGAAGTACGGCACCGACCTGATGTCCCAGCCCGACCGCTACTTCCAGGCCCAGCAGTTCGGGGCGATGGCGCCGCGGCTGCTCGGGATGGCCGCGGGGCAGGCCCCGACGGGCGGGCCGACCTCGGGGGTCGCCTCGATGGGCAACCTGCTCTCGCAGGCGCTCGCGGGGATGGGCGCCCAGCAGGCGGCTCCGTACCAGATGCCGCAGTTCCCGACCAGCCCCGGCGCGGTCGGCGCGTTCCCGACCATGCCGGGCTACGCGCCGCCGCCGCTCTCGCAGATGCCCGCCATGCCGACCATGACGCCGTACACCCCGCCGCCGCTCTCGGCGCTGCCCGCGTTCCCGTCGGGGGGATTTGCGCCCGTCAACATGCCGACCGCGCCCTGGTCGTTCCCGACCACCCAGGTCGGCGGGATGCCCGCGCCGACGGCGCAGCCGGCCCCGACCAGCGGCTATCCGAGCGGCTCGATGGTGGCGGGCGGCGGGGCCTACCCCGAGATGGGCGGCGCCTACGGCGGCGACCCCGAGGCGTACAAGCAGGCGGCGATGTCCGACCCGTGGGGCGGCTACCTCGGCACGCCCGGCTCGATGGTCGGGCTCAACTCGGCCGGCGGCGGCGCCGACTACGGCGGCGCCTACGGCTCCGGCAGCCAGTCGGACCTGGCCTCGCAGTGGGCGGCCCAGTACGGCTACCCGAGCGACCCGTACGGCGGCGCCGGCGGGTACGGGGCGTACGGCTCGGGCGACCCGTACGGGGCCTACGGCTCGGGCAGCCAGTGGGGTCCCATGGGAGCCACCCCGCAGGGGTACCCGGCTCCCATGGGGTCCCAGTCGGACCTCTCGAGCCA
>Ga0126369_10004413_pt1 | contig 10322 bp, 9 predicted proteins | sample PanSoiMetaPlot_1_FD_109646 | JGI IMG/M metagenome (GOLD analysis project Ga0126369, IMG submission 109646) | Tropical forest soil microbial communities from Panama - MetaG Plot_1 | ecosystem: Environmental > Terrestrial > Soil > Tropical forest > Bulk soil | place: Panama | collected 2016-02-17
GAAACCTCGTTCATGAGGCGCTGGTTTTCGAGAAGAACTGCACAGGCAGAACGGACATAACGATCCTCAATACCTTCAAGCAGACCAGTACGGCCCCAACGACTCTCCAGTTCCCTGGCTTCATTCAAAAATCTAGCATTTGCGTTCATGTAGTTCCTTTATTAGACCGTTCTAATTAGCGGTCCTTTTTGACTCCAGAAAGAACGAGTAATTCGTTGATTTCACTGTCGGGATTGTTATATTCCGCAATAACAACGCCTTCCTCAGTGTTGGTATGTCCTCTCCCCGATACGTTCTTCACTTTCGATGCTCTTTCTTTCTGCTCAGTAATAAGCTGGCTCTTTTTCTGCTCGGTTCTGACATGCTTGTTCTCGGTGAGGAGTTCCTGAGCGTGGCGAACCGTCTCATTTAACTTAGTGTTGTCGTTCGACAAACGAATATTGCGGGCTTCCATAATGCGAAGCTGGCCACGAAGCTCCTCGACGCCCTTGCGGGCCTCTTCGAGCTTGCTGCTGGTCGCCAATGCGTAGTCCTCGTCGGACAGGTAATTGGCGGTGATGTCCACGATCTTGTCGAGGGTGACTTTATGCTCGGCCATGCGGGGGTCGTTCAGCACGTCGCGCTTGGCCTGCTCGTAAATCTCGGCACCCTTGAACTGGAGGAACTGGTCCACCTTGTCCACGATGTAGTCCTTCATCTCGCCAAGCTTCTTGTCGTACTCCTCGTACATATCCACTTCGAGCGTGTTGTTCTTATCACGCTCACCCAGGAGCATCTGATAGGCTTCCTCGTAGCCTTCCTCCAGCGCCTTGTTGTACTCGTCGCGCTGCATTTCAAGTCGGTTACGAAGATCGGCAATAATGCCGTAGGCTTCCTGGTATCCCTGATAGGCGGTCTTCTCCGCAGTGGACATTTCCTCAGAAAGCTGCTTATATGCTTCCTCTAATTTGTCGTTGTACTCAGACTCCAGTTCCCGCTTGCTACTTTCCAGCATGTCGTTGACGGCTGAAGCAACCTCGTTGATCTGGTCCTCTGGCAACAACTTCTTGAGAGCTTCAACTATTTTGTCTGCCATTAGCCTAACCTCGCTTTTATGTTGCTAGTTTGTTCTTTGAAGATGCCGCCCAAATACGCAACCAGCACATCTTTATTTACCGTATGTATGCGGCTACCTTCGTTTTTGGACGGGGATTTGTCAGAAAATTGGGGCACATACGTTTCGCGCTTCTGGCCGGTCGCTATCTTCTCTTGGAAGGCAGCGAACGTGCTGGGATCGGCCACTGCGTCAAACGTGATGAGCTTGTAGGACTCACCAATGACGAGGATACCGTTCTCGTCGGTTCTTCCGTTACCAACGCCCCGGCTGCTAATGCCGACTCTTACGCCGTCGTTCAAGAGGCTCCTTAATATCTTGCCGTGAGGGGTATTAAGTATTTCCCCCTCACCCATCAAGGAAGTTCCCTCCCACCACAACTTCGTAATAACGTGGGACGCTTTCTCGAAGTGGATGATGCTATCGGTGGGATGATCCAATTCACCCACCAGGCCCCTTGCTTTGATAGCGTCGTTCAGCTTCTTGATATTCTCATCAAGAACACCAAAGGGATACATCCGCTTGTTCTTATTGACCGCATCGGCCTCTTGAAACTTGCCACGAAATTTGGCTAAGCCACCAGCCGTAGCTGAAGTCGTAGACTCATTCAAGTTAAGGACGAAGCCGGCGTCTAAGCAACAGTCGATCAACAATACTTCGTCGCTCATTTATCTCCTTAGCTTTCCTGGTCTGCCTGGCTGCCCAGATTCTTGCTAGTGGGCTTGATATAACCCTTATCAACCACTAGGTTGTCGTTCTTCATCTTGAAGCCCGTGCCGCCCGTCTTCACGAGTTCCTGTGGCACATACGGGTTTTCCAGATTCGGCCAGGTGTCCTTAGACTGCCATCGGCTGAAATCGTCCTGCCCGTCATCAACGGCACTCTTCTCCTTCATCTTGTACTCCCCAAATGGCTTGGGCACATATGGGTTACGCAACTCAGGATAGGTGTCCGAACCGCCGTAATTCATCCACGAATTACGCATCTCGTCGTCCAGACGGTTCTTGTAAGATTTGCCGTCGCTCACCGGCAGTTCGCTGCCCCAATCACCTGTATATTTGCTTGGGATAGCGCCCACCTGGGCGATCTTGGCCATATCGGGATGGTCGCCGCTAACGGTGCGGTAGGCACTGTTCGATACATCCCAGGTTTCGCTGGAGCGTTCGACGTTGGCCTCGACAATATTCCGTAGCCATTCGGCAATCGTTTCGGCCAGTTTCAAGTCGGGTTCTTCCTGCTTATTGAGGACCGCTTCGCAGTCCATCAGATAACTGGAGACTTCTGCCCTAGCGGCTTCGTCGCCCTCCTTCTCCACCATGCGGTAGACTTCGTGAAGGGCACGATATAGGTCGCTAAATACCCGATACTTAATCTGTTCCGATTCATCCAAACTCGGATAGAATTGATCTGTCACTTCCTTGAATGCTTCGTAGCAGTTGTCACACTCCACCGTGGGCGTGATCTGCGAGTGGTTGATAATCTTCTTGGCGCGATCAGTGTAGGCGTGGTGAGCCATGCGAAGGATGCCTTCCGCCATGAACTCGCACTGCTGATCGTCGTAATTGCGGACGCCCACCGTCTCCAAAGCCTGGGCGATGGTGCTGGCCAGTTCCTCCTGGGTCAAGAACAATACGGTCGGCCAACGGCCAACGATGTTCTCCAGGGTTTCCTCCAGGGCACTATTATCCGACACGGCGTTGAACCGCTTGAGGTCCGCCACCGCACGACAGAATTGAGCGTCTTCCTTGAGGTTCTTGGCCCCCTTGCGGGAAAACTTGAGATCGGTGTTGAGAACGTCCCAATTGAAGTTGAGGATTTTGCCCTCGTTGCGCTTGTGCGCCCGTGGCATACTAACGTCGGTGACGTTGCCCTTGTCGTCGCTCTTAACAAAGGAATCTTTCAGTGCCGGTCCAAGAGCCTGGTAGTCCAGGTAATCCATGACGTTTTCCGTCAGGACCGCCCACTCGTTAATCTTGTGCTTCTGGACCTTGCGGGCGTAGACACGCCATCGCTTGTTGCCACTGCCGCCCAGCTTCTTCTCGGCCCGCTCCTTCTTGGCTCGTAATTGACCGGCGAGGCCAGCGGATGCCCCCAGACGGCGCTTGGTCTTTCGCATACTGCGGATGCGCTTGGCTACATCCGAACGACTTTGCTTGCGCCCGAACAGGGGGCCGTGGCCGCTGGGCTTGGAAACAGTTACATCAAAAGCTTCGGTCAGGGCGGCGTCCTTCAAGGTGCGGCGAGTAACGGGCAGGCCCATGTACTGACTAAATAACGCACTGGCCTTGCCCTCGTTATTATCCAGCAGGCTCTCCACGAAATCGCCCAGGACTTGCTTGGAGGACTTCTTCTCCGTGTCCTCGTCAATTACTAATTCCTCGATGCCCTCGAAAATGATGTGCGACTCATTCAGCCGATAATTAGCGTGAACGTAACTGCCGCCCAAAGTTTCGTAGGTCACGTCTGACTCACCGAAGCAGTGTAGTTTTAAGTCACCGGACCCCAAGGCCCTGGCTAATACGTCCTCGGCCTCGACCAACTCCCGCTCCGACGCCGAAAGCGAGTCCTTTTCAAACCTCTGAAAGTCCTCGAACTTCATGAGTTTTCTTTTCATATATTCAACTCCCTAATTAGGTAACGAGCCTATGTCTGCCTCGCCTGGAACCCTGTATATATTAAGTCTGCTTCAATTTTATTCCGCCCACACCTGCGTAAATAACGGGTCACGCTACTACCTATGTATGCACAAGGTTAGAAAAACGAGGGGATTAAATGAAAACATTTACTCAGTACGTTCGACAGCGCTTGCGGGAGGATGGAACCCCTCCGCTGGGGCTGGGGCCGACTGATGTGGGTATTAAAGCTAAGGATGACGGCCCCCTCGACCGGGACCAGGAAGCACAGATGGGCAGGCTATTGCAGTTGGTCAAAACCGCCGCCCAAAAGCACCCCGAACAGGCGATGGGCCACCTGGAGAAACTGGCCGACCACGACGGCGAAATTCGCAGCGGCCTGGAAGCCCTGAAGGGTGAAATGCACCGCTCCGGCAACACCAAGTTCAAGGACAAGGGCCTGGGCAACCTGGGCAGTATCGGAGACTACGATCACAAGGATCAGGTCATGCCACCCTACGCCGATCAGACCTCAGCCGGCGAGACGGATGGCGGCTAAATCAGGTTATAAAGTTTTAGATAACGGTCGGCACTGGCAGGCCAGGTGTTAGTCTCGATGTAGTTGCTGATCCGGCCCAGGAGCGCTTCCTTGTGGACGTGGCTGCTGAATATCCGGTCAATCTCTTTGGCGAGTTCAATATAGTTAGTCGGGCGGGGGATGACTCCTTCCATGTCATCGAACAGGTGGCTATTACTGGCAATGACCGGGATGCCGTTGGCCATCGCCACCCGCAGGGCACCACTCGCCCCGTACACCGTGTTGTGGGGATTGATGACATACGGGAACAGGGCAATCTTGGCGGTGCGCAGGTAGCTGTTGAGAGCCTGGTCGGTCTGAAACTTGCGAATTATGGCCGTGTTATCCTGAATGCCCAGGTCTTCCACCTTCTTCAGCAGGAAGTTGTAGTATTGCGCGTGAATGTGGTTGGCGTGGCTGTTGTCGCTGCACAGGTAGAGGTAGAAAATGTCGTTGTACTTTTCCGGCTGACTGCTCTTCAGGTGGGCCACAGCATCCAAAACCACATCCACACCCTTGTAAAAGAACCCGAAGCCGAACTGCACCAGGGCATAGGGCGTGTGGAATATGTTCCACAACTCCGTCCGGTCCTTTTCCTCGAAGCGCACGCAACCATGCGGGATCACGAAGACCCTGGAGTTGTTACCCAGCTTGCGGAGAACCTGCTCGCCCTGGGTGCTGTGTACGACGATGTTCTTGATGGCTGAAGTGCAAACGCTTTTGTCCAGGTGTTCGTAGACTGAGTGGACCGTTACCACATAGGGTGTCTTTTCCAGCATTTGCAGCATTTGCAGGAAGAAGGTGGCCTTGGGGAAGATGCCGAACTCGTGCTGGACGATCACGAAGTCAGGCTTCCAGGCCAGAACTTGGTTGATCGCCTGTTTCATGCTCTCGCCACGCCGCCAGCAGCGCACCACGAAGTCCTCGTCGGTGCTGGTCGGTTCTGTGACGATTTCCGAGAAAACCGCCACGTCCTTGACCTTGGGACGGATGGCGTCGAGAAGATATTTGCTGTAGGTCGAGATGCCGCAGGGGTCGTTCCAGTTGCAGATGAAAGCAACCCGGAGACTATCCGCTTCTTTCTTTCCTTTTTCAACGAGACTCTTGCCGATCCACCTGGACCATTCTTTCTTTGGTATTTCTTTGAATTTATGGGTCGTGAGTCCCGTAATGGTAATCGGGGTATCAGCGACAGCCATGATGACGTTGTTATCGTCACACGCAACGTACATATCCCACCCTTGCCCTATGTGTTAGGGGAATATATCCGGCGGCGTTGGGCAGGTATCCTCGTCATATTGAATAACCCACTCGATCTCACAAGAGTCCGTTCTCACATCCGCATAGAGGATGAATCCGTCCGGGAGTAGGCAGGTCGCATAAAGGCAGATGGTCCCGCCGCAGCATGGCACGTCGTTGTCTGAGGACGTGAGCATGACGCTAGACGGTTTGCAAGAGGTTGGCACAAATATTTCGTGCCAACCGTTAGAAAGTGCCATCCCTCCTCTAGTGAAATCCTTTAGACCGAATAGCTTCTTGAAGTAATTCCACCACCACCGAGGGCCTAAAATAATAGGCATAGTTCCTCACTAACAAAGAAGTATATAACTCAGAATTTCGCTATCCAATCCACTTGGCATTCTGCCGATTTGATGTCGGCGTACAGTACAAAGCCCTCTGGCAGCATTCGTGTGCCGGCCTCATCTATGTCTCCCAGACACACCTGGGAGTCCAACGAATCCAGACTGATGAATACTTGCGTCGGCGTATAATTCGTGGCAATTTTTATCTCGTGGTGCCCGTTGCCCAGGATCAATTCCCCTTGTTCGCTAGTATGTGCAGAGCAGCAAACTTCTAGGAGCATTTTCGTGGCTTCCAACGAGGCGGCTGCCGCCAATGCAGCACTTTGACAATCGCAGCCAATGGGTTGTGGCTTGCTCATAGAGCCTCCTTGTAAACGAAAGACCTGGATTATGTAGGCGAGCGGCACCGTTTTTTAACTAAATTCGCTCAATCTTCACCCACGCTGTAGTCGATGTCTTCAACGTCCTGTTCCGCCTCGTAATCCTGTATCTCCAGGTCGTATTTCTTGATTTCTTCCTCGTCCGGTTCAGCCAGGGGTGCCCCCTCCGCAGGGGTCGGTGCCGGCGCACCGCTCGGACCCTGATCGCCTTCAGGCGGCGATTCCATTGCCATCCCACCACCCGGCGGCGGGCCACCTGGGGGTGCGCCGCCCGGAGGCGGCGTAAGACCCATTGTGCCGGGTCCGCCCGGCCCAGGCGACGGTCCCAACATCGGACTTGGGCCTCCGGGTTCGGTGCCCATTTCCTGGCCGGGTTGCGGGGTCTGGCCAGGGATGCCGACGCCCAACAGTTGTGGGTTCTGCGCCAACACCTGGAGTTTCAGGTCTTCGAGCTTCTGTATCTTTAGGCGGGCCAGCATCTCCTCCGCTTCCTCCGTGCTGTAGCGCATCCACTTCGTTTGAATGTCCCAATCCGCCATGAGTTGGCTCGATTTCAGGCTGCTCGCGTTGTTAATGCGGTTCGTGGTGACTTCCGCCCTGCTCAATTCACGCCAGTCGCTCGGCGGCGTCATTTTGATGCGCAGGTCGTCGTAGGATTCCTCCGGGAAACCCCGCAACTGCAAGTGGCGGTCGGCCATCTCCCACAGGCCATCCTCCATGTGCGATTGCAGACGCTCGATCATGCGGGCGAACTTGATGTCCTGGGCACTGAGGGTGATGCGTGTCGCGTTGGGGTCTTCGTTATTGAAGTAATTCTTGGGAAAATTCAGGGCGGCGAATAGTTTGTTGCGGAAATATACGGCATCGTCAATTTCGCCAAGGTTTTGTGCCCCCGGCAGGGTGTCGATCTTGGTATTCGAGTTGGGCCGAATCGGGAGCCAATAGTCCTCGTCCGCCGCCGGGGCGTGCCACCTTTCCTCGACAATGGACGAGGCCCCGAACTGACTGCCTCGACTGCTCGCCACCTTCTTCTTGCGGAACTGGTCCTTCATCCGCTCAATAAACGCTTCGGCCTTAAAGGGCGGCAACTGGCCGACATCAATATAAAAGACCCGACGCTCCGGGGCACGAGTCAACCGATACACCACCATTGCGTCTTCCATCAGCCGCAACTGGTGGGCGGGGCCACGGGCTGCTTCCACCAGGGATACCCCGTAAGGGTAAAACGTCTTGCGGTCATCCCCGATGCGAATGTGGACGATCTGCTCAGGGGCAAAGCGAATCGCCGTTGCCTGCATGATCTCGGAGTCCGTGGCCTGGACCACGGGGGCGCGAATAAGGCTTTGGTAGTCCGGCCCTTCCTTGCTTTGCTGGAACTCCACCACCTTGCCTTTGGTCGTCTCGATGCGGTAGATGGACTCCGGGGGCAGCCGGACTATTTTCATCACCCCGTCCTTGGGCTGGTCCGGGTTGATGACGATTTCGTAAAACATATCGCCAAAAATGCACAGGTTCTTGAAGTCACTCCAGATGCGCCGGTCCATATTCAACATCAGCCGGTGGAAGAACAGGAATTCCAGTTCCTCCTTAACCTCCCGGTTCTTGCACTCCACCCGGAAGACGTGGTTATTTTCGTCCTTTTGGCAGTTGTGAAATATGACGGACTTGGAGCAAAAGTTTTGGTGGCCCTCCACCGACAGGTCGTACACGTCCATTGCCTTGTAGTCATGGATGCCGATGACCCGGCGGCGATCTTCCTTTTTGGCTAATTGTCTTAGCTCCTTGAGTGAGAAGCCCTCCTTCTTCCAAGCAGACTTGATGGTGTTCCAGTCATGATGGATGATCCTCTTGATCTCTTTCATGGCCATGCCGGCAGTGATCGCCCGAACGATCCTGTTGACTCGTTCGTAGCGCTCTTCTGGGTGGCCGCACCGCCATTGTTCCACGAACTGACGCTCGTGCATCCAGCCCTGGGTGTGCGTAAAGATGCGGGGGAATTGGCTGGTTTTTAGTTTGGTGAGGTTTTGGTTCGCCTTGAGCCGATAGAACGGCATCAGTTCGTCGCCAAATTTGAGGCCGCCGGCCATCGCCCAGGCACCCGAACGTAGTAAAACCCGATGGTCGGGCGTGGCGATAAAATAACTGCCGTCATCCAGCATTACCTTCACGGTCGGGGCGGTCTTCGTCCTGCGGGGTGAAAAGCCCCAGCCCAGGGTGTAATCCCCCTTGGCGAAATCCCAGCAGTAAAGTAAAAACTTCTCATCGGGCTTATTCTTTGCAAGCCATTCGATAGTCGGGAAACCGAACGGCGTGGCGATCTCGGTGTCGCCGGCAACGCACGCCTCGTCGGCAAAGACCGTCATGGCCATTTCGATCTCGGCCACGTTGCGAAGGCGTTCGTATTCCTTGTAACGGGACATACGGTTGCTGACGGTGGACAGATCAATAAAGTCCTGTGTCTCTCGGTAGCGCACGAGCCGCTGCTCGTTGCCACCCCAGAACGAACCGTCCGGCCCCATGCTGGGAATGGCGTCCGGTTGTGAGATGCCAGCGCCGGTCAAGTCCCTTACGTCGATCTTCCTCGCCAGAGGGTCTTTCGCAAAGGCATAAGTAAACAGCTTGAAATAATCAGCCCATATCGGCATAAAACCTCCCCTTCTAATTAAGTACAGCTAGTTATTAAGCTTGCTGTAGTTTTTGCGGGAGGAATATATACTGCCATGCACGGATTCAGGAATTGGATGGAAGCGGAGACGAGCGCCCTCGAAGACGAGATCATATCTGCCGTCAATGATGAGCAGGTATCCCAGGCTTACTTCAACGCCCTGCTGCATCAGTGGGTCAAGCAGAGCAACCCCGTGTTGTCCGGGGTCAAGCTCCAGCGGGGCTACGCCCCACCCTATAACACCACCTTTCTGAGTGGGCAGTACACGCCTTCCCTGGCGGATATTTCCGGGCATCGTATTGAAGAGTACGGCTTCTCCGGGGTGGGCCTCATCGTCCAACCCTTCACCGCCGACTATTTGCGCAGCGACACGCTCCAGCATTTCGACGGCATCGCCATTGACAACGGCATGTTCACCGAAGCCGGCCAGCGTAACTTCACCTGGGACAAGTACGAGAAGATGGTGAAAATGGCGTTGGCCCAGGAGAAGCGGGAAATATTGCGCAAATTCCACTTCTTCACCGTGCCCGACCAGCCCTTTGATTGGGCCAAAACCATGCAGAAGTTCCAGGCCAGCCGCCCTTATGTCGAGCGGCTGCGGAAGTACGGGGCACCAGTCGCCATCTGCGTCCAGAACGGGGCTACCGATAGGTCGGTGCCCTGGGACGACGTGGACGTAATCTTCATTGGCGGTGACGACAAATGGAAAACAGGGGCAGAAGCGCAGGCCATCGTGCAGGAGGCCCAGAAGAGGAGAAAGACCGTTCACATGGGACGGGTCAACAACCTCAAACGCATGAACGTCGCTTCCGGCTGGGGTGTGGAGACGGCAGACGGCACTTATATCATGCACGAATTGGCCAAGTCGCTGCACGACATCGAGAGGAAAAATCCCATGCGACGGGGTGAATCACCCCAGGATTACACCCAACGCCTCAAGCGCATCCTGCACGGACAGCACCAACCCAATGACCTGGACTCCAAGGAACACCATCATACGGAGCCAGAGATCGTGGGTAATTTCGTCAACTATGTGCTTGACAATCAACAGCGGAGCAACCTGGAGCGGCGATACAACAGCATCGCAACCTTGATTAAACAGATGGGCGGGCGACCGCTTCATAAGCGGGCCTTGTGGGAGTACGACCGCTTCATGCCGCAGGTGCCGGGCGTGGAACACGACGAGGACGTGGTGGAGTTTGACCCGGAGGGCTATGTGCGGGTTGATGGGGCGGGCCGTCCCGTTAGAAATGCCGAACTCTTTCGGGGGCTGATGATGCGGGTGCCCTACAGGGCCATGCCCGAAGGCATACCTGTTGAGGCTAAAAACTACCGGGTTTATACCAACTACATAAATCGTTACATCGCGCGTATGCGCGACCTGGGTGTGATGCCTAAGTAATGTCCTGCAA
>Ga0126369_10004415_pt1 | contig 10321 bp, 5 predicted proteins | sample PanSoiMetaPlot_1_FD_109646 | JGI IMG/M metagenome (GOLD analysis project Ga0126369, IMG submission 109646) | Tropical forest soil microbial communities from Panama - MetaG Plot_1 | ecosystem: Environmental > Terrestrial > Soil > Tropical forest > Bulk soil | place: Panama | collected 2016-02-17
GCCGCGTGGGGCGATGCGCCGGCGGGCTGCCTGTTCCTGCTGCCGCTGTGGAATCCGGTGCTCGTGGCGGAGCAGGTCGGGACGCTCGCCGCCGTCACGCGCGGCCGCTTCATCTTTCAGTGTGGTCTCGGTTACGACGAAGCGCAGTTCGCCGCGATGGGCATAGCGCTCAAGTATCGTCCCTCGGCGTTCGAGGAGGAGTCGTACTCGATCGTCCAACGCCTGCTGCGGGGCGAGACTGTCAGCTCGTCGGGTCGCTCCAAATTCCGCGACGCGCGACTCGCGTTGCGTCCGGCGGAGAACGTCGAGTACTGGATCGGCGGCAGCGCACAGCCGGCCATCGACCGCGCCGTCGCTCACCCTCGACGAGGTGCGCGATCAGGCCGCGTTCTATCTCGAACGCTGCAAGGTCCACGGCGGACTCCCAAGGCGGCGGTCGCCATTCGCCGCGACATCTACGTCGGCGAGTCGGCCGCGGAGGCCGAGCAGGCGATCCTGACCACGGGCTCTCGCGGCATTCCGGCTCCGGCACTCGTCGCCGGCTCGGTCGAGTCGGTCGCCCAGCAATTCGCCCAGCTCGCCGTACTCGGCTCCACCGACGTGATCGTTCGTCACTTGACGAACGACTGGCCGAAAGTCCTCGCCTCGCTCGCGCGACTGCGTCGCGTGCGGGAGGCGCTCGCCGGCGTGTAACTGAAGCCCCAGAAGTGCATTCGGAGGGAGCCCGCGATGCCAATGGACTCTCGGATCACTCGTGTGGCTGTCCGCGGCAGGTAGGCCGCTGGGAGACCACCGTTAAGTACGGGACAATACTGGGAAGAGAGACGACCGAATCAACCCGGTTTTGGCAAGACGGAACGTGACCGCAGTCCGAAGGCAACCGAATCCATAGACTACACTGCGCGTGAAGTTTATGGAGGATGCGTCCGAGTTGTAGTTGGTTGGACAGCTGATCTCCGCGATTGCATATCCATGCCAAAGTATCTGCATTAACATCTGGTTGTCGAAGACGAAGTCATCGGAGTTAGAGTCAAGATTGAGTTTCTCGATGAGCGAGCGCGAAAATGCTCGGTAGCCCGTGTGATACTCCGATAACTTGGCGCCCGTCAGCGCATTTTCGGCCAGCGTGAGGAATCGATTCGAGACGTACTTCCACCACGGCATTCCACCCCGGAGCGCATAGCCGCCAAGGATGCGTGAACCGATGACGCATTGATACAGACCGTTCCCGATGAGCGAGGCCATCGCCGGGATCAGCTTGGGAGTGTACTGGTAGTCTGGATGCACCATGATCACGATGTCCGCGCCGGCTTTTAGGGCGAGCCGATAACAAGTCTTCTGGTTCCCTCCGTAGCCCTGGTTGACGTCGTGCACCGAGACGGTGGCCGCCGGGAGGGCTGTTGCGACATTGACTGTTTCATCCTGACTCGCATCGTCGACGACAATGACCTCATCGACGACTTCTTGTTCCATGGTCTCGTCGTAGGTTTTGCGAAGCGTTCGCGACGCGTTGTACGCCGGCATTACCACCACGATCTTCTTGCCCTTGAACATCGTCGTGCGGAACCTCAGCTTGAAGGATCGCCCTTCGCGAGGTCGATCACAGAGGCGGATACGGTCGCGATCAATGCTTCGTCGGACATCGAGCGCTCCCTGTGCCGGGGCGGGCCTCTCGTGTCCTCACCATGAACGCACGTGTCGGACCGGGCAACATTAACAACCTGCGCACGAGACTGTAGCCGAAATTCAATGGCAGCGTCGCGGCAATGCTTGCATTGATGTGCAGCGCGACACCGGGTTTGTGTCTCGCCACCCGAGGTGTGCTGGCGGGCGGGCGGCCCCCCTCCCGCGATCGTGCTCAAAGTCACTGGCTGCTCCTGCCCGGAATTCATGGAAACGAGACGCGCATTTCCCACCGACGCCGAGCCGGCGTTCGCGCGAGCAGTTACGCCCATCGTCTGCCTCCTCGAACAGACGCGATCGATGTGCCCAAGAAAGGTCGGACGGCTGCGAGGCAAACACGACTTGGCAAGGTCCTCGGCTGTGGCTCTTAAGATTCGGCCTGGCGCTGCCCTACCGAATTTGTGGAGGGGAGTGACGGTAAGCAACGAATCGCTCGGCGGGCTGTTCGACGGACGCGCGCGGTTGTCCCAGGCCGGATCCATTGAGCGACGATGCCTCAATGTCGGGTCCCTCGGCGTGCGGGGCCGGGCCCCAAAAAATGTAGCAACTACCCATGTGACAAGGCGTTCGACTCAAGTAGCAGGGCAGTCGACTCACTCCCGCATATTTTCGCTGCAGCCCAAGCGACAGCACCCTGGGGTCGTCACTTTCAATCGCAACGGTTGCGAAGCGACCGTTAGCCAACCATCGATCTATCTCCGATTGTGGAACCACTTTGACCAAGGTTGAGACATCGCGCGATAACCGCAGCTCCGGTGCAAAGCTGTTCTCCAGGCCTGGCGGAGGTAGCCGACGAGCCGCGAAATAGACCGCCTCGTTCGCGTGAAGAACGTCGCCCGCTACCGTCACTCGGTTCACCTCACTCGCGATTGCGTCGATGTCCCGCCAAACGTTCCGAAGGCACTGCCGGTCGTGGTATGCAGATTTCGCCAGGCCCACCACACACAGTCCGACTGTCGCGAGAACCAACCAACCCGGCCGGCCCGTCGGCCACACCTTGGCTCCGAGCGCGTAAACACCTACGGACGCCAAGATGCTGGCGAACGGGACGACAAAGACGAAGTATTGCGGATAGGTGGGCTGCGCCACGATCGGGTACACGCCCAGGACGATCAAGAGCCATATGCACAGACGGAACTGCGCCAATCTTTCCTGGTCCCACTCTTTTCGGTTGCCCAGGAACAACATTCCGACGGCGACGAGCATGGCAAGCAGCAACGCTTGGGGGGAGTTCAGCCACCCCTGCCACACCCCAAAATTGTAAAAGAGGGCGGCCGAGCCCTGGAGTCCCCACGTCGACCGGTGAAAGGCGTGGTATTCGACAATGTCGAACCACACCTGGCGGGGTCCTTCGACGGCGAGCCAGATGAGGGGCAGGACGGGGATCACCGCCCCGCAGACGAACTGGCCACATTTCACGAAGCCACGCCCAGCCCGATTGTGACGGGCTATCCACAGCAACATGACTGGCGCCACCGGCGCCACCAAGAGCGAGCAAGCGCCGGCGGCGCCCGCGCATAATCCTGCCCACATCGGTGCGAACCCTTTTGTTCGCTCCGGTGTTTCGATCACTAGACGAAATGCCGCGACGGTCAAGAGAGCGCACAGCGCATAGGGCTGCCCAATCGTTCCAAAACGAATGAACAACCACTGGAGGCCGACCAACGCGCCGGCCGCAATTCCCCCAGCCAGCCGCCAGCCGGGATCCCTGAGGCAGGAATACATAAAGTCCGCAATCAAGAGGACGCATCCGCCGGATAGCAATGCGGACATGACGTGTGCGCTGCGCCAGCTGTCACCAAACACCCGCAACCATCCCGCGGTGACATACGCGTAGAGCGGCGGGTGCTGATAGAAAAAGTCGAGGTAGGGTCTTTTCCCGGCGTTGACGAGTTGCCCCGCCAGAAGATGCATCCCTTCATCACCGTACCAAGCGAACGTTTGTGAGAAGGCCATCAGCCCGACTACCACCGGTGCCAGCGCGGCAAGGAGTACGATCCGGCCTTGCCTCCGCGATGTGCTCCTCCCCTCCGAACGACTCATGCTCGTGACTCGTTGCTCGCCGGATGTCTCGCCGGCAAATTCAGCACGTCCAGTGAACGCATCGCTGTCTTGGGTGTTTGGTTCGCGTCTAAAGTCTCAGTCGGTGGTCGCGCGACTCCGCGACCAATCGACGGCACCGTTGTGGGATACTGGCAATGCGCGGCTCGAGCCACTGCGGCCCCGATACAGCGTTGATAACAGGCCTGTCAAGGGTTCGGTTGCGGAATTTGTCCACTGCCCCGGTGGGTCGGGCTATTCCTCGGCCGCACCAACTCGTCGTCGGTGTCAATTCTTGATCCGACACAACCGCAGACTGGCCGACCTCGTCATTGTGATACCTGTTGCGTGGGTGCGGGTGACAGCCTAGAGATGCGATGGGTTCAGAGACTCGCCATGAAGACAAGAGCCGGCGCGTCCGACGACTCTCTCCGCGACCGCGTCACGCTCGACGATCGCAGGGTGGCGGTCCCACACCCATGATCCAGATCACGCGCGAGACGGGCGACGAGTTCGCGTGTGCCCGGACTCAGAACAGCGTGTAGATGAAGGGCGCGATTGCGCTGGACTGCGCGAAGATCACGAGCGCGCCGACGATCATGAGGGTCAGGATCATTGGCGTGAGCCACCACCACTTGTGGTGCCAGAAGAAAGCGAGGAGTTCTGCGACGATTCCCATCCGGTCGACCAAGCCCTGGATCATGCGCATACAGCATTCCCCTCGCGGCGGCCGGACTCCTTCTCAATCACGTAGTCGCCCAGCACCAGCACGTCCATGCCGCTGGCGGTGAACGTCCGAAACGCCTCCGCGGGCGTGTTGACGATCGGCTCCCCTTTCAGGTTGAACGAGGTGTTCAGCACGACCGGCACGCCCGTCGCCGCGCCGAAGCGCTCGATGAGCCGGTAGTACCGCGGATTCGTTTCCGCGGACACCGTCTGGAGTCGACCGGTACCGTCGACATGCGTGATCGCGGGTAGGCGCGTGCGCTGGTCGGACTTGACGTCGACAACGTAGAGCATGAAGCGGGCGGGATAGTGCCGCGCGACATCGGGTAGCACGAAGTAGTCCTCGGCGCGCTCGACGAGCACCGAGGGTGCGAAGGGCCGGAACGGTTCCCGGAACTTGATCTTGACGTTCACCAGATCCTTCATATCGGCGCGCCGGGGATCCGCAAGAATACTCCGGTGCCCGAGCGCGCGGGGGCCCCATTCGAACCGGCCCTGTGACCAGCCTACGACCTTGCCCGCGGCCAGGTGGTCGACCACGCGGTCGATCAGCTTGTCCTCGTTCTCCAACCGCTCGTAGGCGATGCCTTCCCGCCGGAGGAAGCCTTCCACGACATCCGACCCGTGCGCCTCGCCCCACGCGGCGTGCTGCATCACGAATCTTCGCGGCTTTCCGAGGATGGAGTGGTAACCGTACAGCGCGGCGCCCACGGCGCCGCCGCCGTCACCGGCGGCCGGCTGGATATAAAGTTCGTCGAACGGCGTCTCGCGCAGGAGGCGCCCGTTCGCGACGCTGTTGAGAGCAACACCACCGGCCATGCAGAGCCGCGGAAGCCCGGTTTCGCGGTGGGCGGCGCGGGCCATCGTCAGCAGCGCATCCTCGGTGACCGCCTGGATGCTGGCCGCGATATCCGCGTAGCGCTCATTGTCCCGGGCCAACGCGTCGTGGTTTGGCGGCTGTGCCCCGAAGTAGGAGGGATAACCGCTGAAACGGGTGAAGAAGTTCGCTCGCGGGTCGCGCGGGGGACCGAACAGCGTCTCGAACTTCCGATTGAACGTCCGCGACGTCGAATAGTGAAAAGAGAAATAATCCATGTCGAGCTCGAAGCTGCCATCTGGCGCGATCCGGATCAGTTTCCTGACCTGGTCGATATAACGCGGCGTCCCGAATGGCGCCATGCCCATCACTTTGTACTCGCCCTCGTTCACCTCGAAGCCCAGGAAGGCCGTGAAGGCGCTGTAGAGAAGGCCGAGCGAGTGAGGGAATCGGATCTCCTTGAGCAACCGGATATCGGTCGCACGGCCGACCCCAATGCTGGCGGTCGTCCACTCGCCCACGCCGTCCACCGTCAGCACCGCGGCCTCCTCGAAGGGTGAGCAGAAGAACGCGCTTGCCGCGTGCGAGAGGTGGTGCTCGCTGAACAGTATCCTGGCCAGCGGGATGCCGAGCTCGCGCTGAAGCAAATGCCGAATCCAGAGCTTGTCGCCGAGCCAGGCGATCATCGATTCACGGAAGACGCCGTGTGAGCGCGGGAACGTCTGCAGGCTCGACAGGAGTAGCCGCTCGAACTTGACGAACGGTTTCTCGAAGAAAACCACGTAGTCGAGGTCAGCGGCGCACAGGCGGCCGGCGCGCAAGCAAAAGTCGATTGCATGGCGCGGGAACTCGTAGTCGTGCTTCCGGCGCGTGAAGCGCTCCTCCTCAGCCGCCGCGACCAGCAGGCCATCATGCAAGAGGGCGGCGGCTGCATCGTGGAAGTAACAGGAGACGCCCAGGACATGCATCAGAATTGCCGCCGAGCGGCTGCCATCGCGTCGTGGGCGTCGGCGGTGGCGCGTGCGCGCCACCCGCGTGGTGTGCGCGGTTTCAAGGCGAGTGGGTCGGTGGCCCAGCGGACCACCAGGCCGAACGGCGCAACGACCGTGAAATAGACCACCGTGAGGAGTGCCCGGGCCTGAAAGTCACCGATCTTCCTGGCGATCCGCTTCCAGGCGTGCCAGAGCCGATGGGGGCCGCTGCGGCTATTGTCGGAACGAGTACCCGTCACAACACACCGACGATATCAAGCGCGTCAACGGATCGCGACCCGGAATCCGTAGGGGTGCGAAGCGGACGAATACGGCATCGTGATAGCGGCTGCTCCAGTGCCGCGGACAGCCGAGACGCGATGCTAGAGGATTCCCTTGTCATTGACGGTGGTCAGGTCGGATGCGCGTCAGTTTCGGCGCGATCTGACGCAGTTTCGAATCCTGTACTAATTCCGTAAGGGGCTGGACGGCGAAGTACAAGCATCTATGGTTGGGCGTCCGCGACGTTCGAATACGCCGAGTCTCCGCTCGGATTGGTCGCGCGCACACGATAGAAATATTGCTGGCCACTCGTTACGCTGCTATCGCTGTAGCTCTGCGTATCGGATCTGACCGTCGCGATTGGGTCAAAGCTGCCTCGAGGTCCTGTCCGCCGCTCGATCTTGAATCCCGTCTCATTGCTCGCATTATCCGTCCAGACGAGATTGACTTGCGTCGTGGACACGGCCGTCGCGATCAAATTGCTCGGCGGTGCAGGCAACCCGCCGCCACCGGCAATCATGATCACGTGCGGATCGGAGGCGCCGATAAACGGATGATTCTCACTTTTTCCCGAGTTGTCGTCAGCATGAATGTAGTAGTAGATCTCGCCCGGCGCTGTTTGAGGTGGAATAAACGCTTGATACTCGGTCGCTGAAACGGCCGCCATGATGAGCGGGACGTAGTTGGCGGCGAGGGCGCCTTTCCAGTAGACGACTGGTGAGTTAATCGTCAACGTCTGCCCGCTGTAGGGAACGACGGTTGCCCTAATCTCAATCGGTTGACCAATCTGCTGAGCGCTGACAGGAGGGAAATGTTGAATATAGAGCATTTGCGCGTCTGGTATGCCCATCACACGGCAATGAAGGGCATCAGTTGAGAGCCAACTACCAGTGAATCCGATGACCTGATACCCAGGCATGGCGGCTTGATACGCGGCGATCGCCGCGGCATCCGATGCGGTACCCATTATCGGGACCAGCACCTTGTTATTCAATATCAAGGCATTCGTATAGGGCTCATCGTTCGGCGTGCTGACGCGATAGATTTTGTACGGTTTTCCGAACGAGGACGTTTGATTCGCGAAATAGGTCGCGGTGGCCTCGGTCGCCGCGAACTGCGGATGCGATGGGGGAACTTGGCGCAGCAAGAGTTTGTCGATGCCCAGAAACTTCCCCCATGTATCGATGTGCTGGATGTAGGTGCCCGTCGGATCCGGCACGATATGGTAGGTCGCGACGCCGAGAAAATCCTTGACCGACTGGCCGATGTCGTTGACCGTCTTGTCGGGGTTTTCGCTGACTACGAGGTCTGTGGAGGCCGCGACACCCATTCCGTCGCTCATGAAATTTCCGCCCGAATGGATGAGACCCATAGTGAACATCGGAAGACTTAGGTAGGCGCTCACTTTCCCAGGGATCTGATCATCATTGGGACGAGGCCGATTGTAGGTGAAATCGACGATGGCGGAACCATCGGTGCCCTCGAAGATGCCCCACGGCCCATAGTCCCTCGTGTAGATACTATCCGTCGGGGCCACGATAAATTGGACGTTCGCCATATTGACGCCATTACCCATGAACGTGTTGAAGGCGTCGATGTGCACCGCCTCGCTGGATACGATCGTGTAGACGATGGCGTCCTGCGCCATTTCGCGGACAACCTGGGTACTAATGCCAAGCGGATAACGGATGAGGACACCTTGCATTCGTTCGAACTCGGCCACGTGTCGAGCCGGTGGCGGTGGAGCGACCGACGGTACGGGTGTGGGTCGTTTGAGATCCCACAAGCGCCGCTCTTCGGGCGTCATTTCGCGGGGTAGAGTGCTGTACTCTCCCTGTTTGTAAGGTCCGTAGGCTCCCTTCCACTCGTCGTTGACCGGGATTTGCGCTTGTGCTGGCGAGACTGCCAGCACAAGCGTCAAAGCGGCGAGAATGTATGCGGGGAGTTTCAGCATGGCTCTACGTCTTCGTGAGTGCCCGAATCACGCATGCCTCGCGCCCTCGCTGCTAATGCCCGCCGCCGCCGATCGTCACCGTCGCGGTCGCTGTTCCGGTGGCCCCTAGGTTGTCCGTCACGGTCAGCGTGGCTGTATAAGTGCCGGCGACGGCGTAGCTGTGTATAGGGTTGGGGTCGGGGCTCGGGCGCGAGCCGTCGCCGAAGTTCCACGAATACGCCACGATGGTCCCGTCGGGGTCCGTCGAGCCGGCGCTGCTGAAGCTGATCGGGTTGCCCACGGTCCCGCTGTAGGGCCCGTTGGCCTTGGCGACTGGCGGCTGGTTACCGCCGCCGGAGGTGACCGTGACCATCGCGGTAGCGGTTCCCGTAGCGCCCAGGTTGTCCGTCACGGTCAGTGCGGCCGTGTACGTCCCGGCTACGGCATATGTGTGCGCGGGATTGGGGTCGTGGCTCGGGCGCGTGCCGTCCCCGAAGTTCCACGCGAAGTCTGCGATCGTCCCGTCCGGGTCCGCCGAACCCGCGCTACTGAAGCTGATCGGGTTACCGACCGTACCGCTGTAGGGTCCGTTGGCCTTGGCCACTGGCGGCTGATTGCCGCCACCCCCGCACGTCGGATACTTGAACGCGCCGACACGGGTCTTCCAAGTGGTGGTGGCATTCACCGGGTAGTATTCGTTGGTGTACCAGAACCTACAGTCGTCCGCCGGGTCGACGGACATCCCACTGTAGTCCCCCCACCGGTTCGAGGCGGTCTGAGAGCCTCCGCCGTTGATGAGCACCGCCTCGGCCTGCAGCGTTCCGACTGGATCGCTGGCCGCACGAGTGGCGTAGTGGATGGAAGGAAACAACGCGCTGCTGGAGACGGAGTAGCCGAGGGCGATGTTACCGGAGCCGTCCATCGCGATGCTGCCCATGAACCGATCATTGCCATCGCCAGGGTCCAAAGTCCCCTGCTGAAAGAGGGTCCAGCCGCCGCCCGTGTTGCGCAGTTCGAACCAGCGAATGGCGGCACCGGCCTGGCCACTGCCACCGCCGACAGTGAAATTGCCCACGAGGGTCTCGTGGTTGCCGAAGTTGCGATACGGAAAGCGGTGCATGGGCCACTCGCTGACTACATCGATTTTCTGATTCGTGCCCGGTTGCGACACGCAGTTGAAGTTGAAGAATCCGCACACGGTATAGGTGAACGACGCGATCGGGAAAGTCGCCGTCATGGTAAAGGTGCTCGACCCGGGATTCGTGAAGTCCGCGTGGAGCGCAAACAACTCGATCCGATCGACGCCGCCATGGAATACGTCGTCCTTGAACGTATAGAAGAGCCCCGGACTGCCTGCGGCGGGTGCGGTGGGGCCATCGAGATCGGCCGGCAGCAAGAAGTTAGTCTGCCCGGTGAACTTCACGAAGTTGGCAGTCTGGTCGCCGACCAGCATCTTCGTCCGATTGAACGCATAGGCCGTATAGGTGTTCTCGTTCGCGCCCATGTAGTAGGCATCAGGCCATACGCCGATCTTTTGGTAGTCGGGGAAGCTGCCCACGTTGAAGGTAAAGAGGAAGTAGCTACCGAGTGGATCCGGTGTCTGGGAGATGGCGAAGCACATGTGGTTGGGGTCGGCGAACTGGTCCAGCACCCAGCGATCCGCCTGGCGGTCGTACAGCACGATCGGGTCTCCCGCATTGCTCGCGCACGTGCTACCGGCGGGCCACAAGCTGCCCAGGTTGAACGGCGGCGCCAAAGGGACGCCAGTTTTGTCGAAGACCGCCACCTTCGTGGCATTGACGATCTGCACATAGTGATTGGGGCCGACATCACCGTTCGTGTCGGGCGGCGAGCAGCCCCCGCAGCCAA
>Ga0126369_10004416_pt1 | contig 10320 bp, 7 predicted proteins | sample PanSoiMetaPlot_1_FD_109646 | JGI IMG/M metagenome (GOLD analysis project Ga0126369, IMG submission 109646) | Tropical forest soil microbial communities from Panama - MetaG Plot_1 | ecosystem: Environmental > Terrestrial > Soil > Tropical forest > Bulk soil | place: Panama | collected 2016-02-17
ATCCGTCGTCCAGCAGGGTGGGCGTTGCGACCCGTCGCTGAACCTCAACTGCGGTCCCTTCGAGATCAATTCTCGATGCGGAACGGTCTCGGCCATGGCCTCCTGTTCCGACAGCTTCGGGTGGGCCTACCACCTGCCCTGCGACCCGGACTGCGAGTCGCTGAGCGAGACCGACTGCAAGACCTACCAGGGATGCGCGTGGGCTATCCCGTGCAACGATCCGAACCTGCCGCCCGTCGCGCCACGATGCATCGACTTTCCTCCTCGCATCGGCTTGTGCAATTCGGTCGGGTGCGGGCCCGGCATGACCTGCGTGGGCGTGGCCCTCAATCCGAACGACATCTCCTCCGGCGACTGCACCTCGGCTGGAGCGGCAGCGGGCTTTTGCGATCCGCTGGCCACCGCGCCACCCGCGCTGTCCGCGGAATGATCGTCTGGCCGCTCGCGGCAGCGGACTCAGCAATTGCGTTCTATTCAGGGACTCGCAGCAATCGTCCCTACAACTCCGCGGCGCGGGTGTTGTTTGCAATCATCATTGTCGCTTTCGCTCGTTTGCAATCAACGATCGCGGACTGGACGCACCCTGAGTTGACGTTCGGGGACCCTCCCTAAGAGGCGTATCCGCCCTCGTGACGAGCGGCACCGCCGTGGCGCACGCCTGAGCTCGCGATGGCGTTCTACACGGACGCCGCCGCCTTCTCCATACATTGCATCCGTCGTTCTTGTTTGTGCAATCAAGGATCACGGATTGAAAATCAGAATTTTCCGCACTTGATCAATTGCGCCAGCAACGTGCGCGACACAGGTTGCGCGACGTCTGGCTGGCGACCTCCGAGGGTAACCGCGGGAACAAACCAAGGAGACGACATGAATCCAGCGCGTTCGGCATCGACCTGCTCAGCAGCGGTCTTGTTTGCGATGGCAATTTCGGGCCGAGCGGCGGCTCAGACGCCTCCGGAGGCGCCCCCCGGCGTGGCGGTTCCGCAGCCGGAAGCGCCGCCTCCCGCTCCGCCGCCGCCGCCCCCACCGGCACCGCCGCCTCCGGCACCGCCGCCTCCCGCACCGATGGCGCTGGCCGCTGCAGCGCCAGCGCCCGCCGCGCCGGCCTCGGGCTATGTCCTCTCGCCGCCGGCCCAATCGCCGCTCAAGATCGAGTCGCCAAACGGCAGCAGCGTCCGGCTCGGCCTTCTGTTGCAGCCGCAGTTTCAGTCGGTCAGCAGCGCGACGCTGAACGGCTATTCCAACGATCTCTACATCCGCCGGACGCGCATCCTCCTCGGCGGCACGCTGCTCGGCGTCTTCGAGTACTTCGTAGACACCGACTTTCCGAACCTGTTCCTCACCGAGCCGCCCATGATGGGCATGCCCGACCCGGGCACGAAGGCGACGCCGGGGATGAACATCCAGGACGCCATCGGCACCTGGAAGGCGTACGGCGACATGATCAAGGTCGACGTCGGCTACATGCTGCCGCCGCTCGCCCACAACGCGGTCCAGGGCGCGACCACGCTGTATTCGTGGGACTACTTCACCTACACGTTCCAGAGCGGCGTGGCGGCGCCGTTCAACGCATCGGCCAGCCCGGTCGGCCGCGACGCCGGCCTCCAGCTGCGCGGCCTGGTGGTGGACGGACACCTCGAGTACCGCGCCGGCCTGTTCCAGGGCCGGCGCGAGGCCGCGACAGCGACCGACGTCGTCGCGCGCAACTTCTTCCGGTTCACGGGGCGCCTGCAGGTGAACCTGCTCGATCCCGAGCCGGGCTTCTTCTATGCGGGGACGTACCTGGGTGCCAAGAGGATCCTGTCGGTGGGCGGCTCGGTCGACCTCCAGGACTCCTGGCGTTACTTCGCCGTCGACGGCTTCCTCGATTTCCCGCTGGGTCCCAACGTCATCACGGCGCAGATCAACTACGCCTACTGGAACGCCAACGGCGGCATCGTCACGTTCCCCAACCGCGAGTCGGCGCTGATGGGCGAGGCCGGCTTTCTGATCGGCGCCGCCGCGCTGTCCCCGATCATCCGCGTCGAACACCTCTGGGTCACCAACGAGAACGATACGACCCGGCTCGGCGGCGGCCTCGCGTGGTGGCCCTTCGGCCACAACTCGAACCTCAAGGCGTTCTACACGAACGCCAAGACCGAGAACGCCGCGCGATCCGTCAACCAGTTCAACGTCCAGTGGCAGCTGTACTTCTACTAGGCTGAGGCCGGCAAGCTGCGGCCGGAAAGGCGACCGACATGACGCCATCCAACGGCTCCGCATCGCTCGACTCGCGCGAGGTGCGAAAGGTCATCTTCGCATCCTCGCTGGGCACGGTGTTCGAGTGGTACGACTTCTACCTGTACGCGACGCTGGCGCCGTTCTTCGCGACGCTGTTCTTCCCGAAGACCAACGCGACGGCGGCGCTGCTCGGCAGCTTCGTCAGCTACGCCGCCGGGTTCCTGGTCCGTCCCTTCGGCGCGCTGGTGTTCGGGCGGATCGGCGATCTGGTGGGAAGGAAGTACACCTTCTTGATCACGATCCTCGTGATGGGTCTGTCCACGGCGCTGGTCGGCGTTCTGCCGACATATGCCAAGGTCGGCTTCCTGTCCCCGATCCTCCTCATGGTGCTGCGCCTCGCCCAGGGCCTGGCCCTCGGCGGCGAGTACGGCGGCGCGGCGACCTACGTCGCGGAGCACGCCCCCGATTCGAAACGCGGGCTGCACACGAGCTGGATCCAGACCACCGCGACGATCGGCTTCTTCGTCTCGCTGCTCGTGATCTTCAGCTGCCGCGCGAACATGGACGAGAAGGCGTTCAGCGAATGGGGGTGGCGGATCCCTTTCCTCCTCTCGCTCATCCTGCTGGTGATTTCGGTCTACATCCGGCTCAAGCTGAACGAGTCGCCCATCTTCGTGCGCATGAAGGCGGAGGGCAAAGGGAGCAAGCAGCCGATCCGGGACAGCTTCGGCAACTGGGCGAACGCGAAGGTCGTGCTGCTCGCGCTGTTCGGCGCCGCCGCCGGGCAGGGCGTCGTCTGGTACACGGGCCAGTTCTACGCGCTCTTCTTCCTGACGGGCACGCTCAAGCTCGACTGGAAGACCGGGTACATCATCATCGCGGCCGCGCTCGCGCTCGGCACCGGCATGTTCATCTTCTTCGGCTGGCTGTCCGACAAGATCGGCCGCAAGAAGATCATGATGGCGGGTTGTCTGCTCGGTGCCGTCACGTACTTCCCGCTCTACAAGGCGATGACGCACGCCGCGAACCCTGCCCTGGCGACGTTCACCGCGAACACGCAGATCACCGTGACCGCCACCGGCTGCCAGGTGCACCTCTTCCCGAACCCCAAGACCGTGTTCAGCGACTGCGACAAGGCGCACGACCTCCTGGCGAAGCGCAGCCTGTCGTTCGACAGCATCGAGGGCGAGCCGGGCGCGAAGCCGGTGACGCGAATCAACGGCGTCGAGCTCGTCGGCGTCGATGAGCCGAAACTCGCTGCGGCGCTGAAGGCGCTCAATTACCCGGTGAAGGCGAACCCCGCGGACGTCAACGTGCCGCTGCTGATCTTGCTCGTCCTGATCCAGGTCATCTTCGTCACCATGGTCTACGGACCGATCGCCGCGTTCCTCGTCGAGCTGTTCCCCGCGCGCATCCGGTACACGTCGATGTCGCTGCCGTACCACATCGGCAACGGCTGGTTCGGGGGCATGCTGCCGCTGACCGCGGCCGCGCTGGTCACCGCCCGGGGGCACATCTACGCCGGCCTCTGGTACCCGGTGATCGTCTCCGCGCTCACCTTCGTGATCGGATCGCTCTTCATCCGCGAGACACGCGGCCACCAAATCAGCACGCTCTGACGGGCTTGTACGGCTCGCCAGTGCGGCGGCGACGGATCACGACACGGATGTCGCGGCACCCGAGATCGGCGCGAATGATCTCCGCGCAATGCCGGTTCTTCGCGGCCTGGTATTTTGATTGCATCCCCGAGCGTGCGATGCGGTGCATGACGGCAGAAAGCAGCGGGTGGTGGCTCGGTGGTCTGCTGCTCATGTGGGGCGCCGGTTGCGGAAGCTCGCTCAACGCTCCGGCCCCGGACGGCGGCGGGCCTGGCGGCGCGATGGGAGACACCGGCGCCGCGGGCACGACGGGGATCGGCGGCACCGGGGCCACCGCCGGCACTGGGGCCACCGCTGGCACCGGGGCCACCGGCGGTACTGGCGGCACAGCCGGCACCGGCGGCACGGCCGGCGCGGTCGGGACCTGTGGCGGCACCGGCGGCGTTGCGCCCATGCCGTGCGGCGCGCACGCCTTCTTCGGAACGAGGACGTCCGTGCAGACAATAGGCGGCGCCGCCGGTCCGTACGACGGGCCGGCGACCGTCGAACGGAGCATCGCCTCCGAGCTCGTGCTCGCCTTCCAGCCGGCGGGAGCGTCGGCGCTGCTGCACGCCCGGATCACGGGCCTGGATCCGATGCCGGTGCTGCCTCTCGACGCTCAGGTCTGGTTGTCGAAGAATCCGGCGGCCAATCCGGTGGACGCGCTCGGTTACGAACCTTCCCCGTGGTCACTCGTCGTACGCGACGGCGAAAACGGGCGGATGCTGTTTGGCGCCGGTCGGCGCGTGAACGATCCGTACGCCCCGCTGGCGTCACCGCTGCCGCTGGGGCCTGTCACCTCGACGTGCTCGTCGCCCGACCCAAGCTGCTGCAACCGCGGCGGCACCGTCCAGTACGAAGCCGTCGACGTGCAGGGCGACACCGTCGTTCAGATAGCCGACAGCGACACCGCGACGGTGACGATCGACGGATTCGACTACGACGTCCGGGTCAGCGCCCAGAAAGAGACGTTCGGCGCGCCGACCTGCAGCGACTGGGTCGGCGACGACGGCATCGCGCTCGAGTTCCGCGCGCAAGATCTCGTCAGCCTGGCGCAGTCGCTGCCGATCGGAACGGCGCCGGCGTGCGCCGAGGGGAACGACGTCGATCCCGGCGTTTACGTGGGTATCGACGCCGAGATAAATCCCGACACCGCCTACGACGGCCCGATCTTCTACATCAAGCGCGTCGAGAACAGCTCCTGCTTTGAGTTCGACGTGCCGGGTCTCGTGAACGGGCAGTATCTGAGGCCTCAGGTCCAGGTCTGCGCGCCGGACGCAATCTTTCCCGAGCCGAGCCCCGGTCAGGAATTCTGGATCTCGATGCGGACCGGGTCCGCGATGGCGTTGCGGGGCCCGCAGCAGGGGCCGCTGCTGCTCGCCTTCGTTTTCACGCAGCCGCCGTTCAGCGCCGCCGCGGCGTCAGAGATGGCGCAGGTCCTCGGCGTCGCGGTGTCGGCGGAAGCGAGCTGCGCGTACGCGCCGGCGGACCAGAACAACCCGGCCCTCTCGCTTTGGGATCTCGTGTTCGGGACGACGCCGGCGACGCGGGTGTCGGGAAAGTCGATCGGGACCCTGACGCTCGACGGGCGCGACTATCGCGTCTGGTGGACGGGCGCTGAGATTGGCAACTATCTCTCGTTCCAGATCTACTGATCGGCGCCGCGCGTGTGGTGTGGCTCACTCTCGCGGATCTTGCGCGCTGGTTTCGTGATCGCCGCGGGTGACTCGTGACATCGCTTCACCGCACATGTCGACCTGTCGGCTCGGGCTGGGAACCTTCTTCGCTGTTGCTCTGACTCTGTCGCTGGGCGCGGGGTGCGCTCAAAACGGCAGCACCGTCACCGGCACGGGTGCCGGCGGGGGAGCCGCCGGTTCAGGCGGGTCCCAGGGCTCAGCCGGCGTCGGCGGCGCGAGCGGATCAGGCCAGGGTGGCGGCGCCTCGGGAACGGGAGGTGACTCGGCAGGAGCGGGCGCGGCGGGAACGGCCGGTGTCGGAGGAACGGGCGGCGCGGCGGGCGGCGCCGGCACCGGCGGTGCGTCGGGCGCGGGCACCGGCGGCGCGGCGGGCGGCGCGTCAGGCCGTGGCGGCGCCGCCGGCGGTCGGGGCGGGTCGGGCGGAACAGGCGCTGGGGGCGTGGGCGCCGCCGGAGCGGGCGGACGAGGCGGGACAACCGGCGCGGCAGGAACGGGCACGGCCGGCAGCGCCGGCACAGCCGGCTCCGGAGGCACGAGCTCGAGCTGCACGACGCCCCCGGCGGCCAGCGCCCTCATCGGGTGGGCGTCCATGGCCGGCATGAACGTCACGACCACGACGGGCGGCGGCAACGCGACACCGCAGACCGTCACCACAGTCGCCGAGCTGAACGCCGCGGTGGCAGGAACGAACCCGGCCGTGATCTACGTGAGCGGGGTCCTGCCGAACGGCGTGATCGAAGTGGGTTCGAACAAGAGCATCGTCGGACTGTGCGGCGCGGAGATCCACGGTCACATGGACCTCAACGGCTCGTCGAACGTCATCATCCGCAACCTCAAGATCGTCGGCTACGCCGTCGGCGACTGCTCGCTCGATCCGACGTACGACTCCACGGTCGGCTGCTCGTCGGGCTACGACGCCGTCACGATCATTTATGGCGCGCACCACATCTGGGTCGATCACTGCGACATCTCGGACGGTACCGACGGCAACCTCGACGTCTCGATCGGATCGGACTTCGTCACCATCTCGTGGACCAAGTTTCACTACACGTCGCGCACCGACCCGATCGGCAACGATTCGACCGGAGCCTACGGGCACCGTTTCAGCAACCTGGTCGGAGGCGCCGACAATCTTCCGGGCGACGTCGGTCTCTTGAACGTCACCTGGCATCACGACTGGTGGGCCGATCACGCGGTGGAACGGATGCCGCGTGTTCGCTACGGAAAGAACCACATCTTCAACAACCTCTACACGTCGTCCGGCAACAACTATTGCGCCCGGGCCGGGATGCAGGCCGAGCTCCTGCTCGAGAACAACGTCTTCAGCGGCGTCGCGAGCCCTCACGAGTTCAACAGCCCGGCCGATCAGAACACCGCGTACATCACGGCGACGAACAACACCTACACCAACACGACCGGCACGCGCGCGACCGGCGGCGGCGGCACCGCGTTCACGACCCCGCCCTACGCTTACACGCTCGACGCGACGAGCGGCCTCCAGGCCGCCGTGCAAAGCGGCGCCGGGCCGCAATAGATCGCGCGGATAGAGTTGCGCCGGCAGTGCCGGGGGCGGGGCTTGAACCCGCAAGCCGCTTTCGCGGCAGCGGATTTTAAGTCCGCCGCGTTTACCATTTCGCCACCCCGGCTTCGGAAGTGGACCGCGCAAGGATGCTAGCACCGTCGACAGCTGCCGCTGCAATCGCGGCGCGACGGCCTTAGGATTGGCAGCCGGAACGATGTCCATGACTGGTCGGATTCTCCTCGTCGCGTGCGGCCTGCTTTTCGGCTGCGCGAAGGCTCCGGACTACAGCCACGACACCGTGGGACGTGGTGGGGGCGGCGGCAGCGCGGGCACCACCGGCCGCGCGGGCACCACCGGCACCGCGGGCACCACCGGCACCGCGGGCACGGGCGGCGGCGCGGGCACGGGCGGCGGTGCGATGGGCGGCTCCGCCGCGGGCACGACCGGCGGCGCGGGCACGGGCGGCGTTCGCGCAGCCGGTAGCGGCGTGCTCCAGCACCACAATCACGCCTCCCGCGACGGCGTGTACGTCGATCCGATGCTGACCATCGACGCCGTGAGCCGGTTGCAGCTGGACCCGAGCTACGCGCCGACGTACGACGGGCCGGTCTGGGCACAGCCGCTGTACCTGGACGGCGTCGGCGGAAAGCCGGACCTGCTGTTCGTCGCCACCGAAACGAACCACGTGCTCGCCTTCGACGGCATGACAGGCGCACCGGTCTGGGATCGCACGCTCGGCGCGCCGGCGATCCGACCGGCCAGCGTCTGCAGCGCGGGGCCGGTTGGAATCATCGGCACGCCCATCATCGACGGCGGCGCGCGCGTCCTCTATGTCGACGCGCTGACCGGCGGAGATGGCCCGCACAAGCACCTGGTGTTCGCGCTCGACGCCGACACGGGCGCGACGCGACCGGGCTGGCCGGTCGATGTCGACGCGACGGCGCACGTCGGCACGCTCGCGTTCACGTCCAGCACACAGAACCAGCGCGGCGCGCTGGCGCTCCTGGGCGGCACGCTGTTCGTCCCGTACGGCGGCTTCGGGGGCGACTGCGGCCTCTACCACGGCTGGATCGTCGCGATCTCGACGGCGGACCCGACGCGCGTCAGCGCGTGGGCGACGCGCGCGAACGGTGGCGGCGTCTGGGCGCCGGGCGGCATCTCGTCGGACGGAACGTCGATCTACTTCGCGACCGGCAACACCGCGTTGCCCGCGACCTGGCTCGACGGCGAGGCCGTCTTCAAGCTGTCGCCCACGCTGGAACCGACCGCCGACCCGACCGACTACTTCGCGCCCGCGAACTGGTTCGCCCTCGACGCCGCCGACGCCGATCTGGGCGGCACGGCGCCCGTCCTCGTCGACATGCCCGGCGCCCCGATCCCGCGGCTGGTGGTCCTGTTCGGCAAGGACACGAACATGTACGTGCTCGATCGCGACAATCTCGGAGGGATGGGCGCGCCGCTCGTCCAGAGCCCGGTCCTCTGGTGGAGCATCATGAGCGCGCACGCCGCCTACACGACGCGCACCGGGACGTACGTCATCAGCCGGGGCCCCGTCTATGGATGCATCTCGAGACCCGCGAGCGGCTATCTCTTCGCCGCGAAGATCGAGGCCACCTCGCCGCCGACGGTGACCGTTCCATGGTGCGCCGTCGGCCTCGCGGAAGCGGGCGTGCCGGCGGTGAGCATGATCGACAGCGACGGGACAGACGTGGTCGTGTGGCTCGCCGACGAATTCGGCGAGCTGTTCGCCATCGACGGCGAAACCGCCACCTACGTTCGCCAGTTCCCGGCCGGCACCATCGCCGACCTGACCCGTCACCAGTCGCCGATCTTCTCCAAGGGTCGCGTCTTCGTCGCCGGAAACAGCCGCATCTACATGTTCAGGCCCGGCACGCCCTGAGCGCGGAGACCCGGCGCGCTGGCGTTGGACTATGATTGCGGCGTTTCCGGCGAGGTGGATCATGAAGGCGACTAGACTTGCTTTTGTTGTGGCGGCCGGTGCGGCGGGGCTCGGGTGCGGCGGCAGCGGCGGCGGTGGCGCGGGCCCGGCGGACAACCCCGCGACCCTGCGCGACGTCAGCGACACGGTGTTCGGCTGGGACTGCAAGTCGAACGGCTGCCAGATCGCGTCCGTCGCCGAGACACCGCCGCCCGATCCGTGCGGCGGCGGCGAGCGCGCCGCGTACAGCTACGCGTGGGGCCGATTCTTCGACGTCTGCAGCGTCTGCGTATCGGCGGACGGCACGTCCTGGGGCACCACGCCGGGGCAGTGCCGCATGCTCGCGTGCGACACTGACGCGGATTGCCCGGTCATCTACGTCTACTCGCCGGTCGACGTCTACGAATGTGTGAACGGCGCGTGCGAGAACGCCGACCAGACCCGGCGCCCGCGCACGCCGCTCACCCGCACCGACGCGCAGGACCTCTGCTTCGCGGTCTACCCGCGCGCGGACACGAACAATCCGTTCGGCACGATCCCGATGCAGGTCCAGGCCGAGCTAGACGCCAACTGCACCGGCACCGATCCGATGGACACCTGTACGCTCCCGGCCGACTGCCGCGCGCCCTGATCGTCCGAGGCGACGGTCCGGGCGCGTAACGGGCCGGCACGCTTGATGCTAGGTGATTCCTGATGCGCGGACCCGCAACCCGAGAGGAACCACCATGCGCACACCCGTAGAAGAGCTTCTGCGACGCCTGATCATGCTCGGCCTGCCGCTGACGATCGGCTGCAGCTCGTCGAGCCTGGGGGGTCCCAATGTGCCGCCCACTGGATGCCAGTCCACACACACGTTCGATCAGGTGCTCGTCGTGTCACGGCCGGCTCAGAATCCTGACGGGGGCTTTGGGCCGACCATCGAAGATTGGGACGCGTGCGCGCAGACCATGAATTGCTTGCCGCTTTGCGGAGAGATCACGCAGTTCGGATTCCAGCCTCAAATTACGGGCTGCACCGTCGTGGGCGACGCGGGCGCGGACGGCGCGGCGGGCGACCCCGACGCCGCGGCCGAGCCCGCGCTGGACATCCACCTCACGTACACGTACATCGATTGCACTGGACGCCGGCCCGCCGGCTTCTTACGGCGGCGGCGCTGCGCGCACGGATCGAAAGTCGGCCGCTGGTTCGCGGACGCGTCCGTGCTGGAGGCGGCCTCCGTCCCCGCGTTCCGCCGCCTGGTTGCAGAGCTGCGGGCGCATGGCGCGCCCGCGCCCCTTCTGCGCGCGGCGCGGCGGGCGATCGCCG
>Ga0126369_10004418_pt1 | contig 10320 bp, 6 predicted proteins | sample PanSoiMetaPlot_1_FD_109646 | JGI IMG/M metagenome (GOLD analysis project Ga0126369, IMG submission 109646) | Tropical forest soil microbial communities from Panama - MetaG Plot_1 | ecosystem: Environmental > Terrestrial > Soil > Tropical forest > Bulk soil | place: Panama | collected 2016-02-17
CAGTTCCGCGAGCTGCCGCCTTCCGTCTGTTCACCGCGGGGCTGCGGGTGTCGTTGAATTTGCCACACCGGAAATCCCGCCGCGCGCCGATTGTACGGCTTGCCGACGCTGGCGCGCGGATGGCGAGCCAGCAGAAAAGTGCGATGCAGCTGCGGAATTCTTACCGCGCCAGCCAAAGGTTCAGCGTGTGGTCTACCCGTGGCTGGCAAACTTCGCGCAGCGCGAACTGACGCGCCGTCAGATGACCACGCCGGACGGGGCCTTCGCGCCCGGCCGCATGCTGTATTTGAATTAAAGGGGAGGAACGGCGATGTGAGAAGCTGCCGAGCGATTCGTCGACTACATCGCGGAGAATTCGTACACGGTCACGCTGGCGCCGAGCCTGGGGTAGATCAAGACGCTGACTGAAAACCGGTTTTCCATGACGCGCACTTTGCTTCCCGAGGAGGAAAAGATTCGCAGCGGATTGCGACCCGGAGGCATCCGCCTGTCGCTTAGTTTCAAGGATTGGCACGATATTGCCGACCTCGAAGAGGCGCTGGAAGTGGTCTGACCGAAGGGACAGGTGATGAGGACAGGTAGCATACGATGCACAATTCGCCGCACGGCGCGGATAACGCTGGATTTTCCGAGCTGGGAATGCTACCTATCTGCCATCACCTTTTTTTGACGATGAGCGAGCTTTGCCATATCGGAGGATGCAAGCATGACGTGCCGGCCGCCTTGGCCGACCAGAGACTCTGCGTGCTGCATTTCACGCTTTCCCTGGAATCCAGTTGTGCAGAGATGCGCCGGGAGACCGCTCTAGGCAATACGCCCCATGAGCGGCAGCGCGAAATCATGGGATTCATCACTGAGCATGGAGAGAAGTTGGCGCGGGTGGCAACCAGCGGGCTGCATCTGACAGATGATCTAAAGGCGCGCGTCCTGAGCACGTTTTTGACGCTAATGAACCTTCGCGAGAACCTCGATCGCGCTTCCATGCGCACGCCCACAGGCCGCGGCGGCGTCTGGCGGTAATTGCAGTTCATGTAACGCTGGTTTTATCGCCGTCCGCCGGGCGGAGCCCGGCATGAACGCTAGCGCGACATTGAAGAAGGACGATGACGCGGCAGCCGCCGTTTTGCCTCGCAATGGCGCTCACACAAACCCTCAAGCACCAATATATTTGGCGTAGAGCGCGCGCGCGACGGCGGGATCCTTGGTGCCCTTAACCACGGCGCGGCCATCGCCGAAGACGGTCACTTCGCAGTTGTCTGCGCGGAAGCGCAGCAAGAATCCATTTTGCCGCACATCGCTGAGGGTGGACGACAGACGCTGCAGCAACGCCTGCAGGTCCAGGCTGCGATTGCGTTCGTGAATTTGCACGGAATCGCGTCCGCACAAAGTAATGTGCGGCTGCACTTGGCCTTCGAGATAAGAGAAGTCGCGGCGCACGCAAGCCCGGCAGTTGGAATGGCGCTCCGGCGCAACAGACTGCATGCGTCCGCTCCAGACGTCGCAGGAAAGCAGCCGCTCGTGCAAAGTAGATTCGCAGCCCGCGAGAAGCTTCAAAGCCTCCGCGGTTTGCAGGGAAGCGATCAAATTCACGATCGGCCCAAGCACACCAACGGTGTCGCAGGTTTCCTCGAGCCCTACTCGCCTGGACGATTCCAGCAGGCAGGCGAGGCATGGGGTTTTGCCAGGCCGAATGGCCATGGTGAGTCCGTAGCTGGAGACCGCGGCCGCATAAATCCACGGTGTCTGTGACTTGACCGAGTAGTCGTTCATCAGGAAGCGCGTTTCGAAGTTGTCGGTACCATCGAGGATCAGGGTGTATCCGGCCAGCAGTTCTTCCGCATTACCGGCATTCAGATCGCCGACGATACCTTCGACGGTAACATCCGAGTTGATCGCGCGAAGCTTGCGCTCCGCGGCGATGGCCTTAGGTAACGCCTCCCGCGCATCGGCTTCCTCAAACAGTGTCTGGCGCTGCAGATTAGACGCCTCGACGAAGTCCCGGTCCAGAATTCGCAAGTGCCCCACGCCGGCGCGTACCAGCAGATTCGCCGTGGCCGCACCGATGGCTCCGCAACCCACAACCACCGCGCGGGACGCCCGCAAATGTTCCTGTCCTCCCGGGCCAATGCCGGCGAAGAGCATCTGGCGGGAATATTTCTCATGGAGCGGATGGGTCACGTAAAATAGAAGTCCAGCCTTAATTAGGAAGCTCACTCATGATAGCGCCAAAGGCATCCGAAGAAGCAACGCGCCTATGCTACCCTTCGTCTGAGTATAGAAACGGATGAAATCATGTTGGGCCAATGGGTTACAAAGTCTGCTCCTCCTGACGCTGCTGCTGGGGGGAAGGAGCGCGTTTGCCCGGGCTCAGGCCCAGACAAACGCGAACACCGCGCCGCAAACCCAGACGTTTGACGGCGCCAAGGTCGTTGACGTCCGCGTGGTCAACGAGCATGGCAAGGTGCTCGTCGATAACCCCAAAAGCATTCTCGTGAAGGTCGGCGAACCTCTGCAGCCCGACGAGGTGGCCGAGAGCATCCGCGTTCTTTACCGCACCGGCGACTATGCCGATTTGCGCGCGGTGGCGAACCCGGAAGATGGCGGGATTCGGCTCGACTTCATCGCGCGGGAAAACTTGTTTATCAGCCAGGTGCGGGTCGAGGGTCTGAAGGCTCCACCCTCTGAGGCTTCCGCGGTCGCAACCATGCAACTCTCGCTGGGACAAACCTATCATTCCCAGGACGTGGATGAAGCGCTGGACCGCCTGCGGGATCTGTTGCGCGACGAAGGTTTGTATCAGGCCAAGGTTACCGCAACCCAGCAGCCGGTTGAAGCAACCCATCAGATTAATATCATCGCGCGCGTCGACCCGGGCCCGCGTGTGCGCCTGGGGCAGATCAATCTGATCAACAACACGGAGTACCGCGACCCGGAGTTGATCAAACTGACGAAATTGTCGCCCGGCAGAGCGCTGACCGTGGCGCGCGTGCAATCGAGCACCGAGCGCCTGCGGAAATTTCTGGAGAAGAGAGGCCACCTGAGCGCTCGAGTGTCCGTTCGGCGCGGGCAGTATAACGCTGCCACGAACACCATACCGTTGTCACTGGAAGTGACCGAAGGGCCGCGGGTGCTGGTGGTGGTGCAGGGCGCCAAGATTTCCAAGGGCGATCTGAAGAAACTTGTACCGATCTACCAGGAAGGCTCCGTCGACACCGATCTGCTGGAGGAAGGCAAGCGCAATCTTCGGGAGCGCATGGAACGCAACGGATATTTTGACGCCCGGGTGGAATACAGCGTCAATGCCCATGACATCGAAGGAAAGAAAACGGGGTGGAAAGGTTCGGAGGAAACCATCACCTATGAGGTGGCGAAAGGAGAGAAGAGCAAGCTGCTGCGAATCGAATTTATCGGAAATCATTATTTCAGTACCGAAGTCTTACGAAGCCGGTTGACGATTTCCGCCAGCTCCCTCTTTACCCGCCCGCGCTTTAGTCAGCGCTTGATGGATTCCGACGCTCTCTCCATGAAGAACTTGTATTTGGCGAACGGGTTTCTGTCCGCAAGAGTGGAGGCAAAGACCGACCGCGTTCTCGGGAAATCCAACTACCTGATTGTGCAGTTTTTGATTGAAGAAGGAAGACAGACGCTGGTGGCCGATCTGAAGCTCGCCGGGGCGCACGCGATTCCCGAGCAGCAAATCATGAGTGTTGTAGGCTCGTCGCCGGGGCAGCCGTTTTCCGACATTAACGTTGCCGCGGACCGCGACAATATCCTCGCTTTGTACTACAACGAAGGCTTTCCCAATGCCAGCTTTACCTACACCGCGGAGGCTGCCGAACCTTCGAATCAGGAAGCCACGGCGAATAGAAATGCCACGGGCAGCCCCAAGCCGCAGAACAACTCCGAAAAACCCGGCGCCTACAAGATTGAACGAGCGCAGCCCATGGTGCTGACCTACAAGATCGAGGAGGGCGAGCAGTTTCATGTGCGCAACGTGTTTCTAGCCGGCTACGACCACACCCGGCCGAAAATCATTCGCCGCGAGGTGAAGGTAACTCCGGGAGGGCCGCTGCGCGAGGGTGAAATCATCGAGTCGCAGCAGAAACTCTACAATCTCGGCGTTTTCAATCGCGTGACCATCGAACCGCAAAACGCAAACGGCACTGATCCCGACAAAGATGTGGTTGTGCTCGTGGAAGAAGCAAAACGCTACACCATTGCGTACGGCGGCGGATTCGAAGCGCAAAGGTTGGCCAGTACCTCAAACCCCGTTGGCGGACAGGTGCAAGCCTCGCCGCGCGGCATCCTCGAAATCTCAAAACAGAATTTGACCGGAAGAGCAGATTCCCTGACGCTGAAACTGCGTGCCAGCACGATTCAATGGCGCGCACTTCTGGGTTATAACGCGCCAAACACATTCGAGAATCAGAAGTTGAGCCTGCAGGCCAACACCTATGTCGAAAAGACCCAGGACATCAATACGTTCACGGAAATCCGGTATGAGGGAAATATTCAGATTACCCAGCAGCTCTCTTCCTTTTCCCGGATTTTGTACCGCTACTCGTTCCGGAAAGTAACGGTAAGCAACCTGAATATTCCGGAGGATGAAATACCGTTATTCAATCAGCCCACGCTCGTTTCTCAGTTCAGCACCACGTGGTTCCGCGACACTCGCGACAATCCCGCCGATGCGCACAAGGGCAGCTTCAATAGCGCCAACTTTGCTGTTTCCGGCACGGCTATTGGATCGAGCGCCAGCTTCCTGAGCCTCTTCTTCCAGAGTTCGGGTTTCACGCCGCTGAAAAAGAATTGGGTGTACGCGCGCTCCATTCGCTTGGGCGTCCTCGTCCCCTACGCCTCCACGGTATCACTGTCCTTCCCGGCGCAAACCGGCACACCTCCCCCGCAAGTTATTCCACTTCCCGAACGGCTATTTGCCGGCGGCGGCAGCACCCTGCGTGGCTTTGCCTTGAACCAGGCCGGTCCGCGCGACTCCATTACCGGATTCCCGGTCGGCGGTCAGGCCATGATTATCCTGAACCAGGAATTGCGCTTCCCACTACATGTTCCGTTTGCCGGAAAAGGGTTGGGCGGAGCGTTTTTCTACGACGGCGGAAACTCCTACAGCCAGCTCAGTCACGTGAGCATGCGCTGGCTTCCTCCGACGCCGGTGTTCAAGCCCGCTTACCCTGGAAAGGTACCCGGAAGGTTCAATCCGCAGCAGTGTGTGTACAACTGCACCAACGAATTGAATTACTGGTCGCACACCATTGGATTCGGTTTGCGCTATGCGACGCCTGTAGGCCCGATTCGAGTGGATTTGGGTTATGAATTGAATCGTCCGCAGTTTGTGATTCCGTGCCCGAATAGCTCCGTGTTCTGCCAACAGGGAACGCGGTTGCCTCGTTTGCAGGTATTCTTCAATCTGGGGTCGAGTTTCTGATGGCACGCCTTGTGTCATTTCTGCTGCTGTCCGCAATGCTGCTCGAAGCGGGAGCGGGCCGCGCGCAGGAAGTGATCGACCGCATCGTTGCGCGCGTTGAAAACGAGGTGATCCTGTTGAGTGACATTCACCAACTGGCGGAATATCAGGTATTCGTCGACGGAAAAGCCGAAAGTGACGGGCAGATTCTTGAACGCCTGATCGACCAATGGATCGTCCGCACGGAAGCCGCCGCCGCGCGGTTCCCGCAACCTTCCGACCAGGAGGTGCAGCGCAGCCTGGCGCGACTGCAACGCTCCTTCTCCAACGCGGAGTCCTTCGAAGAACGAAAAAAGCAGAGTGGCCTGAGCGAAGAGGAAATCCTGCGGCAGTTGAAGTCACAGCTATACCTTAGCAATTACCTCGATTCACGGTTTCGCGCTTCCATCCAAATCGCCGACGACGCCATCGCCGACTTCTATAAGAACCGCGTGGTGCCGCGGGCTGAGTCCCGCGGCCAGACTCCGCCAACCCTGGAAGCGGCGCACGATTTCATCCAGGAAGCGCTGGTGCAACGAGCCATCAATGAGCAAGCCGACAAATGGCTGAAGGAGAGCCGGTCTCGGGTCCGCGTGGAGAATCTGCTGAACGAGAACACGAAATGACCAAAGAGTTGCGCTTGCGCAAGATCCTGTGGCTCGAACACGTCCTGTGGCTGTTGGGGACATGGACACTGCTGGCCTTCGCGCTGGCGGCCATCGCGGTATACAGCGGCCTGGCGAATCCACTGTTGCGGCGCGCGCTAGTCAGCCGCATGGAAACGCTGACGGGCGGCAAGGTGGAGGTGCGCACCGTATCGATAGGCTGGTTCTCACTGGACGCAACGGTCAGAGGCCTGGTCGTGCATGGGAAGGAACCACGCGGCACCGCGCCTCTTTTTGCCGTAGAGCAAGCGAAGATTGGCTTGCGGATTGACTCGTTGTGGGGACGCAAGGTTTCGTTAAGAGAGCTGATTCTTCAGCAGCCGCGTTTTCACGTCCGCGTGGAAAAAGGCGGCAGCAGCAATCTACCGGCGATTGCCTGGTCCACCACCAGCGCGCGAAAACCGCTGCAGCAGACTCTGCTGGACCTGCATGTCGGACACCTGCAAATCACCGATGGCTGGCTGCTCTATAACAACGTGCGCAAACTGGTGGTCGTCGAGGGCGGCGAACTTGGCCTGAACGTCACTTTGGCGGGAACGCCGGCGAGTCCTGTGTATCGGGGAACGCTGGATTGGGATTCGGTTGCATTGGCGCGGCGGCACGATGTGCCGGTTCCCGCAAACCTGTCGGCCAAGTTTTCGTTGGACCAGGAAGGATTCGCGGTGGAACAAGCGATCCTGCAGGTCGGACGCTCGCATTTTGATATGCAAGCGAACATGCCGGATTTGTCGGAATTCAATCTGACCTATCGCTATCGCGGATGGCTAGATTTACTGGACTTGCGTGAAGCTCTGCGCACCCCGGAAATTCCACTGGGGCGTGTGGACTTGCGCGGCGAAGGCCAGGTAACGAATGGAAGCGTTCTGGGCAAAGGAAGTTTTGCGGGGGACAACATTACCCTGGGCTTCCAAGATTTTCATTCCGCGAACTTGTCGAGCCGCTCCAGCTACCTTTTGGATGAGAAGGGCGTAGTTTTGCCGGACTTTGCCGCTTACGCGCTGGGCGGTAGCGTCAAAGGCCGCGTCGCGATGCGCTACGAAGGCCTGCAGTTTCGCGCCGAGACCAAGGTCCAGAACGTGCGGCTCTCCGCGGTCACGTCGGCGATCGATCACCAGGGATTTCCCATCGATGCGTTGCATTGGGATTCCGAGATCTCCGGGAACACGGTCGAGACCTGGCACGCAAACTTCCTCGATTTTGATATTTCCGCCCGAATGCATTGGGCCGAACCCGCAGACCTGATGCCGGGACACATGCCGGTAACCGGCGAATGGAATTTGCGGTACCGCGATTTGCTGAGCACGCTGTATATCACGCAGGGGGAGTTTGAAACTCCCTCCACGCGTGGAACAGTGTCCGGGATTCTTGCGCCAAAGGAGACCAGCCTCGATGTGCATGTGAACGCGGGCGCTCTGGAATCCTGGGACGATTTCATCCATGCAATTTCAGGCGACAATCCGGGAAGCGCGGCAGCAGCTGTGAAGCTCGGCGGTTCACTGCAGTGGGACGGTACGCTTGCCGGCCCTTCCGGTGGTCCCACGTTTCAAGGGCACTTTCGCGGCGAGAACATTCGCTATGGGCAAGTGGCGCTTGATTCGATCGATGGAGACATGCTGTACTCCCCCGACGAGCTCGCGCTCACGCATGCGCGTGCATATCGCGGCGTGATGCAGGCGGGAATTGAAGGAAAATTGTCGCTCACCGATTGGGAGTTTCGCCCCGACAGCCAGTGGTCCAGCGAAATCGACTTGGAGAAAGTCCCGCTGGAGGGCTTGGAACAGATGGCGGGATGGAAATATCCAGTGAAGGGCGCGCTGACGGGGCAATTCCATGGCCGGGGAACGCGTGCGGAACCGGCCCTCTCCGGGAATTTCGACCTGGCAGACGGTGACGTGTACGGAATGACGTTCAACCGGTTGCGCGGGCAACTAAATGTTTTGCCGGATGAAGTGCGCTTAGCCAATGCGGAGCTGCGCTTCTTTGCGCCAGGCACGGAGAAGACCGGTGGAGCGGGAATCGTGACGGGCAACGTTGCCTATCGATACGCGGAGCGCTCTTTGGTGACCGACCTCGTGGGAGCATCGCTGCCGCTCGCCAACATCGGGAAGATCCAATCGTCCACGCTGCCGCTGAATGGGCAGATTACCTTCCGATTGAAGTCCAGCGGGCCGGTGATGCAACCGGTGGCAGAAGGCTCGTTCCGCGTGGTGGACCTGCAAATCGGGAACGAGGTAGTGGGAAGCTTCGATGGTGACCTGAACTCCGACGGAAAGGAAGCCCGGCTCAAACTAAAATCGGCGATGAGCACGGGCTCGCTCTCCGGCGAAATTTCTGTTGGTTGGGCGGATCTCATGCCCGTAGACGGAAAGATTTCTGTTCAGAACATCAATCTCGATCCCTTTCTTATGACCTCATTGCACCTGAAGACATTCCCAGGTCACGGCACAGCTGACGGGGACATCACCGTGAAGGGCGAGCTTAAACATCCCGAGAACCTGATGGTTGACAGTAATTTAAGCAAGCTGGTACTGACGTATGACGTCTTGAAATTGGAAAATTCCGGCCCGATTCATCTCATCTCCACCCGCGACAATTTGAAAATCATCAGCGCCGGTCTGCAGGGCCTGAACACCAACATCGACCTCAGTGGCTCGGTGCAATTTACCGGCCGGCGCACCGTGGCCATAAAACTGAACGGAAAGCTGGACCTGCGGCTGTTGAGCGCCTATATCAAGGACGTCGACATAGGCGGCCACCTGGACGCGAACGCGTCGTTCGAAGGGACGTTGGACCGGCCGCGAATTATTGGTCGAATGAAGTTGCTGGACGCTTCGCTGCGTTCGGCGGACTTTCCCACCGGGTTGAGCAACCTGAAGGGAGACTTGAATTTCGATGCCAACCGTCTGTTTTTCGACAATGTGACGGGCGAAGCGGGCGGCGGAGTCTTGACGCTGAGCGGAAGCGTGAACTATTCGGAGAAACCGCTGCGCTACGATATCTCGGCAAAAACCGATCGGATTCGCGTGCGCTATCCGGAGGGAATCAGCTGGCTGCTGGGCGGCGGGCTGCGCCTGGCGGGAACACTGGACGGAGGCCTGCTTACCGGCAAAGTGATCATCCAGCGCGTGAACATGAACGCGGGCCTCGAGTCCGCCGGGGTCCTGGTTTCCTCCGAGCCAGGCGGAGGCGCGACCTCCAGCTTCTTGCGCAATCTGCAATTCGACGTGGAAGCCAGCTCAACGCCGGATGCGCGCATGGAATGGCCGGGAGCCCAGCTAGAGGCGGACGCCAACCTTCGCGTGCGTGGCACTGCGGAGCACCCGATCTTGCTCGGACACATTCACGTCTTGTCCGGCGAGCTGTCCTTCCACAACAATCGCTACCGCGTGGCGCGTGGCGACCTGAACTTTGCCAACCCTTTCCGGCTGGACCCCGTCATCAACGTCGAAGCAAGCACGAACATTCAGCAATACGAAATCACCCTGAACTTCAGCGGCCAATCCAGCAAGCTGAATCTTTCCTACCGCTCCGATCCGCCGCTGCCGGCGAACGACATCATTACGCTGCTGGCTCTGGGACAAACGTCTTCGGAATCTGCGTTGCGCACCGGCGGAACCACGCAAGCGGGTTCGTCGGGTGCTACGGCGCTGCTCTCGGAAGCGATCTCCAGCCAATTGGGAGGGCGCGTCGAGCGGCTATTCGGGATTACGCGATTTCGTGTCGATCCCGGGCTGAACGGAGTTACGGCGACAGGGTCCGGACAAAACGCCACAGCGCGAATCACGGTAGAGCAGCAAGTGACGAGGAACCTAACGGTTCTTTACGAGTCGAATGTGAACTCAACGCAGCAGCAAGTGATCCAGGTGGAGTACATCGTGAATCGGAATGTGTCGGTGGTGGCGCTGCTGGATCAAAACGGGACGTTCGGTATCGACGTCAAAATCAAAAAGCGCCTGCCGTAAGCGCACCAGCGCGGCGCTGCTTGCTGACCAATCCCGGTATCTTTCGTTTTGCGTTGCAGACTATGGTTGATCCTGTTGTTGCGCGGCCTGCGTGGGGTCTTGCGTGCCGCGCCGCTGTTGGAGTCTCCGTGCCGGAGCGGTGGTCAAGTGGGCGTTCTGCCCGACTCCAGGATTCTCTTCTTTGGTTTCCCGCAGCGCGTCCCTCACAGCCTTGGCAGCCGTAGCGCGCGTA
>Ga0126369_10004419_pt1 | contig 10318 bp, 9 predicted proteins | sample PanSoiMetaPlot_1_FD_109646 | JGI IMG/M metagenome (GOLD analysis project Ga0126369, IMG submission 109646) | Tropical forest soil microbial communities from Panama - MetaG Plot_1 | ecosystem: Environmental > Terrestrial > Soil > Tropical forest > Bulk soil | place: Panama | collected 2016-02-17
CAATCGTTTCGTATCCCGCAGCGGGTTGTGCTGAACCACGAAAGTGTCTACGTACCGAAACTGGGTGAAAATTCGGCAGTCTCAGCAGATCGAAGGGCAAACCAAGAGCGCCGTATTCAAACGCACGGCAACCGGCAAATGGTTTGTCACCCTAACCGCTGAGTTTGATCTGCCAGAGTACAAAGTTCCGGTTGCGGCTGCAGAAGTGGTGGGTGGAGATCTGGGCCTGGGAACCTACCTCACCCTGTCGAATGGCGTCGAGATAGAGAACCCTGGATTCGTTCGGCAGTACGCCAGGAAACTGAGCAGAGCACAACGCCAACTGTCCCGGCAAAGTAAGAGGCAGTCGAAACCGCAATCGAGCCCGCATGAAAGTAGCGAAGGTCTATGAACGCATGGCGAACCTTCGCACCAACTTCAGCCATCAGTTAACGCACAAGCTGATGCGGTATCCGGCATTGTGTTTAGAAAATCTGAGCATCGATGGCCTGGCGAAAACCAAGCTGGCAAAGTCCATGCTCGACGCCGCATTCGGTCAAGTCATCGAGCAGTGAAAGTACAAATCGTTGTGGAACGGAACGCACGCTTTGCAAGCCGACCGTTTCTTTCCCTCAACCCAACTGTGCTCCCACTGTGGATACCAAAATAAAAACCTCAGTCTCTCTGATCGAGAGTGGATATGCCCGGAGTGCAACACCAAGCATCGCAGGGATTTCAACGCTGCTCAGAATCTGAGAGAAGAAGGTATTCGACAACTCGTCGCTATGGGAATCATAGAGACACAAAACGCCTGTGGACAGCGTGTAAGACCCACGACAGTGGGCCACGCTGCGTGAAGCAGGAATCCCCAGGCTTTTGTTCTGGGGAGGTTCAACTGAATGCGAACAGCGCCCCGCGGCTGCCGAGAAGCGATTCGCGGAGTTGAAAAGTGGACGGCGGACAACCACCTGCACTGGGCAGCGGTCGGGCTCGACATCGAGCCATCGCTGGGCGATTGGGCCCAGATTCAACCCGGACATCGGTGGCGAATGGTGCGCACCCTTTTGAGCCGCGCGTTCGACGGGGAGAGCGTGGCACGGGGCCGAGCGGCGTACCAGAAGTTGATTCGCGAGATGCAGGAGCACGGGTACGCGGTCCAGACCTACCAATTGTTGTTTGTCGCGGATGCGCGACGCGTGCACTCCACGGTGCTGGAACGACTGTTTGGGATTGTGGACGTTCGAGGAAACGACGAAGCCCTCATGGTGTACAGCAGCTTCAATCACAGGCTCGAGGGAGCGCTGGTGTGGGCCTACGGGCCCGACGCGCAGAGCATGGCCGTGGGCAGTACGGCCAGCACGGGAAACGCGCAGACGGATACGAGGTTTGGCCCGTTGAACTGGGGTGAGTTTTCGAGAGACCTGATTGTCGCCAGCCATTTCTCCAAACTCGCCGGCGTGTACAACCTGGAGGGCTGCGTTCGACAGGGATTCCTGCCCAGGCTTCAGAGTGTGAACTGGGAGCACCCGGTCACCTTGTCCGCGACAACCGTTGTAAAGGCGCGCAGGTTCCGGCATGGTGTGCAGACCGCGCTCTGGGTGGCGTCGCACATTGTTTACATCGGGATTGCTGGGTTGTCGTTCCTGGCCTGGCTGTGGTGTGGTTGAGGAGGCGCCGAAAGGCGCGGCCCGCAGATGTGCCGCAAATCGGCGTCCCGCGGTGAAGCGGCTCATCGGTTGCCAGAGCTTACGGGCGGAGGCCAAGGATGCCGCCGCTGCGCGCCTCTCCCTGGCAGGCACTGAGCCGCGCATGAGCGACTCGCTCTGCCGATACAATTGATTTATCCTGATCGCCGTCATGCATCGATTCGCCCTGTTTCTTCTTCTGATGGGTTCACTCGCGTTTGACGGCTTTTCTGCCGCCCAAGTTCCGGCTGAGCGCAATGGTCTGCAATATTTCTTCGTGCTGTTGAAGCGTCCGGCCAAGGCTCCGCAACTGAGCAAAGAAGAGGGCGCAAAATTGCAGGAAGCGCACATGGCGAACATTCGCAAGCTGCACTCGGAGCACAAGCTCGTGATCGCAGGGCCATTTACCGATGGCACTGCGCTGCGCGGCATTTTTGTATTCCACGCCGACTCGCGGGTTCTGGTGGAAGACTGGACGCACACCGATCCGGCCGTGCAGGCCGGGGGGCTGGTTGCAGAGGTGTACGGCCCGTGGGTTGTCGAGCGCGGAGCCATTTACGAACCGGAAAGCAGCGAAGCCATGGAGCGATACACGCTCGTGCTGATGAATGCCGAAAATTCGTCGAGCCCCAGCCTGGCGAACCTGATGGACCTGATGACGCAGCACGCCACGTTCGTTCACGACCAGATTATGGCGGGAAAAATCGCGGTGGGAGGAGAGTTCCTGGCTCAGGATTCGCGTCCGCTCAGGGGAGTGATCATTTTCCGCGTGGGGGCGGATGAGAGCACAAAGCTCATCCAGGCGGATCCCATCGTTACGGCTGGAGTGCTGAAAGCGGAAATTCATCCCTGGATCACGGGCAAAGGCGTGCTGGCACCGGGACAGCCGATGCCATAGGGATGGGGACATTGTGCTAGCTTGAGCGCCCGTTTCGTTACCAACGGATTCGAAGCGTGACCAACTTCCAGTTAAACTAACTTACGGATTCATGATGCGTATCGAGCGGTGTCGTCGTCTCATCATCCCGAGCTTCATCTGGTTTCTGCTGGCGCTTCCGGTATGTGCGAAAACCGGAAAGCCGGTCGTGGTGGTACCCGTGGCCAACATGTATTCCGGCCCGAGCGAAAGGGCGGACGTGGTCTCCCAGGCGCTCTACGGAAGCAACGTGGCGCTGCTGGTGTCACGTGGAGAATGGTCAAAAATTCAAACCGAGGATCACTACAAGGGCTGGGTGCTCAGCCGGCATTTGCGAATTCTGCTGACCGGCAACGGCTACGCCGTGTCCGGGCCAACGGTTCAGATCGAAGGCCTTTTTGCCAATGTTTATGCAGAGCCGGACGTCACGCGGCACAAACCCGTGATCACGCTTCCCTTCGAGGTGCGCCTGGAGGTGATTCCGGCGAAGAACTCACAAGATGGGCATGAACGATGGCTGCAGGTTTCCTTGCCCGATCAGCGCAAAGGCTGGATCCAGACGGGAGATGTCGTTGCCGGGCCGATGCCTCTGTCGATTCCGGAATCGATCGAACTGGCCAAGCGTTTTCTGGGCTTCCCGTACTTGTGGGGAGGGAGATCCAGTTTCGGATACGACTGTTCCGGGTTCACGCAAATGCTGGTGCGCGCCCGGGGCATCAACATGCCGCGCGACGCCGATTTGCAGGCGGCGTGGAGTGGCGTGACCAAAGTGGAGAGAAACGACCTGCAACCGGGGGATCTGCTGTTCTTCGGATCGTCGTCGAAGGACATAACCCATACCGGTATGTACATCGGGGATGGGCAGTTCATTCACGACACCACAAATGGACGGCCCGTCGTGCAGATCAGCCGGCTGGACGATCAGCCCTGGACACGAATCCTGGTAGCCTGCCGGCGAGTGAAACCCGTGCCCCCGGGTGACGTAAGAGCCGCCACCGCGATCAACCGACCACCCGCCAGCTAAAGCCAAAGCCATCGTGACCCATCATATTTTCCGGGGGAAGTGCCGCCGGAATGCGGCCCGGGCCCCCGCGGAGACGGGCCCATGGCGAGCCGCGGAGAGGCCTCCGGAATAGATCATCCGCATCGTGTAACCGAACTAATCCGCTATAGAGTGCATTTCTAAGATTTAGCCACAGAAAAAGCGGTTTATCAAAGCCTATTGCTCAATATGCTATAGAGTACTATACTCCCGCCGACCGAAATTTTTGTGGTACCGGAGACGCCTGCCATGGGAAAGAAAGAACTTCATCCTCTGCCTCTAGTGTTCGCCGTCGGACTGCTTTTGCTGCCCACGCTGTCAGTTCCATCGGTCGCACAGGACAACAAGATTCTGGGGGGATATTTCGAAGAATGGAGCATTTACTACGCCGGCTACAACATCGCGAACCTCGAACGGAACGGGGTCGCCGGGAAGCTGACGCACCTGCTGTATGCCTTTGCCAACGTAACCACTACTCCAGCGCCGGCGTGCGCCATTGCTGACTCCTGGGCCGACTACCAGACTCCGTATCTGCCCAGTGTAAGCGGCGTGGCTTACGCCGGGCCGATGTTCGGAAACTTCGCCGCCATCCAGCAACTCAAACAACTTCATCCGCGGCTGAAAGTGCTGATGTCGATTGGCGGTGCGTCGGCTGCAAACACGGCAGCCTTTGCCACAGCTGCCGGCACGGCGGCGGGGCGTCAAGCCCTGGCGGCATCCTGCATCGACATGTTTGTGAAGGGCAACGTTGCGCCGGGGATCAGCGCGCCGGGATTGTTTGATGGCTTCAACATCGATTGGGAATTTCCAGGCGCGGCGGACACGCAGAATTTCACTGCCTTGCTGGCCGAGTTCCGCAATCAGCTGAAAGCGCTGAGCACGACAACCGGCAAGAGCTACGTGATGTCGTTCGACGGTCCTGCAGGCTCTCAAAACTACGTGAACATTGATCTGAAGGCAGCAGCCAACCAAGTCGACTTCATCACCGTCGATGGCTACAACTACGCCGGTTCCTGGGACACACAGACCAACGATGCATCCCCACTGTTCGATTCCAGAAAAGACCCGCTGTTCGGGCAGGGGCTGGACATCGACGCCACGGTAAATGCCTATCTGAAGGCGGGAGTTCCCCCCAGAAAATACACCATGGGTGTGCCGCTGTATGGAGCCGGCTGGACGGGCGTTCCGAACATGAATCATGGGCTGTATCAGAATTCCACTGGACCCTCGCCAGTTTATTTGGCCAATGGGACGGCGCTGTGTACGGACCTGAGTGGCGCAGCCGCGGGCTGCGACACGCTGCTGACGCCGGGGGTAGCGACCTATTCGACCCTGGCCAATCTCACCGCCAATGGGTACAGCGTGAACTTCGATCCACTCCGGATTGCGGTCTCGCTGTATGAGCGATCGAGCCAAACGTTCTACACCTACGACAACCCGCAAACGGCATTCCTGAAGATGCTGTACATCGACCTCAAGGTGCCGGGCGGTTTGGGCGGCGCTTACGTGTGGGCGGTGAAGGACGACGACGCGAATGGAACCATGGTGAAGACGATGGCGGCAGGTCTGGGCAGGTAGGGAACGTTGATGCAGTGAGAATAGCGGCAGACGGGAAGCTCGGCTGCCGCTTTTCGTGTTTCCTGGCTTGCCGCAACGAGTTCGGTGAGCTTTCCCTCTGCCGGGGTTTCCACCGCCACCGGAGCGAGCCCATCGGGCGGAGTCTTCTCGGCTGTTCTTGTCGCCGACGGCGGAGGGCGATCCACTGGCGGAGGCCAAGGGCAGGTTTTTCCGCAGAGTTCGGTCGCGTCGGCGAATTGAGCCTCGTGCGGCGTGGCGGTCGGCCAACTTCCGGTTGCACCGGGTTTCCCGCTGTGAAGGATTTGAGGGTTTCCGGTCTCGCCGGGATCAGGAGATCAGACGCACAAAGCCGGTCGGCGCAAGATCAGGGGAAAGGAAGCGGGCAGCCTTCGTACCGGCGGCGCGGGTCAGGGCTTCGGCGGCGAGGTATCCACTACGCACGGCACCCTCCATGGTGGCGGGCCATCCGGTAGCGGTCCAATCGCCGGCGAGGAAAACGCGCGGCCATGCGGTTGCCGGCGTCGGGCGATGGGCATCGATGCCGGGGCGCGGGGAGTAGGTCGCATTCACCTCTTTGATCACCGTCGACTTCAGCAAGTTCGCCGGGCGGGCTGCGGGAAAAAACTCACGCGCCTCGGCAAGGGCGAGATCGACGATCTCGCCGCGGGATTTGTCGATGAGAGTTTTCGAAGAACTCACGACCAGTTCGATGTAGCTTCCCGCTGCGGTTCCATTCTGTGACTGCGAGCGGATGGGCTGCAGCCGGGATTTGTGGAACATCCACTGAATCGTGCGGTCGAGCAAGACCGCGTGGTCAAGATCGGAAATCTGCCGGTCGAACCAGAGATGAACGCCGGTGATCGGCGAATTCTCGAAATGCGAAACCTTCTCGCGAATGGGACCACTCTCGGCTGCATCGGGAAGAATGCGATCCAGCGCGTCGAAGGGAAGTGCTGCGATGAGGTAGTCGAATCTCTCTTCCGGGGCCGTGGCGTTGTCTTCTCTGGGGCGCACACGCACGCGAACTTCGGAGGGATCGGCAGCGAAACCCTCGACCAGGCTGCGATAGCGCACACTCCCGCCTCGGGCGCGGACGTACTCCCCGGCCGCGTTATAGAGGTCGGAAAGGGGAAGCGCAGGCACTCCCATCTGGCGCGCGGCGGGAGACTTCATCGATTCGCGTACGACCTGGGCGGCAGCCGAAATGGAAATGCGATCCAGTTCCTCGCTCAGCGCGCTGATCAGGATGGGATGCCAAAAACGCGCGATGGCGTTTGGGGTCTGGCCGTGGCGATCGAGCCATTCCCGAAAGCAGCGCCCATCGTCGCGGGCTGCGTTGAACGTAAGCGGAACCAGGGCTCGCGCGATTGCGAGCTTGTCGGCGACGCTGAGAAACGGGAATCCCAAGAACGAGGGTGCGGTGTGCAGGGGGGCAGGCAGAAATGACGACTTCATTATCGAAGCGCGACCGCCGGGCTCGATGAATGTCATTTCGTCGTACCAGCGAATCTGGCCGGCGACGCCGATGCGCTGGTAAAACGCAACCAGATTTGTGCAGACCCGGAACAGGACATGCTGGCAGTTGTCGACCACTTCGCCGGTCCCGGGATGCTCGTAGGACGATGCGCGGCCCCCCAGATAGGGCCGCCTTTCAAACAGCGTCACGCGAAAACCCGCGTCGGACAAGGCGCAAGCGGCGGCGAGTCCGGCGAGGCCACCGCCGGCGATGGCGACCGACGATTGCGATGCTCCTGAAGTCATCCGATCGAAGATCGGTAGCGGCCGCGACTCGGTCATGCCAGGCGCTTGAGGAAGCCTTTCCCCAGAATCCGCAGCTTTTCCGACCGGCTCAAGGCAACTCTCGTCGTGAACACGTTGTATTGCTTCTCCGCGATGCGCTCGAGCAGAGTGCGATAAATGGTGATCAGGACCCAGAGGGCAGGCTGGCTATCTTCGGAAATGTAGGCAATGAGCTCGTCGCCAGCGCGATAGTATTCGCGCGCACGGTCGGCCTCGAATGCCAGCAGCGGCCGCAGGCGCGCCGGATCTGGAGTCGCCCCCAGCAAATCAGAGGTCGAGAGGTGGAAACGTGCCAGGTCTTCCTCCGGCAAGTACACGCGGCCGAGGCCAGCGTCTTCCTTTACGTCCCGAATGATGTTGGTGAGCTGGAAGGCCAGCCCGCAATGCTCGGCGAGTCCTTCGGCAGTGGGGTCGCGGTAACCAAAGACGTGAATGCAGACCAACCCGACCACGGAAGCCACCCGGTAACAGTAAAGACGGAGGTCCTCGAACGTCCGGTAAGAGACGGTGAGTCGGGGCGCGTCCGACTTCTGAGCTCCGGGCTGGGATGGCTCGACATCCATAGCCGTGCCGTGCGCCAGTTCGTCGAGCAATCCCGCCGGGATGGTGTAGCGGCGCTGCGCATCGGTCAGCGCGAGCAGGATGGCATCGTCGGTGGGATGGCCCTGCTGTGCGCGATGGAGATCGTCGAGCCAGGCGTCGAGTTTCTGGCGGCGTTCCGGCAGGCTTAACGACGCGTCGTCGGTGATGTCGTCGCAGCGGCGCATGAAAGCGTAAACCGCGCAGAGAGCCTCCCGCTTGCGCCGGGGCAAGACCATAAACGCGTAGTAGAAATTCTTGGCCGCCCGGCGCGTAATGCCTTTGCAGACCGAATACGCCATTACCAGCTGGGGCGGGGCTGGGGTCCAGGGGATGGGGACTTGCTGCGTGCCGGCGCTCATTGGCCGCCTCCCGGCGAGCGTCCGAAAAGTTTGGCGGAGGCGGCGCGGGCCACCAGGGCAAGTTTCCGCGGCTTTGAAATGGCCGGACGATTTCCGAGAACGGCGTAGTCCTGCTTCTCGATGGCGTTCAAGATTTCGAGGCCGCCGCGGCTGAACAGATCGAGATCGATGGCGAGTTCGCGATCGACTTTGACGACCAGCGGCAAACCCTGCCGAAACCAATCGCGAGCCCGCTCCACTTCGAATTTCATCATCGCGCGAAAAGCCGGAGTGTTCCGGTTCTGCGCAATGTCGTGTTCGAGCACCTGGAAGCGCTGGAGATCTTCGAGCGGGAGATAGATGCGCTGCTTGGCGTAATCGACGCTGACATCCTGCCAGAAATTGGCGAGCTGCAAGGCGGTGCAGGTGCAGTCGGAAAGCTGCTGACGTTCCGGGTCGCGATATCCGCAAAGATAGAGAACCAGGTGTCCGACGGGATTCGCGGAGTAATGGCAGTAGGCCAGGACGTCGTTGAACGTGTCGAAGCGGGTGACCGTTTGATCCTGCCGGAAGGCGATGAGCAGATCGGAGAATTCGTGCTTCGGGATTTCGAACTGCCGCACGGTCTGGGCGAGCGCGACGAACACCGGATGCTTCGGGGCGGCTTCATAGCAGGCGTCGAGCTCGCGCTGCCACTGATCCAGAAGTTCCAGAGATGCGCCGGTGTCGCCGACTTCGTCGCCGAGATCGTCGGAAATCCGGCAATAGGCATAGACGTTGAAGAAATGCTGCCGCAGGTGGCGGGGCAGAAACCAGGTTGCCACCGAGAAATTCTCATAATGGCTGCGGGCCAGGCGGGCGCAGTATTGGCGGGCCTCCGCCAGGCTCGGGGGCGTGACCGGAATCGCATAACTGGCGGGCAAGCGGCTCCAGCCCACAAGGGCGGAGGGCGCGGGCCGGGATTGGGCGGCGGTTTCGGTCACGGGTTCAAAAGGCCCGGTTGAAGGTTGAGTGTCCAACGAAAACCCGCGACCGGTGCAGTTTGGGTTGGCATCAACCATCAACCATTTTGCTCAGTGGCCGGGGATGATCGCAGTCTTAATGTCGCCGGTGCGATTGAGCATGTGGCGCAAAACCTGCTGCAAGCGCGATAGCGGCGCTTCGCCCGTGATGTAATCGGTGGGGCGAATCTTTTTGGCGGCGATCAAACCAAAAGCTCGGCGGACGGTTTCGGGCGTATGGTGGAACGTTGCCTTGAGGGTAATTTCCGAATAGTGCAGGCGGTTGGTCTCGAGCTGCACTTTGGTTCCGCTGGCGCATCCGCCGAAGAAATTTGCCGTGCCCCCCTTGCGGACCATGTCGACCGCCCACTCCCAGGCTTCGGGTTTGCCGACCGCCTCAATCACGACATCGCAACCGCGCTTTTGAGGCGAGAGCGCGCGAACGGCGTCGACCACATCTGCGACTTTCGTCGTCTGGATGATCTCGTGAGCGCCCATTTGACGCGCTGCTTCGACCTGGCCGTCCCGCTTCACGACCGAAATCACGTTGCAACCGATCGCCCGGGCCACCTGCACGAACATCAGCCCGATGGGGCCTCCGCCGACGATCACCACCGTGTCCCCGATCTCCACCCCGGTCTCGTGGAGGCCGCGCAGCACGCACGCCAGCGGTTCGGTCATCGCGGCATCTTCAAAGCTCACGTTGGGAGGAATCACCAGCATGTTGGCTTCGACAATGCGCCTGGGGACGCGAATGTATTCGGCGTAGGCGCCGTTGTTGAACAGCAGGTCTTCGCAGAGGTTTTCCTGATGCTTGGAGCAATAGAAGCACATCTGGCAGGGCGCAGAATTCAGGGCGACGACGCGCATGCCTTTCTTGAATCCGTTGACCCCGGCGCCGACTTCTTCGATCACCCCAGCCAATTCGTGTCCGAAGAGTGCGGGAGGAACGATCATGCGGGCGTGATAGCCGCGCTGGTAGACCTTGAGGTCGGTCCCACAGGTCAAGGCGACCTGGACCTTTACCAGAACCTCGCCATCGCCAACGCGAGGGATCGGGACCTTTTCGATCTTTAAATCTTCTTTGCCGTAGAGGACGGCCGCGGTCATTTTTCCATTCACTGCGTGTTTCCTTCCCGGATACTGCTTGCCCACGCACCACCGGGCTGAATCACAATCTTCATCGACGAAGGCTGCGGATGGGATGCCAGGGCCAGCGCCTCCGCGCTCTGGTCCAAGGGAAAACGATGACTGACCAGCCGTTCCAAGTCCATCTCGCGGCGCATTACAAAGCGCACCGACTCTTCCTGCAAATCGAGCGATGCGCTATAAGATCCAAGCAACGTTTTTTCATCCACACATATTGCTGCGGGATCGATTACAGCCTCACTGTGCTG
>Ga0126369_10004420_pt1 | contig 10317 bp, 10 predicted proteins | sample PanSoiMetaPlot_1_FD_109646 | JGI IMG/M metagenome (GOLD analysis project Ga0126369, IMG submission 109646) | Tropical forest soil microbial communities from Panama - MetaG Plot_1 | ecosystem: Environmental > Terrestrial > Soil > Tropical forest > Bulk soil | place: Panama | collected 2016-02-17
CGCGCGCCTTCGAAACGCGGATTTGAGAAACACGGACATGACGGAAGCGATTCTTCCGGGGGCGGACCTGACCGGAGCTCAGGCGAGCGGCGTGGAATTTTTTCGATGCGACCTTTCGAACGTCTGTTTCGAACACGCGCACTTGAGAAATGTGAATCTAAGAGGGGCCACCGTGACCGGCGCGCGATTTTCGGGCGCGGACATGGGCGTCGCTATTTTGAGAGAAACGGACTTGACCGGCGCGGACCTTTCCGGAGTCGATCTGTCGACCGCGCTGCTGCCCAAAGGCTTTTCGGCGCCCCCGGCCGCGAAGAAGAGCGCGTAGGCCGCCGAGGCGCAGAGAAAAGCGGCACCGAAAAAGCCGGCCTCCCTTGCCGCCGCGTAACACGCGTACCTTCGAGTCGGGCACCAACCTCGAGCGAGCATCTTGTCCGAGTGACAACCACAAAAAACACTCCTACTGCGGCCCTCATTCCTCAACGAACTTGCGAAGGCGGGCGAGGCCCGCGTCCCACTGTTGCGAGATGAGGTCCAGGTGGCGGCGGGCGTCTTGCAGGCGCTGCTGATTTAACTGCCAGAGGCGCTCGCGTCCGCGGCGCGTGCTGCGCACGAGGCCAGAGTCTTGCATTACGCGCAGATGTTTGCTGATGGCTTGGCGCGTGACGCCCGTTCCGGTGGTGAGCCGGCGGATGGAGGCGGATCCCTCCTCGCACAGGCGCACCACCAGCTTCAGTCGAACCGCGTCACCTAACGCGGCGAAGAGCGGCACGGAGTCGACCATCTCGGAAGCCGCAAACGGATCAGCCCTGCGCAAGGTATTTCTCGACGAGCTGGAGGACCCGACCCCAACCTTGCTCGTTGGCGGTGAAGGCTTTCACGCGGCGCGCCAGCGGGATCTGGTCGAAGCCGGATTCGGTGACGGTGAGCATGACGCCGTTCGGAACTTCTTCCAATGCGAATTCGATGAGCGTGGTGGGCTCGCTCGAATAGTCGACGCCGGGCTCGACGGCGTAGGGATGCCAGCGAAACGAGAAGAGGCGTTCCGGTTCGATGCGGTCGATGGTGATTTCGAAGGGCACATGCCCATACTGTTTCTGAGCTTTGGCAACTTCCGCATCGACGGCGGTCCCGACAACTTTTCCGGTGAGGTGCGCTCCCAGCTTAAACGGAGCGTCGAACTTGACGCCGAACCAGATTCCAAATTCCATGGAGCTCGATAAGGCGCGCCAGACGCGTTTTAGAGGGGCGCGAAGCAGGATCTTTTTCTCGATACGGTCGGACGTCGTTGGTTTTTGTACAGGCTCAGGCATGGCGTTATGCAACCTCCTAGTTGCATATTAGCAAAAGGCCTCGCGATAGGCAACCTCAGGGTTGCGCGATTGCGGGTTCTTGCTGACGACGAGCCGTGGCGGCAGCAGCGGCGTCGGTGCTCCTTGAGTTCCGCTTTACTTTCGCGTTGAAACGAGCCTTTCTGGCTTGGCATTCGTCGCTCGGGCGTGTTAGCCTCGGGCCGAGTGCAAGCAGGGTTTCCCAGTGCGAACCGTGGCCACGCCCGCGACACAACTCGATACTTCCACGGTACGCGAGCGCGTACTGGGGGTTCTTCGCACCCTTCTCACTGAACTTGGCAGCCAGGGCGCGCTGCCCCTGCTGAACCTTTCCTCACAACTCGATCGCGACCTGGGGCTAGGCAGCCTGGAGCGCGTCGAACTACTCACGAGGCTCGAAGCTGCTTTTGGGATGCGCTTGCCGGACGGCGTTGCGTCCGAGGCCAACACGCCGGAAGATTTGGCGCGCGCGATTCTCGAGACTCCCGGAGCGACCGAGACCGCGGAGGAGCCGGAGTCGGCGTTGCGGGCGGCAGCGAAGACGCAGAGGCTGCATCGCGAAGCCGTTGGCGAGGAAGTGTTTTCCGCGGAGACGCTGATTGACGTGCTTCGTTACCGCGCCAAGCACAATGCAGAGGAAGCGCATCTCCTGATTACGGAAGAGGGTCCGGGCGGAGAGTCCACGTCGACGCTGACTTTCGGCGAGTTGCATGCCGCGGCGCAGCGTCTTGCCGAAGAGCTGGCGCGTCGCGGCGTGCCGGTGGGCGGGCGCGTGGCGTTGATGTTGCCAACCTCGCGAGCCTTTTTCATTTCTTATGCAGGAATTCTACTCGCGGGAGCGGTGCCCGTGCCGATTTATCCGCCGTTTCGCGCGGACCGGATTGAAGAATACGCGGCGCGGCAATCGGCGATCTTGAACAACGCGGAAGTGTGCATGCTGCTGACGTTCCGCCAGGGGGAAGCCGTGGCGAAGCTGTTGCGGCCGCGCGTGCGCTCTTTGAAGGAAGTTGCGGACGCCGAGAAATTGATCGAGGCGGCGGACAAAGCTCCTCCGCCAGCGCCTGGCGCGCGGTCGGCGCACATCACCGGCAGCCGCGTGCGCAAGGGCAGCGACCTGGCGATGCTGCAGTACACCTCGGGTTCGACCGGCGACCCGAAGGGCGTGATGCTGACGCACGCGAATCTGCTGGCCAACATTCGCGCGATTGGCCAAGCCGTGCAGGCTGGACCCGGCGACGTGGTCGTGACGTGGCTGCCGCTGTATCACGACATGGGCTTGATTGGCGCGTGGCTCACGCCGCTGCACTTTGGACTTCCTGTGGCCGTAATGTCGCCGCTGGCTTTTTTGACCCGGCCGGAAAAATGGCTGCAGGCGTTTCACAAGCATCGCGGAACCATCGCAGCGGCGCCGAATTTTGCTTATGAATTATGCGTGCGGAAGGTTGCGGACAAAGACATGCAAGGCATGGACCTGAGCTCGTGGCGCACGGCGCTCAATGGCGCGGAGCCGGTGAATCCAGAAACGCTCGAGCGTTTCAGCGAGCGGTTTGCGAAATATGGATTCCGGCGGGAAGCTCATCTGCCGGTCTACGGATTGGCGGAGGCTACGCTGGGAGTCACGATCCCGCCGCTGAACCGCGGCGCGCGAGTCGACCGCGTGGAGCGCGAGACGTTTACGGCCGAGGGACGCGCCGTGCCTGCTCGAGCGGACGATGAGACGGCGATTTCGTTTGTGTCTTCGGGGAAGTCGCTGCCGGGACACGAAGTGCGGATTGTGGACGCGAAGGGGAGTGAGGTAGCGGACCGTACCGAAGGCTTTTTGTGGTTTCGCGGCCCTTCGGCGACCAGCGGGTACTTCCGGAACGCAAAAGCCACCGAAGCCCTCTTGCCGCAGGGCCCGATGGCAAGCGATGGAGGGTTCCCTTGGGTGAATTCGGGCGACCGGGCCTACCGCGCGGACGGAGAGATTTACGTCACGGGACGCGTAAAGGACATCATCATCAAGGGCGGACGGAATTTGTATCCGCACGAAGTCGAAGAGCTGGCAACGCGCGCCGAGGGGGTTCGCAAGGGATGCGTGGTGGCGTTTGGGTTGAATGACCAAGCGAGCGGGACGGAAAAGCTGGTGGTGGTGGCCGAGACGCGAGAGCAGGATGCGGCGCGGCGCGCGGCGATTGCGGCGAAGGTGACAGAACAAGTCTCGCAGGGGCTGGGCCTGCCGCCGGACCGCGTGGAGCTGATTCCGCCGGGAAGCATTCCGAAAACGTCGAGCGGCAAGCTGCGGCGGGAAGAGACGAAACAGCTTTACCTCGCGGGGACGCTTGCTTCGGGGCGGCCCCCAGTTTGGCTGCAGATTGTGCGGCTGGGGACAAAGAGCGGAGTGCAGAATTTCAGCCGCGCCGCGCGGGCTGGATTAAAACGCGGGTTGGAAGTGCTCTACGGCGTGTACTTCTGGATGGTGTTTCTGCTGTGGATTGTGCCGACCTGGGCGATGGTGCATCTCATCAAGGACCATCGAGCCGCGGGACGCTACACGTCTTCGGCGCTGAAGATTCTGTTTGCGCTCATCGGATGCAAAGTGCGCGTCGCGGGTAAGGAGTATGTGGATGCTCCAGGCGCGAAGGTCTTTGCCTCCAATCACGCCAGCTACTTTGACGTGCTGCCGCTGATGCTGGGGCTGGGCGTGCCTTACCGATTCGTTGCGAAAATGGAAGTTCGTAGCATGCCGTTCATTGGGGCGTTTCTGGATCGCATGGGACATTTGAGATTCGACCGCAGCAATTCGGGGTCGCGGATGCGGCAGGTCCGCGAAGTGGAGGGACTGCTGCGTGAGGGCGAGTCGGTTTTCTTTTTCCCGGAGGGCACTTTTGTTTGCGAAGACGGCGTACGCCCGTTTCAGCTCGGGGCCTTCAAGGCGGCCGTTGACACGGGCGCGCCGCTTGTTCCCATTTCGCTCGCCGGAACGCGGAAGGGTCTGCGAGACGGGACTTATTTGCCACGGCCGACGAGCATCACGATTACGGTGCATCCGCCGATTTATCCGAAAGCTCGAAGCGAAGACGAGGACGATTCTTCGGAATGGCAGGAATTGATTCGGCTGCGCGACCTAACGCGCGAAGCGATTGCCAGGGATTCTGGCGAGCCGCTCCTTTAACGAACCGTGATTGACGCACGGCGGTTGACCTCAGAAAGGTCCATCCTGCTGTAGATTGCGCCTTCCATTTCTGGAAGATTCCTGACAATTGTTGTCACCCCGCTCTCGCAAGAAAAATCTCGAAAACTTACAACGAAGCGGCGATTTGCAGCATCTCTATGGGCAAGACAAATCGAGGGATGCGGGGCGTTGCCTCCCCTGCCTGAGGCAGCCCGCGAAACGCGTGGCAGCGCTTTCAATGCGCGCGCCTGCGCAAAAAACTAAATCCATTTGGAGGGTTCATGAAATTGAAGCTATGGGTGTCTTTGCTCGGGGTACTTGCGTTTTCCGCCATTTCCGCTTGCGCGCAGGAAACCGCGCCGAAGTTTGACGTTTTTGCGGGCTATTCTTACGTGCAGGCAAATCCGGGAGTGACCGGCGTGGATAGCTTCCATCTGCACGGTGGAAACGCCAACGTGGCGTACAACTGGAAGACTTGGCTCAGTGGCGTCGCCGATTTCGGCGGCTACAACAACGGAAACATTCTTAGCTCGGGCAGAAGCGGCACGTTCTCAACGTATCTGTTCGGGCCGCGTGTTTCTTACCGGCACTTCAACAGGATCACCCCGTTTGGACAGGTGCTCTTCGGCGCGGCACACGCAAATGCGGCGGCCTTTGGCACCACGGGCACGCAGAATGCGTTTGCGATGACCGCGGGCGGCGGAGTGGACTATAAGGTGCTCAACCACTTTTCGATTCGCCCGTTTCAAGCGGAGTATTTGCTGACGCGGTTCCACGAAGGAACGCTCCCCGGCAACAGGGACCAGAATAACTTCCGTGTCTCGACCGGATTCGTGTTCCGGTTCTAAGGAGGCTAGCGTTACGAGCCGGTAGTCGACCGACTTAGAACGTACGCAAAATCGGTTGCGGGGTGCAGGCAGAAGGGGCCGCGTGGTCAGGCAGAAGCGGCCCCTGCACCTTTTCTAGGTTTAGTTGTTGGTTTTAAGGGAAGGCGCTTTGCCAAGGACCATGCGCTAAAGCGATTCCGCATCCGCGTTACAACCAGCTTAGGGACGGAAGCCGGTTGCATGCGACACTCCCGCTCCGTGAATGAGATTAATGCGTCATGGTGTAGAGCACGGTGATGTGGGTGTCGATTTCCACGGCTTGGCCGTTCAGAATCGTCGGCTTGTAATGCCATTGGCTCACCGCGTCCAGCGCTGACTTAAAAAACATCAGATCGCCGCCAACAACTTCAAGAGATTTGATCGAGCCGTCCGTCGCAATGATGGCTCGCAGCTCGACACGGCCTTCCTTGTGCATCTGCTTTGGCAGCGTTGGGTACAGCGGCTCAACGCGGTGAGTCAGCATTGCCGGATCCAGTTGCGTCATACGCACGACAGACGGGCGCGTCACACGGCGATCAGGAGGCGGCGGGACATTCGTTCGCCCATCGGTAATGGGAATTAGTCCTCCCCCCGGACCACCGGGAAGACCAGGAACCAAGCCCTCCGGAACGACGTCGTCGGTTCCGCCCGTCGGCGGGTCGTGGGTCACGATGATCGGCGAAATGTAGTGCGGGATACAAAAATGGCAGACGGTTTGTTGCCGTCCGTGCGGATGCGGAACGCCCGGGTCATGCGATGGGCCCCGATAAGGGGAGTAAGGAGGAATGGGCGTCGAGACTGCAAGCGCGATGCGCTCCGTCTTGCCGAACAGCGGGAGCAGGATCAGCAAGGCGACGACGGCGGCCTGCGTCAGGATGGAGAAAACGAGCGAGCGGCGGCGAACGCGGCGTTCGCGGCTGCGCTGCTCCGGGTCGCCTTCGACTAGGCAACCTCCCAGAGAACCGAGAGATTGTTTCGGAGTAGTTTCAGAAACAGTTCGAGAATTGTGCGACATCGCGCACCTCCACAATGTTTTTCTGCGAAGATTCGCTGGTCGGTTGAATCTTGCGACGCCGACCTCCTGAGGGTTGCTCTGGTCCTCCAGGAGATCGGCGCCGCGCTCGCAGGGATGTGAGGTTGCGCGCGTCCTCCTTGCGTTGGACACCGCGGGGCGGAACAAGTTCCCTCGGGAGTTCAGTGGTAAGTCGTAAGTCTTAACTGCCAAGGGAAAAAAGTTGGGAACTTTTTTAAGAGGGTCTCGGGCGATGGATGCCGAACGATGGGAAAGCCTCAGCAACGTGTTGCCATCAATTCGCGGGACGAATTTGCGCCCCAACGGGGAAACCGAAAATAAGGGCACCAGATCGACACCCCTCTGCTTCTGACATACAGCTAAAGCATTTAGAGTGAATGGGTTACAGAAAACTGTACCCATGCTACACGATTATGCATCTTAACTACTGAGGACGTGGATCCCAGGAGGTTGACCCCCATGGACCGGCATAACGCAGAAACTATAGGCGTTCGCCGCACCGGGTGGGCGGCCATGGACCGCGATCCGCAGCAAGACAAGGTGGAATTCCTCTGTCCGCACTGCGGTGCGCGGGACCAGAAGAACGCCCGGCGCGAGCGCACTTTGTATCATTTCACAGACGGCTTCATGCAGGATTTGCAGGGCGAAGTGACGGTTTGCCATTCTTGCAAAAAGTCGCTCCGTGTTGTACCTATAGTGATGGTGCATGATCAAGAAGAGGCGCGAAGGTTTGCGGCTGTTTTTTCGGACGAGAATTTAGTCACCGCGAATTGAGGAGTTTACTAAAGGGATGCGGGGCGCTACCAGCGGCGCCCCGCGTTTTTGTTTTTAGGCGCGCACTTCTTCCCCTCTCATCCGAGTCGCGTGCGGGCTAAAATCCGGCCAGGATTCCTCGCTCTAGAGGTGGTCGAGGCGAGCTGGTTCTTTAGCCAAAGAAAGGGCGCTCCAAGCAGATGGAGCGCCCTTGAAATGCATCGTGATTGGATTCGCAGGGATTAGTGGCGGTCGTGATCGTGGTCATCCCAGTCGCGATCGTTGTGCCAGCGACGTCCGTCTTCGTCCCACCAACGGTGGTTTTCCCTCCAGCAGCGCTCGCGGGCTTCGCGGAGCTCGTGGCGGGCATGGTCGGCTTGGCGGCTGTTCCAGCCGTGATGCTCAGCGGCTTCGTGCAACCTATGGTCGGCCTTGGCGAGGCGCCGCTGACAACGGTCGTAGTCCTCGGCGTTAGCGCGCGGTGTCGCCGCGAATGCCATTAGGCCAACCATGGCGACGGCAGCCAGCACCGCGCGTCCCAGGAACTTCTTCTCTCCCAAAGAAATAGTCATGTTCTCCATCCTCCAAAATTCCCCGGCCGGGATGGGGCGTTGGTCCCGCTTTATCAAACACGGTTGCTCGGAGAATGTAGCGGTTGCTCCTGAGATGACGCGCGCCGGAGTGTTCCTTCTCATCGAGTCGCTTTTTGCGTAGATCGACAGGCTTCATCGCAGAAACCGCGCGATGGGGCGGTCAGTAGGCTTGCAGGAAGGGCTCGGCGTCCATGTGGTATTTTTCAAGACCGGCGCGTATGCGGTCGAAGGCTTCGTCGACAGTGTCGGCAAATTGCAGCATCTCGTACTCCTGCTCGTTGATGGTGCCCCAGCGGACCATGGCCTTCCAATTCAGGACTTCGTCCCAGTATTTGCGGCCGTAAATCAGGATCAAATTGCGCTTGGGCAGCTTACCGGTTTGCAGCAGCGTAAGCATTTCCCAGAGCTCGTCCATGGTGCCGAAGCCCCCGGGAAAAACGATGAGCGCCTTGGCGATTTGCGCGAACCACAGTTTGCGCATGAAAAAGTATTTGAAATTGAAGCTCAGCTCCGGGCTGATGTAGGGATTGGCGAATTGTTCGTGGGGCAGCTCGATCGAGAGCCCGATGGATTTGCCGCCCGCTTCGTGGGCGCCGCGATTGGCCGCTTCCATGATGCCGGGCCCGCCGCCGGAACAGACGACGAAGCGCCGCGGCTTGGGACCCAACGTCAGCGCCCAACTGGTCAGCTTGTGCGAAAGCTGGCGCGCTTCTTCGTAGTAGCGCGACATTTCGAGCGAGCTTTTTGCACTGCGCAGAGCCGCGCGGTGATGGGCTCGATCCTCCGCCGACATTTTGCTAATTTTTGCGCCCTTGAGCCGGGTGTAGCGGGCTTGCGCCGTTTCGTGCGATTCGATGCGCGCGGAACCGAACATTACGATGGTGTCGCCAATACCCTCGTTCTTAAGCTGCACGAGAGGATGAATGTATTCGGTCATGATACGGATCGGCCGCGCCGGCACGCTGCCGAGGAACTTCTGGTCTTCGTATGCAACTTTGGGCGCGTGCTGCGGCTTCAGTTTTTTGCCGTCGGGCATGTGTCTGCTCTCCGAAAAGACGAACTTTGATTGTAGGGATTCCAGGGCGCTTGCGGCAACGTCTTCCCGCAATCCTGCGTCGAATTGAGTACACTGCCTCCAGAGGAAACGCCCTAGCGATCGGGACATCGAAGGAATTGTATGGACTGGACCAAACGGCAGGGATGGCGATGGATGGGGCTGGTGTTGGCGCTGTGGTTCCTAGCGACGCGGCTGGCCGCTCAGGCGCCCATAGGGCCGCTTCCGCCAAAGCCGGGTGTGCCGGTGCAGCAGCCTCCCAAGAACGAGATCAAAGTCGAGGTGGCGCTGGTGACGACGCCGGTCACGGTGCGCGATTCCCGCGGCGAGATGGTGCACGACCTCGAAGCAAAAGATTTTCGCGTGGCCGATCAAGGAGTCACCCAGAAGATCTCGCATTTTGATCTGGGGGGAGATCCGATCTCGCTCGTGATTCTGGTCGAAACGAGCTCGCGCATCGACCCGCTCGCTCCGGAGATTCGCAAGGCGGGCATTCTCTTCACGCAAACCGTCATGGGGTCGACGGGAGAGGCCGCGGTGGTGGGCTTCAATGATGCGGTGGACAAATTGCAGGATTTCACCAGCAACGCGGACCAAATTGAAAACACCATGGCCAACCTGCGGATGGGAACTTCCGGTTTGAAGCTGTATGACGCGATGGCCGTGGGAGTGGAAATGCTCACAAGCCGCCCGCAAGCGACGGCGGAGAAACCGGGGCGGCGGCGCGTGCTGCTCGTTCTCTCGGAAGGCGCGGACGAAGGCAGCGAGAAGCAATTGGGCGAAGTGCTGCGCCAGGCGCAACTCGCGAACGTGACGATTTACGGCGTAGGACTCTCCACCACCCGCGCGGAGTTGCAAGCCAAGCCCAAGGCTCCGGAGCGGCCCAATCTGCCGGTGGGCACGATCCCACCGCCGCCCGGCGTTCCGGCAACGCCGACCTACGAGGACAACTACCGCTACGGCAGCGCCGACTTGATGGGGGCGGTCGTTTGGTTGGTGCAACACATTCACGATCAGGCGAAGGGTAATCCTCTAGCGTTGGCAGCGGCGGCTACCGGCGGAGCGCAGCTTTCCACCTTCAAGGACCGCTCCATTGAAAACGCCATCGACGAAATTGGCGGCGAGCTCCACTCGCAGTACACCATCAGCTACACGCCGACCGCCGATGTGACCGGCTACCACGAAATCAAAGTGTCAGTGATTCGCAACGATGCGAAGAATCTGAAGATTCGCAACCGGCCGGGATACTATCTCGCGCCGCCGGAAAGTTGACCACGAAGGGCTAGCTTCTGAGTTCGCCACCTTCCTCGAAGCGATAGCAAGGCATAACTCACCGATTCTATGCGATTTGCTTCCAGAAGGTGCCGTCGCGGGAAGTGAGGAGCGCGTCCTTGCCGGCATTCCAGCGCAGAAAATGCGGCGTGTGCATATGTTCGGTGTGCGCGTCGCGGCTGGCCCAGACTTCGTGGAGCAGAAAGCCGCCCGGGGGATCGGCGGCGCGGTGCAGTTCGTAGGAGATGCAGCCCTCCTCCTTCC
>Ga0126369_10004421_pt1 | contig 10315 bp, 9 predicted proteins | sample PanSoiMetaPlot_1_FD_109646 | JGI IMG/M metagenome (GOLD analysis project Ga0126369, IMG submission 109646) | Tropical forest soil microbial communities from Panama - MetaG Plot_1 | ecosystem: Environmental > Terrestrial > Soil > Tropical forest > Bulk soil | place: Panama | collected 2016-02-17
GCGTTCCTCGGCGTGCGCGGGAAGCGGTTGCGGCTGCTCCAGACCTTCGATTCCGGCCTGCCATTCGGGCCGCCCCATCAACCCGCTCTGGTCGCCGAGAGCGGCGTGCTCGTTCTGCGCGCCGCGGACGGCGGACGGCTCATCGTGCTCGCCGCCGAACTCGACGGGACGCCGCTCGATGCGGCGCGCGTGCGCGCGGCGTTCGGGCCGGAGCTTCTTCTCAGCGAGCGCTCGTGAGCAAACGCATCCTCGTCCTCGGCGTCAACGGATTCATCGGTCATCATCTGTCGAAGCGGATCATCTCGGACACGTCCTGGGAGGTGTACGGGATGGACATGAGCACCGATCGCCTGGATGACGTGCTCGACCACAAGCGGTTCCACTTCTTCGAGGGCGACATCACGATCAACAAGGAGTGGATCGAGTACAACGTCCGCAAGTGCGACACGGTGCTGCCGCTCGTGGCCATCGCGACGCCGGCGACCTACGTCCGCGAGCCGCTGCGGGTCTTCGAGCTCGACTTCGAGGCGAATCTCCCGATCGTCCGCTCATGCGTGAAGCATCGCAAGCGCCTCATCTTCCCGTCGACCTCCGAGGTGTACGGAATGTGCCGGGACCGCGCGTTTGACCCAGAGACCTCCGAGCTCGTCCTCGGCCCGATCGCGAAGTCGCGCTGGATCTACGCCTGCGCGAAGCAACTCATGGACCGCGTGATCTGGTCGTACGGGTCGGAGCAGGGCCTCGACTTCACGCTGTTCCGTCCGTTCAACTGGATCGGCGCCGGGCTCGATTCGCTCAGCACCCCGAAAGAAGGTAGCTCGCGCGTCATCACGCAGTTCCTCGGCCACATCGTACGCGGCGAGCCGATCAAGCTCGTCGACGGCGGTCACCAGAAGCGCGCTTTCACTTATGTCGACGATGGCATCAACGCGCTGCTGAAGGTCATCGAGAACAAGGGCCGGGTCGCGACCGGGAAGATCTACAACATCGGCAACCCGCGGAACAACCTGTCGGTGCGCCGGCTGGCCGAGATGATGCTCGAGATCGCGGCGCGCTACCCGGAGTACGCGGAGCAGGCGAAGAAGGTGAAGCTCGTCGAGACGTCCGCCACCGACTACTACGGCAAGGGGTACCAGGACGTGCGGAATCGGGTGCCGAACATCGACAACACGAGCAAGGACCTCGGCTGGCACCCGCAGGTCGGCATGCGGGCGGCGGTAAAGAAGATTTTCGAGGCGTATCGCGAGCACGTCGCGGACGCGCGTCGGCTGGTCGATCTGCCGGCGTCGTGAAGCTCGCGCTGAAGGTCGACGTCGACACCTACCGCGGGACGCGCGAAGGCGTGCCGCGGCTCGTTCGGATCCTCGAACGGCACGGCGCGGGTGCGACATTCCTCTTCAGCCTCGGACCGGATCACACCGGGCGCGCAGTCCGCCGCGTGTTCCGGCGCGGCTTCGTGCGCAAGGTGGCGCGCACGTCGGTGCTCGAGCACTACGGCTTGCGCACACTGCTCTACGGCACGGTGCTGCCGGGCCCCGACATCGGCGCGCGGTGCGCCACGACCCTGGCCAGCGTGCGCAGCGCCGGCTTCGAGGTCGGCGTGCACTCGTGGGATCACGTCGCGTGGCAAGACGGGGTGAGCACCGCGGACGCGGGCTGGACCGAGCGGGAGATGCGCCGCGCGTGCGGGCGCTTCGAGGAGATCTTCGGCGAGCGTCCGCAGGTGCACGGCGCGGCCGGCTGGCAGATGAACGCGCACGCATACCGGCTCGAGCCGCGGCTCGGCTTCCGGTACGCCTCTGATACGCGCGGCCGCGAGCCGTTCCTACCGGTGTGCGGCGGCGAGGCGATCGCCTGTCCGCAGCTCCCCACCACGCTCCCGACGCTCGACGAGCTGATCGGCGTGAGCGGCCTCACGGCGCAGAACGTGGCGGACCACATCCTCGGCCTCTCCCGGGATCCGCCGGGCTCGGGGCACGTCTACACGCTACACGCCGAATTGGAGGGCATGAAGCTCGCTAGCGGCTTCGAGCGGCTGCTCGTGGGCTGGAAGGCGCTCGGCTACGAGCTCGTGCCCCTGCGAGCGATGGCCGAGTCGCTTCAGGCGGCGACGCTGCCGCGCTGCCGCGTCGTGGACGGTGAAATCCCGGGCCGGTCCGGCCGGTTATCGCTCCAGGGCGAGCTCGTCACAGCACGCCCGTAGATCGCTGCCTCGCGCCGAGCGCGATTGCTCAGGTGCGGTGCCTGGACAGCCCAATCGTCAGCATGGCGTCGATTCGCGCTTCTTGGGGGGGCGGTGCGCCCACTTATGGGCAAGAAATGCGACTCCCGCACAGCCGAGGACGCAGCCCACGCCCAACGCCGCGCCGATCAGCCCGAGCACCGGCCCCGGCGGGACGCGTGACGCCGCGGCGAAGAAACCGAAATAGAAGCCTGCCAGCATCGCGGCGATGCCGGCGGTCGCTCCCAACACGGCAAGCGTGTTTCGCTTCACGGCTTTCGCCAATGGCAGTGATCCGCGCTAATCGCGGATGACCTCGGCCCTGAATCCCGCCCGCCCGAGCGCGGCGACGATCTCGGTCACGTGCTCCGGCCCGCGTGTCTGCAGTACGAACTCGACCTCGGCCGAGAGTACCGGGAGATGCGTGAACGCGCGCTGGTGATGCACCTCCTCGATGTTCGCGCTCGCGTCGGCGAGGCAGGCGGTGACCTTCGCGAGCGCGCCCGGCAGGTCCCGCAGCTCGACCTTCAGCCGCGCGAGGCGCCCCGAGCGCGCCATGCCGCGCTCGATGAGGTCGGAGAGGAGCAGGGGATCGATATTGCCACCCGAGAGGACGACCCCGACCTTGCGGCCGCGGAAACGGCCCGGATGGCGCAGCAACGCGGCGAGCCCCGCGGCGCCGGCGCCCTCGACGACCGTCTTCTCGATCTCGAGCAACTGAACGATCGCCTGCTCGATGTCGCCGTCGTCGACGAGCAGGACGTCTCCAGCGAGCGCCCTGACGATCGGCAGCGTCAACGCCCCCGGCTCCTTCACCGCGATGCCTTCGGCGATCGTGCTCGACGCGAACGCCGCGCGCTTTCCCTGGAGCGCGCAATGCATCGCCGGGAAGCCGCTCGTCTCCACGCCGACGATCTCGATGCCGGGCGCGACGTCCTTCGCCGCGACCGCGACGCCGGCGATCAGCCCGCCACCTCCGACCGGGACGACGAGCGTGTCGAGTCGCGGCTGCGCGGCGAGCATTTCGAGCGCGACCGTCCCCTGGCCGCAGACGACCCGTTCGTCGTCGTAGGGGTGCACAACAACGAGCCGGCGCGCCGCGGCGAGCGCGAGGCCCGCGGCCTTCGCCTCGTCGAACGTCTCGCCCTCGAGGATCACCTCGGCACCGTGGTCGCGCGTGCGGGCGACCTTCACGTGCGGCGTGAAGCGCGGCATCACGATCACTGCGCGGATGCCGAGTCGCTGCGCGTGATACGCGACCGCCTGCGCGTGGTTGCCCGCCGAGACCGCCAGGACGCCCGCGGCGCGCTCCGCCGGCGAGAGGCCGAGTAACTTGTAGAGCGCGCCGCGCTCCTTGAACGAGGCGGTGAACTGCAGGTTCTCGAACTTGAGCCAGACCTCGGCGCCGGTGATCTGCGAGAGCGTGCGCGACGCGAGGCACGGCGTCGCGAGCACGCTGCCGGTGATGGCGGCGGCGGCTTCGCGGATCCCCTCGGGCGTGACCGTCATCAGAACGGTTTCACGACCACCAGGATGACGGCGACGAACAGCATTAGCGTCGGCGCCTCGTTGAACCAGCGGTACCAGACGTGGCCCTTGGTATTGCGGTCGTGCTTGAAGTCGGCGAGGAGCTTGGCGCACCAGACGTGGTACCCGATCAGCAGCAGCACGACGATGAGCTTCACGCGCATCCAGCCCGTGCCGGCGCCGACGCCGTAGCCGAGCCAGAGCCAGAGGCCAAAGGCGACGGTGAGAACCGCGCCGGGCGTCATGATGCCGAAGAACAGCTTGCGCTCCATCACCTTGAGCCGCTCGATGCCGTCGCGGTCGGTGGCCTGCGCGTGATAGACGAACAGACGCGGGAGATAGAAGAGGCCCGCGAACCAGGTCACCATGAAGACGATGTGCAGTGCCTTGACCCAGAGCATCAGCTCGCGAGCCTTCGTCTGAAGAGGACCGTCGCAGCATAGAAGCCAACCACAGCGTAGGCAAGCAGCACGGCCACGTGCAGCAGCACGTCCTGCGGCAGCTGGCCGAACGTGAGCGGCCGGGTGAGCGCGACCGCATGCGAGAGCGGCAGGACCTCGGCCACGATTCGCAGCGCTGGGGGCAGCTGCTCGATCGGAAAGAACACGCCGCAGAGCATCGACATCGGCGTGATCACCAGCGTGAAGTAGTAGCTGAAGAAGTCGTACGAGGGCGCGAGCGCGCTGATCGCGAGCCCGAGTGCGCCGAAGCAGAGCCCGATCAGGGGCACGACGAGGAGCGTTGCAAGCGCAAGGGGAGAGGTCACGACGCTGAGCGCGTACACCACGACGAGGATCGCGAGCCCCGAGAGGACGCTCTTCGACGCCGCCCAGACGAGCTCGGCGAGCACGACGTCGTCGAGCGCGAGCGGCGCGTTGGTGATCGCGTCCCACGTCCGCTGGACGTGCATGCGCGAGAACGCCGAGTACAGCGCCTCGAACGTCGCGGTGTTCATCGTCGAGAAGCAGATCGTACCGGCGGCGAGGAACGCGATGTACGGGACGCCGCCCACCTCCGGCAGGAACGCCCCGAGGCCGTAGCCGAGGCCGAGCATGTAGATCGTCGGATCGGCGAGGTTGAAGAGCACCGAGGGCGCGGCGAGCTTGGTCCAGACGAGGAAGTTGCGCCGCCAGACCGGAATGAAGCGGAGCGAGAGGCGGGGAAGCGCGTAGACGGCATGCATAGACGATCAGTCCCTGAGTTCGCGCCCGGTGAGCTTGAGGAACACGTCCTCGAGGTCCGCCGGGCGATGGAGATAGCGCAGGCCCGCCGCGCGGTCGAGGCTCGCGAGGAGCGGCCCTGCGTCGGCGGCATAGCAGAACGCGGTCTCGCCGCTGCGCTCCAAGCGCGCGGCGAGGCGCGCGCCCTCGGCGGACGACCATTGGTCGAGGCCGTCGCCGTGCACTTCGACGACATGCGGCTCGACGTGGCGTGCGATCAGATCGCGCGGGCTGCCTTCGGCGATGAAGCGCCCGCGGTCCATGATCGCGATGCGGTCGCAGAGCCGCTCGGCCTCCTCCATGAAGTGCGTCGTGAGGAGGATCGTCTTGCCGCGCGCGAGGAGCTGCTTCAGCCGATCCCAGATCACGTGCCGCGCCTGCGGATCGAGGCCGGTCGTCGGTTCGTCCATGAACAGGAGGTCCGGATCGTTGACGAGCGCCCGCGCGAGCATCAGCCGGCGCCGCATCCCGCCCGAGAGCGTCTGGATGCGGCTCGAGGCGCGCCCGGCCAGCCCCGCGAAATCGAGCAGCTCGGGAATCCGGGCGCGGATCGTCCCGTCGGCGATGGTGAAATAGCGGCCGTAGACGAGCAGGTTCTCAGCGACCGTGAAGTCGGGGTCGAGGTTGTCCATCTGCGGCACCACGCCCACGGCGCGGCGGGCGACGCGTGCGCGCGGCGGCACCGGTTCCCCCAGGAGCTCGATCTCGCCGCCGTCAGGCGCGATCAAACCGAGGCAGAGCCGGAGCGTGGTTGTCTTGCCCGCGCCGTTCGGGCCGAGCAGGCCGAAGCACTCCCCGCGCGCGATCGCGAACGAGACGCCGGCGACGACCTCGAGATCGGCGTAGCGCTTGCGCAGGCCCTGCGCACGCAGGACCGCGTCCCGCCCTTCGTCCACGAGCGGACGCGGGGGTTTTAGCTCCATGCCCCCTTGATGATGTTCTTGATGAGGTGCAGCTTGCGGTGGAAGAAGTGGTCCGCGCCGGGCACGACGACGATCGGCAGCTCCTGCGGCCGGGCCCAGTCGAGCACGTTCGCGAGCAGGGCGGTCTCGTCCTGCTCACCGTGGATCACGATCGTGTCGGACGGAACGGGCTCGGTCTTGTAGGTCCGCCCGCCCGTCACGAGCCCGTCCGGGACGCCGACGAGCGCCATGCGCTCCGGCTTGACGCGCCGCGCGACGCGCGTCTGAACGTAGGCGCCGAACGAAAATCCCGCGAGGACAACCGGCAACGGGCCGAACCGCGCGTGCGCCCATTCGATCACGCGGACGAGATCGTCGGTCTCGCCCTCGCCGTGGTCGTGCGCGCCCTCGGTCGCGCCGATGCCGCGGAAGTTGGGGCGGATCGTCACGTAGCCGAGCTCGGCGAACGCCTTCGCGAGCGTCTGCGCGACCTTGTTGTCGAGCGTGCCGCCGAACAGCGGATGCGGGTGCGCGACGAGCGCGATGCCGCGGGCCGTTTCCTCGGCGCCTTCGGTGGGGAAAATCGCCGGATGATCGACGACGATCTCGATGCTGCCGGCGGGCCCCGGGACGAGCAGCCGCTCCGGCCGCCGCGTCATAGCAGCAGCCGCTCGACGATGCGACCGTGGACGAGGTGCTCCGCGATGATCTCGTCGATGTCGGACTTGTCGACGTAGGTGTACCAGACCGCGTCCGGGTACACGACGATGCACGGTCCCTCCTCGCAGCGGTCGAGGCAGCCGGCCTTGTTCACGCGCACCTTGCCCGGCCCCGAGAGCTTGAGCTCCTTCACGCGGTCCTTGCAATAGCTGCGCATCGCGTCGGCGTCGTGGTTCTGGCAGCACGCCGAACCGGCCTCGCGCTGGTTGCAGCAGAAGAAGATGTGGCGGCGGTAGTAGCTCATGCGGGGGTTTTCCTGGAGAGCGGCATTATAGTGGCGCGCTAGTCGAACGACCGCGTATAGAAGACCCCGAGCGCGCTGTCCTGTCCGCCGGAGGCCCGGACTCGGAAGCCGCGGCCGAGTACGTACTCGAGGCCGATGATCGTGCGCGCGACCGCGAGCCCCTGCTCGAAAGTGAGATAGAGGCGGTCGGAGAGCCGCTTGCCGACCGTGAGCGCTTGGCCCTGGACCGTGCCGGTGCCGGTGCCAGTGCTCTTCAGGCCGATGTCGTCGAGCCCCATGGAGAGCGCGATCCGACGGCTGATCGGGATCGCGTTCGAATCGTCGAGGAGCGACGCGGCCGCCGATTGCAGGAGAATCGCGTCGGTCGCCGACGCTGTTTCGAGCCCCCGGCCGAGTACGAGCCAGGCGAGCTTCTCGCCCTCGGGGAGCGGCGGCCGCGACACGAGCTCGACGTGCGGCAAGCGCAGCGTCCCCGTGAGCTGGACGCCGGGCTCCACCGCGAGCCCCCGCCGGACCGCGAACACGTCGAGCGCGGGGTTGTCGAGCGGCCCATCGAAGATCAACCGCCCGCGCTCGATCTCGAGCCGCTGTCCGAGAAAGAAATAGAGCCCGTGCACCGCGGCGATCTCGCCCTTGCCCGTGGGCTCGCCACTGTCGCGTGTCGCGACGTGGAGCTTCCCGGTGAGCCCGGTGTCGAGCCCGGCGCCGACGACGCGGAAGTTAGAGCCGAAGTCGAGGTCGAGGGCCGCCCTGAGCGGCGTCCGGTCGCGCGGCCCGCGCGGCGCGGGTTTCGCCTGCCGGCCCACCACGACGACGTCGTCGTCGAGCACGGCGCCGCGCCCGCGGGCGAACTCGAAATAGCCTTCGCGTGCGGCGAGCGCCCCCTCGAGCACGAGTTGCCCTTTCACGATCGCGAGCTTCCCGGCGCCGTCGACGGTAAGCCGCCGCGTGGGCAGCCCGAAGAGGCGCAAGGCTTCGGCCTGCCACGTGAGCTGCGTGTCGCCGGCCCGCGGTGCGGTGCCGCTCGCGACGAAGCGCCCGTCGCCGCCGTGAATCTCGAAGCGCTCGATGCGCAGCGCATCGGCCTCCAGCGTCGCTGCGAGTACGCCCTTGACGAGCCGCACGCCGTGCTGCGGAAGCTCGAGCGCGAGCCCGCTGCCCTCGAGGCGACCGGTGACGAGCGGCGCGCGCAGCGTGCCGCCCGCCGCGAGTGACGCGTTCAGCGCACCGTCGACGAGCGTTTGTCCGTCGAGCAGCACACCGAGGGGCCGAAGCGAAGCGATCACGGCGGTCGCGCGCGCCGCGAGCGGCGCGTCCAAGGACAGCATCCCCGGCTCGGCATTCGGCGCGCGCCCGATGTCGAACTTCGCGTCCACGCTGCCGAGGCGGCCTGCGGCGAGTGCGACCGTGCCCGTGACCGCGTCGTCGACGAAACGGGCGTCGAGCTGAAGGCGGGTGAGCTCGAGCGCGAGCCGCGGCGAATCGCCGACCGCCACGTCGCCCGACTCGCGCGCAAGGGAGACCGTGCCGTTGAGCCGCGGCGTGGTGTCGAGCGACCATGCGCCGCGCAGGACGAGTGTGGACGAGACTTCCGGGGGAAGCTCGGCGAGCGCGAGGTAGCGCGCGACCGCGACGCCGGTGAACTCGCCCGCCGTGGCGACGCGTCCGCGCTCCCAGTTGAGGCGCGCGAGTCGAAAATGACCCTCGCCGAGCTCCATGGTCGCTTCGCCGACGCGGAGGCGCCCGGGTGCGACCTCGAGCGCAACCGGCGCGACGAGCTTCGTCGGGAAGCGCCCGCGGTTCGCAAGCGTCTCGACTGTGCCCGACCAGCCCTCGGCGCCGCGCCACCGGCCGGCGAGGCGCGCGGCGAGGTCGATGTCCTGCCCGGTCGCGCTCAGATCGACGACGTGCCGCGCAAAGCTGCCGCTCGCCTTCGCCGCCGCCGTGGCGAGCTTGATTCGACCGGCGTCGAGCGCGCTCGCGGTGACGTCGAGCTCGAACCGGGGGTCCGGATCCGGCGTGAGCGAGCCGCGCGCGACCAGCGAGCCTGCGCGATAGACGCCTGCCGCGAGTTGCTCGGCGCTCGCGTCGACTTCGACCGCCGGTCGGTCGAGCGCGCCGCGCAGCGTGCTCTTCACGGTTGCCCGGCCGGCGAGGCGCGGATCGAGCTCGGCGAGCGCCGGCGCCACGAGCGACACCGCAAGCGAGTCCTCCGGACGTCCGAGCGCGCCCTGGGCGGTCAGACGGTTCGCGCCGATACGGAGCACGACGTCGGCTTCCCGCACGCCGGACGCCGAGGCGGTGAAGCGGCCACCCCCGGTGAGCGGCGCCGCGCGCCAGCGGCTGTCGCGTGTGTCGAATTGCGCTTCCACTCGCCAGCGCGGCGCGAGCGCGCCCTTGGCGGTGAGATCGGCGTTGATGCGGGCGCTCGGGTATTCGCCGAACGCCGCGGGGTCGAACTGCGCGAGCTTCGCGCGCGCGTCGAAGCGCCGCGGGCCGGTGAGCGCGACCACGCCCTCGCCCGTCAGCGTGCCGCCCCCTGCCGCAGCGACGAGCCGCTTCACGGTGAACGCATCACCTTTGCGTGCGCCGTCGACTTCGAAGCGTAGCCGGCCCTGCGCGAGCTTCACGCGTACCTCCTGCATTGACTCGCCGACCGTAGCGGCGATCGTTCCGTCGAGGCGCGTCGCGCGGAGCGGCCGGTGCAGCGCCCGCAGGTCGAGCCGCTTCGCAACGAGGTCGAGCGTTGCGTGTCCTTTGGTCACGCGCGCCGTTCCGGCAGCGCTGCCGCCGGCGCCGAGGTCGATGGCGAGCTTGTCGAGCGCAAGCACACCGCCGCGCCACGCGAACGGCGAAGCCGCGGCGACGAGCGGCATCCGGTTGTCGGTGAGCGGGCCGGGCGCGGCGTTCCGCGCCGCGAGATTGCCTGCGACGGCGCCGTCATCGCTGCTCGCCGCCTGCAGGTCGAGCGCGATGCGCGTGCGCGGCAAGGATGCATCGAGCAGCGCGAGCTCGAGATCGGCGAGCCGGAGGGCTGCGTTCTCGAGCCAGCGCTCGGCGGCGAACGGCGCGATGCGGGCGCTACCGTCGACGCTCGCTTTGGCGATCTCGCCGTCGAGCGCGAGTTCGAGCTGCGCGAGCGTCCCGCCGAGCTTCGCGCCCACGCGGAACGGCGGGCTCGCATCCACTCGTGCAAGCGACACCGTGGCGCTCGCGGGGAGCGGCCGCGCGGCGCCGAGCGAACCCGATCCCGCGAGCGCGCCGAGCGCCATCGTCGCCCGCAGGTCGCGGACGGCGTGCGCGCCCTCGGCGAACTCGTACGCAAGCGATACTGCCGTGAACACGAGCTCCGCGGGGTCGACGCGCAGCACGACGCGATCGATCGCCAGCCGTTCGACGGACACGCCGAGCGGCACCGCGAGCGAAGCCGGCAGCTTCGCGGGGGTAGGCTTCACGAGGATCTCGAGCTCGCGCGCGGTAA
>Ga0126369_10004422_pt1 | contig 10315 bp, 6 predicted proteins | sample PanSoiMetaPlot_1_FD_109646 | JGI IMG/M metagenome (GOLD analysis project Ga0126369, IMG submission 109646) | Tropical forest soil microbial communities from Panama - MetaG Plot_1 | ecosystem: Environmental > Terrestrial > Soil > Tropical forest > Bulk soil | place: Panama | collected 2016-02-17
CTCCGGCGAGGGCGGCACCTGGCCCGGCGCGAACGACAAGAGGATGCCGTCGTCCACGTGGCTCGCCTCGGCGATCAGGCCGACGCGGCGCAGCTTTTCCTTCAAGGCCATGCCCCATGCGCCGTTGACCTTCATGCCGAAAACCGAGTGGATCATCGCGTGGCGGCCGCCCATCTCGTCCGAGAACGACTCGACGACAATGCCCTGATCGTCGGGAATACCGTCGAGCACCTCGCCCGCCTTCACGAGCCACGCGTGCATCGCCGAGGCGGCGCGCGGGTCGAGGCCGCACGTGGCGGCCGCCCAATCGGCGAAGTCGGGCCGGTCCAGACGCTCGGCGGCGTCGCGGCGCAACCGCCCGACGGCGGTCCCGAGCTCCCACGAGCGCGAGGGATGCTCGCCCTTCCAGAACGGTATCGTCGGCGACATGCCCTGTGCGTCCTCGACCAGCACGCGGTCGGCGCGCACCTTCACGATCTTCCAGGAGTGCGACCCGAGCAGGAAGACGTCACCGGGCAGGCTCTCGGTCACGAACTCCTCGTCGAGTGTGCCGACCTTCAGATCGGTCTCGGCCACGAAGACGTCGTAGAGGCCGTTGTCGGGAATCGTGCCGCCGGAGGTGAGCGCCAGAAACCGGCTGCCTCGGCGCGCGTGCAGCCGATCGTTCACCCGATCCCACAGGATCCGGGGCGCGGCGCCCTTGACTTCGGCCGGAAGCGGCTCGGCGAGCGAGCGGACGACCGCGGAGAGCGCGTCGCGCGTGAGCTCGCGATAGGGCGCCGCGTTCCGCAGCCGTCCGTGCAGCTCGTCCACCGTGAGCGACTCTGCGGCGACTGCGGCGACGACCTGCTGGGCAAGCACGTCCAGCGGCGCGTCGGGCATGACGACGCGATCGAGGTGGCGCTCGTGAATGGAGCGCACGACCGCCGCCGCCTCGAGGAGCTCTTCGCCCTTGGTCACGACGATCCGCCCCTTGGAGGTCCGGCTGAGGAGGTGACCGGCGCGGCCGACCCGCTGGAGCGCGGCGGCGATGTTCCGCGGTGACTGGAGCTGGACGACCAGGTCGATCGCGCCGACGTCGATGCCGAGCTCGAGCGACGACGTCGCGACGAGCGCGCGCAGCTCGCCGTCCTTCAGGCGGTTCTCGGCCTCGAGCCGTGCGCGACGCGAGAGCGAGCCGTGGTGCGCGGCGACCTTGCCGTCGGGGATCCGGTCGTTGAGATCGCGCGCCAGGCGCTCGGCGGCACGGCGGCTCTGGGCGAAGACGAGCGTCGTGCGGTGCGCCTGAACCAGCTCGGCGATCTGCTGGAGCGCGGCTTCCCAGATGGTGTCGCTCGGCGCCGTGAGGAAGTCGTCGACCGGCGCGACCACTTGAAGGTCCAGATCGCGCGTGAAGCCGGCGTCGACGGTGACCGCGTCGGTCGCCGTCGCCCCGGTCAGGAACGCGCGGGCCGACTCGATGGGGCTCACGGTCGCCGAGCAGCCGATGCGCTGCGGGCGTCCGGCCCGGTCGCGCGACTCGACCAGCGCCTGCAGGCGCTCGAGCGAGAGCGCCAGATGGGCGCCGCGCTTGGAGCCCATCAGTGCGTGGATCTCGTCCACGATCAGGAAGCGCGCGTGGGCGAGCGCCGGTCGGAAGCGCTCGCTCGTCAACAAGATGAACAGCGACTCGGGCGTCGTGATCAGCACGTGCGGCGGCCGCCGCGTCATCGCCTGCCGCTGCGCGGCGAGCGTATCGCCCGTGCGCACGGCCACGCGGATCTCCGGCAGCGCGAGACCCTGCGCGGCGGCCGCCGCGCGAATCCCGGCCAGGGGCGCGCGGAGATTCTTCTCGATGTCGTTGTTGAGCGCGCGCAGCGGCGAGACGTACACGACGTAGACGCGGTCTTCGAGCTGTCGCTCCAGGCCCAGCCGGCACAGATGGTCGATGGCCCAGAGAAACGCGGCCAGCGTCTTGCCCGAGCCGGTGGGCGCGACGATCAAGGTGTCGCGGCCGGAAGCGATCGCGTCCCACCCCTCGCGCTGAGCGCGCGTCGCCTCGGCGAACGTGTCGTCGAACCAGCGACGAACGAAGGGAAGGAAGTCGGCCATCCCTTCGATTCTACGCCTCAGCGGAAGCCCATCTGGCGCAGCAACAGCCGGCTCAACGTGGTGCCCGGGTCCTCGAGCTCGGAGAGGATCGAGAAGTGGTGGAGCCCGGGCATGTCGAGCGTCTGGCAGGGCAGCCGCCGGGTGCGCCACACCGCGGCCAGCTCCTCGCCCTGCCGGTGATACTCCGGCCCTTCGAGCCCGCCGACGGTGAGTAGCAGGGGACCGGAGCGCGCCGGCGGGCAGTGCACGGGGCTGTGCAGACGCGCTGACTCGGGCGTCAGCTTCAAGACGTCGTTGAGATATGAGAGGCGGATCGGCTCGAGATCGTAGAGTCCGCTGATGCCGCAGCCGGCCTTGACGACGTCGGCGGGCAACCCCGCGAACGCACTCCAGTCGGTCGACATCAGCATTGCCGCGAGATGGCCGCCGGCGGAGTGGCCCGAGACGAAGATCCGGCCGGGATCGCCGCCGAAGGACGCGGCGTGGCGGTGCACCCAGACGATCGAGGCGCGACATTGACGCACGAGCTCGTCCATGTCGACCGCCGGGATCAGCGCGTAATTGATCACGACGACTGCGACCCCCGAGGGCTCGAAGGCGCGCGCGATGAAGCTCGAACCCGACTTGTCCAGCCGATGCCAGTAGCCGCCGTGGATGAACACGTGGACCGGCGCCGGCCCGTTCCTCGCCGGGAAGACGTCGAGGCGCTCGCCCGGGTGAGCGCCGTAGGCGATGTCGAGGTGGCAATCGAGCGCCGCGCGCGTCTCGGCGCTCGCGGTCGCGTAACGCGAGAGCCAGTCGGCGCTGTCCCGGACCTTTTCGCGATTGTTGTACTCGGCGTCGAGGGCCTGCTGGTCGTACTCGCGAAAGACGATCTTGGCCATCAGGCGCCTCCGGGGCATCGCCGATCGCGCGGCCTCATCCGCGGCGACTATGCCCAACGTGTCCGGTGACTGTCAATGAACCCGACGCGACGCGTCGGTTATGGCGCGACCCTGCTGGGTGGCCTGTGGTTCCATGCTAGGATGACGCCGATGTCGCGCCGCTTCATCCTCGCCGCGGTGCTACTGCTGACCGCGTCCGTCTTCTGGGGCGCGCCGGCGTGGTCACATCCCGCCCTCGAAGCGGTGCCGGATGTGCCCGTCGCCACACCAGCGCCGATGCTGGCGTGGTCTGCGGCGCCGACTCCGCCCACGGTTCCGTGGCCCGCCCTGCTCGGTGCCGCGGCGGCGCTCGTGTTTGCATGGTGGCGACCGCGTCGCGCGCTGGCGCTCGGGATCGTCATGATCCTGGCCGTGCTCGCGTTCGAGAACGGCGTGCACTCGGTCCACCATCTCAACCAGGTCCGTCATCTCGACGATCTCCGTTCGAGCTCGACGTGTCCGGTGGCGGCGGCAACCGCTCATGTCGCTGGGACACTCGTGGACGGCGCGATCGAAGAGCGCCTCGTTCCGGCCTCGCCCGAGCGCGTCGCCCTGCAAACGCCGCTGCGCCTCGACGCGTCCTGCCTCACGGCCCACCAGGGCCGCGCCCCTCCGCTCTCCGCCTAGCTCGCGTCGGTTCCGTGCCTCGCCCCAGCGCGCCTGGGGCTCATCTACGTTCAACTCGCGAGAGGTGGATTTCGCAGAGTCATGGCGAAGGCGATATCGCTGCACCGCTGTACGACATTCGGCGTGTCGTGCCTGATCCACGTTGTGGTCATCTGCGCCGCGATCGCGCTGGGCCGCGATCTCGTCACGCCCAGAGTGCCGTCGGTTCTCATCGCCGATCTGACTCTCATCGAGACGCCTCGACTCATCGAGACTCTAGCGCCGGGCCCCGCGGCGCCGGCGCCGCCCAAGCCTCAGAAGCTCAGGCTGCCCAAGCCCCTCGCCACGCCGATGCCGGCGCCTGCGAAGGAACCGGAAGCCGCGGAGATCCGAGCGCCGATCCCGCCGTCACCCACCGCCGACCCCGGACCGTCGGCGCCTGAGCCGGTCGCCTCGTCGCCGCCCGCAGCCTCGTTCGAGATCGGCGGGGACTCCGCGCCGACGCAGCAGCCGACCGACACGAGCCGCGGAGGCTCGACCTTCGGCGCTGCACTGCCGAACATCGCAGCGCGTCCATCCGACGGCCTTACACACATGGCGATACCGCGCGGTGGGTATCAAGTCCGGCCGGCGTACCCGAGCAGCGCGCGGCGGCTCGGGATCCAGGGGAAGACGACCCTGCGCGTGTACGTTGCCGCCGACGGCCGCGTCGGCGAAGTGATGGTTCAAGAATCCGCGGGACACCCTGATCTCGACAGCGCGGCGGCCGACGCCGTGAAGCGCTGGCGCTTCGAGCCGGCCCGGCGCGGAGCGGAGCCGGTTGGCGTCTGGGTGCTACTCCCGGTGGAATTTCGACTTCGATAGGAGCCCTCATGCGACTCGTTCTCGCGATCTTCATCGCGTTGCTCGCAACGCCGGCCCTGGCGCAGCCGCCGACGACACCTCCGCCTCCGGAGTCGCCGCCGCGCCTCGAGCCCGTCGTCGTGGAAAGCGTCAAGGTGCCCCCCGACCGCACGCGTACCGACGAGGAGGCTCGCGAGGAGCTGTCGCGCGTGCCGGGCGGGACCGCCGTGGTCGACCAGAAGACGATCGAGCAGACTCGGGCGGCCAATCTGAAGGACGTGCTCGACTTCGTCCCGGGCGTCATGATCCGCCCCCGCTTCGGCGCTGACGAGAGCCAGATCTCGATTCGCGGCTCCGGACTGCGCAACAACTTCCACCTTCGTGGCATCAACCTGCTCATCGACGGCTTCATCTACGGCCAGGCCGACGGGTTCAGCGACTTCGAGTCGCTCGAGCTCCTGACCACGAAGCGCATCGAGGTCTACAAGGGCGCCAACGCGCTCGCCTATGGAGGCTACACGCTCGGCGGCGCCATCAATCTCGTCAGCAAGGCGGGATACGACGCGGGCCTGGTCGAGCTCTGGAGCGAGGCCGGATCGTACGGCTTCCTCAAGAACTACATCGGGACGGGCCAGGTCTACGGCCCGGTCGACATCTACGCGGCCTTCGCCGATACCGAGCTCGACGGCTACCGGGATCACAGCGAGCAGGTGCGCCGCCGCGCGTATGCCACGGTCGGGTACGCGGCGCCCGGCGGTACCACCGTTCGTCTCGATCTCGGTTATACGCACAGCGAGGAGAGGCTGCCCGGCACGCTCACCCTGCAGGAGTTCAGGAGCGACCCGCGGCAGCAGGACCCGACCGCCGTCGTGTTTCGACAGGAACGAAATTACGACTATGGCCGCGGCGGCCTGACCTTGCGAACCCCGCTCGGGGAGTACCAGACGCTCGAGTGGAAGACGCAGCTCGACTACCAGGACCTCGACCATCCGTTGAGCTTCGCCGTGATCGATCAGACCACGTACAACTGGGGCACGGAGCTCCGGTACATCGTGGCCGCGCCGCTCTTCTCGCACGGCAACCGGTTCACCGCCGGCCTGCAGTACTTCTCGACCCGCCAGATCGACGCGAATCTGCAGAATCTCGACGGCCATCGCGGGGCGCTGATCAAGGATCAGATCAATATCTCGACGAACGTCGGAGCCTACGCCGAGGATCAGTTCGACATCGCGCCGACCTTCACCGCCGTCCTCGGCGGCCGCGCGCAATACGCTGTCCGCGAGGTGCGCGATCGCTTCCTGACCGACGGCAATCAGTCCGATTCGGTCGACTTCTTTTCGTTCGTCCCGAAGCTCGGCGCCATCTGGAGGGTCGCGCCGACCGTGCAGCTCTTCGGCAACATCAGCCGCTCGTACGAGCCGCCGCTCATGCTGGAGCTGGCCGCGCCCGGTCGGATCGGGGGCCAGCTCAATGAGCTGGAGGCCCAGAAGGCCTGGCAGTTCGAGGTGGGCACGCGCGGCACGCTCGCCCAGCGGTTCACGTGGGACGTCGCCTTGTACGACATCGAGCTCTGGGACGAGATCCGCAACGTGAACGTGCCGCCGTTCCCCGGCGCGCCCTTCACGATCCCGCGCTTCACCAACATCGATCGTTCCCGCCACAGCGGTGTCGAAGTCGGTGCTGAGGCCGTGCTCGTCCGCGATGCGGCCAAGCGCGTGGGCTTGGGCGCGATCGGGGACGCGTTGACCACGCGCGTCGCCTACACCTATTCGCGATTCGTCTACGTCGACGATCCGGTCTTCGATAACAACGACCTGCCGGGCGCGCCCCGCCATTTCATCCGCGGCGAGCTGCGCTACGACCATCTCTCGGGTTTCTGGATCGCGCCCAACGTCGAGTGGGTGCCGGCCGGCTACTTCGTCGACAGCGCGAACACCGTTCGCACGCCGAGCTATGCGCTGGGCAACGTGCGCGTCGGATACGACCACAAATCCTGGAAGCTGAGCGTGTACTTCGAAGCGCGAAACGTTGCCACCAAAACTATGTCTCGTCAGTCGTCGTGGACGATGCGAATGGGCGCTCCTTCGAGCCGGGAGACGGTCGCGCGTTCTACGGCGGCGTGAGCTGGAGGTTCAAATGATCAGGCTCTTCGCGCCGGTGCTCGCAGTGCTGCTCGCCGGCGCTCCCGTCCAGGCGGGCGGGCTGACGCTCGGTGCCCATCAGGAGCTGACGGTCCTCGACAAGTCCCACGAGGCGCACGTCTCGGCGCCGGCACTGGCCGTCACGCGAGACGGCAACGTCGTCGTCGCCTGGATCGCCCAGCAAGGCCACGACAATAACCTCCTCGTCGCGCAGCCGGGAAGCGCGCCCAAGCCCGTGCGCGTCAATCCCGAGGGCCTGTTCGTCGAGTCACTGCATCAGCCGCCCGGCCTGGCCCTGGGCCCGGCAGACGAGGTGTACGTGTCGTGGTCCTCGCCCAAACCGATTCCGGACGGCGGACTCTTCGCCTCGGACCTGCGACTGTCGCGCTCGCTCGACGGGGGCAAGACATTCGAGAGCGCCCTGCGAGTGAACGAGGATCGGCCGATCTCGCACTCGTTCGGAGGGCTCGGCGTGACCGCCGAGGGGACCGTCATCGTCGCGTGGATCGACAGTCGTGGAGGCGCCAACACCGCGCACACCTATCTGGCGCGCATCACGGAGCGCGGATCGCGGGTCGAAGCGACGCAGAAGCTCGACGACGGCGAGACGTGCGTGTGCTGTCGTGTCGACGTCGCGGCAGGGCCGCGGGAAACCGTCGCGGTGGCGTGGCGCAAAGTCTTTCCCGGCAGCGTCCGCGACATGGTGCTCGCGGTGTCCCGCAATGGCGCGCGCTCGTTCACACCGGCCGGGCTCGTTCACGCCGATCGCTGGAAGATCAATGCCTGTCCACATCGCGGGGGGAGCCTGGCGATGGACGGCCGCGGCCGCGTCTACCTGGCCTGGTACACCGAAACCGCCGACGGCCAACCCCGGATGCTGTTCGCCGCCAGCAACGATGGTCTGAAGTTCGCGCCGCCCGCGCGACTCAACACCGCGGCCGGATACATCCCGGACCAGGTGCGGGTCGCCGCGGACCAGACAGGACGCGTGGTGATCGTCTGGGAGGAAGCGACCGCCGTCAGGCGACGTGTCGTGCTGCGCTCTTCGATCGATGGCGGCCGGACGCTCAGCGCGCCGCAGCCGTTGTCCCAGGCGATCAAAGCGTACGCGCCGGACGTTGTCGCGGCGCCGGGCGGGGACTTCATTGTGGCCTGGCACGAAGAGCAGTTTCCCGCGCTCAAGACGGTGACGCAGACGATCAAGCTCACCAAGTGAGTCGAAGGCCGCGCTCTGCCTTAGAATCGAGGCAATGAGGATCGTCTCGATCGGGGGCGGCCCGGCCGGGCTCTACTTCAGCCTGCTCATGAAGAAGTCGGACCCGGCCCACGACATCACGGTCGTCGAGCGCAACCGACCGGACGATACCTTCGGCTTCGGCGTGGTCTTCTCCGACGCGACCCTCGAGCACGTGGCCGAGGCCGACCGCCAGAGCCACGCCGAGATCACGAGCCACTTCGCGCACTGGGACCGGATCGACATCCACTATCGCGGCCAGGTGCTGACCTCGGCGGGTCACGGGTTCGCCGGCATGTCGCGCCAGGTCCTGCTCGATATCTTGCAGAAGCGCTGCGCCGAGCTCGGCGTCCGGCTCGAGTTCCAGCGTGAGGTCGGCGATCTCGGCGCGTATGCCGACGCGGACCTGGTGCTCGGCGCCGACGGCGTGAACAGCGTCGTGCGCAGCCGGTACGCCGAGCACTTCCGGCCCGAGATCGACTGGCGGCCCAACAAGTTCGTCTGGCTCGGCACGACGTTTCCGTACCCGGCGTTCACCTTTCTCTTCAAGGAGAGCGAGCACGGTCTCTGGCGCGTCCACGCCTATCGATACGACCAGTCGATGTCGACGTTCATCCTCGAGACGACCGAGGCGACCTGGCGGCGGGCCGGCCTCGACCGGGCCGACGAGGACCAGACCCTGGCCTTCTGCGAGCGGCTCTTCGCCGACGAGCTCCAGGGCCACCGGTTGTTGAAAAACCGCTCGCTCTGGCGCAGCTTCCCGACGGTGCGCAACGGTTCCTGGCGCCACGGCAACATCGTCCTCGTGGGCGACGCGGCGCACACCGCCCACTTCTCGATCGGCTCCGGTACGAAGCTCGCGATCGAGGACGCGATCGCGCTGGCGCGGGCTCTGCAGAGCCACGGCGAGGTCGAGAAGGCGCTGGCCGCCTACGAGGAGGACCGGCGGCCCGAGGTCGAGCGTCTCCAGCGTGCGGCCCAGGTGAGCCTCGAGTGGTTCGAGCAAGCCGAGCGCTACCACGCCCGCCTCGAGCCGAACCAGTTCGCGATGAGCCTCCTGACGCGAAGCCTCCGGGTGACGCATCACAACCTGAGAACGCGCGACCCGCGCTTCGTCGCAACGGTCGACCGATGGTACGCCTCGCGCGCCGAGCAACAAGCGCGGATCGCCGCCTCCATGCCGTCCCCGCCGCCGCCGATGTTCACGCCGTTCCGACTCCGCGAGATGCTGCTGTCGAATCGCATCGTGGTGTCCCCGATGTGTCAGTACTCGGCGCAGGACGGCACGCCCGGCGACTGGCATCTGGTGAACCTGGGCTCGCGCGCGGTCGGTGGTGCGGCGCTCGTCATCGCGGAGATGACCGACGTGAGCCGCGAGGGCCGGATCACGCCGGGCTGCACGGGCATGTACAAGCCCGAGCACGTCTCCGCCTGGAAGCGCGTCGTCGACTTCGTGCACGCGGCGAGCCCGGCACGGATCGCGCTGCAGCTGGCACACGCCGGCCGCAAGGGCTCGACGCGGCTTCTCTGGGAAGGGATGGACGAGCCGCTCCCCGCGGGCAACTGGCCGCTCATCTCGGCGTCGGCGCTTCCGTATCATCCTCACAGCCAGGTGCCGAAGGCGATGGACCGCGAGGACATGACGCGCGTGCGCGATCAGTTCGCCGATGCCGCTCGCATGGCGGAGCAGGCCGGCTTCGACATGCTCGAGCTCCACATGGCGCACGGCTATCTTCTGGCGAGCTTCATCTCGCCCCTGACCAACATCCGGACCGACGAGTGCGGCGGCTCGGCGGCCAATCGCGCGCGCTATCCGCTCGAGGTCTTCGATGCGGTGCGTGCAGTCTGGCCGGCGGCGAAGCCGATGTCGGTGAAAATCTCGGCGTCCGACTGGGCCGAGGGCGGGCTCGACCTCGACGAGGCCGTCCACTTCGCGCGCAAGCTGCGCGAGCACGGATGCGATATCGTCACGGTCTCGACCGGCCAGACCGTGCCGGATCAGAAGCCGCAGTACGGCCGCCTCTATCAGACGCCGTTCAGCGACCGCATCCGCGGCGAGGCCGAGGTTGCCACGATGACGGTGGGCGGGATCGCGTCGTACGACGACGTGAACAGCATCCTCGCCGCGGGACGCGCCGATCTCTGCGTGCTCGCCCGCGGCCATCTCTACGATCCGTACTGGACGCGGCACGCCGCGTACGAGCAGGGATTCGACCTGCCGTGGCCGGACCAGTACGTCTCGGTCAAAGGGTTCTCGCCAAGAGAGGACTGACATGAAGATCACGAGCATCGAGACGTTCGTGGTGTCCAACGGCTTCACGCCGCCGCGCCCGTGGTGCTTCTGCGCGATCCGGACCGACGCGGGGCTCACGGGCTACAGCGAGTTCGGCTCCGACGGCATCACGCGCGGCCTGGTGGGGCTCGTGCAGGATCTCGGTCATCGGCTGATCGGGAAGGATCCGACGGCGGTCGAGAAG
>Ga0126369_10004423_pt1 | contig 10314 bp, 9 predicted proteins | sample PanSoiMetaPlot_1_FD_109646 | JGI IMG/M metagenome (GOLD analysis project Ga0126369, IMG submission 109646) | Tropical forest soil microbial communities from Panama - MetaG Plot_1 | ecosystem: Environmental > Terrestrial > Soil > Tropical forest > Bulk soil | place: Panama | collected 2016-02-17
CGCCACTGGCAACGGGATGCAGAAGCTTGTGTTCAAAGGCATGTCGGCGTTGGCAAGCCGATAGAATCGGAAAAATGACTCGCGCAGAGCATGCCCCGAAGGGGCACGGCGAACAGAAATAAATTCGAAGCTCGAAATCCGAAACAAATTCAAATGTTCAAAAACCAGAAAATTCTAAACAGGTACGTTTCGGATTTTGAATTTCGGTTTTGGGGTTGAAGTTTGTTTCGAATTTCGAGCTTAGGGATTTCGGATTTGATTTCGGCAGCATCTTGGCACGAATAATTGGGCGTTTGACAAGCGCGGCTATTATGAGATTTGCGGGCACCGCGAAAAAAGGAGGTCTCCATGTATCGAGCAAACAAGATGTCATCTGGTCTGCTGCTCGCAGCTTATCTGCTTTTAGTGGCCGGCAGCTTCTCGCTGGTGAACGGCCAGACCCTCGGTACGACCAACGTGACGGTGTTCGAAGGGGCGCGTCTCATCACAGGTAACGGCAGTATCATCGAGAACTCGGCATTTATCGTTGAAAACAACCGGTTCACTTCGGTGGGCAGGCGGATTGATATGCTAGTGCCTGCTGGGGCGGCGCGCGTCGAACTAAGCGGCAAGACCGTGATGCCGACGATGATCGATCTCCACGGCCACATTGGCTACCAGAACGTGGCCACAGGAACCATGTCCAAAGAAACCTACACCCGCGCCAATCTCATCGATCATTTGCAGCGTCTTGCCTACCACGGCGTCGGCGCAATCGTCAGCATCGGCGATCTGGTCGACCGTTCAGACATGCGCGGCGGTCGAACCAATTGGGGCGACGTGCCGCTGCGGGTGCGCGACGAGATCATCCCGAATGCGGCGCTATTTAAGACGGCGGGCGCAGGGATGGCCTGGCCGGGAGCTGGAGCCCAAGGCCATCCCTCAAGAGCCGATGTGATGTATCCGGTCACGACGGTCGAGGAGGCTCGCGCGGCCGTTCAGGACTATGTCCGCATGAAGCCCGAGTTTATCAAGATCTGGGTGGACAATAGAGACGGGCGCGTGAAAACGCTGACGCCGCCGCTCTATCGAGCGATCATCGAGGAGGCGCACAAGCACAATGTTCCGGTTGGAGTCCATAACGTCACTTTGGCCGATGCCAAGGAGTTAATGCGCGCGGGCGTCGAAGGATGGCTCCACGTTCCGGTGCGCCAGGGTCAGGCAGTCGACGGGGAAATACTCGCCATCGTCAAAGACCGGATCGCCGGGAACGATCGGCCAACCATGTGGGTGACGCCCGGCCTTCAAACGGCGTGGATGAATACCCAAGGCCAACGGCCGGCGTGGCTCGACGACCCGCTGTTGCGGGAGACGTATTCCCCTCAACAGATCCAGGAATACTGGGGCGATCCACTGGCGAAGATGACGCCGGAGGCTGTCGAGCGCGTCCGCAAAAATCTTGCGTTAGATGGCAGCAACATGATGAAGCTTAAAGCGGCGGGCATGCGCGTCGTCATGGGGACCGACACCGGGCAGACCCGATTCTTGATCGGTTACTTCAACCACATGGCTCTGGAAAGCTACGTCGCGATCGGCATAACGCCGGCTGAGGCGATTGTTGCGTCGACGCGCGATTCGGCCGAAGTCGCGAAGGTCAATTCCGGAATGGTGGCGGTGGGCAAGAGCGCCGATTTCATGATCCTCGACGCCAATCCTCTCGAGAATATTTCCAACACGCGACGGATCAACAAGGTTTATCTCCGTGGACAGGAAGTCCCCCGCGGCGTGATGACGGCGAAATGGCAAGCTGAGTTCCGCACAGCATCGACGCGATAGATCGCACTGCGTTACACTTGAACTCTTGAATCTTCCTTTTCCAGGTTTTCGGAATTCCGGAAACGTGATAGATAAATAGTATGGAAAGTAGGTAAGATGACGGAGGTCTTTATGAAGAAATTTCGTATAGAGCCGCACGGCCGCCTTCAGGAATGGGTCGCTGACGAAAAGGGATACTTTAAGGACGAAGGATTGGACTACGAATTTTTAACTTCCTACGCGACCTTGTCGTCTGGATATGCGCAGGTCCAATCCACCGAGTCCGCCGCGCCGGAGGTAAAACGCGGCGCCTTTGAAAACATGGAGAAAGGACGCTCGGCAGACATCAGCTGCGCGTGCCACTGGGCGGTCAACATGGCTTCTTCTTCCGGGCATGGTCGTATGTGGGGACATGCTTACTCCGTGACCCCTTCGGCTATCCTCGTCCCGCCGGAGTCCGCGATTAAGAAACCGCGCGACCTGGCCAACATTGGAGTTGGAGTAGGCTATCATTCCGGCAGTTACTTTTCTGCTATTCAAGCATTGGAAAAAATCCTCAAGCCCGATGAGCTCAAGCTTGCGTATATCGGCCAGCCGCAGGATCGGCTGGCGGCCGTGCTCGACCGTAAGGTCGATGCGGCAAACCTGTTTGGCGCGCCTTTGTATGTCGCCGAGCAGCTGGGTTGCCGAAAAATTTTAGACACGACTTTCATGATCGGCTTCTTGCTGCACAAGGACGCGGACGTGGAAGATGTGAAGCGTTACTTTAAGGCGCTGCAACGCGCGCAACGAGATATTGACCTCGAGCCGGAGCGCTATAAACATTACTTCTTAAAGGAGTTACCGGAAAAGTACCACGCCATGATCGATGTCGGCGCCTTCGGTCCGGGGGAGCGGTTGGTCTTCGAGCCCTACACCCGCGAGATATTCGAGCGCACGCATCGCTGGATCGAACAGGAAAAGCTTTTTCCGGAGGGCCAAGCGGGCACGCGAGACTACGAAAGCTCAGTCTCCGTGCACGAATAATCTCGCCGAGCTGAACCGTTGCGCGGCGGCGCAGATGCGCAGGCAATCTCATTTCGAGCGCCTTGCGAGAAATCTTTCCTAAAGCGTTGACGGCGCTTTCTAACTGAACCATTACCTGCTGTCTATTTCGCAAAGGCTAGATGCTAGTTTCGCGAGAGGCTAGAAGCATCCGGCTTTGAAAGCTTCTCTTTCCGAACATGTGCGGGAGACAAGGCGAGCTTTGCCTTTTTAAATATAGCTGACCTTGCTTTTCACGCGGTTATGTTTTATCAGGCAGGGCGAAACATGCTCCCCCGATTCCTCACGACTTGAACGACTTGAATCGTTTGAACGATTGAACATCCGAATGCGTAGCTGGAGCATGAAAGATACGGCTTGACGGGATTCGATTTTCGCGCGCGTTTTCAAGGAGGTTATCGACGGCAAAATCGCAGGAGGCGCAACATGAAGCGAGCTTTACTGTTGGTTGTTTCCTTATCCCTGTGGGATTTTAGCGCTTACGCCCAGACTCCCTTCTATCAGGGCAAAACCATTCGGGTCATTGTTGGTACGCCGCCGGGCAACCTCTACGATTTTTGGGCGCGGCTTATTGTCGAGCATATGGGCAAGCATATCCCAGGCAATCCCAATTTCCTCGTTCAGAATATGCCTGGCGCGGGCCACGTGGTCGCGGTCAATCATTTATATACGGTTGCCAAACCGGACGGGCTTACGCTAATTGGTTCCGTCATTCCATCGCTCTATCTCAATCAACTGATCGGCCGGCCGGAGATTCAATTTGACTGGTCGAAGTTTACTTGGATCGGTTCGCCCGCGCGCGGCAACAGCCAGATGTATATGCGCGCGGACACGCCCTACAAAACCATCGAAGATGTCCGCATCGCCAAAGAACCGCCGAAGTGCGGCGCCACCGGAGTTACCGGGCCCGATTCATATTTCCCCAAACTCCTGCAAGAAACCGTGGGCGCAAAGTTTGCGATCGTCACCGGTTATCCCGGCGGTACGGATATCGACCTCGCCGTCGAACGCGGCGAGATCCACTGCCGCGCCTTTACCATCGAAGCCTTTTTCGGTCGCGAGCCTTATCATACGTGGCGCAAGAAGGGATTTGTCCACCACCTGTTTCAGAGCGGCAGTAAGAGAGATGCCAGACTCCCGCAAACGCCGACGATCTTCGAAATTATGGACCAATATAAAACTCCCGAATCGGGTCGGCGGCTGGCAACCATGTTGCTTGGTGCAGACGATATGGGTCGGCCGATGTTCGGCCCACCCAGCATGCCGGCGGATCGATTGAAAATGCTTCGGGAAGCATTTACCAAGACCATGAACGATGAGCAATTTCGTGCTGAAGTGAAGAAACGCAATTACGAGTTCGATCCGGTCGGCGGCGAGGAGCTCGAGAAACTCGCCAAAGACGTAACCACGCAACCGTCCGAAACCATTGACCGGCTGAAAAAGGTGCTAGGAAATTGATTCGACGCGCACAGTTCACCTGTTACGTTTGGTCTCTTAACGGCTTGTTGGGATGCCAATTGTAACTTGGAACCTTGTAGGCGTCTTCCGGCATTAGCGTTGTAATTCCTCGTTTTGCCAGCTCGCCTTCAAATTTTTTGCGGATCCAAGGATCTTCGTCGACGTATTCGATCATGTCTTTAGTTCGGTCTTCGATCTTCTCCGCGTGGCCGCGAAACTGTCGGGGCGGATGCAGCGCTAGATAACGCGCGGGTGTGGCGCCGGCGTTGAAGTGCTGATGAAACCACTTGTTGGGCGGCACGAACATGCTGCCCTCGTGCCACGGGGCCACGATCTTTTCTTTGCCTTCCTCCCAGAGAACCGAATAACCCTCGCCGCTCGGGATCACGATCACTCGTCCGGGACCATGGCGATGAGCCTTTTTGTACGTGCGGGTAGGAAAAACCGACATGTGACAGGACATTTCTGAATTGGGAAACATGATTGTCACGCTCATGCCGCCGCGCCGGTTGGTCGTGAGCTTATCCCAAGCGGCCATATCGGGAAAAAAGTTTCCGAACCAATAGACGCGATTTCCACCCCACGCGAGGGAGGGATCGCCATCTTGGATGAGCTTCGCCTCAGAATAGAGCTCGGTTCCCGGACCCGCGGAGACCGCTTCCTGAAACGGGTTGTTGAAGTAAAAGCGCGGCTCGGTGATGAGCGACGTAGCCAGCGGCAAGTAACTGTAGCGCAGCACCCTGGCCGGCTGGTCGCCGCGCATATTCCCCAGTTGCTGAAAATGATTGTGCGGGATTTGAAACAAACTGCGGTCCTGCCACTCGAAAGTCTTTTTCGCTGCGCCATCGGCCGGCCATACGGTGCAAACGCCCCGACCCTGCAACACATAAATCAGCTCATCCAAAGCGAATCTTACGGGCGGCAGCGATTTTCCCGCCGGAATTTCCATCACCGTCGCTGAAGTGATCCCCTCCTGCCCCATGAGCTGAATAAACGCCGCATTGCATTGGCGCTCGTCCCACAATCCCAGTTCAACGGTGCGCAAATCCTCGATGAAGTATCCTCGATGAATCGGTATGCCCACCAACTCCATCCAGCGGTCGTAAGTATAGGCCTTGACTTCGACCGCCGTCTGGCTTGATTCATAGGGGTTGGCCGTTAATTCTGCACTTTGAGTTGTCATATCGTGTCTCCTTGTCCATCTTTTCTACGCCAACTCTCATTGATTTTCCATGTGCCGTGCCAGACCAAATATCCAAATCACTTTGGCGTTTGGCTTCTCGCCCTCATACACTTGTCAAAAGCTTGCGCTTTACTGCCGGCGCTAGCCAGGGCCGCCTCTCGTTCGCAGTCGGACACGTCACGGTTCTCGCTGCTGCTCGTGCTCTTCCTGGCGCTTGGATCAGATAAGCCCGGGTTCGCGCATGCCGCCAGCAGCACCGCCAAGACAAATAACAAGACCTTCACGCATCACCCTCTTCGTTTCAAAGTGCTTTCGGTGCGAGCTCTTCGATCTGCATCTCTCAGGGAAAGTTTGCAATTGCGCGGGCGCTGCCGGTCAGCTCCAGGATGTGCATGCCGGTGTTGGCCCGATCGACAATATAGATAAAGCCGCGATCGTCGACTTCGACGTTGTTGGTTTGAATAGCCACCTTGCAGCTCTCCCCGCCGCCTGGGCTGGGCACGCAGCGTTTGTCGGTCTTGTCCGTGATCGCGGGAATATAATAGCCCACCTCCTTCGGCCGATAAGGATCCCGGATATCCACGGCCCTAACACCCGCATTAAAATAACTGACAAATACCATTCGCTTGTAATAGATCGGGGTGAACGACTCGTTGCTGGCATGAGCCCCGAAACGCCCGCCGCGGCCGCAGAAATCCCCGCTTGCCTCAGGCACGTCAAAGTTGGATACCGAGAACGGTCTGGTTTCGTCTGTGACGTCGACAAAAAACATCATATGTCGGTACTCGCGGCATTCGTTCTGAGTCGCCTCGGTAGCGATTACAACAAAATCCGCGGTCTTTCCTTTCCCCATCTTGGAGAACTCGGGAATTGTCATGCCCAGCACCGGAAAAGTCGTGTGGGCGCCAGTATTAGGATAAAGCTCAAGACGAGAGATTTCCGCATAGCGGATATTTTCAGTTGTGGGCGCAAACGGATCTTTGGCGGCGGGATTTCCTTTTAGAAGCTTTTCCCGGTCCACGATCTGAAGAGTTCCGCTGCTGCTTGAGCCGTATCCGAAGTAGACCCGATTGCCGAGCCGAATGGGGCCGTGCAACGACTGCGGTACCGGGTCGCCTTTGGATCCTGGCTCTTGGCCGACAAGACCATAATCGCGGATATAGCGAGGATGGGCGGGGTCACTTAAGTCAAAGATTTTTACGCCACGGCTTCTCCAACCCTCGTTCTTCTTATAAGAGACGAGGTAAGCGATGCCCGTATCGCATTCCCACCAATTTTTGTGGGTGGTCGTGAGCCCGGAAACCACAGTGGTTACCAGCACCGGTTTAGCGGGATCGGTAACATCCCAAACTTGGTGCGCTTCATTCCCAAGGGTTCGCAGTAAATAGACATGTGTCGGGTCCGCCTTGGCCAGCCCTTTTCCATCGCAGACGCGAACCATTTGCGCGCCGCCCGCCTCACCTGAGCCTTGCGCCGAGCCTGGAATGTGCGCGAGGTATTTAGGGTTGTACGGATCGGTCACGTCAACAATGGAAGTCCCGTTGGGTTCGACATTGCCGGTCAAAGGATTCAGCGCCGAGCCGCCATGATGACCGACGTAAGCGATGAAGCGATTCCCTTGATGATGAATGACAGGCTGGTATGCAGACCTATTTTGCAAATCATCATAGCCGACCAACGCCATGTCTTTGGCCTCAGCGCTGCGCCCCGAAGTGGAGCGCGAATCAGCCGTCATCTGGGCGCAAGCCGGTAGAACCCATGAAACGAGCAGAAGACCGATTAGCTTTCGCATTGTGATGACCTCCCTCGCGATGTCCAGTCAATTGAAGCGCGTGGCAAAAATAAATTCTGTCGCACCGAATTCCTCCGTATCAAGGTGATCCGATCATCGTGCGATAATGCCGCAGATCAGTTCGGAACCTTCATCAATTTAGCGGCATTGCCACCGAGGATCGCAATGCGCTCGTTATCGCTCAGTCCGGCCGTGTTAAGAATATGATCGACGGGCCCTTTCACCCAAGGAACGGCATAATCAGTCCCGATCATGATCTGGCTTGCGCCGTGCTCGTTGACCAAGTGGCGCAACCCTTCAGAAGTGAATACCAGCGAATCGAAATAAAGCTGTTTCAAATATTCGCTCGGCTTTTTCTTCAAGGTCGGACCTTTGCATTGGTCAGGAAAAACCGAACAACCGTGATCCATCCGCGCGGAGTAGGACGGCAAGAAGCCGCCGCCATGTGCCGCGCAGATTTTCACGTTGGGAAAGCGGTCCAGTGTGCCCTCGAAAATCAGGTGAGCGAGTGCGAGCGACGTCTCCAATGGGTTCCCGATCACATTCCCTAGCGCGCCGCTACCTTGAACGCGCTTCGTGATTCCGGTTGATTGAGCCGCAGTCTGTGGATGAACGAAGATTAGAGCCTGCAGCTCCTCGGCTTTCTTCCAGAAAGGATCGAATTTAGGCGCGGCGATCTCCTCGCCCTCAACGCTTCCACCGATCGCAGCTCCGACGAGCCCCAACTGTTTCATGCTGTATTCGAGCTGCTCCGCTGCTAATTCCGGAAATTGCAGCGAGACGGGCGCATAACCGAGAAACCGGCCGGGAATCGCTTTACACATTTCCGCTAGCTTTTGACTCTGGACATCGAACATCCGGCGGGCCAGATCGCGATCCGTCGCATACCAGAAAGCGTTGATGCTGAGCACCTGCACGTCGATGCCGTCCTTGTCCATATCTGCGATGCGGGCGGCATTCACCGGAAAACCGAGATTCCCCTCGAGCTGCCGGCGCGCCGGTACCTCGAGGGGTGTGCCTTTGACAAGGTCGAGCACGGCTGGCACCGCACAGTGCGCATGCACGTCTACGGTAGTGATGCGCCGGCCTCCGACGGTAACCTGACGCCGTGTTGCAGTACTTACTGATTGAGCCAACGAGTATCCAAGGTCGCAACTGGCGCATACCACGCCAGCTGATGCGGCAGCTGCATATTTCATAAAAGTTCTCCGGTTGAGCATGTCATACCCTCGACTTACTCTTGCATTGAGACAGCGTCGAAACAAACTCGAAATCCGAATATCTAAATCAGAAACAAATTCAAATATCAAAACAGTTCAAATTTCCAAACAGGTCGATTCGGACTCAGTTTTTGAATTTTCCGAGTTTGAGATTTGTTTGGCTTCGAGTTTGTTTCGGATTTCGTGCTTCGAATTTGCTTCGGGTCCTCTGCGCATTTGCGGTAGAAACCGTATTCAGCGAATGGCAATAGGCGCCACCGCCGAGCCCGTGGCACCCTTGATCTTCAGCGGTTGCACGATGAAAGCGAATTCGTATGCCCGCGCCGCGGCCATCGCCTCCAACTCCAGATTCTCGATCAGATAGATGCCATGTTGGATCAGCATCATGGCATGAATCGGCAGGTTGTGCGGCGCCTCGGAAGGCCGCACTTCGATGCAGCAATTGTCGGCCGCGATCAGCATTGGCTCCTGTCCGACGAGCCACTGGCCAGCCGCAATACCGATCCCGGGACTGACCGATCCATAGCGCTGGTTGTCCTTACCCATCAGCTTGGACCAGCCGGTCCGGATGATGACCGCATCGCCGGGCTGCAGTTTCTGATTCGCTTTGGCGAGCGCCTGCTGGAGATCATCCGGCGTGATCATGTACGAAGTCGGCAGCATGTCAACGCCTTTCAATCCGGCAACATCGATCAAGACACCGCGGGTCATCAGGCTGCCGACGTTCTCGACTCCGAGCTTTTTGAATCCACTGCGCGTACCGATTTCCCCGAGCTTGAAGCAATTGTAGAAACTGTCCCCCCACATCTGATGAGCAAAGGCGTCGAACTGGGTGCCGATCTGGCCGAGCTCGGTGACCACCAACTCTTCATTCGCGACACGAGCATTCGGCACCGGCAGAGCGGGTTTGGTGTAGATGTTGAAGACCCGATTAGCATTGATGAACGCTTCCTTTGGATCCGGAGAGAGTATCGCGGCAAGCTCGAACACTTCGCCGGTCTTGATCAGTTTTGCCGCCCGCAGCACTGTGTCGGGCTTCATCATGTTCCCCGAGCCGCGCTGGTCGCCGGCTCCCCACTTCGACGGGCAGCGTTGATTGTCGGGTGGCATTTGCCAAGTTTGCGCCTGAAGCGGCAGATCGGCGAAAACCAGCACCGCAGCGGTCGTTATGGCCAAAGCGATAGAGCGCATTTTGCTACCTCCGCAATATCGATTCCTTCTTGAGTCTTGCAGCAATCCCAGCTTCCACTGGTGATGCCGAAAAGATTGGTGGCGCTGGCCACCAATGTTTTGGAGGAGAGTATGCGATACCGACGTATCACGTCAAACTCGAACGATGGGATAAGAAGCAGGATAGAGAATGTCGACCAGCGGACTTGGCCTGGCTTGCTTCGAGCAGCGTGATAGTCGATGTTCAATTTTCTAATGAAAAAGGCAGCTAGTAATATATTCACACAAGTTCCCCCAATCTTCATTCAGATCTCCGCGTCACTGGCTCCGGCACCGCCAGTGCTGATGATTACCCTACGCATCTCTTCCTTTTCTTTTACAAATAGCCTTGGTATGTCTTCATCCTTAAATATGAGTAATGAAGCAAAAGGCCCAGAGCAGCGCGTAAGGAGGTTGAATGACGGCTAGCGGCAAAGTGACCGAGGGCCTTGCGCACTGGTTGTGCTATACCGGTTATGATGATTTGCCCTTAGAGATACGCGGCAAGGCATTGGACGTGGTTTTTGATTCCGTCGGCTGCATGGCGGCCTGCTCGGTGCTGCCGGAAGTAAGAAACATCGTTGAGTTTATTAAAGAGCTCGGTGGAGAAGCTC
>Ga0126369_10004425_pt1 | contig 10310 bp, 9 predicted proteins | sample PanSoiMetaPlot_1_FD_109646 | JGI IMG/M metagenome (GOLD analysis project Ga0126369, IMG submission 109646) | Tropical forest soil microbial communities from Panama - MetaG Plot_1 | ecosystem: Environmental > Terrestrial > Soil > Tropical forest > Bulk soil | place: Panama | collected 2016-02-17
GACATCACGCTCGAGCGCATCGCCCAGTCGCGGATCGAGATCGACCAGGCGCGGCTGCTCGTGCTGCACGCGGCCTACATGATGGACACCGTCGGTAACAAGGCCGCCAAGCAGGCCATCGCCGAGATCAAGGTCGCGGTGCCCAACATGACCTTGAACGTGGTCGAGCGCGCGATGCAGCTCCACGGCGGCGGCGGCGTGAGCCAGGAATTTCCGCTGGCCACGATGTGGGCGCACTCGCGAACGCTGCGCTTCGCCGACGGTCCGGACGAGGTGCACCGGCGCCAGATCGGCCGGCTGGAGCTCCGCAAGCACGGTTGAGCGCGACGTCGCTTCTGTCCGGCGCGCAGCGGATCGTCGCCGGTCTGGAGACCGCCGGCGTGACACTGGCGGCCTCCGTGCCCGACACCTGGATCGGCAAGCTGATGGCGACGGTTCGGGCCTCGCAAACGATCCGTGCCGTCGACGCCGCGCGCGAGGAGGAGGCGGTGGCGATCGCGTGCGGCGCCGCGCTCGCCGGGGGTCGCGGAGCCGTGCTCATTCAGAACGCCGGGCTCTTCAACTGCGGCGGCGTGCTCGCCGGGCTCGTCGAGCTCTATCGCATCCCGTGCTTCTTCATCGTGTCGTACCGCGGCGACCGGCGCGATCCCGTCTACTACCACGAGCCGAAAGGCCGCGTGACCGAGCCCACCTTGGACGCCTGGCGGTTACCCTATGCGATCGCCGATCGCACAGGCGATCTCGCGGCGCAAGTCGGCCGCGGGGTCCACGCCGCCCAGACCTCGCGCGGCCCGTTCGTGCTGCTGATCAGCGGCGAGGACCTCGAGTGACGCCGCGCCGTCCGCTGCTCGAGGCGCTCGTCGCGATGCTCCGGCGCGACGACGTGCTCGTGTCCTGCCTGGGCGCCAACTCGCGGTATCTCCCGCATCTCGACGTCAGAGCGCCCACGTTCGCGCTCTGCGATTCGATGGGTGCCGCGATTCCGCTGGCGCTCGGCATGGCGCTGCAGCGGCCCGACCGTCATCTGGTAGCGCTCGAGGGCGACGGCTCGCTGCTGATGTGCCCCAACGTCCTCGCGACCGTCGCGGCCGCGCGTCCTTCGAATCTGACAGCCCTGCTCTGGGTGAACGGCCACTACGAGTCGTCGGGCGGTCAGGATCTTCCGTCGGCCCCGGTGGACTGGCCGTCTCTGGCCCGCGGATTCGGTATCGCGCACGTCGAGCGCGTAGGCGACGTAGCGGCGCTGAGCGCCGCGTTCCCGCGCGCCCGCGCCGCCAAGGCGCCGGCCCTGCTGATTGTCGACGTCGCGTTCGATCCGAACGAGCCGATCCCACCCTACTCCGAGCGTCCAGCTGAGATCCGCGCGCGATTCAAGATCACATGACGGCGGATCGCCTGGCGCGCGAGGACGTGAGGGTCGGCGTCGACGTCGGCGGAACCTTCACCGATCTGGTGGCCTGCGACTCGGCCGGGCGGACGACGTCGCTCAAGGTGCCGACCACACCCGGCAACCCCGCGGGCGGCGTGCTCGACGGTCTGGCCACGGTCGCCCGCGTGGCCGGCCGCTGCGCCTCCCTTGCCCACGGCACCACGCTCGTCACCAATGCGATCGTCGAGCGCCGCGTCGGCGCCGTCGGCCTCGTCACGACGCGCGGCTTCGGCGACGTGCTCGAGATCGGCCGCATGAACCGGCCGCATCTCTATCGCATCGATCTGCCGGCCAAGCCCGAGCCACTCGTGCCGCGGCGGCTGCGCGCCGAAATCGGCGAGCGCGTGGGACCCGACGGTTCCGTGCTGGCGCCCCTCGATCTCGGCGAGCTGCCGAAGATCATCGAGCGCTTCCGGCGAGACGGCGTGGAGAGCGTTGCGATCTGCCTCTTGCATGCTTACGCGAACCCGGCGCACGAGCAGGCGCTGCGCCAGGCGCTCGCCGCGGACTTCCCGTACGTCTCGGTATCGAGCGAGATCAACGCCGAGTTTCGCGAGTACGAGCGCACCTGCACGACCGTGCTCAACGCGGCCGTCATGCCGCTCGCCGCGCGTTACATCGACGACCTGGTCGCGCGGATGGCGGCAAGCAGCGGCGCGGTGCCGATTCATCTGCTGCACTCCGCCGGCGGCATGATGTCGGTCGACGCCGCGCGGGCGCGTCCGCTGACGATGGCGATGTCGGGGCCGGCCGCGGGCGTGGCAGCGGCCGCCTACCTCGCGCGCACGCTCGCGCTTCCGCGCGCGCTGGCCTTCGACATGGGCGGCACGACCACCGACGTGTGCCTCATCACCGACGGCGTACCGGAGACCGCGCGGCAGCGGAAGCTCGGCGACTATCCGGTCCGGCTGCCCGCGGTGGGCGTCGAGTCGATCGGCGCCGGCGGCGGCTCGATCGCGTTCATCGACGCCACGGGCGCCCTCAAGGTCGGGCCGCGGAGCGCGGGTGCTCAGCCCGGGCCCGCGTGCTACGGCCTGGGCGGAACCGAGCCGGCGGTCAGCGACGCCAACCTGATCCTGGGCTATCTGAACCCGGCGCGGGTCTACGGCGGCTCGATCCGGCTCGATCGCGTGCGGGCCGAGCGGGCACTCGAGCCGATCCAGCGCCGCTTCGGGCTCTCGCTGCTCGATGCGGCGCACGCCGTTGTCGAGGTGGCCAACGCGAACATGCAGCGGGCGCTCCGGCTGGTCTCGGTCCAGCGCGGCTACGACCTGCGCGACTTCACCCTGATCGCCTACGGCGGCGCCGGCCCGGTCCACGCGGGGGCGCTCGCGCGCGAGGCCGGCATCGCGCGGATCGTCGTGCCGGCGCACTCCGGCGCGTTCTCGGCGCTCGGCTGCCTGGTCTCGCCGCTGCGCTACGACGCGGTCCAGACTCACCGGATGCGTCTCGAAGCGTGGGACGCCAAGGTCGTCGCCGACCGGTTGCGCGGGCTCGAGGCACAGTGCCTGACACCGCTCTTCGACGAGGGCCACGCGGCCGAGCGCGTGCTGCTCCGTCGAAGCGTCGATCTCCGCTACGCCGGTCAGAACTACGAGCTCGAGGTGGACTACGGTGCCGGCACGCCGGACTCACTGCGAACGACGTTCGAGCGCCGTCATCGCCAGCTCTACGGCTATGCGACCGGCGAGAGCGTCGAGAGCGTCAACCTGCGCGTGACCGCGCAGGTCGTCCGCGACGACCTCACACTCGGCTCGAGTGTCGCCGCCCGCGCCGCCGCGCCGGTCGGCGAGCTTCCCGCGTATTTTCGCGGGGCCGGCGCGGTCACGATGCCACGCTACGAGCGCGGCGCGCTGCCGCCGGATCAAGTCATCGCGGGGCCGGCGCTCGTCGAGGACGAGTGGTCGACGACGCTCGTCTACCCCGGTCAGACCTGCCGGGCCGATCGTCTAGGTAATGTGCTGATCGAGGTCACGCCGTGACGCACCTCATCGAGGTCGCGCGGTGACGTTGCATCCCGCCACGCTCGAGGTCGTCCGCAACGCGCTCTACGCGATCGCCGAGGAGATGAGCGTGATCGTCATGCGCTCGGCGCGCTCGCCGCTGCTGAAGGAGGCCGGCGATCTGTCCTCGGCGCTCACCGACGCCGACGGGCGGCTCATCGCGCAGGGGCGCGACATCCCCATTCACCTGGGCGTGATGGGGTTCACGGTGAAAGAGTTCCTCAAGAAGGTGCCGAAGGATCGCCTGCGCGACGGGGATGTCTGGTTCCTGAATCTGCCGGAGGTCGGCGGTAACCACCTGCCCGACGTCAAGGCGCTCAGGCCGGTGTTCGTCGGCGGCCGCATCGTCGCGTTCGCGATCAACCTGGCCCACTGGGCCGACATCGGCGGCGCCGTGCCCGGCAGCTACGTGCCGTGGGCGACGGAATCGTATCAGGAGGGGCTGCGCATCGCGCCGCTAAGACTCTTTGCGGCGGATGGACCGGAACGTCACGCGATTGATTTCGTCCTCGCAAACCTGCGCGGGCGCGAAGAACGCGAGGGCGATATTTTTGCTCAGTTCGCGGCCAACGACGTCGCCGCGCGCCGGCTCCAGGAGCTCTACGCGCATCACGGGGCCGAGACGATCGACGCCTGCTTCGCGCGCCTGCACGACGAGTCGGAGACGCAGATGCGCGCCGCGATCCGCGCGCTGCCGGACGGCGTCTGGGAGGGCGAGGACTGGGTCGATGACGACGGCGTCGATGACCGGCCGATTCGCATCCGCGTCCGCGTCGAGATCGCCGGCGACGAGGCGCGGTTCGACTTCACGGGCACCTCGCCCCAGGTCCGCGGCCCGGTCAACACGACGTACTACATCGCGTGCTCCGCGGTGTACTACGCCATGAAGGCGCTGGTCGCGCCCGACGTGCCGCCGAACGACGGCTGCTACCGGCCGCTCCACGTTCACGTCCCGCCGCGCACGGTGCTGAGCGCCGATCCCGATCGGCCCGTGGTGGGTGGCAATCACGAGACCTGTCAGCGGATCGTCGACGCGATCGTCAAGGCGCTGGCGCCGGCGCTGCCCGATCGCGTCTCGGCCGGCGGGCCGACGACGTCGGGCGTGTTGATCTTCGGGGCGCGCCAGCCCGACGGCCGCTGGTCGATCCTCTACGAGGTGCACGGCGGCGGCGAGGGCGCGACCGCGACGAAGGACGGCGCCTCGGCAGTGCGCGTACACATGTCGAACGTCATGAACACGCCGATCGAGGTCATCGAGGGCGAGTACCCGATCATGATCGAGGAGCAGGCGCTGCGTCGCGGCTCCGGCGGCGACGGCGCCCATCGCGGCGGTCTCGGCTTCCGGCGTGCCTATCGCGTGCTGGCCCCGGAGCTCACGCTCACGAGCATGCTCGACCGCCGCGTGATCCCGCCGTACGGCCTCGCCGGCGGACGCGATGCCGCGCCGTTCCGGATCACGCTGAATCCCGGACCGCGTGAGCGCGTGATCCGCGGCAAGGAGACGGTGCGCCTGGCCGCAAACGACCTGGTCGTGATCGAGACGTGCGGGGGCGGCGGCTACGGGCCACCCGAACAGCGGTCGCCCGAGCTGAGAGCGCGTGACCGTGCGGAAGGAGACGCTCCATGAAGCTCGCCGATCGGATCGCCGTCGTCACGGGCGCCGCGAAGGGCATGGGCCGCGATATCTGCCTGACCTTGGCCCGCGAGGGCGCGCACCTGGCGATCGCCGCGCGAGAGCCGGAGCCGCTCGCGAGCCTGGCAGCTGAAATTAGCGCGATCGCCCGTAGGGCGATCGTCGTGCCGACCGACGTGACCGACGAGGCCGCCGTGGAGCGCCTGGTCGCGCGCACGCGCGAGACGTTTGGCCGCATCGACATCCTCGTCAACGCGGCCGGCATCACGGGCCCGATCGAGACGCCGGTCTGGGAGATCAAGGCCGACGACTTCGACCAGGTCATCGCCGTGAACCTGCGCGGCACGTTCCTGCCGACCAAGCACGTGCTGCCGACGATGATCGAGCAGCGCTACGGCAAGATCGTGAACATCAGCGGCACGTCCGGCCTGCGCGGCTATAAGAACCGCGCCGCCTACTCGTCGTCGAAGTGGGCGCTGCGTGGCTTCACCCGCACGGTCGCGCTCGAGGCCGGCCCGCACAACATCAACGTCAACGCGCTGCATCCCGGGATCGTCGGCGGCGATCGGATGGACAAGCTCTGCCGCGAGAAGGCCAAGAAGCGCGGCTGGACGCCCGAGCAGGTCTATCAGGAGTACGTCGACGAGATGGCGCTCAAGCGCGTGACGATCGCGCAGGACATCGCCAATGCGGTGCTGTTCCTCGTCTCCGACGATTCGTCGAACATGACCGGCCAGTCCGTCACGGTCGACGGCGGCTGGGACGTGTGACGCATCGAGCCACAGTGCGAACGACGCTCATTGTGATCACCGCGATCCTCATGGGCGTCGTCGCCGTCACCGCCAGCACGGCCCAAGCCCAGTTCGGGATGTCTTGGCGTCGCACGCCTACGATCGCGGTCATCAGCAGCACCGCCGGTGATGCCCGCGTGAGCCTCGTCGACGAAGCGGTAACTTTTGGGGACAAGACGCTGGAGGACGTCGGCTCCGGTTTTCGCCTCGGGCAGGTCGAGCGCCTGGTGCAGCCGGTACCAGAAGATGCGTTGCAGCTGCTCAGTCGCTCGATCCTCGGCGGCTCCCACCCGGTGGAAATCCCGCCAGCGCTGCGCAACCCACCCCGCGACATCGCGATACTCCTCGGAGATTCGGACTTCATCTCCTTCGCCGGGCCGTTTGACACGACCTCGAAGCGCGTTGTCGGCATCAAGGGCGCACACTTTTTCCCGATGAACCTTCCAAACGTCGCGCGCAATATCATCGCGCACGAGCTCGGACATGTAATTGGTCTGGGACACAACGACGACCCGACGAAGCTCATGTGCGGCCGCCCAGCCTCTTGCAGGCCCGATCTGTTTCGCTCCGACGCACCGCGCGTCTTCCCCGTGAGCGATGCTGAAAAGCAGCGACTTCTCAGGATCTACCCGGCAGACTGGAAACCCGGGTCACCTGGGGCTCACGACTCAGTGCCACGCGCGGATCAATGACGCATCGAATAATCGGCACCAGTCCACCGCGCCCCGACGCCTGGGAGAAGGTGCGCGGCCGGCCGATCTACGCCGGCGACCTGGCGCTGGCCGGCATGCTCCACGGCCGCATCGTGCGCAGCCCGTACGCGTCGGCGCGCATCGTGCGAATCGACACGCGTGCGGCGCGCGCACTCCAGGGTGTCGTCGCGGTGCTCACCGCGCGCGACGTGCCGCGCAACGAGCAGCGCATGGAGCTGCCGGGCCGCATGGCCGAGGCGACGGCCGGCGCGGTGCTGGCCACTCAGCCGGTCCTTGCCGATGACCGCGTGCGCTTCCATGGCGAGCCCGTCGCGGCGATCGCGGCCACCACGCCGGAGATCGCCGCCGCCGCCGCCGATCTCGTCGAGGTCGAGTACGAGGACCTGCCCGGGGTCTACGATCCGATCGCCGCGCTCAAACCCGATGCGCCGAAAGTCCACGACAGTGGCAATCTGCTTCGAAGCTGGCACCTGCGCTCCGGCGACGTCGCCCAAGGCTTCGTGCGGGCCGACGTCGTCGTCGAGAACACCTACCGCACACCGTTCGTCGACCACGTTTACATGGAGACCGAGAGCGGGATCGGCTGGATCGACGGCGAAGGCGTCTTGACCCTCCGCGTGAGCACGCAGGTACTCGAGCACTTCCGCGACGTCGCCGAGGTGCTCCAGATCCCGCACGGCCGTGTGCGGATCGAGGGCGCGTACCTCGGCGGCGGATTTGGCGGCAAGGAAGACGTGACGGTCGAGTGTCTGCTGGGGCTGCTCGTCTGGAAGACGGGCCGGCCCGTGCAGCTCATCTTCTCGCGTGAAGAATCGTTCATCGGTCACGGCAAGCGGCATCCGTACGTGCTGCGCTATCGCACGGGCGCGACCCGCGACGGTAGCCTGGTCGCGCTCGAGGCCGAGCTGATCTCCGACTCGGGCGCCTATGCGGCGCTCTCGCCGTGGGTCCTGCTCTACAGCCTGGTGACGTCGACCGGGCCCTACCGGATCCCGAACGTCAAGGTGGATGCGACGACGGTCTACACCAACAACCCGATCGCGAGCGCGTACCGCTGCTTCGGCTCGATTCAGACCTGTCTTGCCTACGAGAGCCAGATGGACGCGTTGGCCGATGCGCTCGGCATGGATCCCCTGGCGCTTCGCGAGAAGAACTTCCTGCGCAAGGGCGACCGGCTCGCGACGGGTCAGGTGATCGAATCCGAGCCGCTGCTCGCCGAGACGATGCGGCGCGCCTGGGCCGGGCTCGGCGAGCCACGGGCAGCGAAAGCGCCGACGCGGATCGGCCGCGCCGTGGCGGTTTCGTTCTCGCCCTACGGGCGCATGTGCTGGACGCGCGACTCGGCGAGCGCCTGGATCGGGATGGAGCTCGACGGCACGGCCGTCGTTCGCTGCGCCGCGCCCGACGTCGGCGGCGGCCAGACGTCGTCGCTTTGCGCGATCACTGCCCAGGTGCTCGGGCTCGATCTCGACCAGGTGATCGCTGTGGGCCGCGACAGCCACTTCACGCCGCGTGCCGGCACCACCACGGCCACGCGCCAGCTCCTGATGTCGGGCAACGCCGTCCTGAACGCCGCGCGCGAGCTGCGCCGCCATCTGGTCGCGGCGGCGGCCGCGCTGCTCGAGGCGGCGCCGGGCGACATCGAGCTGTCGGGTGGCCGCGCGTTCGTCCGGGGCGCGGCCGATCGCGGGCTCACGATGGCGAGCGTCGTCAAGGGTGCGACCGGCCAGGGACGGCCTGTCCAGGTGCTCGAGAAGTACGACGCGCCGTCGGCGCCGACGATCAATCCGTTGACGGGACAGGGCAAGGCATTCAACGACTACACGTTCGGCACGCACGCGCTCGAGGTCGAGATCGACGAGGAAACCGGGCGTACGCGCCCGACGCGCCTGGTGTCGTGCTTCGACGCCGGGCGCATCATCCACCGCGCGAACGCCGAGGGCCAGCTCGAGGGCGGTGCCGTCCAGGGCCTGGGCTACGCGCTGATGGAAGAAATTGCCCTCGAGAACGGCGTCAGCAAGAACCCGCATCTGGCCGACTACAAGATCCCGACGTCGCTCGATGCGCCCGAGATCGCGACGGTCCTGCTGGAATCGGGCGAAGGGCTCGGGCCGTTCGGCGCCAAGGGATTGGGCGAGCCGGCCATGACGCCGAGCATCGGCGCCGTCGCCAACGCGGTCTCGCAGGCACTCGGCGTGCGCATGACCGAGCTGCCGATCACGTCCGAACGCGTGCTCGCGGCGTTGCGCGCGAAGCGGGCGTAAGCGCCATGCCGGTCTTCGAGGAGGAATTCACCGTCGGCGCCGCGCCGGATGCGGTCTGGGATTTTCTTCTCGATCCCGAGCGCGTGGCGCCGTGCCTGCCCGGCTGCGAGAGCGTCGAGATCGAGGACGCGACGACCTACCGGGTGCGCCTCACCGTGAAGGTCGGCTTCCTCTCGACCACGCAGCGGCTCAAGGTCGAGATCGTCGAGGCGGACCGCCCGCGCCACCTGGTCTCGCTCGCGCGGGGCGAGGATCGAAAGCTGGCGAGCCAGGTCGAGGTGCGGAACACGCTCGATCTCGCGCCCGTCGCCGCGGCCGCGACGCTCGTGCGCTACCGCAGCGAGGTGCGCGTGCTCGGGCGGCTGGGCTCGGTCGGCGACGCCGTGATGAAGGTGAAGGCCAAGCAGCTCGCCGGCGACTTCGCCGCGAACGTGCGCGCCGCGATCGAGCGGCCGGCATGACCCTGTTCTTCACGTTCAACGGCCAGCCATGCACGACCGAGGCGTCCGATCACTGGACGGTGCTCGATCTCCTGCGCGACGGGCTCGGCTTGATGGGAACCAAGTACGGCTGCGGCGAGGGCGTCTGCGGCACGTGTACGGTGCTGGCCGACGGCCGGCCGATTCGCGCCTGCCTGGTCCTGGCCGCCCACGTGCGCGGGCGGACGCTCGTCACCGTCGAGGGCCTCGAGCTCGACGGGCGCCTCGATCCGATCCAGACCGCGTTCGCCGAGCGCGGCGCCGCCCAGTGCGGCTACTGCACGCCGGGTATCATGCTCGCCGCGAAGGCGCTCCTGCTCGAGAACCCGTCGCCGAGCGAGCACGAGGTACGCGAGGCGCTGTCCGGCAACCTGTGCCGCTGCACGGGCTACACGAAGATCGTCGAGGCCGTCCTGGCGGTCGCGGGCTCGAGGTAGGCGTGCGCCTGCAACCGTTCCGTCTGCTCGAGCCCGAATCGCTGCCCGCAGCGATCGAGGCGCTCGGACGACTGGACGGCGAGGCGCGGCTTGTCGCCGGCGGGACGGCGCTCGTCGCCATGATGCGGCTCGGGCTCGTGAAGCCCGACCGCCTAGTCTCGCTGCACCGGGTGCCGGGACTGAGCCGGATCCGCGTCGACGGCGGCGCGCTGGAGCTCGGCGCGATGAGCACGCACGCGGATATCGAGCGCTCGCGCGCCGTTCGAGACGGCTGGCCGCTCCTCGCCGAGGCGGTCCACCGTGTGGCCACGCCCGCAATCCGCACCTCCGGCACCATCGGCGGCAACCTCGCCTATGCCGAGGCCGCATCGGATCCGGCGCCAGCGCTCCTGTGCCTGAACGCCGAAGTGCAGGTCGTCGGCTCGAAAGGTGAGCGCACCATACCCGTCACGCGGTTCTTCCGGGGCTTTTACGAAGCGGCGCTCGAGCCCGGCGAGATCGTTGCGGCGGTCCGCGTCCCGACGCCGCCGGTCGGCGCGCGCGGCGGCTACGTCAAGTTCA
>Ga0126369_10004426_pt1 | contig 10307 bp, 9 predicted proteins | sample PanSoiMetaPlot_1_FD_109646 | JGI IMG/M metagenome (GOLD analysis project Ga0126369, IMG submission 109646) | Tropical forest soil microbial communities from Panama - MetaG Plot_1 | ecosystem: Environmental > Terrestrial > Soil > Tropical forest > Bulk soil | place: Panama | collected 2016-02-17
ACCTGGTCGCTGGTGGGCATGGAACTGCCTGCACCGGTGCTGACCGAGGACAGCAGGCGGGCGAACTTCACTAACGAGGCAGGCCTGGACGGGACCATCCGGTACCTGCGGAACGTGACCGGCCTGTGGCTGCTGCAGGAGTGCCAGCGGCACTGGGGACCAGCAGGCCCTGCTCTGGACGCGCTGCTGGCTGAGGCGGCTGCTGCCGAGCCCCTGCGGTTCGTGATCGACGCCGACGACCCGGTATTCACGCCGCCAGGAGATATGCCCTCGCGCATCGCCACCTGGCTGGCAAGCAGGGGCCTGCCAGCACCGTCGAGTCCGGCCGAGGTTGTCCGATGCGTTCTCGACAGCCTGGCGATCGCCTACCGGCGAGCGCTGATTGCCGCCCAGTCCCTGTCAGGGCGCCACGCCGACGTGGTTCACCTCGTCGGGGGCGGCTCCCGGAACGAGTTGCTTTGCCAGCTGACCGCTGACGCCAGCGGGCTGCCGGTGGTGGCCGGTCCGGCCGAGGCCACCGCCCTCGGAAACGCACTCGTGCAGGCGCGGGCCCTCCGGGCTGCGCCGGGCTCGCTGGAGGAGATGCGGCAACTGATGCGCTCTGGCGTCTCCGGGGCTCGCCTGCGGCGATACGCTCCGTCCGGCAACGGACGGGCATGGGATGCGGCCCAGCGGCGGGCCGGCCTGAGCTGATGGTTACTCATGCTTAGTGGCCAGTGCGCCGTCAGACGGAACACCCATTTGACACGTTCCAACCCAGCCCAGAGACTGGCAGTCAGCCCACTAAGAAGCAGGTGAACGTGGCTGTCAGCATCAGGGAGGTTGCCGCTGAGGCCGGCGTCTCCGTCGCCACGGTGTCGAACGTGCTCAACCGGCCGGAGATCGTGGCGCAGCGGACGCGGGACCGGGTGAACGCTGTTATCAGGGATCTCGGCTTCGTCCGGAACGAGTCGGCTCGCCAGCTCCGCGCCGGGCGCAGCCGGACGATCGGACTGGTTGTGCTCGATGTGGCCAACCCGTTCTTCACCGACCTCGCGCGTGGTGTTGAGGACGAGGTCAGCGAGGCTGGCCTGGCAGTGATTCTGTGCAACAGCGACGACCGTGAGAGCAAAGAACGGCGCTACCTGGAGTTGCTTGAGGAGCACCGGGTGCAGGGCGTGCTGATCACGCCGGTGGCCGGTGCTGACACGACCCTCGCTGGCCTGCAGCGACGGGGCACGCCAGTAGTGCTGGTGGACAGCAGAGCGCCCTCCCGCGGCCAGTGCTCTGTCGCCGTCGACGACGTACTCGGCGGGGACCTGGCCGTGACGCACCTGCTCGACAACGGGCATAAGCAGATTGCCTACGTGAGCGGCCCCCCGGCGCTCCGCCAGGTTGCCGACCGGCGAGACGGGGCGCTGCGCGCTCTGCGGCGGGCAGGCCGGTCGCCGCAGTCGCTCCAGGTGATCGAGACGTCGGCGCTGAATGTGGCGGCGGGCAAGTGGGCAGGAGCCGCGATCACCTCGATCCCCGCGTCATCCCGGCCGACGGCCGTGTTCTGTGCCAACGACCTCATGGCACTGGGCGTGCTGCAAGAGATGACCCGCAATCACATTCGGGTCCCTGAGGACATATCAATCGTCGGATACGACGACATTGACTTCGCCGCGGCCGCTGCGGTGCCGCTGACATCGGTGCGCCAGCCTCGGCACCAGCTGGGCCGCACGGCAGCACGGCTTCTCCTGGAAGAGGCCGCCGACGACGATGTCACGCACCAGCACCGGCAGGTGATCTTCGAGCCTGAGCTCGTGGTCCGTCAGTCGACGCAGGCGCCGCCAGTCGACCCCGTCGTCCTGCCGCCAGGGCTGAGGCAGGCGACGCCGGTGGCCCTCAGCGAGCCGTGACAGGCCCTCTGCGCAGCCGCCCGCCGTGAGGCGAAGCTGCCAGGCGGCCCGTGGCCTCGAGCCGGAGCCAGAGGAAGATGGATTGCCTCCCTTCGGCCGGACGCCGGCTGGAGGCCTTAGTGATGCGCCTCGAGTGCCGGGAAGGATTGCTGGTTGAAGATCGCGCTGTTCGCCACGTGCCTGGCTGACACGCTGTTTCCGGACGCCGCCAAGGCGACAGTGACGGTGCTCGAGCGGCTGGGGCACCAGGTCGAGTTCCCGGCCGCTCAGACCTGCTGCGGGCAGATGCACATCAACACCGGCTATCAGCTAGAGGCGCTGCCGCTGATCCGTCGTTACGTGGACACCTTCGAGGCGCATGAGGTGATCGTGGCCCCGTCGGGGTCGTGCGTCGGCTCGATCGCCCACCAGCACGCGCTGGTCGCCCGCCGCGCCGGGGACACCGAGCTGGCCACCAGGGCCGAGGCGGTAGCCGCCCGGACCTACGAGCTGTCGCAGCTGCTGACCGACGTCCTCGCGGTCGAGGACGTGGGCGCGTACTACCCGCACCGGGTGACCTATCACCCGACCTGTCATTCGATGCGGCTACTCGGCGTGGGTGACCGGCCGCTGCGGCTGCTGCGGAGGGTGCGGGGGATCGACCTGGTGGGGCTGCCCCAGGCCGACGAGTGCTGCGGGTTCGGCGGTACGTTCGCGGTGAAGAACCCGGACGTCTCGACGGCGATGCTGGCGGACAAGATGCGCAACCTGCTGGCCACCGGCGCAGAGGTATGCACCGCAGGCGACTCCTCGTGCCTCATGCACATCGGCGGCGGGCTGTCGCGGCTGCGGGCCGGCGTGCGGACAGTGCACCTGGCGGAGATCCTGGCGAGCACGTGAGCACATTTCTCGGACTGCCGACCGCGCCGCCCGGTGTGGGCCACCTGCGCCAGGAGACCCCTTTCCCGGTGGCCGCGCGGCGGGCGGTCGGCAACGGGCAGTTGCGCCGCAACCTGCGCAAGGCCACCACGACGATCCGGGCCAAGCGGGCGGCGGTGGTCAGCGAGCTGCCGGACTGGGAGCAGCTGCGGGCTGCCGGACAGGCGATCAAGGCGCGCACCATGGCCGATCTCGGCGGCTATCTGACGCAGCTCGAGGCCGCAGTGGAGGCGCGCGGCGGCACCGTGCACTGGGCCCGCGACGCCGCGGAGGCCAATCAGATCGTGACCCGGCTGGTGCGCGACGCGGGCGCCACCGAGGTAGTCAAGGTCAAATCCATGGCGACCGACGAGATCGGGCTGAACGACGCGCTCGCCGCTGCCGGGATCGCGGCTCACGAGACCGACCTGGCCGAGCTGATCGTTCAGCTCGGCCGCGACCGGCCGTCGCACATCCTCGTGCCGGCCATCCACCGGAACCGAGCCGAGATCCGGGACATCTTCGCCAGGGAGATGGCCGGGGTGGATCCGGGTCTCACCGACGAGCCGGCCGCGCTCGCCGAGGCAGCCAGGCGCTACCTGCGGCGCAAGTTCCTGACCGCGACCGTCGCCGTCAGCGGCGCGAACTTCGCGGTGGCGGAGACGGGAACGCTCTGCGTGGTGGAGTCGGAGGGGAACGGCCGGATGTGCCTGACCCTGCCGCGCACGCTGATCACGGTGATGGGCATCGAAAAGGTGATCCCGGCCTGGGCAGACCTCGGGGTGTTCCTGCAGCTGCTGCCGCGATCCTCGACCGGCGAGCGGATGAACCCGTACACCTCCCTGTGGACGGGGGTGACGCCGGGCGACGGGCCGCAGGCCTTCCACCTGGTGCTACTGGACAACGGCCGGACCGCGACGCTGGCCGACCCGGCAGGCCGCGACGCTCTGCACTGCATCCGCTGCTCGGCGTGCCTGAACGTCTGCCCCGTGTACGAGCGCACCGGCGGGCACGCCTACGGCTCGGTGTACCCGGGGCCGATCGGCGCGGTGCTGTCCCCGCAGCTGACGGGCATAGCCGACAACGCGTCGCTGCCGTTCGCCTCGACGCTGTGCGGCGCCTGCTTCGATGCCTGCCCGGTGCGGATCGACATCCCGGCCATGCTGGTGCACCTGCGGGCCCGGCACGTCGACGAGGACATCAGGGAACGACGGCTGCCCTCTCCGGAGGCCGTCACCATGGCCGCGGCATCGTGGGTCATGGCCGACCCGGCCCGGTACGCGGCGGCCCAGACCGCGAGCCGGGCCGGCCGTCTGCTGCGCAGGCGCGGCCGGATCGGCGCGCTGCCGCCGCCACTGTCCGCCTGGACCACCGTCAGGGACGCGCCGGTGCCGCCTCGCCAGACGTTCCGGCAGTGGTGGCGTGAACAGGGCAGGCCATGACCGCGCGTGACGAGGTGCTCGCACGCATCCACACCGCCCTGCGGTCAGGCGGGACCGGCGCCGGCGGCCACGTTCCGGCGGAATACCGGACCAGCGGAGACCTCAGCGGCTTGCAACTCCTCGACCTGCTGGCCGAAAGGCTCGCCGACTACCGCGCCATCGTGCGCCGGGCGACCCCGCCGACGCTTGCCGACGAGATCAGCGCCGCGCTCAGCGAACGCGGCGCCCGCCGCATCGTCGTGCCGCCCGGTCTGAACATCGAACTGGCCGGCTCGGCCGACGTCACCGTGGACACGGGCCTGACGCCTGCCGAGCTGGACACCTTTGACGGCGTCGTCAGCCGGGCGGCCATCGCTATCGCCGAGACCGGCACGATCGTCCTGGACGGCTCGCTCGGACAGGGCCGGCGCGCGATCACCCTGGTCCCCGACTACCACGTGTGCGTCGTGGAGGCTAGTCAGGTGGTGCACCTCGTGCCGGAAGCTGTCGCCCGGCTCGCGAGCGCGGCCCGCCGTCCGCTGACCTGGATCAGCGGCCCGTCGGCAACCAGCGACATCGAGCTGGAACGGGTCGAGGGCGTGCACGGCCCGCGCAGGCTGGAGGTGATCCTGGTGGCAGGGGAGCAGGACCCGGGCGGCTCGTAACCGGGGAATATCTTTGGGGTATATATCGTTATTAGGGCTATTAGGGAGTTAGCTGCCTGGCTGATGCCAGGCACCGCGGGGGGCGGGAGATGGCAGGCGACGCAGAGACGACAGGGCCGCGACTGGCTGGCAGGGGAGCCGGCGGCGGTGATGATGGCACGGCGGCCGCAGGCGGCCAGGATGGCCGTAAGACCGCACCGGACACCGAGCGGCTGCTGACCCCGGCCGAGGTGGCGGCGATGTTCCGGGTTGACCCGAAGACCGTGACCCGGTGGGCGCGCGACGGCAGGCTGACGGCGGTGCGGACGCTCGGCGGCCACCGGCGCTACCTGGAGGCCGAGGTGCTGGCGCTGTTGCGGGCGGCACACGCGGCCGACTCCCGGTAGCAGCGGCGGCAAGCCGTCTGGCGCGCCCCGCCACAGTGCTGGCCGGAGTGCATAGAGTTTGCCTGTGGCAGATCCGGCGAAGTACCGGCCGGCGCCTGGCTCTATCCCGGAGTCGCCTGGCGTGTACCGGTTTCGTGACGAGCGGGGCCGGGTCGTCTACGTGGGCAAGGCGAAGAGCCTGCGATCCCGGCTCAACTCGTATTTTGCCGACTTCGCGAGCCTGCATCCGCGCACGCAGTCGATGCTGCGCGCGGCCGCAGGCGTCGACTGGACCGTCGTCAGCACCGAGGTCGAGGCCCTGCAGCTGGAGTACTCCTGGATCAAGGAGTTCGATCCGCGATTCAACGTCCGGTACCGCGACGACAAGAGCTACCCCTACCTCGCCGTGACCATGGACGAGGAGTTCCCGCGCGTGCAGGTCATGCGCGGCGCCAAGCGCCGGGGCGTGCGGTACTTCGGCCCGTATTCTCACGCCTGGGCGATCAGGGACACCGTGGACACCCTGCTCCGGGTGTTCCCCGTGCGGACCTGCTCGGCCGGCGTGTTCAAGCGGGCTGGCCAGATCGGCCGCCCGTGCCTGCTCGGCTACATCGACAAGTGCTCGGCGCCATGCGTCGGCCGGATCGACGCGGCTGACCACCGGCTCCTCGCCGAGGAGTTCTGCGACTTCATGGCCGGGCAGACCGGCCGGTTCATCAAGCGGCTGGAAACCCAGATGCGCGCGGCCGCCGCCGCCGAGGAGTACGAGCGAGCGGCCCGGCTGCGGGACGATATCCAGGCTCTCCAGCGGGCGCTGGAGAAGCAGGCCGTGGTGCTGCCGGACGGGACCGACTGCGACGTGATCGCGCTCGCCGAGGATCAGCTCGAGGCTGCCGTACAGATTTTCTACGTGCGCGGCGGCCGGGTGCGCGGCCAGCGCGGCTGGGTGCTGGACAAGGTCGAGGACGTGACGTCCGGCGAGCTGGTGGAGCATTTCCTCGGTCAGGTGTACGGCGATGATCCGGCGGCGGCTGACGGACCGGCGGCCGCGCGTGTCCAGACCTCGAGGATCCCGCGCGAGGTGGTCGTGCCGACCCTGCCGCCCGACGTCGCCACGGTCGAGGCCTGGCTTGGCGACAAGCGCGGCGGCCGGGTGAGCCTGCGCGTGCCGCAGCGCGGCGACAAGAAGGCACTGCTGGAAACCGTGGCGAGGAATGCCGGCGAGACGCTCACGCTGCACAAGACGCGGCGGGCGAGCGACCTGACCACCCGCAGCCGTGCGCTCGGTGAGATCCAGGAGGCGCTCGAGCTGGACGAGGCGCCGCTGCGGATTGAGAGCTACGACGTATCCAACCTGCAGGGCACGCACGTGGTCGCGTCCATGGTGGTGTTCGAGGACGGGCTGGCCCGCAAGTCGGAATACCGCCGCTTCGCCATCCGCGGCCTGGACGGGACCGACGACGTGGCCGCGATCCACGAGGTGATCAGCCGCAGGTTCCGGCGCTACCTGGAGGAGCAGGCGGCAGCCCCGCCAGGCCTCGACGAGCTGGCCGCGGGTGCCGACAGCGACCGGCGCAAGTTCGCCTACCCGCCGAACCTGCTGGTGATAGACGGCGGGCCGGCGCAGGTGTCGGCAGCGGTCAAGGCGCTCGACGAGCTGGGCATCGTGGACGTAGCGGTCTGCGGCCTGGCGAAGCGGCTGGAGGAGGTCTGGCTGCCCGGCGACGACGGCCCGGTCATCCTGCCGCGCTCTAGTGAAGGGCTCTACCTGCTGCAGCGGGTGCGGGACGAGGCACACCGGTTCGCCATCACCTTTCACCGGTCCCGGCGCGCGGCCGCGCTCACCAGCAGCCAGCTTGATGAGGTGCCCGGTCTCGGCCCGGCTCGGCGGGGAGCCCTGCTGAAGCGGTTCGGCTCAGTCAGGAAGCTGCGGGCGGCGTCGGTCACGGACATCGCGGCGGTGCCAGGATTTGGCCTGCGGACGGCGCAGGCGGTGTACGAGGCCCTCCATGCCGAGGCAAGCCCCGCCGACCAGCCAGCGGCCCAGTCGCTGCCCTGAGGTGGCCTCAGGGCTGGTTCGGGGATGATCCCGATGTTCCGCAGGGCCGCCGGGGCCCTAATCTCCGAGCCATGACGATGTTATTTCGCTGGGTTGCTCTGCCCCTCGCGGCCGCCAGCCTGCTGGCCATCGCCGCCTGCGGTGCGGTCCACCCCACCACGATCACGACAGACGACAAGACCGAGCAGGTGGCCATCACCGACGTTCATATCAGCGGCGGTTCCGGCGACATCACCGTGCGCCCTGGCAACCACGGGCAGGTGCGGATCCGCCGGACGATCAGGTATGCCGGCGACGCACCGTCTGGCACTACCTTCCGGATCGAGGGCAGCACCCTGTTCCTGACCACGAATTGTGGCCGCCACTGCGGCGTCGACTATGACGTCCAGGTGCCCGAGGGTGTCACCGTGACCGGCACGACCGACGCCGGCGACGTCCGCCTGACCGGAGTGTCGAAAGTGGATATCGATGTGCACGCGGGCGACGTCAGCGTCACCCGTGCCACCGGACCAGTACAGATCAGATCGGATTCCGGTGACATCGGCGCCACGGATCTTCGTGGGGCCACCACCGACCTGCAGGCTGGGCTTGGCGATATCACCGTTAACCTGTTCTCTGCGGGCAGCGTGACAGCCAGGACGCTCGCCGGGGACATCCGCGTCCGGGTGCCGTCCGGCACCGGATACCGGATCCATGCCAGCACCGGCGCCGGCGACACGAACCTGGCAGTGCCGAACGATCCGAATGGCACCTACCTGCTCAGCCTTCAGGCCAAGGTCGGTGACGTCGTAGTCTCTGCGGGGACCGCAGGGTGAGCTAAGGTCCGACTACGCACAGTCCGTGGGGGCGGAGAATGAGCGCTGACAGCGCGACACCGCAGGCACAGCAGGAGATCGTCATCATCACCGGGCTGTCTGGTGCCGGCCGCAGCACCGCCGCGAAGTCGCTGGAGGACCTGGACTGGTTCGTCGCGGACAACCTGCCCGTCGACCTGCTGCCGACAATGGCGGATCTGGCGCGCCGGGCAGGTGACGCGGTGCCCCGGCTGGCCGCCGTGGTGGACATCCGCAGCCGCGCCTTCTCGATCGACCTCAAGTCCGCGATCAGCGACCTGAACGCGCGCGGCGTCCGGCCGTATGTCGTCTTCCTTGAGGCCTCCGACGAGACGCTGGTCCGCCGCTTCGACAGCGTGTCGCGGCCGCATCCGCTGCAGGACACCGGGCGTGTCATCGACGGGATCGCGGCCGAGCGCGAGCTGCTGCAGGGCATGCGGGCCGAGGCCGACCTGGTCCTCGACACGAGCAAGCTGAACGTGCACGAGCTGCGGGCCCGGATGCGCGACGCGTTCGGCACCGAGGGGGACGTCGGGCTGCGCGTGACGGTGGTCTCGTTCGGCTACAAGTACGGCCTCCCGGTGGACGCGGACATGGTGGCTGACTGCCGGTTCCTGCCGAACCCGCACTGGATACCCGAGCTGGCGCCGCAGACCGGCGAGGACCAGGCGGTCATCGACTATGTGCTTGGCCAGCCCGGGGCGCCCGAGTTCATAGCCGCCTTCGTGCGTGCCGTCGGAATCGCGCTGGACGGCTTCGGGCAGCGAGGCCGGCACGACGTCCTCATCGCTGTCGGCTGCACTGGCGGCAAGCACCGCAGTGTGGTCATGGCCAACCAGATGGCCGACATGCTCGCCCAGTCCTGGCTGGGGATCCAGGTCACGCACCGGGACCTGGGCCGGGAATAGTGACGGCCGGACATACGCAGGGACGGCCGCCGCACCGCAGGGTCGTGGCGCTCGGCGGCGGTCACGGCCTGCACGCGTCGCTGTCAGGCCTGCGGCGGGTGACCAGGGATCTGACAGCCATCGTGACGATCGCGGACGACGGCGGGTCGAGCGGCCGTCTGCGCCGTGAGTTCGGCGTCCTGCCACCCGGCGACCTGCGGATGGCACTCGCGGCCCTGTGCGGGGATGACGAATGGGGGACCACCTGGAGCCGGCTGATCCAGCACCGGTTCGTCGGGCCGCCCGGCACACCGGGGACACCCGGAGCACCCGGAGCATATGGAGCACCGGCGGCATCCGGGGCTGACCACGGCGGTGCCATCAGCGGACTCGGCGGGCACGCGGTCGGCAACGTGCTCATCGTCGGGCTGTGGCAGCTGCTTGGCGACACCGTGCAGGGCCTCGATTGGGTTGGCCGGCTGCTCGGCGCGCACGGCCGGGTCCTGCCCATGGCGGCTGTTCCGCTGGACCTGGTGGCGGAAGTTGAAGGGGCAGACCCGGACAGGCCGGACGAGATTAGCTTCGTTCACGGCCAGGTCGCCTGCGCGACGACGACCGGGCGAGTACGGTCGATAGCGCTAATACCCGCCGACCCGCCAGCCTGCCCGCAAGCCGTGGAGGCGATCGGTGCGGCGGATTGGGTGGTGCTCGGGCCCGGCTCGTGGTTCACCAGCGTGCTCCCGCACCTGCTGGTCCCCGAACTGGCTGCGGCGCTGGTCGGGACTCGTGCGCGGAGGCTGGTAGCGCTGAATCTGGCGCCGCAACCCGGTGAGACGGAGGGCTTCTCGCCGCACACGCATCTGGAGGTGCTGGCGCACCACGCGCCGGACCTGGCGATTGACGTCGTACTCGCGGACCGCGCCGCGGCCAGCGGTTCGATCGACGAGCTGGAGAAGGCGGCGAGCCGCTGCGGTGCCCGGCTCGTGCTCGCCGACCTGGCCGTCGCGGACGGGTCGCCGCGGCACGATGCGCTGCGCCTCGCTGGTGCGTTCGCGCGGATATTTGAGGGGGATTGACAGCACAATGGCGCTGACGAGCCTGGTCAAGGACGAGCTCAGCCGGGTGAGCGTGCTGAAGCCCTGCTGCCGTAAGGCCGAGGTGTCGACCATCCTGCGGTTCGCGGGCGGGCTGCACCTGGCGGCGGGCCGCATTGTGGTCGAGGCCGAGCTCGACACCGGCGCCGCCGCACGACGCCTGCGCAAGGACATAGCCGAGGTATTCGGGCACGCCTCCGACC
>Ga0126369_10004427_pt1 | contig 10306 bp, 6 predicted proteins | sample PanSoiMetaPlot_1_FD_109646 | JGI IMG/M metagenome (GOLD analysis project Ga0126369, IMG submission 109646) | Tropical forest soil microbial communities from Panama - MetaG Plot_1 | ecosystem: Environmental > Terrestrial > Soil > Tropical forest > Bulk soil | place: Panama | collected 2016-02-17
ACTGCTTTTCATCATCGTCCATCAAACCTACGAATTGTGGTTTAAGGAATTGCTGCACGATCTCGATGGGGTTGTTGCGAGCTTGCGTGCGTCGGCAGCAAATCCGAAATCTCACGATCACGTCTATGAGGCTGCCCGTCTATTGCGTCGCTGTACCGAAATCACCCGCGTGTTGGTGGAGCAGTTCACCATTCTTGAGACGATGTTGCCGACGCACTTCCTGGCATTTCGCGGCAAACTCGAACCAGCGAGTGGTTTTCAATCTGAGCAGTTCCGAGAGTTGGAGTTCCTATGCGGCCTGAAAGACGAGAAGATGCTGCGATACCACCGCCCGACACCGGAAGCCTATGCGCAACTGGAACGGCGGTTACGAGAACCCTCGGTGCACGATGCTTTCTTCGATGCGTTGCGCGCTATGGGGAAACTCACCATCCCGGAAGGGGCTACTGAACGCGAACGTCTGGATGCTCGCGCGCGCGCGGTGCTTTCGCTCTATCGGGACGAGCACAGCCACCGCGACTGGATTGATGTCTGCGAGCGGCTCACGGAGTTCGATGAGCTAGTGGTGAGCTGGAGGCTTCGCCACATTCAACTTGTGGAGCGCATCATCGGCATGCGCATGGGCACCGGCGGCAGCGCAGGATCGTCTTATCTCAAACTAACCCTCGACAAGAAATTTTTCCCGGAATTGTGGGAGGCCAGAACGCTTCTCACCGAATAATGATGCTTTCGTTCACTCCTGAATGACGCAGTCATCGCAAAGAATCAGCTTGATTGGTGCGGGACTCAATGGGCCTCTACTGGCGTTGGGCCTGACTGAGCGAGGACACAAAGTCGAGATCTACGAGCGTCGGCCCGACATGCGGCGCGTGCGGATGAGTGCGGGCCGTTCCATTAACCTGGCGCTATCGACTCGCGGGATTCACGCGTTGACGCACGCCGGGCTCTGGGGACAGATGCATGACATCATCATTCCCATGAAGGGACGCATGATGCATTCAGCGTCGTCCGAGTTGACTTTCCAGCCTTACGGGAAAGATGAGTCTGAGGTGATCAATTCAATCTCAAGGGCAGAACTCAACATATCGTTGATGAATGCGGCTGAGAGCCGCGGCGTGAAGATTTTCTTTCAGCACCGCTGCCGCGGACTAGACCTCAGGACGGGTGATCTAAAGCTGCGGGATGAGGAGTATGGGAAAGACTTGATGGTTGCATCCGACGTTGTAATTGGCTGCGACGGCTCGGCATCCGCGATTCGAAACGAGATGCTCAAGCTCCCGCGGTTCAATTTCTCCCAGCTATATCTCGATTACGGATACAAGGAACTTACGATCCCTCCAGACGTCGACGGATCGCATACGCTCGAAAAGAATGCCTTGCATATCTGGCCACGCGGGAATTACATGCTCATCGCTCTCCCGAACATTGATGGAACTTTCGCGTGCATCCTCTTTCTTCCATTCGAAGGCGCAGACAGTTTCGCCACTCTGACAACGCACGCAGCCGTCCAGGAGTTCTTCCAGTCCCGGTTTCCTGATGCTTGTGCGCTCATGCCGAGCCTCACGGATAACTTTTCTGCGAATCCCACAGGAGCGATGGTGACGATCAAATGCTCGCCGTGGCATGTTGAGGAAAAGGCGTTACTGCTTGGCGACGCCGCACACGCGATCGTTCCTTTCTTTGGGCAGGGAATCAACTGTGGATTCGAAGACTGCACGGTGTTTTTGGAGCTGCTCGATCGCTACGGTCCGGATTGGAAACGCGTCTTCTCCGAGTTTGAGGAGGCGCGAAAAATCAATACGGATGCGATCGCCGACCTCGCCGTTGAGAACTTTGTCGAGATGAGAGACAAAGTGGCGGACCCGAAATTCTTGCTGCGGAAAAAGGTAGAGTTGGTGCTCGAGGCGAAGTACCCAAAACTCTTTGTTCCAAAGTATGCGATGGTGACTTTCCACCGCATTCCTTATTCCACGGCGCTTGAGCGCGGCCAGGTGCAAGACAGGATGTTATCGGAGTTGTGCGCGCGCCTTGATCGCGTCGAAGATCTCGATTGGAGCCGGGCCGAGCATTTGATTCGCCATGAACTCGCTCCATTGGAGTTATCTTGAGCACGATCAGCTATCAGCCGGGAGCGGAGTTCGCCCCTCAGATGGACGCCTCCGATCCGCTCGCTCATTATCGTGAGCGGTTCTACTTGCCAAAAGACAAGCGCGGAGTGGAATGCCTCTATCTTTGCGGACACTCCCTGGGCCTGCAGCCAAAATCGGTAAGATCTTATCTCGATCAGGAATTGAAAGATTGGGCGGAACTGGGCGTGGAAGGACATTTCCATGGAAAGAATCCGTGGATGCCTTACCACCGTTTGCTTAGGGATCAAATCGCTGAGCTCGTCGGGGCGAGTCCGTCAGAAGTTGTAGTCATGAATTCGCTGACGGTAAATTTGCATTTGATGATGGCGTCGTTCTACCGTCCCACCCCTCAGCGGTTCAAAATTCTCATCGAAAAGGGAGCTTTTCCCTCCGACCAATATGCAGTGAAGTCGCAAATCCGTTTTCACGGATTCGATCCGCAATCAGGTTTGCTTGAGTTGACGCCACGAGAAGGAGAATCCTCTGTCCGCGATGCAGACGTCGAAGCGTTCATTGATCGAGAGGGCGAATCGATTGCGCTGATTATGCTGGGCGGAGTGAACTATGCCACCGGCCAGATTTTTGACATGCCCGGCGTCACGCGGTTGGGACATCGAAAGGGCTGTGTCGTGGCATTCGATCTCGCACACGCCGCCGGAAATGTTCCTTTGCAATTGCACGATTGGAGCCCGGACTTCGCCGCCTGGTGCAGTTATAAATACTTGAATGGCGGCCCTGGCTGTGTCGCTGGATGTTTCGTGCACGAGCGCCATTCCCAAGCCTGGGACCTGCCTCGTTTTGCCGGTTGGTGGGGGCACGACGAGAAAACGCGTTTTCAAATGGGCCCGGACTTTCATCCCATGAGCGGCGCCGAAGGATGGCAGTTGAGTAATCCCCCTATATTTGGTCTGGCGCCCCTGCGTGCCTCAATGGAGATTTTCTCGGAAGCCGGAATGGAGCGACTAAGGGCGAAGAGTATTAGCCTGACCGGGTACATGGAATACTTGCTGCGTCAGCTGAAATCCGAGAAATTCTCCGTCATCACTCCGTGCGACCCAGCCCGCCGAGGCGCGCAACTTTCCATCCGATTGTCCAGCCACGGCCGTGACATTTGCGACAAACTGGCGGAAAAGGGCGTGATCGGCGACTGGCGCGAGCCCGACATCTTCCGCGTCGCCGCGGTTCCTCTATATAACTCCTACGCTGACGTTTACCGTTTCGTACAAACGTTCGCGGCCACGCTTGAGCAGTGAAATAACATCACTTTTGGCCTCAAGAGGTGATTACCTTAGTAACACGGTTGTTACTTCGCAAAAACATAAAATCTGGGCGTGGGGATCTCTACGTCCAAAAGCGGACGCAGGTGGACGCTCGCCATTTTGGCATTGGTGTGCGCGCACATTGTTGTGTCTGTGGTTGTTCCCCGCGGTTTCTTCTTAACTGCCTTCGGTGACATCCTTCAAAATTGTGTTCTCTTTGCTGCCGCTATTGCGTTTCTTGCGAACGTTCGCACCGACTCTGCAAAGCCTCGACTCTTCTGGGCATTGATGGGCCTGGGACTTGCGTTCTGGCTGGTATCGCAAGTGATGTGGACCTTCTTCGAGGTGGCTCTTCGTCACGAAGCGCCAAATCCGTTTGTGGGAGACGTAATCCTTTTTCTGCACGTGGTCCCAATGATGGCTGCTGTCGCGGTGCAGCCGCACCTGCAGCAGGATGGCCGCGGAAGCCGCGCGGGCTCTCTCGATTTCGCTCTCCTGATGACGTGGTGGTTGTTCCTCTACCTTTTTGTTGTAATCCCGTGGCAGTACGTGCACCTTTCTGAGTCCGCTTACGGGAGCAGTTTTGATCTGCTGTATTTCAGCGAAGAACTGGTACTCGCCGCTGGCCTGCTATTGGTTCGGAGGACAAGTCGTGGCGCGTGGCGCAGCATTTACCTTCAGTTGTTCGGCGCGACCGTCCTCTATTGCGGAGCCTCGCTGATCGCGAGCGAAGCGATCGACATGCACGTTTATTACACCGGTAGCTTGTATGACGTGCCCTTGCTCGCTTCCATGGCTTGGTTCGTGCGTATTGGCTTTTTGGGCCGTCAAGCGCAGCTCGAGGATACCGTTGACGATCCTCCCGCTCGGGGATTGGGGATATGGAAAGCACGCGTCGCTATGGCGTCAGTATTCGTTACGCCACTCATGTTGGCATGGGCACAGTTCGCCGAAAATGCTCCACACCGCGTGCGCACTTATCGATTGTTCCTGACAGTCGGTGTCATGCTGGTGATGGGCGTCTTGGTTTTTCTGAAGCAACACTTGCTCGATCAAGAACTGCTCAACCTGCTGCGACTCTCTCGCCAAAATCTTGACGAGATGTGCCGTTTGAAAGACGAACTCGAAAACAAAGAGCAGTCGCTGCGGTGGCACAGCCTGGAATTACAGAGAAAGAATCTCGAACTGCAAGAAATTTCCTTCACGGACGTGCTAACCGGTGTGTGGAACCGCCGCTACATGGACGAAATCCTGACGGCAGAGGCCGGCCAGGTCATGCGCAACTATGAGCGTGCCCGCGGCAGCGACATCCGTAAGCTGGACCACCGCGATCTTGTATTCATCATGGTGGACGTTGATTTCTTCAAGCAGGTGAACGATGTTCACGGCCATCCGGCCGGGGACCGTCTGCTTCAATTGGTGGCGCAGAGATTATCGACTGTGGTTCGCAAGTCAGACGTGCTGGTGCGATGGGGCGGGGAAGAGTTCCTGATCATGAGCCGGTCGACCGATCCATCCGGCACGCCGGCATTTTGCAGCCGGGTTCTGGAAGTGGTCGCAGCTGAACCGTTTGATTTAGGCCACGGAATCGTTGTCCATAAAACCTGCTCCGTGGGTTGGGCGGCATTTCCTTGGTGTCGCGGTGTTTACGAGGCGATTTGTGCTGAGGAATCGATTGCTCTTGCGGACACCGCTCTCTATCGCGCTAAGGCGCGTGGACGAAACCAGGGTATCGGGATTGTCCCTGGCGAAGAGGCGATACTTCGGCCTGAAGCGATCGATCTGCACTCGCTGCGCGACGAGCAGTGTCCGTTGGTTCAGACGATTGAAACCGCTTGCCCTGTTTTGAAATGGACAGCGGCTGCGGGATCTGGCGAGTATAGCGGAAGCTGACAATTCCAATTTAGCCGTTTACGCTTGTGATGGCGCAGGTTACTCAAGAGCGCACCTTGACCAGAGCGATACGCGTTGAATACATTGAAAAGCCGGCATGAATATTAATCGAGGTTAAATCCCTAATGAAACCTAATTCGCGCAAGACTGGCCTTCGTCAGAAGGCCCAACTGATGTCTTCTTCTGAAATTGAAAGAACCCTGGTACGTCTCGCTTATGAAATCGTAGAAAAGAACGGTGGGGTAGATGGATTGGGCTTGGTGGGCATTCGCCGGCGCGGCGTGCCCATTGCCGAGAGATTGGGAAAAATTATCACCCGTATCGAAAATGCCAAGGTTCCAGTCGGCACGCTCGACATCACCTTTTACAGAGATGACTTGTCGACGTTAGGTGAGAAGCCTGTTGTGCAGGAAAAAGAAATTGGTTTCGAGATCGAGGAAAAGAATATCGTATTGGTGGACGACGTTCTCTTCACTGGACGCACCACTCGGGCCGCTCTCGACGCGTTGTTTTCTCATGGCCGACCGCGGCGCGTGCAACTCTGTGTGCTGATCGATCGCGGACACCGTGAGATCCCAGTGGAAGCAACCTTCGTCGGACGCCATGTGCAGACCACGATGAATGAGGTGATCGAGGTGAAGTTGACCGAGATTGATGATGCGGAGAAGGTTCTGCTGATGGAAAAATAGTTCGCAAAGCGAGCGAAAGAAGAGACGGTGGCCGAGGCCACCGTCTTTTCTCTGTTCAGAAAATTATGCGACCTTGGTGCAGACGGCTTTCGTTTGCGTGTACAGATTCAAGACATCGTGGCCCATCTCGCGGCCCCACCCGGACTGCTTGTATCCGCCGAACGGCAGAGCTGCATCGAAGATGTTGTAGCAGTTGATCCAGACCGTTCCGGCCCGTAGCTGCTCAGCCATGCGATGCGCCTTGCTGACGTCGCGCGTCCACACGGCAGCGGCAAGACCGTAATCACTGTTGTTGGCACGGGGAACGATCTCCTCCGGATCGGTGAATGGCATCGCCGTGACCACTGGCCCGAAGATCTCCTCCCGCACAACCTTCATTTGTTCTTGCGTGTCCACAAGAACTGTGGGCTCGACGAAGTATCCGCGATCACTCGCCTTATGGCCGCCGACAACGGCTTTCGCGCCCTCGGAGAATCCTGCTTCCAGATACCCGCAAACGCGATTCAGTTGCTCTTCGGAGACTAGCGGTCCCATTTGTGTATCGGGTTCGAGGCCGGAGCCAACTTTGATCTTCTTGGCTTGTTCAGCAACGCCCTCGACAACCTGGTCATAAATCGATTTCTCGACATACAGGCGCGATCCGGCGCAGCAGCACTGGCCGTGGTTGAAGAAGATCGCACTGGCCGAGCCCGGTATCGCCGTTTCAAGATCAGCATCTTTGAAGACGACGTTCGGAGATTTTCCGCCCAGTTCCAGAGAAACCTTCTTCAGATTGCCCGCGGCAGCGTGCACAATCAGTTTGCCTACTTCGGTCGATCCGGTAAAAGCCACCTTGTCGACATCCGGATGTGCAGCCAGGGCCGCTCCCGCAGTCTCACCGTAGCCAGGAACGATATTGACGACACCGTCCGGGAAGCCAGCCTCGGCAACCAACTCACCAAGGCGCAGGGCCGAGAGTGGAGTCTGCTCAGCCGGTTTAAGTACGACCGTGCATCCTGTCGCGAGTGCAGGCCCGAGTTTCCAGGCCGCCATCAGAAGAGGGAAGTTCCACGGAATTATTTGTCCAACAACGCCGACTGGCTCACGCAGGGTATACGCGAGATATTTTGCGCCCGGTGTGTAGGGAACGGAGATCGGAATCGTGTTGCCTTCGATCTTGGTAGCCCATCCTGCCATGTAGCGCAGTAAATCCACCGCAAGCGGAACATCAGCTGCTTTTGCAATCGCCAACGGCTTACCGTTGTCCAGACTCTCGAGGTAACCGAACTCCTCGGTATGTTGTTCAAGTAGATCCGCGAGTTTCCAGATGAGACGCCCGCGTTCTGAAGCTGTCATACGACGCCACGGGCCATTCTCGAAAGCCTGGCGTGCTGCTTTTACGGCACGATCAATGTCTTCACGATCGCCTTCTGAGACTTGCGCTAGAACTTCGCCGGAAGCGGGGTTATAACTGGGGAAAGTTTTGCCGGACGCGGCATTGACCCATCGTCCGTTAATCAACATTTGTCGTGGTTTATCGATGAACTCCGCGACTTGCGGGTGGATTTGCGGAGAAACTGCGATGCCCATATATCCCTCCTTGGTCAACGTAGACTTGCAAGGCAGAAATGAAGCCGGGCGAAATTAAGATTGAGACTCCGGGTATGCTAGTCCCGGTCGGGGAGAAAAATCAATCCTGCCGATTACTCGCCATACGGGACCCAGATGTTCTTGACCTGAGTGGCATGTTCGAGGAACCAGCGACCTTCGGCGACCTTGGGATTAAACCAGTCGATGGTTTTTCCTTCGTTGGTCCAGACCTGCTTCAGATTTCCGATTGACATTGCCTTTGCACTGGCGACGGTCGCATCGTCGCCATAGACCCAGATGCCGTCGATGTCGTCGTGCTCGGCGAGCGTCTTAAGCAGTTGCGAGACGTAGCCCGTAACGATGTTGACCGCTCCTCCAGGCAGATCGCTGGTGTCGAAGATCTGATAGATGTCGCCGGTGATCAGCGGATATTTTTCAGATGGAACCGCTACCACGGCGTTTCCCATCGCCAGCAGTGGCATCACGAGCGAAAGGAATCCCAGCAGGGGAACCTCCGAGGGGCAGATTACGCCGACTGTCCCAATCGGCTCGTTCATCGCAATGGCAATGTTGCGGAATGGCGGATTGTGTACTGCGCCGTCAAATTTGTCGGCCCAGGCGGCGTACGAGAAGATCCGCTCGATGCCGAGGTCAATCTCTCTGGTGGCTTGCTCCTCACCGACAACGGCGGCCAGCCGATGGATGGTTTCGCTCCTTCGTAGAGATAAATTCTCCGCGCAGTAATAAAGCACCTGAGCGCGATTGTGCGCCGTCGTTTTTCCCCAACCCTCTGCCTTTCGGGCTGCCTCTACAGCGTTGCGAATGTCTTTCCGATTCCCAAGCGGTGCTTCACCGAGAAGACTGCCGTCCGCAGCGCGTACCGGAAAGCTGTAACCGGAATCGGGACGCGCTTGTTTGCCCCCAATGTAAAGTTTGACCGTCCGGTCAACGGATGGCGTGCGGGCCTCTGCTAAGTGCTCCGACTCATCTACGGCCTCGGTTTTCGCGACCAACAACTTCGGAGCGTGCTTCAACCATTTCGGCTCCATGTACTCCAGCAATCCCTCTCTTCCGCCTTCACGGCCGTATCCGCTCTCGCGATATCCCCCGAAGCCGCACGCAGCATCAAATAAATTCGTGCAGTTGACCCAAACTACTCCGGCCTTTAGTTGGGCGGCGACGTGCAGCGCGACGTTGACGTTTTCACTCCACACGCAAGACGCTAACCCGTACACGGTATTGTTTGCGAGTTCCACAGCTTCGCGCGGAGTGCGGAAAGTCATCGCAGCCAATACGGGTCCAAAGATTTCCTGCTGTGCAACGATGGAAGTCGGGTGCACGTTGCTCAGAAGCGTAGGCGGAAAATAGAGACCGCGAGCAGGCAAGGCGACGTTGGGCTGCCAGCAACTCGCACCCTCTGCTACGCCTTGCTCCACCATATGTTGAATGCGATCGAGTTGGACACGCGCCACGATCGCGCCGATGTCGATCGCTTTGTCGAGCGGCGCGCCGATGCGCAAGGTACTCATGCGGTCTCGGATCTTTGAGATGAGAGGCTCGGCGATGCTTTCCTGCATCAGCAAACGCGACCCAGCGCAACATACCTGGCCCTGGTTGAACCAGATGCCATCCACGAGACCTTCGACAGCGCTGTCGAGGTCCGCGTCCTCGAAAATGATGAAGGGAGATTTGCCGCCGAGTTCGAGCGAGAGTCGCTTGTGACTCGCAGCCGTTGCGCCGCGAATTGCGCGTCCAACTTCGGTAGATCCTGTAAAGGCAATTTTGTCGATGTCAGGATGCTTCACCAGCGCCTCGCCGGTTGAGCCATCCCCAGTGACAATGTTGACGACACCGGCCGGCAGTCCGGCCTCCTGGCAGAGTTCTGCGAATAGCAACGCCGTCAGCGGAGTGAATTCGGCAGGCTTGAGCACGACTGTATTGCCCGTAGCTAGTGCGGGAGCGATTTTCCAGGCCAGCATCAACAGCGGGAAATTCCACGGAATGATCTGCCCGACGACGCCGCACGGTTCGTGCTCAGGAAACTCCTGCGGCAAAATCTGGGCCCAGCCCGCATGGTAGTAAAAGTGACGCGCGACCAGCGGAATGTCGATGTCGCGGCTCTCGCGGATCGGCTTGCCGTTGTCCATCGTTTCAAGCACTGCGAGCAGCCGCGAATGCTTTTGCACGAGCCGGGCGAGCGCGTAGAGATAACGGGCGCGAGCGTGCGGAGTCAGACTGCGCCACTTGTCAGAGGCAGCACGAGCAGCCTTGACTGCAGCGTCGATGTCACCGGCGCTTCCTTGGGCAACGTCGGCCAACTTCTCTCCATTCGACGGATCGAATGTGTCGAAATACTCTCCGCGCTCCGGTGCCTTCCAGACTCCGCCAATGAAAAGATCAAACCGGCGATGCTGCCGCTCCAGCCAGGAGATAGCTTCTTTCGGGTCTTCCGGAGCTGGTCCGTACTCCATGCTGACGAACTTTTCGGCTATGCTCATTCGTCCTCAAATAGTAACGTCGTCGAAGACATGCTTAAGCAATGGGATGACGATATTCGGCAGAGTACCGTCCTGTTGCGTAATGTTCGAGCTGCCGCTCGATATCCCCTAACAGCCCGCTGGCGCCGAAGCGAAACATCTCTGCCCGCAACCATGACGAACCAAGTTCTTCTTTCATCATTGCGAGCCAATCAAGGGACTGTTTCGCCGTGCGGATACCGCCTGCAGGTTTGAATCCGACCGCCATTCCAGTTTGCTGCGCATACTCC
>Ga0126369_10004428_pt1 | contig 10306 bp, 8 predicted proteins | sample PanSoiMetaPlot_1_FD_109646 | JGI IMG/M metagenome (GOLD analysis project Ga0126369, IMG submission 109646) | Tropical forest soil microbial communities from Panama - MetaG Plot_1 | ecosystem: Environmental > Terrestrial > Soil > Tropical forest > Bulk soil | place: Panama | collected 2016-02-17
AACAATCCGGTAGCCCTCGGCCTTCAGGGCCTTGCACGCCTGCGTGCCGGAATAGTCGAATTCGCAGGCCTGGCCGATGACAATCGGGCCGGCGCCGATGATCAGGATCGATTTGATGTCGGTTCGCTTGGGCATCTGCTCGACAATCACTGGGCACAAAAAAAGGGCGCGCTGACCGCGCGCCGGCGTCCCGGAGGCTCGGCGCTAAGGCAAAGCCCCGCGCGCGGGGGTCTTTAGACCAGATTCGTGAAACTGGGAAGGGGAGAGCAGTTTCTGGCCACAGCCGGGAAAAAAATGGCGAGGACGTCTGAAAATTGCGCAAAAGCTCAAGTCCGTTTGTCCACGCGAAAGCGGGGATCCAGGGCAAAAATCCACACCATTACGCCCTTCGTCTGGATTCCCGCTTGCGCAGGAATGAGCGGTGGCAGGGGCCGCGCCGACAATCATCCGCGGTCGGCTCGACAAAGAAATGTCATCCGCCATTGATTGTGGCCGATGTTGCGAGCGGCGCGTTCTGCCGTGAACCCGGCGCGCCTGAGCTTCTCGAGCATCGCGGCCTCACTGTAGTGCGACAGTCCGACTGTCTTTTTCAGCCGCAGATAGTCCGACACGAAAATCCGCACCAACCCGGAGGCAGCCGCCCAGAAAAAACCGTTGGCCGCGCCGAAGCGAAGTAATGCGAGAGCCGCCGCTGGCGCCGCGAAATGCGGCGGCACAATATCGCCAAGCACGAAAAGTCCGCCGGACTTGAGTAACGTGCGGAATATTTTGATCACACGATCGAGCTCGTCCGCGCTGAGATACTGCGCGACCGAATGCATCACGACGAGATCGAACGAAGCCTTAGAAAGTGCTGCCGCCTGCTCCGACGTGATGACCACAATTTTCGGATCACCGGCATAGCGCACGGTCAGCGAGGCGCGCACATTGGGCGCGGCCTCTACCAGCACGAGTTGTGCGCAGGCCGCGGCGACCAGGTCCGCCGAGGTGGCCTCCCCACAGCCGTAATCGAGCACGTGCGCGGCCGGCGAGGGCACATAGGCGCAGATATACTCCGCAATGGTCCTGTAATGCACGTCGCGGTGACGGGCATTCACGTAGATCACCGAATGCTTGAAGTCGTAGAAATTGATCCAGCTGGTCATGGCGGCTTTCTATCGCGGGGATTCTCACGGCGCCAGCAGGCGAATATCCGCTCGTCCCCGCGGAAGCGGAGACCCAGGACAGCTATTGGAGCGTTTGGTGATTGGATACTGGATTCCCGCTTGCGCGGGAATGAGCGGAGCAAGGGACGTCTCACCGCCGCCACAGCTTCGTCAACGGCCCATCTTTGCCGAACACCGGGTCGCGTGCGGGTACGGGTACCTTGGGGATCGTGGTCAAAGCCCTCTCGTGCTCCGCCGCAGTACCGCGGCACAGATTGTAAGTGCCCTCCGGCGGATAGGCGTCGATGACAAGAAAATCACCACTGCCTGAAAACTTCTGGTGCCCGGTGCCCGCTGGCAGCGCGACAACATCGCCTGCCGCAAGCTCGAACATTTCGCCTTGGGGGCCGCCCAGCTGCACCTTGGCGTGGCCGCTTGCGATGCCGAGCGTTTCATGAATCATCGAGTGATAGTGAACGAAGGGGTAGATGCCATTGCGCCATTGGCCATGTGCCCAGCCATTGGCGCTAAAGAGTTTCTCGATCGCGCCCGCCGGATCGCGCGTGGCGCCGAAATCAACGGCGCCTTTGTAAACGAGCACCGGGAGCGCCGGATTGTTCGGCACAGCGCCATCGTCCTTGAACATGAAGGTGAGAGGTTTGGATGGCATAGTGTTACAACGAATTTCGGCACGCTGGGTTGCGTGCTCTAATTTCCGCTCATCCCCGCGAAGGCGGGGATCCACCGCTGGATTCCCGCTTGCGCGGGAATGAGCGGGAGAGGGACGTCGCGGCGCGATGCCTAGGCAATCTTCCGTTTCGCCTGCCGCATCATTTCCACGAAGCGCGTGAAGAGATAGTGGCTGTCGCGCGGACCCGGGGACGCTTCGGGGTGGTACTGCACCGAAAACACCGGCTTATCCTTCAGCGCGATGCCGCAATTCGATCCGTCGAACAGCGACACATGGGTCTGGTCGACATTCTTCGGCAGCGATTCCTTGTCCACGGCAAAGCCGTGGTTCATCGAAGTGATCTCGACCTTGCCGGTAGTGAGATCCTTCACCGGATGATTGGCGCCGTGGTGGCCCTGATGCATTTTGATCGTCTTCCCGCCGACCGCGATGCCGAGCATCTGGTGACCGAGACAGATGCCGAAAGTCGGCACGCCCGTGTCGATCAGTTTCTTAATCACCGGCACGGCGTATTCGCCGGTTGCTGCCGGATCGCCCGGCCCATTCGACAGGAACACACCATCAGGCTTGAGCGCCAGGATGTCGTCCGCCGAAGTCTTCGCCGGCACGACGGTCACCTTGCAGCCCGTGCCGGCGAGCAGGCGGAGGATGTTGCGCTTGACGCCGTAGTCGACGGCGACCACGTGAAACTCCGGATTGGTTTGCCGGGCATAGCCTTTGTCCCAGGCCCAGGGCGTCTCATCCCAGGTAAAACGTTGGGCGCTCGTTACCATCGGCACCAGATCCATGCCGACAAGGCCGGGCCACTCCTTCGCCTTCTTCTCCAGCGCGGCAAGATCAAACCTGCCGTCGAGTGCGTGCGCGATCACCGCGTTCGGCATTCCTTTGACGCGGATCAGCGCGGTGAGAGCGCGGGTATCGATGCCGGCGAGTCCGATAATGCCGCGCGCCTTGAGCCAATCATTGAGGCTGCGGGTGGCGCGATAGTTCGATGGCGCCGTGATTGCGGAATGCAGGATCACGCCACAGGCCCCGGGCCGTGCCGCCATGTTCACGCTTTCAATGTCTTCTTCGTTGGTGCCCACGTTGCCGATGTGCGGGAACGTGAACGTGATGATCTGCCCAGCATAAGACGGGTCGGTGAGGATTTCCTCGTACCCTGTCATGGCGGTGTTGAAGCAGACTTCGCCGACCGCGTGCCCGGTCGCGCCCAACCCGAAGCCCTCCAGAATGGTTCCGTCAGCCAGCACCAAAAGCGCCGTTGGTTTGGGTTCATCCCAAGCCCCCGTGGGTTTGGCCTGCGACTGGGTCATGGCCTCTTAGTTGCGTATTATAGTGACAGAGGCAAGAGGCTAAGGGTTGCCGCCCCCAAGCGTATAAAAAGCAATGGGAAAGGGGTTCACGTGCTGCGCGACAATCAAGCTTTGTGGGGTTACCAACCAGCATTCGCCCTGAAAAACAGGCAGTGTTAATGAACCCGATTTTGGTAGCCAAGAGGCAAAAATGCTTCTCGAGGGCACTGAAGGCATGGACTTGGCTGCACAGAGGTTCGAAATAACTAGCGCTGGCTTAGTGAATCGCTGACTTGGCTTTTTTGTAGCCAACAAAAATAGGTCTAGTGAAGAAAGCTAAACCACAATCACGTGTGGTCGGAACGATCGCCACGTTGCGGTGATAGCCCGGACACGAACTGAGACGAGGTCGATATGCTGCGCGACGATATCAACAAGGCTCTGACCGAGGCGATGAAGGCCAAGAATGAGCGCGCGGTTTCCACGCTGCGCATGGTCAATTCGACCCTCAAGAATGCCGATATCGAGGCGCGCGGCGCCGGCAAGCCGGCGCTCGGCGATGCCGAGGTGCTCAGCCTTCTGCAAAAGATGATCAAGCAGCGCCAGGAATCGGTGGAGCTTTATCAAAAGGGGGCCCGCGCCGATCTGGTGAAGCAGGAGCAGGAAGAGATCGCCATCATCTCGGGTTATCTGCCCAAACAGATGTCCGACGATGAGGTGAAGGCAGCCATTGAGGCGGCCGTCAAGGAAACTGGCGCCGCCGGGATGAAAGACATGGGCAAGGTCATCGGTGTTCTGCGCGGGAAATATGCCGGGCAGATGGACATGGCAAAGGCAAGCGGAATGGTGAAGGCGCGGCTGACATAACAAATGGCTTCATGGTGAGGAGCATCGCGACGCGATGCGTCTCGAACCATGGGTTCCATACTTCATCCTTCGAGATGCGCCCGTTTCGGGGCGCTCCTCAGGATGAGATAGACGTTAGGAGAGGAATAATGAAAAAACTTTTAGTGGCGGTCGCTGGCGTCGCACTGTTCGTTGCTCCGGCATGGGCTGACGACTACCCGAACCGTCCCGTCCACGTGCTCACGACGTCGAGTGCCGGCGGCATCAGCGACATCTTTATGCGCGTGCTCGGCGAAGAACTGCACAAAAGTCTCGGCCAGCCGCTGATCATCGAGAACCGCCCCGGCGGCTCCGGCAACATCGGCGCGCGTGCCTGCCAGGATGCTCAGCCGGACGGCTACACGGTCTGCATCATCAATGCCGATCCAATGATCTACAACCAGTACCTATTCAAGAACCTGTCGTTCGATCCGGACAAGCTGACGCCCATCATCAACCTGTTCCACCTCATACAGGTGCTGGTGATCAATTCCGATCTCGGCGCCAAGACAGTGGATGAACTGGTGGCAGTGTCAAAGCAGAAGCCGGGCACGCTTTCCTATCTCACTGCCTCGATCCCGTGCGTCGTTTACATGGACAGCCTGAAGCAGGAAAAGGGAGGCGATTGGGTGCGGGTGCCGTTCAAGGGTGGTGGTGAGGCGACCAATGCCATTCTGAGCGGTTCGACGCCGATCGGCCTCATCGGCCTCGGCAATGTTATCCCGCAGATCAACGCCGGAAAGATGAGCGCGCTGGTGCTGGTCAATAACATCCGCACGCCGCTGTTGCCGAACGTGCCGACGCTCACCGACCTTGGTTACAAGGGCGCGCCGTCGCAGACCTGGTACGGACTGTTCGCGCCGCCGGGCACGCCAAAGCCGATCGTTGACAAGATCGCCGGCGAGGTGACGCGCGTCTTCGCGGACAAAGCGTTCGTCGAGAAATTCGTGATCAGCCGCGGCCAGGTGCCAGCGATCAACACGCCGGAGCAGTTTGCCGCGGAGATCAAGGCCGATCGCTTGGCCGCGAAAGATGTCGTCAAGGCGGCCGGCATGGAGCCGCAGTAATTGCAAGTTGCGTCAAGGCGGTGCCCTTTCGCCGAAATCCCTGATCACCGCGATGAGGGCTTCCGGTCGAACCTTCACGGCGCCTGCAAATGGATGATCGATCGCGACAATGGTCAAAAGCCCAAGGAAGATCAGGAATGCCAGCGCGCCCGACATAATGCACTGCGCGTGCACATTGGCGGTGCCGAAGAAGAACGTGAAACTGATTGTGAGAAAAGCGCCCGTAAACAGCACCGCCCAGATGATGCCGGGCACGATGCCGGTCGCCGCCACCAGCCGCTGGCGCCGCATGTCGCTGATGCGATCGACGTTGCGCAGAATTTCAGCCACGACAATTCCTTCAAAAAGTTCGGACGTATGAAATCTGAGCACCGCTTGGTAAACGGAGCTCAGCGCCACCGTGACTTCCTGACTCGATTCGCCGTGGTCCATTGCCGGCCAGTCCTTGCTGACGGATTCCTGCAGATAACCTGTTGCCGCCTTGCGGACCGCGGCGGCATGCGGGGTGTCGAGACCTGCCGTCAGGCGAAACACCGTTGCCGCGGCACTTGCTTCATTTGCGACATCGCTATCGGCCTGATTGAACCGCTCCCATACGATGATGATCGCGAAGGCGAGCAACACCGCATAGATTACGCCGACGGTGGCAAATTTGAATCCGGCGACTTCGTTGTTGATGCGCAGGCTCTCGAGCGGGACATACCGGCGGACGATTGCCGGCCCTAGCACTGCGTAAATTGTCGTGGGAACGAGCAGAATGATAGCGGCGACCCAAAGGGGAGCTTCGGTCAGAAGCAGTCTGGCGGTCAGGAGCGGCATGCGTAGCAACCGTTTTTGCGACTGTCGTGAAGATAGACGAAAACGAACTGAACAGGCGGTACAAACTATCCACCATCTTGGCCGGAGCTGTCCCGGCCATGACAAATGCGGATGCGAGCAAGGCGCCTTACGCCACCTCGAGCAGGATTTCCGCCAGGCGTTCCGGCTCGTCGATCATCACATCATGCCCGCACGCAACTTCATAGGTACGCCAGGCGCGGTCGGCCTTTACCCGTGCGTAGGCCCTGTCGAAGGAAACGTTCGGATAGCCGGTCGCACGGATATAGATCCGCTTCGGTATGTGTTCACGCGCACCGGCGAGCTTGATCTTTTCTGTCATGGTCCCGATCGGCTGCGGTACGGCGAGCGAGTCGACCCAGGCGCGGTCCTTCTCATTGACCTTGAATGCCGCGGCATCACGCACAGGAACAACCGCGTCGCCGCGCTCCAGTGCGGCCTTGATGACCTCCTGCACCGCCGGCTGGACCAGATCGAGTAGGGCGTCGCCATCATCGGGAATGAAGGCATCGAGAAAAACGATGGCTCGGATCGCCTCTGGTTTCGCTTCAGCCACGCCGGAAATGACACAGCCGCCGTAGGAATGCCCAACCAGCACAATGTCCCTGAGGCGCTCGAATTTGATGACGCCGAGCACGTCGGCAACGTGCAGCGACCAATTGACTCCCCGATGCAACAGGTGCGCCCGCTCGCCCAGACCGGTGAGCGTCGGCGTGAACACAATATAACCATGCGCTCGCAGCCGGTCGGCAACGCGCTGCCAGCACCAGCCTCCGTGCCACGCACCGTGCACAAGGACGAAGGTATGCGCAGTCATGTGCGGGCTCCTGTGAGAGATTCCTTTTCACGAGCCTAGCAGTCTTGTCATGGCCAGGCTTGTCCCGGCCATCCACGTCTGTCTTGACGTCCGTACCTTAAAACGTCGACGCGCGGCTCAAACCCGCGCATGAGCGAGGGAGGGGCCGTTCCATTTTAACGGTCATGGATCGCCTGTGGAAAAGTAGGAAAGGGCTCGAAACACAAGAGAACCGCAGGAGTTTGGCGGGTCGACCCAGAAAGCCCCGATTCGCCGCTCTATGATGACTGACCGATTCGGCCAGCATCATGCGGTTTACGTCCCAGTTTCTTGACGAGCTCAAAGCCCGGCTTCCTGTTTCGGAAGTCGTGGGCAGGCGTGTCAGGCTCGTGCGTGCGGGGCGCGAGTTCAAGGGCTTGTCGCCTTTCAACAAGGAGAAGACGCCGTCCTTCTTCGTCAATGACCAGAAACAGGCGTGGTTCGATTTTTCCTCCGGCAAAAATGGCAGCATTTTCGACTTCGTTATGGAGTCCGAAGGAGTCAGCTTTCCGGAAGCGGTGGAACGGCTTGCGCAAATGGCCGGCATGCCGCTGCCCAAAATATCGCGCGAGGACGAGGCACGCGATGCGCGGCGCAAGACCCTGCATGACGTCGTCGAACTCGCCGCAAAATTTTTCCAGGATACGCTCGCTTCGCGTACGGGCGCCAAAGCGCGCGGCTATCTCGCCGACCGCGGGCTCGACCCCGCAACACAACTCAAATTCCGCCTTGGCTATGCGCCAGGCGAGCGCTTCGCGCTCAAGGAGCACCTTGGCTCACAAGGTGTCTCCGCCGAGGACATGATCGAAGCCGGCCTGTTGATTTCAGGCGACGATATCCCGGTGCCGTTCGACCGATTTCGTGACCGCGTGATGTTTCCGATCACCGACCTGCGCGGCCGCGTGATTGCCTTCGGTGGCCGCGCGCTCGAGAAAGACGCGCAGGCGAAATATCTCAATTCGCCCGAGACTCCGCTGTTTCACAAGGGCGCGACGCTCTACAACATCGCCATGGCGCGCGAGGCGGCGCACGCAGCCAAGTCTACGCAGGCTGCGCAAGGAAATCACGGCGCGCCTCTGATCGCCGTCGAAGGCTACGTCGATGTGATCGCCATGGTGACAGCCGGCTATGCTGCAACGGTCGCTCCGCTCGGGACGGCGCTCACGGAAGACCAACTCGCGCTGCTCTGGAAGATGGCGGATGAGCCGGTGCTCTGTTTCGACGGCGACAGCGCGGGACTGCGCGCCGCCTATCGCGCGGTGGACCTTGCGATGCCGCGGCTCAAGCCAGCCAAGAGCCTCAAGTTTGCACTGCTGCCGCAGGGACAGGATCCGGACGATCTTGTGCGCTCGGGTGGGCGCGAAGCGGCAAACGAAGTGATCGGCTCAGCGCGGCCGCTCGCCGACATGTTGTGGGCAAGAGAGACGGAAGGGCATTCCTTCGATACACCCGAGCGCCGCGCAGCACTCGAAGTACGCATCAACGAGGTAACGGCGGTTATCAGCGACGATGCGGTGCGCAGATACTACCGCCAGGATTTCAGCACGCGGCTGGCGCAGTTCTTCGCGCCGCCGCAGCGCGAGCCGCGCGCGGGCGGGGACTGGCGCGAGCGCCGTGAGCGCGGCTGGCAAAAGCCGGTTGCGGCGCGCACGCCCGGCCGGTCGACGCCTTATGTGGTGGTGAGCCAGCAGCTCAAGGCGAGCCCCGTGCATCGCGGCTACCGCACGACAGTCCCGCGGCGCGAGGCGCTAATCCTGCAGGCCGCGCTCAATCATCCCTGGCTGCTGCACGATCATCTCGAGGAACTTGCATCGCTTGAATTCCGCCATGCCGGTGCCGAGCGGCTCAAGAGCGCGCTGATTGATATCGCCGCCCATGCCGCCGCCCTCGATGCCGAGGCGCTCAAGGCGGAACTCGAAGCCCGCAATCTCACTGAAACAATGCAACGAATCGCCCTGGCGATCACCACTCCCTCGGTCTGGGGCGCGCGCCCGGAGGCTGCGCCGGACGACGTTCTGGTGACCTGGTCCCAGCTTGTCGCCTTGCATCGGCAGTGGCATTCACTAACTAAGGAGCTCAAGGACGCCGAGCAGGCGCTGGGTCAGAACGCGAGCGAAGCCAATTATTTGCGGTTACGCGACGTCAAGGCTCGCCTGTCGCGGATGGAGGGCACCGAGGCCCTGATTGAGGGCTTTGGAGCCTCTTCCGGTCGGGGCGTTCGTAGCTTATAGGTCCCCGCCTGACCTCTGGGTCTGACGGGCAAACGGCGTGGCAAAGCCGGCGGGGAATAAGGGTCGATCCCCGCGGTATTCTTTTAGGTTAATCGGAGCTTAGCGGGTTCCGAGGACACTTTGGTGACCTGATTCGGGGGGCGGCGCCTCACCGGCGCGGTCCTTTTTTGGCCGTGCGCCAGCAGGCGGCGCGCCGGGCGCGAGACGGCCAGGACGGTCCAGGAGAAGCGGAATGGCGAGCAAGACCAAGGCGACTCAGGCCAAGGAAAAAGAAGAAGCTCCGGAAAAGGAAGAAGGCGCGCCTGACACCCCGCTGCCGCTGCTCGATCTCTCCGATGCCGGCGTCAAGAAGATGATCAAGGCCGCCAAGAAGCGCGGCTACGTCACCATCGACCAGATCAACGAGGTCATGCCATCCGGCGAAGTGTCGTCCGACCAGATCGAGGACATCTACGCGATGCTCAACGAGATGGGCATCAACGTGGTCGAGACCGAAGATGCCGACAGCGACGACGGTGAGAAGGCCGAAGAGGCCGAAGAGGATGATGACGACAGTGGTTCCGAGGTCGTCGAGGCCAAAACAAAATCACTGGCCACCACCGAAAAGAAAGAGCCATCCGAGCGCACTGACGACCCCGTCCGCATGTATTTGCGTGAGATGGGATCGGTCGAGCTGCTCTCGCGCGAGGGCGAAATCGCTATCGCCAAGCGTATCGAGGCCGGCCGCGAGGCGATGATCGCAGGACTCTGCGAGAGTCCGCTCACTTTCCAGGCCATCATCATCTGGCGCGACGAGCTCAACGAAGGAAAGGTCTTCCTTCGCGACATCATCGATCTCGAAGCGACCTACGCCGGTCCAGACGCCAAGCAGATGCAGCCGCCGGTCATCGGCCCCGATGGCAAACCGATCATTACCGCCGTCGGCACGCCTATCCCCGGCGCGCCTCACCTCCAGGTCGTGCAGACACCGGCGCCTCCGGCGGCGCCGCCCGCCGCAACGCCTTTCAAGGGCGCCGGCGACGGCGAGGAAGGTGAGGAGAAGGATCCGGGCGAGGCCGCGGCCGAGAGCGACTACGACGAAGACGATATGGAGAATTCGCTTTCGCTCGCCGCCATCGAGGCCGAGCTCAAGCCGAAGGTGGTTGAGACGTTTGACACCATTGCGGATTCCTTCAAGCGCCTGCGCCGCCTGCAGGAGCAGGACATCGAATTCCGCCTGAAGAATACCTCGCTGTCGCCGGCGCAGGAGCGTAAGTACAAGAAGCTCAAGGAAGAAATTATCTCCGAGGTGAAGTCGCTGCGGCTCAATCAAGCGCGCATCGA
>Ga0126369_10004431_pt1 | contig 10303 bp, 10 predicted proteins | sample PanSoiMetaPlot_1_FD_109646 | JGI IMG/M metagenome (GOLD analysis project Ga0126369, IMG submission 109646) | Tropical forest soil microbial communities from Panama - MetaG Plot_1 | ecosystem: Environmental > Terrestrial > Soil > Tropical forest > Bulk soil | place: Panama | collected 2016-02-17
GGTGCTGATCAAAGCCGGGACGCACGTGAATCCGCTGACGCAGGTCACGCTGCGCCAGCGGTTCATCGTCATCGACGGCCGCAAGCTCGAGCACGTGGCCTTTGCCAAGCAGCAAGTCCAGCAATACGGCGCCGCCTGGGTGAAGGTGATGCTCACGGCGGGGGATTTCGAGGTGGTATCGAAGGCCATTCAGGATCGCGTGTACTGGGTCCTGCCGGAGATCGTGACGCGCTTCAAACTCGAGCATGTGCCAAGCGTGATTACCCAAAATGGGCCCATGCTCCACGTCGAGGAGATCGTCCTGTGACACAGATGGTCGTCGCGTCCCATTCAGGTGAGCGAACCCAGTCACGCAGGGGACGGATGCGGGCGAGTCTCGTGGTGGTCTGCGTCCTGATCGGCTTGGTGGTGTGCTCGACGACGGCGGAGGCCTATTGCCCAAAGACCACTATCCTCAGCGAGACGTTCTCCAGGACCTGTTGGGAATGCATGTTTCCACTCAGTCTCATTGGGGTGACCGTCTTCAATCTGGGAGAAGATGCGGTCAGGCCGGCGTTGGGGCCGGGGCTCTCCGCCGACTTTCCGCCGCAACTGTGCGGATGTGAGTGCTTCACGCCATTTCTCTGTGTTCCGGGACTGCCGATGGGCATGTTCGTGCCGGCCGATCTGGTCGAAGTCGTGCGCAACCCGTTGTGTTTCCCGAGCTTCAGCGGGTTGGAGCTCGGACCGGACCCGACGTTCTTTGATCGCGGGCTGGTCGATGTGTCCCAGGATGATCCCGCGTTGAAGTTCTCGTACTACCACGTCCATTTCATCATCTTTCCGCTGTGGACGTTACTCGGTACGGGATTTGACTTTACTTGTACGTCGATGACCATGCCGACGGGGATGGATATCGCCTATCTGTCCGAACTCGATCCCTCGTGGAATGACGATGCGTTTGCCCTGGTCCTCTTCCCCGAAGGGTTTCTGTTCGCGAATCCCGTCGCCACGGCCGCCTGTTCGGTCGACTCCGTCGCGTCGGCCGTCAGCTTCCCCCTGGATCCGCTCTTTTGGTGTGCCGGCTCGTTCGGAAATATTTATCCTCCGTCCGGCTATACCTCGGGGTCCTACAGTGGCCAGGTGAAGCCCGCGGCGCTGGCGATGGTCCGCGTGATTGCCAAATTGGCGAGGATCGGCACGGAATGGGACTGGGAAGCGGACGGAGACGCCATCTGTACCGATTTCCCCACATTCCTGATCGTGAAGACTCAATACAAGTTTCAACTTCTCTATCCGATTCCCAACTATGCCACCCCCGGTGAGCCGTGCTGCTCGCCCCTGGGACGCACGCAACTCCGGTGGGGGCTCGCGAAAACCTATCCGGTTGACGGGGACGACTTCGTCTTTCTTCTGTGGAAGCTCCAGCGCTGTTGCCTGGCGTAATCAGGCAAGGGTCGGGCGAGCGTGGGGGTCGCACACATAAAAGGACCAGGATGATGACGCGACGATGGGGACTTGTGCTGTGGGGACTCAGTCTCATCATGCCGAGTGCCGCCTCGGCCGATTTTGACCGGCTCTTTCAACCCGTGGACCAACTGCCCGAGTGGAAAGGCTATTACTATTATCAAGATCCGTTACCGGACGGAGAGATCCAGCCTCAACACCTGCCCCCGACGCCGGCGATGCCGCTCCAGCCCGAGCAATTCAAGGATGCGGTGGCGCTGAAAGAAGCCCTGAAGCAACTGCCGGTGGAGAAGTTCGATCTCCAGGCGCTCCCCGCCGCTTGGCTCAAGGCCCTCCTTACGGCCAAGCGGGAAGCCGCGCTGGATCAACAGACCGAGGCGAATTTGTTGGCGTATCTGCGGGTGCACAAGGAGACGTTTAATCGGTCGCAGCGGTTTACGGACATGTGGCAGACGGTCGTGTGGACGCACCCGGAGCTCGACTTCACGGCGGGCAATCCCTCGTCGACCGTCGGGCATGAACTCTATGCCGAACACAAGAAGGCGGAAGAGGAGCAGCTCTTGGCCTCGATGCGGGATCGCATGGGGCTGTTCTTCTTCTATACGTCCACCTGTCCGTTCTGCCAGAAGCAATCGCAGCTCTTGAAGGTGTTTGCCGATACCTATGGGATTGCGGTGAAAGCGGTGACGCGCGATGGGCGGTCGCTCGTCGAGTGGCCGAATTCGGAAGTCGACAATGGGATGGGAGATCAGATCGGGGTGAATAAGGTGCCCATCATTTATCTGGCGATCCCGGAGGAGCAGTTCTTAGTCCCAATTGGCGCGGGCGTGTTGACAGTGCAGGAACTGCACGATCGGACGGTGTTGATTCTGAAACAGCGGTATCAGCTGAAGAGAGCCACAGGCAAATCGTAACCAAGGAGTGGGGATGGGGCATCGGGCCCTGGCGTTCGCGATTTGGTTGAGCGCGCTAGTGTGCGTGCCAGCACTGGCGATGGCGGATATCAATGCCTCGCTGCAAAGCATGTTTAACGGCTGGGGCGCGGCGTCCGCGACGAGGCCGGGAGCCTACAACAGTCAGGCACAGGGATCGCTGATGGGCGGCAGTCTGTCGATGCGGGTGCCGAATCAGACGTTCAATCTCGTGAACGTCGCGCCGCCGAGGTTCAAAGCCGGTTGTCAGGGTGTGGACCTCTATCTGGGATCGATTTCGTTTCCCTCGCTCTCGCGGTTTACGGATCTGCTCCAGCAAATGGGGACGGCGGGGGTTGCGGGCTTCGCGTTTGAATTGGCCCTCATGGAGCTGTGCCAGCCCTGCGAGAATATTATTTCGAAGTTGGAAGCGGCGGCGCGGATGATCAACTCCGCGGGTCGCATCACCCCCTGTCAGGCGGGAGCCGAGTTCGCGAAGTATCTCAAAGGCGCGCCGAATCAGGTCGACTCGGTGGTCAATCGCGTGGGCTCGGCGTGGCAAACCGCGAAGGAAGCGGCCGGGACGATCCCGGATATCTGGGCCGATCAGGATACGACCAAAAATCTCGACACCTCGGCGGCGGCCATGGCGTTAGCAGGGACACCGGATGATATTCGTGGCAACTTGATCTACGCCTCGCTCACGAGTGCCGGGTGGGGCTCCGATGATGCGCGCATGATGATGAGTGTGTTGGGGACGGTCGTGGTCGATAACAGTGGCGTGCCCAGCTATTACCCGCCGGTGCTTCGGCTGGAGGATCTCGTGGTGCCGCGCGCGGGTGTGGATTCGATCAACGTGTACGCGTGCGATGAGCCGACCCTGTGTTTGGCTCCCACCGAAACGACGGACTCGACGTACGATGGGTTCCGGACGCGGGCCGAGGCCGTGTATGACAGCATCGTGCAGAAAGTGCAGGTGACGCAGGTGGCGCTCTCGCCGGAAGAGCAGGATTTGATCAATCGCAGTCCCGTGCCGATCTATCGCTTATTGGTCGATTACGCGCATACCCCGGATTTGGCGCAGACGATCCGCAATGATTTGGCCGAAGTGATGGGCGTGGAGATGGCGTATTTGTGGATGGAGTGGGCCTATAAGGAGACAAACAAGCAGCTGGCCTCCATGGCGACAAGTCACCCGAACTTCACGCCGTCCTACGACGAGTTTGCGAAGCGGGCGGCGGATGCGATTGCGGCCGGTCGGACGCTGTTCCAGGCGCGGATCGCCTCGATGACGACCGGGTTGGAGTATACCCAGAAGTACATCAACGTGATGAAGAAGAATCCGAATGTCACGAAGAAGGCGAAGGAAAGCCAATCGAGGTAGGGACCGGTGCATGAATTTTACGATTTATTCGTTTGGCAACGGCGACGTCCTCTTTGATGTCTTCACCAGCATCGTATTGATGACCGGCGCGGGCTATGAAAGCTTGCTGCGCCTGGGGATGGTGTGTCTGGTGTTTGGGGCCATCACCTACTATTTGGCGCGCGGGCGCGTGGCCATGCAGTTGTTCATGGGGGCGGTCCTCGTGCTCTGTACGACCGTCACGATGAAAGCGACGGTGCAGGTGACTGACCTCGTGAATCCGGGGGTGCCGACGCGGGTGGTGGGCAACGTGCCGCTGGCCGTCGCCTTTCCGGCCTATCTGGCCTCCGAGGTCGGCTATCAGCTGTTGACGTTGGCGGAAACGGCCTTTGCGACGACGGTGCCGCCCGAGTATCAAATGATGAATTCGACCTTCGCCCGCGGGTTTATGGACTTCCAAAAAACCCTCGGGGCGCAGCTGCCGGATTCCGACCTGCAAGCAAACGTGACGCAGTATCTGATGTATTGCGTGTTCCCGTCGATCGGGTTGAATCAGCTGCAGAAGGGCGCGATTTTTACGTCCATGGATGCCTTGGCGGCGATCCAGGTGACGAATCCCGTGTTGACGGTCATGCAGGTGCTCAACGGGAATCCGACAATGACGCTGACGTGTCCGGATATGTACAACAATGTGATTGTCGGGGGGATGCAGGACGGAGCTCCCGACTATGATCTGGCGATGCGTCAGCTGCGCCGCGCGCTGGGAGTGCAAGATGTGCCGGATCAAGAGCTGACGCCGGTGGGACAGTTCCTCAACACTATTCTCAACAGTCCGCAAGGGGCGCGGCAGTTGATCAATAATGTCTTGATCCGTGAGCGGTGGGTCGATGCGGAGCGGCTCGCCAGTGCGGCGGGGAGCGATACGGCGACGTCGGTGAGCTTGATGCAGAAGCAGATCAGCGAGGATCTCAAAACGCAGGCGTTTGCGCAATCGTCCATCGCGGCGCGATTTCTGCCGATGATGCGGACCATGGCGGAGTCCGGCGTCTATATGCTGACGCCGTTCCTCTTAGCACTCGCGATGACGCCGGCGATGTTTGCCACGATCCGCATGGCGACGATGAGCTATGCGTGGCTGCTCTTTTGGGGCCCGGCCTACGCGATGGTGAACTATCTGGTCTATGCGTATGGGAATGGCCAGGTGCAAAGCCTGGTCACGGCCGGCGCGGGAGTGACGCTCGCCTCGTACACGGACTTTTATGATTTCCTCAGCCAGATGAACTCGTTCGCGTCCACGGTGATTTGGGGGGTGCCGAGCATCGCGGCGGTGGCGATGTACGGGATGGGGTCTGCGGCCTCCGCCATGATGGGCGGGACGCAGGGCGCGCAGCATGCGGCGTCCCATGAAGCAGGTTCGTTCGCTCACGGACGAGGCGAGCATGTGGATCCGGGGCGGCATCTCGAGTGGCAAGACCAGATGTCGACCGATGGGCACCACGTGAATCATTTTCGCTATCTCGGCGGAGAGGGCAACGTGCTGACGGAGAGTCAGACGGGTGCGCAAACGGTCTATTTCTCCGATGGCGGGCATGTGACCACGGGGCATGGCGGGATGACGACGTATTCAGGCCCACGGGGCTCCTATAGCCAAGATCATCAGGGCAACTATGTCGCCGGGGTGTGGAGACAAGAGATCCAAGGGCCGGACGGCGCGCACCATGAAGCGCAATTGCAAGTCTCGGGGGATCATGTGGATGTGCAGTACATGACGGAAGATGAGCACGGCATTCAGCACGACATCCACATGGAAATGAATCAGATGGCGAATGAGCCAAAAGTGGTGACGGATTCCTACGCGGAAGGTGGGTTCACGAAGCAAGTGACGACGATGAACGATGGCAGTCAGCGCATGAGTCAGGTCGGGACGAGCATGGTTACCACGCGACGGGATGGGCACGAAGTCACCGAGCCGATGGAGGTGGTCGGGAACTTTTATCGGGCCTCTGAACATGATCCCTGGGAAGGGGTGGTGACGGCGCACTCCTCGAAGCACGGCGAGTTTCACTATAGCTTGTCGGACATCCAGTCGGATGATCTGGGCGCGCCGGATTTGACGAAGCCAGCGACGGTCACAAGCGGGTCTGGAAGCGATCAGTTTCGGTTAGGCACCATGTGGCAAGGGCTGACCGTCGCCGAGACGAGGGGTCCGAATGGAGAAAGCCTGGTGCAAGTCCATGGCGGAGGGCAAGACGTGGTGCTTCGCAATCGGGACGGGACAGAGCTCCCGCTCAAAGGGATGACGGTTGATGGGGTGGGCACGACGGGCAGCGATGGGATATCAAGGGATTTGAATGTGTCAGTCACCGGGTTCGCGAATGGGATGGATCTCTCGGCCAAGGGTCGGCTGCGGGTTGATCCAGAAACGGGCAGCAAGGTGTTAGACGTCTCGGATCAATACTGGCAATCGCGTTTAGGAGGACATTCTTCCGGCACGGTGATGCGGGTCGGCCAACACGACGGTCAAGGTGGGTATGAGTTGAACCGCGGGGATGTCAACTACGATGGCGATCCGAATCAGGCCGACACACCGTGGCACTATCATGGACAGATTCAGGATCTCACCTCGGGAGAGACCCTGAACGGTGAGATGCACTTCGATGGCCAACAGTTGATGATGTCTAATATGGCCAGTGGGAGTACCCGGACAATCATTGGCGGCGATGGAAGTCAGATCAGGATTCATGGCGATCCCAATTCACCTCAGGGCGCAAACTATACAAAGACCTCGGCTGAGAGCGGTTGGTTGCCGATGGATGTTGATGCGGATGGGACCAAGTTGTATTCGTTTATTTCAGGGCAGGTGACGGAGACCGGTGTCGTTCATCAGCACGCTGATGAGACAGGAAAAGTTTCGACATTTGTTCCAAATACTACACGACTGTCTGGCACGACTCCCTGGGGTGCCTTTGATGTGCACATGAATAAAATCTCTGCTCCCGCGTCAAGTATTCATCGGCTTGGTAATGTAGAAACTCAACTCACTGCTTCAGGAGAAAGCGGCGTGACTGCTGGTCCGCCGCCTTCTCACGTAGTGAAGGGTCTACCTGTTGGCGGTGATGAGCCAGTGGATGTGTTTCTGCCGGTTGATGGCAAGGTTGGGCGTCAGTTGGTCATTGCGCAAACGCACAGGGAACCGGACGGGACACTTACTGCGGAGACTTTGACGCGCGATCCATTCACAATGGCTTCAGCGAACTCCCGTCGTGAGGGCGGTGTGCAGGTGACCATGAATAATCGGCGCACAGATGCAACTCCGATTACCATTGACCACATCGATGGAATTGACGGACCTATGACGGCATATTCTGAGCGAACAAGCGATCCCAATCATCCGAACAAGCCTCTTGCGGAAACGCTTCTTAAAGATACGAATGGAGATTTGTGGGTCACGAGACATGGTCAGGCTGGCCGACTCCAGATGAAGATGGACAAGAACAGGAAGTGGGTAGGAAGATTTGAGGCGCTTCGTGAGGATAGTGTTCAGGGGAATACGAAATTTGCGGTGACACGTGTTTCAAATACCGATGACAAAGAATTGTACCAGCGTGGCATGGCTGGTGAGAACTTTGTGAGTCAATATAACAATCGAGACGAGCATCTGTCGGGAACGTCATTGGACGCGATGGGGCTTGTTCGGGATAGCTATGAAGTGATGGGTGGGCAAGTGACTCCGGGAGACGATAAGTATTTTCGTGGTATTGCGTATGGTCTTGAAACGGGCAGGTTGACGGCCGATGCTGCTCAGCGATTGTTGAGCTTGCGATATTCTATCCAGAGGGCCAAAAATGCTAGTCACATGGCCAATGCAGCGAAGGGTTCAGGAACCGACAACCGAGAGTTTCACGCAGATGATTTAGAAGACGATTTAGCAAGGTAGAGGATGCGGCCCGGTTTTGAAGACTATGAGAGAGATACTCTGGTTGTGCGAATGAAGAAAGTCTTGCTCACTCTTTGGGCTGTCTTGTTCCCTCCTCTTGAAGGAGAAGATCTTGAGTCAGACGATGAGATCATGGTTCAGCCAACGGTTAGGAATATCCTTGATCGACAGGATTCTATTCCAATGGAGTCGGAGGATTCATGACCAGAGGTGTCGTTTTACTCGGGTTGTTCCTGTTCGTTGTTCTTGCAGGCTATGCTGGTGACGCCCCATGGCTTGGATCAGATAAAGCTTCGAATATCCCAAGCCATGAAAGAGTTGAGTCAGAGTTGCTGGCATCCGCATTCACAGCTGCAACACGAGGGTGTCTATCAAGAGTTGCTGGAGTATATGAAGACCCACTGCGTGAGGGATAGCGGTGTGTCCTTGGTGAATGTGGTCATGATGCGAGCGATCGGTGAGGTAAAGATGCCTTCAGGGAATGGTGGGCAGGCAACAGAGTCTCTCCAGGGCTTCATGGAGGCGGACTCGCGGATTGCGTGTTGAAGATCAAGCAGACCAATCAAGCGAAATACCTTTCAGATACGTTTGTTCGTTGTCCTCCTCCACGATGGTGATCGTCGGATTTGCGCTTTAACCATCGTGCTGGTCTTTGCAAGGGCTGTACAAGGCCTCGGATAGCTTAGTGACAATGTCGCGTAGGATGAGAGGTGCATGTACGGACAGCGGACGACAGCATGACAACAGCAATATTCGAGAGCGAAGTTCAAGCGGTTTTTGACAGAGTACAGGCACCGGGCAGCGCAGTATTTCCGTCTCCGGAGGATTGGCGGGACGCGTGCATCTACTTTCTCATGGTCGATCGTTTCAACAATCCGCAAGTGGCGCCGAAGAACACACCATTTGACGTCCAGTTCAGTGAATTTTAGGGCGGGACCTTCAACGGGATCCGGCAGAAGCTTGGCTATCTGAAGGACCTCGGCATCGGAGCGCTGTGGCTGTCGCCCGTGCGGAAGAACTGTCAATTCGATGACCACGCGTCTCACGGATACGGCATCCAGAATTTCCTGGCTGTGGAGCCGCGCTTCGGCTCCAAGCCAGAGCTGGCTGAGAGCGAATTGCGCAGCTTGGTCAATCAAGCCCACCGGTTGGGCATCTATGTCATCTTCGACATTGTGCTGCACCATGCCGGCGACGTTTTTGAATATGTCATTGTCGGCCAGGAGCAAGCCGAGGCTGCCTGGCAGGATCAGCCAAAATTCACCGTTCGCTGGCGCGACGAGCACGGAGTTGGGAATCCGCAGTGGACGCAGCCTCGGCCACTTCACCTCTCGACGCAGCGGTCTTTCCCGATGAGCTTCGCCGCGATGTGCTGGTCACTCAGCGAGGCAATGCATTGAGCAACGGGTTTCAACCCAACGGCGATTTCAATTCGCTGAAGGGAATTGATTGCGATGTGACGGAAAATGGTCTGCAGCGAGCCCACATGGCCCTCATTCGCGCCTATCAGTACATCGTCGCCAAGTTCGGTGTGGATGGGTTTCGCATTGATACGCTGAAATTCATCTCGCCGGACTTGGCGCGGATTTTCGGCAACGCCATGCGGGAATTCGCCCTCAGCGCCGGGAAGAAGAACTTGTTCACATGTGGCGAGGTGTATGACAACGAAAACGAGGTTGCGTTGTTCATCGGACGCACTACCGCACCGAAATCTGGATGCCGAGCGTCGAGCCCGAGCCACGAGCGAAGCCGCCCGGCCCCGAACAGCAACAACTCCTGAACGGGTTTGGCCCGCCCATGTTCGAGCGGCCATCCGGCGAGTTCATCTGCGCGACGTGCCGATCGTTCGAACCAAAGAGAAACCGCTGCGCGCTCAGGAACAGGGGCACAGGCGGCGACGATATCGCGTGCGAAGTCTACGTGGGTGCAATTCGGAAGACGGCCTGAACGTGGCACCAGCGATATAGTAGCCGCTGATCAATCCCAAGCTCTTTGGCGAGCTCCACAATATTCTCGCACTGCTTGAGCCGATCGACGGCCATCTGCCGGAACGCCTCCGGAAACTTGCCCACTCGTCTCTTCGCCACTTGGGCCTCCTTCCTGTGCCACGTGTGGCAAATCCGAGTGTCTCATTCTAGGGGTGCAGTCCATGGGTCCCCCGCGCAAGACGCGGACCTTCGGATTCTAGGGAAATACCTGTAATACGTGAAAACCTGGGATTGACACTTAGGAATCTTGAGCATAACATTCGGATGCCGAACTACTTCAAATGACAGTGAAGGAGTGGGGATCATGAGCCTAGAGTCGAGACCTCACGCGTCCGATCATGAGGCTTCCACCAGAACGCTTGCGTCGTTGGCCGGGACCTATGATGCGCTCTGTCTGGATTCTGGGAACATGACGGAGCAGAGTCTTCGGATGCTCGATGAGAGACTGTGGACCATCACTGAAGCCTTATGTCAAGAGATCCAACATCTTGATCGAAGGGGCTTGGCTGAGGAGCTGAGCACGTTCCGACAAACCGATTTTGCTCACCGCGTCCTTCGGTGGTTTCGACGCCATCACCAGACCGCCCGTCTTTGGAATAAGCCAGCGGGGTATGCCGGTGACTTCACGACGATCGAATGGTTATGTCACGGCAGCCAA
>Ga0126369_10004432_pt1 | contig 10303 bp, 11 predicted proteins | sample PanSoiMetaPlot_1_FD_109646 | JGI IMG/M metagenome (GOLD analysis project Ga0126369, IMG submission 109646) | Tropical forest soil microbial communities from Panama - MetaG Plot_1 | ecosystem: Environmental > Terrestrial > Soil > Tropical forest > Bulk soil | place: Panama | collected 2016-02-17
AAAGCGGGGGTGCAGGCGCAGAAATGCCGCCGCTTCGAGCGCATTGTCGATGGCTTCGATCAGATTGCCGCGCTCGCCGCGCAGCGCCTTGAGCGCAGGGGTCGGCGCGTCGAGAACGGGGTCGATATCGGGCAGGCGCAGACGGCGCAAGGCGCTGCGCACATTGGAGAGATCATCGGCAAGCACGAAGGTGATGCCCTCGCGCTCGTTGGCGACGATCATGGCGAGACGGTCAAGCATGGGGCTGAAGAACGCCTGATGCCGCTCGTCATTGGTTTCACGCAGAGCATCACGCATGGAGGCGCAGGCGCGACCGAGCTCCGCCATGGCGGCCTTCATCGAGGCTATGCGCTGCGGGCGGGTAACGACTGCCTCGTTCATGGCCTGCCTCTTAGGGATGGCGGCGGTGCCGAGAAAACCGGCGTGGGCTTGACGCCGAACCATTCCTCGATTGAGGAAGAAATTGCATTGGCCGCAACGGCGAGCGCTTCCTCGCGGTCGCGCCATTTGAATACGGGAACGAGATTGTGCCTGGCGTTTTTCGGCGCGAGTTCGATATAATTGCCGAAATAATTGAGCCAGCACGACTCCCGATAGACGACCGGAGCCAGCAGGGCATTGGCTTTTTGATGCCGGGCCAGCATGGCGGGCAACTCATGTTGGCTGATATAGTCCGATGCGAAAAAATCGTTGGTGATCAAGGGGACGAAAATATCGGACCTTTGAATTTTCTCCTTGATGACGTCATTCCAGTAGAAACCCGGCTTGATGCGCCGGTCATGGGAAAGCTCGAACTTGAATTGCTTTGCGACAGCCGTCAGGTGCACGAGCAGCCGCTCGAAGCCGCCGTGATCCTGGTGCGCATAGGAAATGAAGCACTGCCCCGGTCCCGCCATGGCTTTTGTATGGCCAAGGCATCCGCAAAGCGCAAGTCAATCGGATAAAGCCGCCGGCGGGCGGATTTCGCTGCATACCCTCCAGAGCCCTCCAGTGTCATTGCCCGGCTTGACCGGGCAATCCAGTATTCACGGTCGGTGGTTACTGGATCGCCCGGCCGAGCCGGGCGATGACAACATAGAGGATGATGACAAAATAGAGGATTCGGCACGGAATTTGCTCGTAATTTGCTCTCGTATCGATTTGCTGTTGCACAGCAAGGGCCACATAACCCCAATTGACGCGGCGGCAACTTCGCGCCACATGCAGGAATACGGAAAGGCCTCGATGACCGCACCGCGCCTCCCCACCGACCTTGAGCTGCCGCGCATGGATGCGCTGGCGCGGCTGCCGATATTTCTTGCGCTCGAGGGCAAGCGTGCCGTGATGGCGGGCGGCGATGCCGCGACGGCGTGGAAGGCCGAGTTGCTGTCGGCGGCCGGAGCGAATGTCGAGGTGTTCGCGACGGCGCCGGGCGACGAACTGGGGGGGCTCGCCGCGCACCCCCCGCGCGGCGCCGTGACGATCCATCGCCGCGCCATCACGGCCGACGACTTCGCCGGCGCTGCGGTCGCGGTCGGCGCGTTTGCGGACGACGGTGACGCCGCGCAATTCGCGGCCGCGGCGCGCGTGCGCGGCGTGCCGGTCAATGTCATCGACAAGCCGGCGTTCTGCGACTTCGCCTTCGGGGCGATCGTCAACCGCTCGCCGCTGGTCATCGGCATCTCGACGGACGGCGCCGCGCCGGTGTTCTGCATGGCGGTGCGCGCCAAGATCGAGGCCATGATCCCGCGCGGCTTTGCGCGCTGGGCTGCAGCGGCGCGGCGCTGGCGCGGCGCACTGTTCGCGACCGGGCTCTCCCATCCGGGGCGCCGGCGGTTCTGGCAGATTTTTGCACGCTATGCGGCGATCCACCCGGACCGCGAGCCCACCCAATCGGACTTCGACGGCTTCCTGGCCGAAACCATGGACAAAACTATCAACCCGGATGGCGGATCGGTGACGCTGGTCGGCGCCGGCCCCGGCGATCCGGAACTTCTGACGCTGCGCGCCGTGCGGGCGCTGCAGTCGGCCGACATCATCCTGGTCGATGATCTGGTGGCGCCGGAAATTCTCGATTTCGCCCGCCGCGAAGCCAAGAAGATGCTGGTGGGCAAGACCGGCCATGGCCCCTCCTGCAAGCAGGAAGAGATCAACACCCTGATGGTGATGCTGGCCAAGGCCGGCAAGCGCGTGGTGCGCCTCAAGGGCGGCGACCCGATGATCTTCGGCCGCGCAACGGAAGAAATCGCCGCCTGTCGCACCGCCGGTATTCCGGTGGAGGTGGTGCCGGGCATCAGCGCCGCTCAGGGCGCGGCGAGCCGGCTCGGCGTGTCGCTCACCCACCGTGAGCGCGCGCGGCGTGTCCAATATGTCACCGGTCACGGCTCCGACGGCCGCCTGCCGGCCGATATCGACTGGGCCAGCGTCGCGGACCCGGTCGCGACCACCATCGTCTACATGCCGGCAAAGACACTCACGGCATTTGCCGCTGTCGCGATCGCCTCCGGCCTTGATGCCGCGACCCCCGCCGTCGCGGTGATCAACGCCACCCGTCCGGACGAAACCGTCATCCGCGCAACGATTGCGGACTTGCCGCAACGCCTGGCCGCCACTGCCATCGGTGGCCCGGTGGTGGTGATGATCGGACGCGTATTCGCTCGCGTAGCGGCAACCGACATGGCAGGCGCGCCAACGGCGAGTCAGGCGGCCGGGTGAGCGTCATCCACAGTGGACGTCGTCTCGCACGATCACCAACAGTCGTTCCACCCACCGTAGCCGCCGCCGTTGCCATAGCTGGCGCCGTAGACGCCGTAACCACCACCATAACCGCCGCCATAGCCGCCGTATCCAGCACTATAGCCGCCACCGTAGCCGCCGTAGCCAGCACCATAACCGTAGCCACCGTAACCGGCATCGTAATCGCCGCCACCGTAACCGCCACCACCGTAACCGCCGCCGCCGCAACCGCCGCCACCGCAACCGCCGCCACCGTAGCCGCCACCACCGTAGCCGCCGCCACCATAGCCGCCGTAATATCTTGGGGAGTATGCGTCACCATAGTAGCCGCCGTATCGCGGATGAGACCGCGCACGGTATGAGCCACCGTAATATCTCGGATGATACGGCGCGCGGTAGTAGCCACCATCCCATCCGTCTCCGCGCCATCCCGCCTCAACGGTATTCGACAGGCTCGCCAGTGCCAGGGCTGCGAGCAATCCGAGAAGTGCAGTGCGCTTCGACATGATACGTCTCCCTGCTTCTTGCGGTTACCAAAGAAGTTCTTCGCGTTCGGTTTCTTCGTGTCCCTCTCCGGCGCCTTGCGAGGCCCCCGTTCGCTCGAATATCCGGGAGATCGAGGTTAACAGGATATACCTTTCGGACCACCTGTAAATCGTTTTACGTCATGCGAAATCAGCAGGGGAGCAAACCCGCGAAGAACATAGCTCGAACTGCAGCCAAATTTCGCCACAGGAGTTAACAGGTGCGCGCCGGGCGATTAACTCGTTCCACCAAACGGCGACGGAATCATTTTGCAGGAAGAGCCAGTAAAGCGCGCCACTGCTGCTCCAAACGCCGGCTCTTCTCAAATCGCTTCAGCCAATCCTAAGAGGCTGGTGCTGATGTAGCAAAAAAGGCCATCTGACGGCCCCTTATCATAGACAACATCAGCGGAGCTAACGGGAGGATCACAACTCGTGCGGTCGGGCAACGAGCTTCGACCGTCTGCCTGCCATGTGGCCAAGTCAAATTGTCGGTTGTATCCTTACCACTTGGGCCGCGGTCGTCTCGAGCGCCGCGGGGCAGGATAAAACGATGAACTCCCAAATAAATGCTGTCATAATTGCCGCCTTGGCGGGGTTGACGGTCGCAGTTTTGAGCCAATCATTAAGTCTGATACCTATTGGCTACATCCCGCCGCCTGATATCTTCAACCCGTTCAATCTGCGCATCCTCGGCTATTGGGTCGGGGTTTTGGGCGTCTTGCCGCTGATCTGCATTGCGATCGCAGTTGGCGCGACCGCTCGCAAGGCGGGATTGCGCAATTCGATCCTCACCGGTCTTGGCGCAGTCGTTGGTGTTTCGCTCGTTATCAGTTGTGCCGTGGTCGCTGTTACGGTAATTCAATCAAAGAGAGAGCTTCCTTTGAGAAATGCCGGCGCTGATCGGGATTCGTTTGTGAGAGACGCATCGTCCTTTTGCGCCAGAATGGAGCAGAGCATCAACAGAAATAAGGCAGCAGCGGACATAGATGCGGTTTGCTCATGTTACGGCAACTCGTTAGCGGATGTGACCACGAGGACCGAACTCGCGTACATCCGCCAGTATCACACGTTTCCCCCAAGTACGATCGAGAAAACGAACGCCGTGTCTCAGAAGTGCGCGCAACTCTTTCGGGGCCAGCAATGATGCCGAAGGCCACCCCTAACGCCGCCTGGCTGTCCTTTGCCTCCCAGTTATTCCTGATGGTCCTCAAACAGGGGGCGGGGTTCAGCCTGAAAAGATAAATTATTTCAGATACTTAGATTTGCTGCTGGTGCGGTCGAGAGGACTCGAACCTCCACGAGTTGCCCCACTAGCACCTCAAGCTAGCGCGTCTACCAGTTCCGCCACGACCGCATCGGGAAGGACGCCCGGCCCGCGAGGGCCCGAGGCGTCAAGGCAACGGTGGAGCATGTAACAAATCGAGGATGCCGGTACAAGGGCGGTGCGACGGGATGATAACGGGAGAATCATTTTCCAGAACGCCCCAGGGCAGGGATACTGTACGCTGACGACACTGTACGGTAGCGACACTATATAGGGCGCGATAGCGCAACTTGGGCACTGCGTCGTCACGACCAGAGCAGCCCAAACCAGGTTAAGAAATGACCAATACGCGTGACGAGATCGCGGCGCGCGCATCCGCCCGTGCCGGCCCGCCGGTCGAATGGCGCGTCGAACCAGCGCCGGTCGCCTATGAAAGAGCGCTTGCCGTCATGCAGGCGCGGGCCGCCGCCATTGCGGCCGGCGAGGTGGACGAGCTTGTTTGGCTCCTGGAGCATCCCCCGCTCTACACCGCCGGTACCAGCGCGCGGCCCGAGCATCTGCTTGAGCCGCGCTTTCCGCTATTTTCGGCCGGCCGCGGCGGCCAGTTCACCTATCACGGGCCGGGCCAGCGCGTGGCTTACATGATGCTTGACCTCAAGCGGCGCGGCAGCGACGTGCGCCGATTCGTGGCCGACCTGGAGGAATGGTTGATCCGCACGCTGGCAGCCTTCAACATTCGCGGTGAGCGCCGGGAGGACCGGATCGGCGTATGGGTGCGCCGTCCCGACAAGGGCGCGAACTGCGAGGACAAGATTGCGGCCATCGGCATCAGGGTGAAGCGCTGGGTCAGCCTGCATGGGGTCAGCCTCAACGTCGATCCTGACCTCAGCCATTTCGCCGGCATCGTGCCGTGCGGTGTAGACCAGCCCCGTTTTGGGGTGACGAGCCTTCTCGATCTCGGCCGTGTGGTGAGCATGTCCGAGGTCGACATGGTGCTGCGGCGCGCGTTCACGGATGTGTTTGGAAGGAGCACGAGAGGCATAGCCTCCCGCGCCATCGCATAGGCGTAAAACCCTACTGGGTCGGAAGCAGCGAAAACGCCTCGCCCGGGCGGCGATGGCCGAGATCGAGGGGAGATGCATTCTCGATCTCGATCGCATCCACCCTGGCGAGCGGCGGCCCGCTTCGGCAACGCTCGATCAGTTGCGCCACTGCGGGCGGCGGGCCGGCGATCAAAACCTCGACGGAGCCATCGAGCCGGTTGCGAACCCAGCCGTTGAGACCGAGTCCTAAGGCCCGCCGCTCAACCCATACGCGAAAACCAATTTTTTGGACGACGCCGCTAATCATCAACCGCTTAATCTCGCGAGGTTCAATCGCCATGAGAGATCGCTCCGGTCTTACAGCGCATTGTTCCGCGCCACCCCCAGCGCCCCAGACAGCGCAGATAGTGTGACGGAAACCCAGCATCGCGCGCTGCCTGTGTCACGACATCCAGGTAGCCGGGCCGCGGCCGGCCGCACGCCCGCTCGCGCCCAATATAAACCAGCGCTGCACGATGCCGGCGGTGCAACACCACCGCCATGGTTGTGGCACAATAGAGCCCGCCATCGAGGTTTTCGTAGGCGTTGAGCACCGCGACATCGCGCGGGGTCAGTCGCCACAACAACCCGTACACGCGGCCGCCCGGCACTGGTACCACGGACGCATAGCCGGATCGCATGATGATGAAACGATAACCCGGCAGACAGGCCCGGCCTTCAAGCCGTGCGCCGGGGCACCGGCGCCGCATCAGCGCGACGCACATGTTGGAGCCGTATGCGAAATGCAGCATGCAAATCTCTTGCATCCAATGCTCGATCCAGCGATGTCATCGCTCGCAAAAAAGCGGGCGACGACACCGCTGAATAGGATTTAACCCGTTTGAATCCCCTGCAAGACCTGATAAACCACGCGGCCTCTCGTGTCATTCCCGCGAAATCGGGAATCCGGTACTCCGCGACGTTTTCGGAGGTCCGGATCCTCGCTTTCGCATATAGGCGCTGAATTAAGCTGAGGCCGCGCTACCACGCCTCCCTCCCCCTTGCGGGGGAGGGGTGGGGGAACGAGAGGTGGCGGCGCTGAGTCGCCTCTCATGACCCCACCCCGGACCCCTCCCCGCACGGGCAGGGGAAGAGGAGTTTGGCGGCGCCGCCACGGCGTTACTTAAACGCCTATGCGTTTTTTGCGGAGATGACGGCAGTTGAGCTTTGCGAAATCAATCGTCAGAACGAGCCATGACTACTTTCAAATCCGACTTTCTCAACGTGTTGTCGAGCCGCGGCTTCATCCAGCAGGTGTCGGAGCCGGACGTGCTCGATGCCCTGGCGCGAGAGCGGCCGATCACGGCCTATATCGGGTTTGATTGCACCGCTTCTTCGCTGCATGTCGGGAGCCTGGTCCAGATCATGCTGCTGTACTGGCTGCAGCAGACCGGACACCGGCCGATCGCCCTGATGGGTGGCGGAACCACGCGTGTTGGCGATCCGTCTGGCAAGGACGAAAGCCGGCGCTTGCTGACCGATGAGATGATCACGCAAAATCTTGCCGGCATCCGCGAGGTGTTCGCGAAATTCCTCTCCTTCGGCGAGGGCAAGGCCCTGATGGCCAACAACGCCGATTGGCTCAACGACCTCAACTATGTGGATTTCCTGCGCGAGGTCGGCCGGCATTTCTCGGTCAACCGCATGCTTACCCTCGATGCCGTCAAGCTGCGGCTCGATCGCCAGCAGGAGCTGTCGTTCCTTGAGTTCAACTACGTTGTGCTGCAGGCCTATGATTTTGTCGAGCTATACAAGCGGCACGGCTGTGTGCTGCAGATGGGCGGCTCCGATCAGTGGGGCAACATCGTCAACGGTATCGATCTTGGCCGCCGCGTCGCCAACGCGCAGCTGTTCGCCCTCACCTCGCCGCTCATCACTACCGCCTCGGGTGCGAAGATGGGCAAGACTGCGGCGGGCGCCGTGTGGCTCAATGCCGATCTGGTGAGCCCTTACGACTATTGGCAATACTGGCGCAATACCGAGGACGGCGACGTGGTGCGCTTCCTCAAGCTGTTTACCGTGCTGCCGCTCGGCGAGATCAACCGGCTTGCCGCGCTACGCGGCCAGGACATCAACGAGGCCAAGAAGGTACTGGCGACGGAAGCGACTGCGCTCGTGCACGGGCGCGCCGCGGCCGAGGAAGCCGCCGCCACAGCGCGGAAAACCTTCGAGGAAGGCACCATTGCCGAAACGCTGCCGACCGTCGAAATCGCCGGCGGTGAACTCGAACAGGGCCTAGGCGTGCTCACCGCCTTCGCCGAGAAGGCGCAACTCGTCGCCTCAAACGGCGAGGCACGCCGCCAGATTAAGGCGAGCGGACTTAAGGTGAACGACGTGACTGTCACCGATGAGAAGATGGTGCTGACGCCACGGGAACTCACCCCTCAAGGCGTGATCAAGCTGTCGCTCGGCAAGAAGCGTCACGTGCTGCTTAAGCCGGTGTGATGCACGGCGTAGCGGTTCAAGGGAAGCCATGATTACAGGCAATAAGAGCACCGGAGATCAGAACACGGCAATATGAACGCCGATACCTGGACCATCGCCGAGGCGAAGGAGAAGCTCGGCGAAGTCATCGACCGGGCGCAGTCGGCCGGACCGCAGACCATCACCAGGAATGGGCGTAAAGTCGTCATTGTGGTGGCGGCCGAAGAATGGGAACGCAAGACCAAGCGAGTCGACAATCTCGCGGAGTTTTTTTCAGTTTCCCGTTGCGCGGCTCGCGGATGAAGGGTAGGCGCGTGACCGACCGGCTGCGGGAGCACGACCTGTGAACTTTCTTTTCGATGCCAATTTGGTATCGGAAGGGGAAAATGCGCACCGACCTCTTCGACTTCCATCTGCCGCCGGATCGCATCGCGTTGCGGCCTATGAGCCCGCGCGACGGTGCGCGGCTCCTGGTGGTGCGCCCCGGTGCCGCCGCGCTCGAAGACTGCGTGGTTCGCGATCTTCCCGACCTCCTGCGCCCGGGCGACCAGCTTGTCGTCAATGACACCAAGGTGATCCCGGCGCAGCTTTCCGGCCGGCGTGTCGGCGGTGCGGTCGTGTCTAGGATCGAGGCAACGCTGATCCGGCGGCTCGACGGCTCGCGCTGGCAAGCGCTGGTCAAGCCCGCCCGCAAGCTCAAGCTCGGCGACCTTGTGCGGTTCGGTGAGGAGGGGCAAGGGGAGAGCAGTGTATGTTTTCTCGGCCAGCTTGACGCCACCGTGGAGGCCAAGGGCGAGGCCGGCGAGGTGACCTTCGCCTTCGCGTTTCACGGGCCCGTGCTGGATGAGGCCATCGCGGAGCGCGGCGAGATGCCGTTGCCGCCCTATATCGCGTCGCGCCGGGCGCCCGACGCGCGCGACCGCACCGACTATCAGACCATGTTCGCCCGTGAGGAGGGTGCGGTGGCGGCGCCGACCGCCGGACTGCATTTCACCGAGAGCCTGATGAGTACGCTTGCGGCGCGCGGCATCGGACTTCGCACCGTGACGCTTCATGTCGGCGCCGGCACGTTTCTGCCTGTGAAGGCGGACGAGACATCCGGGCACAAGATGCATGCCGAATGGGGGCAGGTGACCGCGGAAGTGGCGGCGGCGCTCACTGCGGCGCGCCAGCACGACTCCCGCGTCGTCGCGGTGGGCACTACGTCGCTGCGGCTCATCGAAAGCGCCGCACGTGAGGACGGCGCCATTTCGCCGTTTGCAGGCGACACTTCGCTCTTCATAACGCCCGGCTACCGTTTCCGCGCCGTGGACGTGCTGCTCACCAATTTCCATCTGCCGCGCTCGACGCTGTTCATGCTGGTGGCGGCATTTTCCGGCCTCGACATCATGAAACGCGCCTATGCGCATGCGGTCGACGAGGGCTATCGCTTCTATTCCTATGGCGATGCCTGCCTGCTGTTCCGAAAAACCGAATGAGTGCCTTCGCGTTTCGCATCGCCGCCACCGCCGGGGCTGCCCGCACCGGCGAGATAGCGACGCCCCATGGCACGGTGCGCACCCCTGCCTTCATGCCGGTAGGCACCCAGGGCGCCATGAAAGGCGTGCACTGGCACGACGTGAAGGCATCCGGCGCCGACATCGTGCTCGGCAACACCTATCACCTGATGCTGCGACCCGGCGCCGAGCGCATCGCGGCGCTCGGCGGGCTGCACCGGTTCATCAACTGGCCCTATCCGATCCTCACCGATTCTGGCGGCTTCCAGGTGATGTCGCTGTCCGAACTGCGTAAGATCGACCACAACGGCGTGACATTCCGCTCCCATCTCGATGGCGCAATCGTGGCGCTGACGCCCGAGCGGGCGATCGAAATCCAGAACTTGCTCGGCTCCGATATCGCAATGCAGCTCGACGAGTGCATCCGTCTCCCGCAGCAGCGCCCGCAGCTTGAGCGCGCCATGCGGCTTTCGCTGGCCTGGGCGGAGCGCTGCAAGCGCGCGTTTGAAAGCACCGCCGAGACAGCCCTCCCCGGACGCGCGCTGTTCGGCATCGTACAGGGCGGCGATGATCGCGAATTGCGGGCCGCCAGCGCCCGCGCACTCATCGATATCGGCTTTGCGGGCTTTGCGATCGGCGGCCTTGCGGTCGGCGAACCGCAGCACGTGATGCTGGAGATGATCGAGGCCGTCGCGCCGATCCTTCCGGCCGATCGACCGCGTTATCTGATGGGCGTCGGCACGCCCGACGATATTCTCGAAGCGATTGCCCGCGGCATCGATATGTTCGACTGCG
>Ga0126369_10004434_pt1 | contig 10301 bp, 9 predicted proteins | sample PanSoiMetaPlot_1_FD_109646 | JGI IMG/M metagenome (GOLD analysis project Ga0126369, IMG submission 109646) | Tropical forest soil microbial communities from Panama - MetaG Plot_1 | ecosystem: Environmental > Terrestrial > Soil > Tropical forest > Bulk soil | place: Panama | collected 2016-02-17
CCGGCTCTGGCTTGCCGGAGAGGCCGCACACGAAACGCTATGGGGCACGGTCGGCGGCGCCTGGGAATCCGGGGAACGCGCGGCGGATGCGGTGCTGAAGCAGCTGGGGCGGCGCTCTTAGCTTATCCCCATTTTATGGGGATGGGCGTCGGCCATGGCTAAGCCCGCAACACGCCGCCCGTACGCTTCGATACCTCGGCAACGATTTTGCCCGCGACCGCCTCGATCTCCTCATCGGTCATCGTCTTTTCGCGTGGCTGCAGGGTCACGGCGATGGCGATCGACTTCTTGCCGGGGTCGATGCCGGTGCCCTCGTAGACGTCGAAGACGTTGACGTTGGTGATGAGCTTGCGGTCGACACTCTGCGCCGTGCGCATGACGTCAGCGGCTTTGACCGTACGATCGACGACGAACGCGAAGTCGCGCTCCACCGGCTGGAACGGCGATAGCTCGAGCATCGGCTTGGTGCGCGTCGCCTTGGCTTTGGGCTCGGGAATGCGCTCGAGCAAGACCTCGAAGGCGACGACCGGACCCTCGGCGTCGAGGGCTTCCAGCGCTTTCGGATGCAGCTCGCCGAAATGCCCGAGGATATTCTGAGGTCCGATCTGAATCGTTCCGGAGCGCCCGGGATGGAACCATGCGGGCCCCCCGGAGACGATCTGCAGTGCCTTCATCGGCGCGCCCGCGGCCGCGAGGACCGCAAGCGCATCGGCCTCGGCGTCGAACGGGTCGACGTCGGTTGCCGGTGCCGACCAATGGCGGCCGACGCCCGATGCTTTCGCCAGGGCGCGGCGCACGCCGCTCGCGGCAGTCAACTGCTCCTGCGGCTGATCGCCCTTGTAGACCTGTCCGACCTCGAACAGCGCAACGTTGGCGTATCCGCGGTCGGCATTTTTTTGCACTGAGGTCACGAGTCCTGGAATCAGACTTGGCCGCATGTCGGAGAGATCGGACGCGATGGGGTTGGCGAGCGCAAGCTCCGGCTTGCCGCCGCCGAACAGTTCGGCGTGTGGCTTGGCAATGAATGACCACGTCACCGCTTCGACGAGGCCGCGCGCGCCGAGCGTGCGCTTGGCCTTGCGCGTGCGCAGCTGGATCGGAGTAAGGACAGCCTTGCGCGCAAAGGCGCCGCGTTCGAACGGCGTTGGTGGCACGCGGTCGAGGCCGATGATGCGGATCACCTCTTCGACGATGTCGGCCTTTCCTTCCACGTCCGGCCGCCATGACGGTACCGCGATCTTGATCGACTTGCCGGTGCCGGCGAGAAAAAATCCGAGCTGGCCGAGCACGCGCTTGAATTCGGCGCGGGTCGGCTCGACACCCGCGAGGCGCTTCACCTCGCTCAGCGGAAATTCGATGATGCGTTCCGATTCCTTTGCCTCGCCGGCGACGGTGATTTCGGACGGCGTGCCGCCGCAGAGCTCGATCACCATTTTGGTTGCGAGCTCGAGACCCGGCAGCATGAAGGCTGGATCGACCCCACGCTCGAAGCGATAGCGCGCGTCGGAATTGATCCCGAGCTTGCGGCCGGTATGGGCGATGTTGATCGGATCCCAAAGGGCCGACTCGATCAGGACATCGGTCGTCGTCTCCGAGCACCCGGTCGCCTCGCCGCCCATGATGCCGGACAGCGATTCGACCCCCTGCTCATCGGCGATGACGCACGTGGTCTCGTCGAGCGTGTACGTCTTGCCGTCGAGCGCGAGCAGCGTCTCGCCGGGTTTCGCCCTACGCACCGTGAGATTTCCGTGGACCTTTGCCGCATCGAACACATGCAGCGGACGCGCACGGTCGTAGGTGATGAAGTTGGTGATGTCGACCAGCGCATTGATCGGCCGCAGACCGATGGCGATCAAGCGGCGCTGCAACCAGTCGGGCGAGGGGCCGTTTTTGACCCCGCGGACCAGCCGTAGTGCAAAGGCCGGGCACAGCGATGGCGTCGCGCCGAAATCGAGTTTCACCGAGATCGGGCAGGGAAAGACGCCGACGACCGGCTTGATCGCAATATCCTTGAACCTGCCCATGTCGGCGGCGGCGAGGTCACGAGCGATGCCGTGCACGCCCGCGCAGTCAGGCCGGTTCGGAGTCAGATTGATGTCGATGACGGGATCGTCGAGATGGGCCCACTCGGTATAGCGAACGCCGACCGGCGCGTCCGCGGGCAGGTCGAGAATACCGTCGTGATCGTCGGATAATTCAAGCTCGGCCTCCGAGCACAGCATGCCGCGGCTTTCCACCCCGCGGATCGTGCCAATACCCAGCGTGATTTTCTTGCCGGGGATAAAAGTCCCCGGTGGCGCGAAAACGCTCTTCATGCCGGTTCGCGCGTTGGGTGCCCCGCAAACGACCTGGACCGGCTCGCCACCGCCGGTATCGACCATGCACAGCCGCAGGCGATCAGCATTCGGGTGCTGCTCGGCTGATATCACGCGTGCAATGGTGAAGGCTCCGAGCGCTTTGCCCGGGTCGGTGACGGACTCGACCTCCGGTCCGATCATGGTGAGCTTGTCGACAAGCTTCTCCAGCGGCTCGTCGGTGTCGAGATGCTCTCTCAGCCAGGCGAGGGTCAGTTTCATACGCTCAGCCCCCCCGCCAAGGTTGGAAAATCGAGCGGTCGGAAGCCGTAGTGTTGGAGCCAGCGCACGTCCGCCTCGAAGAACGCGCGCAGATCCGGCATGCCGTATTTCAACATGGCGATGCGATCGATGCCCATGCCCCAGGCAAAGCCTTGAAACTCGTCGGGATCGAGGCCGCAATTCTTCAGCACGTTGGGATGCACCATCCCGCAACCGAGAATTTCCAGCCAGTCTTCGCCCTCGCCGAAGCGGATTTCGCCCTCATCGCGTCGGCATTGGATGTCGACTTCGAGCGAAGGCTCGGTGAACGGGAAGTACGAGGGACGAAAGCGCATTTTCACGTCGTCGACCTCGAAGAACGCCTTGCAGAATTCGGCGAGGATCCATTTGAGGTGTCCGAGGTGTGAGCCCTTGTCGATCACGAGCCCCTCCACCTGATGGAACATCGGCGTATGCGTCTGGTCGCTGTCGCTGCGGTAGGTGCGGCCGGGAATGATCACGCGGATCGGCGGCTTCTGCGCCAGCATGGTGCGCACCTGCACAGGCGAGGTGTGCGTGCGCAGCAGCAACCGCGAGCCGTCGGGCTTCGGATTGAAAAAGAACGTGTCGTGCATGTCACGCGCGGGATGGCTCTCGGGAAAGTTCAGTTTGGTGAAATTGTAGTCATCGGTCTCGATATCGGGGCCTTCGGCCACGGCGAAGCCCATGTCGGCGAAGATCGTAGTCAGTTCATCGATAACCTGGCTGATCGGATGAATGCGCCCGATCTCGGCGGGCGGCTCGCGCGTCGGCAGAGTGACGTCGACGGTTTCGCTGTTGAGGCGTTGATTGAGCGAGGCGTCTTTCAGCGCATCCTTGCGGGTGCCGAGCGCTTCCGTCACGCGCTCCTTGAGCCCGTTGAACAGCGGTCCCTGCCTCTTGCGCTCCTCCGGCGGCATCGTGCCGAGCGTCGCCAGCAGCGCGGAAACAGAACCTTTCTTGCCAAGCGCGGAGACGCGAACGGCCTCGAGAGCGGCCTCATCACCCGCCGCCGCGATGTCGGCGCGGATCTTGTCTTCCAGGGATTGCAGGTCGGACATCGGACGTCCTCGTTAAGGCGGTGTTTTCTTGAACCGCTGGGCGAGGATCATCAAGTCCAGCCTGGCGGCTAGGGGCTCATCGCCCCCACTCGCAAAGGCCTCGGATGGGTGGGTCGGTTGAGGAGCCTCAGGCCGCAAGCGCGGACTTGGCCTTCTCTACGATCGCCTCGAAAGCCGCTGGTTCGCGGATGGCGAGATCGGAGAGCACCTTGCGATCAACCGTGACCCCGGCCCTGCCGAGGCCGTCGATAAATCGACTATAGGTGAGGCCGAACTGGCGCACCGCTGCATTGAGGCGTTGGATCCAGAGCGCGCGAAACGTGCGCTTGCGCCGCTTACGGTCGCGGAAGGCGTATTGATTTGCCTTCTCCACCGCTTGCTTGGCGACTCGGATCGTATTCTTGCGCCGGCCGTAATAGCCTTTGGCGGCCTTGAGAACTTTCTTGTGCTTGGCGTGTCCGGTGACGCCGCGTTTGACGCGAGCCATGGCTGATCTCCTGATCGCTGTTTGAGAAGGTTGCTGTCGCCCGGCTGATCAGCCGTTGGGCAGCCAGTACTTCTTCACGTTGTCACCATCGGTCTTGAACAAGACGTTGGTGCCACGCAATTGGCGGATCTGCTTTTTGGTCCGCTTGATCATGCCATGCCGCTTGCGGGATTGGGCATAGAGCACCTTGCCGGTGGCGGTCACCTTGAAGCGCTTTTTGGCGCCCGACTTGGTCTTGATCTTGGGCATTTGGCTCTCCTTCTCCGGCTGCGCACAAGCTCATAGGCTCGCGTCCACCAGTGTTGGCGCAACGGTATGCGCGTGTGCTTGATTGAGCACTTCGCCGCCGCCACGGCAGCCCTTATCAGCCGGGCGACGGGAGGCCGGCGTTATGGCAGAGCCACAGACAAATGGCAACTGGTGTGCGCTGCAGAATTTAACGCCCGCGAGACATTCGCGGGCGCCACAATGGCAATGAACCCAATGATTTGAGCCGAAAGGGCGGCTCAGCGCGGTGCCAACACCATGACCATCTGGCGGCCCTCGAACTTGGCGTCCTGCTCAACCTTGGCGACCTTTGCGGTGTCGTCCTTGACGCGTTCCAGCAGTTTGGTGCCAAGCTCCTGGTGCGCCATCTCGCGACCACGGAAGCGCAATGTCACTTTGACCTTGTCGCCTTCCTCGAAGAAGCGGACCATTGAGCGCATCTTCACGTCGTAGTCGTGATCGTCGATCATCGGTCGGAACTTGATTTCCTTGACCTCGACGACCTTTTGCTTCTTGCGCGCTTCCGCCGCCTTTTTCTGCTCCTGATACTTCCACTTGCCATAATCGAGCAGTTTGCAGACCGGGGGCTCGGCGTTGGGCGCGATCTCGACGAGATCGAAACCGGATTCCTGGGCAAGCGCCAAAGCGTCGGCAATGGGAACATTGCCTCGGTTGTGGCCATCCTTGTCGATCAGGTGGACTTCGCGGGCGCGGATCTCCTCGTTTATGCGCAGGCCGTCCTTTTGCACGGGCGGCGGCGCTCTCATCGGGCGACGAATGGCGTTGATCTCCTCTTGCTGTTGAACCGACCTTTTTGCAATCGGTCGATGCGTGCCATTCCCGGCGACCGCCGGTAATGATGGCGACGATGACCCCGATCGCTACTCGGAGAGCTATAAGAATTGGGACAAACCGTCCTTAAGTCAACGGCGGCAGAGTCTAATGCGGTGAATTTGAAGGACCGTCCCTATCCCTGGAAAAGTGGATACCAGTTTTCCGCAAGGGATACGCGCCAACGCAAGAACTAGCCGTCGCGGCGCGTCGAGGCAACTTCTGAGTAAAGCGCGAGCATTTGCGCAGTAGCGGCCGAGGGATCGAATTGGCCCAAAACCCACTCGCGGCCGCGCCTTCCGATCGAGCGCCGCGTAGCCTCCGGCAAGGAGAAGATCCGAATGAGGGCCGCCGCGAGCGCGGTGGCGTCGCCGCTGGCAAAGCGCAGCCCGGTCATCCGTTCCTCCGACACCGCAGGTGGTGCCAACACGACGTCGGGGCCGGCGGCAAGGTCGGACACGACAACCGGAACCTCCATTGCCAGTGCCTCGAGTAGCGCCCGCTGCAATCCCTCCTGTTGGATTGCCGCGGATACCACCACGGTCGCGGCGCTTAGAGCCGCAGGCATATCGTCGACCGCGGCCGCCAATCGGATGACGTCGGTGGTGTCGGTCGCCAAAACGAGGTCCCAGACCTCACCGGTATAGCGCGTACGTCCTTGATCCTCGCCAGCGAAAACACAAACGAAGTCCTTCAACCCGATTTCCTTGAGCCGGCGCACGGCCTGCACCACGATGTGATGGCCTTTGCGTCGGAGGATGCGGCCGACAACCAGAATGACCTTCACGCTTTTGTGCACGCCCCAGACATCGCGCACCGCCTTCACCCGCTCGACATCCACCTTGGCGGGGTCGAAGCGGTCGAAATCCACGGCGGTGGGGATGACCGTGATGCGATTGACGGGCGTGCGGTGGCGTTCGGTGATCAGCTCGGCGATCTGGTCGTTCACCGCGATGACGCGGTCGCCGCGGGCCATGACGCCATTGTAGAGACGCTTGAGAAGATTTTGTTGGCGAAAGCCCTTGTACCAGCTGGTCACGAAGGGAACGCCACTGACGCGCGCAGCGATCAATGCGCTCCAGGCGGCGGTGCGCCCATGCGCGTGTAGAATATCGCACGGACGGGCACGGATAAGTTGCGTCAGCGCAATCGAGTTGCGCACAATGATGAAAGGGTTCCTGCTTGCGGTGTTCAACCGGATGAATTCGCCTCCCGCCGTTTCGACGTCCGGTTCGAGACGGCCGCCGCTGGAGACGACGATCGGGTGATGGCCGGCGGTCGCGAGCATGCGCACGAGGTCGATGGCGCCCTCGTCGGCGGCACCGGCGTCGAGCGATGGTACGGTAATGAGAACCGTCAGCAGCTTCTGCGATGGCGCCGCGTGGAGCGGCGGGTTGTGCTGCTGGCCTTGTCCGTTCCTTCGCGCGTGCGAAGAGGCGGGATCCTGAGCGATGGGGCCGCGGGCGGCGGCCGTACTGGATGTCACACGTGCCTCCCCACTCCTCGACCGCACGACTAAGAGCGCAGTCGCGGTCAGTGCACAAGAGCCAGAACACGTCAGACCAGCAGCGTTGCTGTCTGACGGTCCGCTCCTATTTTTCATCCACCGCCTAGCACCGAGGTATAGACCGCAAGCGTCGCCGCAGCAACGCTCTGTGGGGAAAAGGTCGCCTCGGCGAAATGTCTGGCGCGTAGGCCGATGCTGTGCAAGGTGGCGTCGCCAAGCGTCAGGGCCGCGCCGATGGCTTGGGCAAGACTGATGGGATCGTCCGGGCGTACCAGCCATCCCGTGTACATCTCGCGTGTGGAGCGCGGGGGCGCCACCAGGTTCTCTGGCAGGACGCCGGTCTCGGTGGCGATGACCGGTCGCGCCAGGGCTTGCGCTTCGGCGACAATGTGGCCGTCGGTTGCAGGCTCGATCGTGGGCAGGACGACGATATCGGCCGCACGGAGCAAGGTCGATGCGTCGGTGGGAGGATTGGAGAATCGGAACAAACCGTCGACGCCTTGGGCTGCGGCCCGTTCGGCGACCCCGCGGACCTGTTTGGGGTCGCTGTCATCGCTGCTCGGGATTACGAAAACGGCACCGCGCAGTCCGCCGTTGAGCAGAACGCGGACCGCGTCGACGAGCACGAGGTGCCCACTCCATGAAGCGACGGATCCGGGCGCCATGAAGACGCGCTCTCCGGCGCGCACGCGCCAGATATTGCGAAGCCCGGCGATTTGGTCCTGCCGTACGGCGTCGGGATTGAGCGCGGTGAAGTCGATGGCCTGCGGGATCACCGCGACGCGTTCCTTTGGAATGCCGTGTTGCTCGATCATCGGCGCCGCGATGTACTCGGAGGGAACAATGATCCGGTCGCCACCTCCGAGCGGCTCGAAACTGCGGTGGTCGAACCAAGTCTTTCGCGACGGCGCGTCCGGAAAACTGGTGATCACCGGCACGCGCGCCGTCGGGCGTATGGCGAGCGCACAGGCGGCGGCACCGGCGCCAAGCGCGTGAATGATGTCGACCCGCTCGGCGTTGATGATGTCGTGAAGTCCGCTCGTGGCACGACCGATGTTCCAGCGATTGACGTGGGCGTTGGGGAACGCGATCCATTCACCGCCCTGCGCGCTGACTTCGCTGACCAACCGTCCGCCGCCGCTGGCAACAAGCGAGCGCGCACCGGCGCGCAGCAGCGCAGCGGAAACGCCGAGTGCGGCACGCACGGAAGGTTCGTCGTTCAACGCCGGAAGGATCTGCAGGGTCGTCGCGCCCGCAAGCATACGTGCACGGGCGCGCTCGACGGGCGACGTCTGTCCTCCCTCGTGAGCGGCGTTCTGCTCGGTGTTCATGGGATGACGGAAGCTGGGATAACGAAGGTCAGGACGGTGACGCGCATCACGCCGTCGAACCTCCCCTTGCATTCAACGGCGGTTTGCGGCGAAACACAGAAGGCACTTTACGGCGGATACAGTGTGCGTGCACGCGAGATGAGCGGATGAACGAATCGATCAACAATTCTTGCCTGGAATCGATGTCAGTTGGACCCGACGCGCGTACCATCGCGGTGCGCGTGCGTTCGGGAACACCTCCGGGATTGTTTTGGCTAGGTGGATTTAAATCCGACATGAAGGGCACCAAGGCCCAAGCGTTGGACCGGTGGGCGGAGCAGCACTCGCGCGCATGTGTTCGCTTCGATTATTCAGGTCACGGCGAGTCGGGCGGGGATTTCACCGACGGCACGATCGGACGATGGGTCGAGGATGCCAGCGCGGTGTTCGATCGCTTCTGTCGCGGTCCGCAGGTGGTGATCGGCTCCTCCATGGGTGGTTGGATCGCGCTCTTGCTGTCGCGTGAATTGCGGCGGCGCGCGCAACCGCCCGCGACGATCGCGGGCTTGGTTCTGATTGCGCCCGCGGTCGACTTCACGGAAGAACTGATGTGGAAGAAGTTCTCTCCCGAGATCAGGCGCGAGATGGAGACGAGGGGTGCGTGGGTGCGGGCATCGCAATATTCCGACGAGCCGCAGATCGTCACGCGTGCGTTGATCGAGGAAGGGCGCCGACATCTGCTGCTCGGTGGTCTGATCGAGACCGGTTGTCCGGTACGTATCCTGCAGGGTGTCGAAGATCCCGACGTACCGTGGAGCCACGCGGTCGATCTGGTGGCGCGGCTTGCGCATGACGACGTCGTGCTCACGCTGGTGAAGGACGGGGATCATCGATTGTCGCGCCCCGAGGACATCGAACGGCTGCTCGCCGCGGTCGCTGAGTTTTGAAACAGTGGGCGGTCGGCCTTGTCGTCTCAAAATCGATTGTGCACGCCTTCACCGGCAGCATGAAGCGCCCGCAATCCTTCGCGATAGGTCGGATAGCGCAGCCGGATTCCGAGCTCACCCTTGATGCGGTCGTTGCGCACGCGTCGGCATTCCGCGTAGAAGCTCAGCGCCATCGGCGACAAATTCTTGGCGGCTTCTGCGAAGGGGATTTCCGCTGGCGGCGGCAGCTGCAAGAGATCGGCGGCAAAGGCGATCACATCTTGCGGTGGAACCGCTTCGTCATCGCCGACATTGAAGATGCCGTTCGCTTGCAGCGCAAACGCGGCATCGATCACCTGGGCGATATCCGCAACGTGAATGCGGGAGAAAACCTGCCCCGGCTTGACGATGCGTTTCGCCGTTCCATTGGCCAATTGCGCCAGTGCATTGCGGCCGGGTCCGTAGATGCCGGCGAGGCGCAACACGGCCACTGATTTTCCCGTGCGGGCGCCCAGACTTTGCCACGCCGTTTCGGCCGCAAGACGGGCGCGGCCGCGGGCTTTCGTCGGATTGGGTGCGGTTTTCTCGTCGACCCACCGACCGTCATGGTTTCCGTAAACGCCGACGGTCGAGAGATAAACGATGGACCGCAGTTTGGCGGCGCGCGCAATGGCGTCGTCGAAGGCCGCCAAGACTGGGTCGCTGTTCTCAACCGGGGGCGCGGAGACAAGGATCGCGTCGCACACGCCGATGGCGTCTGCGATTGCAGGGCGCGAATCGAACACGAGCGCTTCGATGCCGTCGGCGTTGATCGCGTCTGCCTTGTCACGCGCGCGGATCGTCCCGATGATGCGGGAAAAGCGCGTGCCGAAGGCGGCGACGTAGTGCCGGGCCGAGTAGCCGAGGCCAAAGCAAAGCAATGTCGACATGTCACATCGAATGATCCGCGAGTGCCTGCACCCATTCCTCCTCGACGCTCGGGTCGGTCTCCTCGCCGCGCCGCTTCGCCGCGAGTGCCGCTAGCTGCTGCTTGGAGACCAGCCGCGACAGGGCCCAGACCGCTGCCCCGCGCACCAGGGGTGACGTGTCTGCGAGCAGATGCTCGGCTTCCGCTGCAAGCTTTGGATCGCCGGAATTGCCGATCGCGATCGCGACATTGCGCACGAAACGATCGCGGCCGGTGCGTTTGATCGCGGTCTTGGCAAAGTACGATCGGAACGCTGCATTGTCGAGCCGCGCCAGCTCGGCAAGCTTCGGTGCGGCGAGCATTTCGCGCGCCGAGAGTTTAGCGTCGTGACCCACTTGCGCGAACTTGTTC
>Ga0126369_10004435_pt1 | contig 10300 bp, 8 predicted proteins | sample PanSoiMetaPlot_1_FD_109646 | JGI IMG/M metagenome (GOLD analysis project Ga0126369, IMG submission 109646) | Tropical forest soil microbial communities from Panama - MetaG Plot_1 | ecosystem: Environmental > Terrestrial > Soil > Tropical forest > Bulk soil | place: Panama | collected 2016-02-17
CGCGGGAGCGAGCGAGACCTTCGCCAGCCGATATTCGACGTTTACGACATTCCAGCCCATGTTGAGGAACGGTAGAAAGGTCAGAGAGGATGCTTCCTTGCTTCCTTGGACCCATCCCCCGCCGTGGAAATAGATGAGCGTCGGACTAGGAGTCGTGGCGTCCCGCGCTTGGTATACGTCGAGCTTCGCCTCCCAGTTATTCGCGGTGAGATACGTGATGTTGGGCACCACACGATAGCTGCCGTAAGTGTGCAGAGCCTTCGCGAACGAATCTGTGCTCTGTGCGTGCGAAGGCATCGGCGCAATCGCGAGTGTCGCAAACAATGCAATGACGAATCCGAGTTTTCTCATGGCGGCTTCCTCCGGTTCAGCATGTTTTGTACTGGAATTTTAGCAAGACCGCAGGGCGGGCTCAACAAGTCATGGGCAAATAACGGCGCGATCCCGAGGTCCGAAGTGGGCCAATCGCGTCGGCCTCACTTCACCTGCGAACAACCGCACCGCCTCGCATCCGGGCTATCGGCCTACGTCGAAAATCGCTACCATCAGCGCCAGTTCAGGATTCATGGGAGGAATCCCGTTGCAGGAACACCCTGCAGGGCAAAAGGAGACCATCATGCGCGAGAGGTTCTCAAGCTCAATGATAACGGTCGCCATTGCTGCGGCCGCGGCCGTCATCTCGGTGTCCATCGATCGGACATCGGCTCAGGCTCCAGCAGCTTCCGGCGCAGCGCCGGCGCCAGCCCCAACGCTGAAAACGCCCTGGGGCGAACCCGATCTGCAGGGCATTTGGACCGACGAAAACGACACGCCCTTGCAGCGCCCCGCCAAGTACGCTGCCCAAGAATTTTTCACCGCGGCACAGCGATCCGAATTGGATGAAGCGCGAACGGCGGTACTCGCCAACGCTGACGGACAGGCCCGGTCGGAGCACGGAACTGCGCGCGATGTCGCCGGCGCCTACAATTCGCAGTTCGTATCCTTCAAGCGCACCGGCGGGCGCACGTCGCTGATTGTCGATCCGCCCGATGGCCGGATACCGCCGCTGACGCCGCAGGCGCAGAAAATTGCCGCCGCCGAGCGGGAATTTCGTCTCGCCCTGTTGCTGGCGACCGATACCTGCAAGGACAAGTCGCCGGCCTGCAGCGGCGGGACGTACAATCCGACGCCCGCGCCGCAATTCGCGGAACGGCCTCCCCGCTACAACATCATAGCGATCAACCGCCATGACGGTCCGGAGGACGGCAACTTGGCGAACCGCTGCTTGACCGGCGGGCTGCCCGAGTTTGGAAGCCGGACCGGCAGCTACCGGCGGATCGTGCAGACGCCCGGCAGCATCTCGATCTTCTACGACGTCGGCCAGGGCCAAGGGTGGCAACGCAACATTGTCATGGACCGCAGCCCGCACCTGCCCGCCAATATCCGTCAGTGGTATGGCGATTCGCGCGGCCACTGGGAGGGCAACACCCTCGTCATCGACGTGACGAACTTCAGCCCGAAGACCGATTTTGAGGGCTCGCGCGAGAACCTGCACCTGGTCGAGCGCTGGACGCGGACCGGACCAACCACGATCGAATATGAGGTGACGATCGAAGATCCGACCGTGTGGACCAAGGCCTGGACCGTCAAAGAAGAGTTCGCCAAGCAGAGCGATGAGGAGAACAGACTTTATTACGAGCCGCGTTGCATCGAAGGAAACCTTGGCCTGCCGGGATTGCTGCATGGAAGGCGCGTGGAAGAGCTTGCCTTTGCGCAGGGACGAGGGCCCGATCCAAGAACCATCGACAACATAAAGGGCGGTTTTCTGCTTCAGGACGATCCGTTGCGGTAATGCAAGGATATCCCTGCCGAGGTTGAGCGCGAGCGAAGCCGGGGGCGAGGTTGCCGCATTCTCATATGTGAGGGTGTTCCTAGAAGGACATCAGTCAGCCGCGGTCATGAACGTTCCCGATTTGATTGCTCACTCGCTACTAGGCATGCGCTCCGACGCCATCATCGCGGCTGACCGCGATGGCGTCATTTGCTTTTGGAATCCCGGCGCGGAGCGCATTTTTGGCTATCTTCATGGCGATGCGATTGGCTGCTCGCTCGACCTAATAGTTCCCGAACGGTTGCGGCAGCGTCATTGGGATGGATATCGAGCGACCATTGCGACTGGAAAAAGCCGTTACGGCGAGGGCGAAGTGCTCTCGGTTCCAGCCCTTCACAAAAACGGAACGACTATCTCGGTCGAATTTACCATTATGCCGCTAAAGAATGAGTCGGGCGCAATGGTTGGCATGGCTGCAATCATGCGCGACGTGACCAAGCACTTTGAGGAAATGCGTACGTTAAAGCAAAGACTAGCCGAGGTGACGAAGGCCAACCCCGGCAGACAATAAGCGTTCACGATCCACGTGTTCCGTTTGACAGACCGGCGCGTTCGACGGAAGGTTGCAGAACGTAAGTTACCGCACTGCCGCGCCGCAGTAACTTCGCCGGGCTTACGCTCGTTAGTGCCGGCGCGGCCGGAATAGAATAGGGCCGTAAAGGATAGCAAACCCTCCGAACGCAACAATCCAGGCAAATGCGGCGACATGGATCAGAAGAAATCCCCATGTGGGGGAAACGCTCGCCACCACACGGGCCAATCCACCAAGCACGACGGCCGCATAAATGGTTTGTGTTCCCGTCCCCGCGACAAGTTCGTGACCCGTATGACCGAGGCTCGCGCGTGTCATCACAGCGAGAGTCATCGTTCCAACGGCTCCGGCCATCCAGGCATGCAGCCCGGCACCGGGCTGGGTGATGCCGAAAGCCGCCAACGACGTGAGGACGAATCCCAGGGGGACAAACGCATAGGCGACGTGCAGGATCAGCACCAGCCGCTCGCGCGCGGTGCGTTCACCCGCCCATTGCGCAAGGCGGAATAGCTGTAGAATCCCCGCCGCGAGCAACGTTACCCCAGGCACTACGCCGTCCGGTGTAACAACCCAAATGCAGAGCGCGACCGTGCTGGTTGCAATTGCAAAAGTGTCGAAGTTTCCGGACGGAAGCGGCAGGCGACCCGGATTCTCGCGAGCCAGCCAATTGCGGGTGAAACTAGGAATGATGCGCCCGCCGATCAACATGAGGAGGACCAGAATCGCCATCACGCCGGCCCGAACCGCAAAGTCCGCCACGCCGAACGCATACGCTTCAACATGAAAACCGGCATTAGCCAGGGCAAGCATCGCTACGGGAATGAGAACTTTCAAATTGCGCCAGTTCTGTCCGACGATGATTTCGCGCGCAGCAGCGGCGACAACGAGAGCAAGGAAGCCGACATCGATCAGCGCGGCCGTTAGCCAGCCAAGCTTGGCGGAAAAAGCAACTGCACCCCGACCTGCAGCCCACGCAATCACAAGGACAGCGAGCGAAGCTCCTTGCAGCGGCAATCTGCCCGTCCAATTCGGAATCGCAGTGAGCAGGAAACCGGTGATAACGGCCGGAGCATAACCGAACAGCATTTCGTGTACATGCCAGTCGCGTGGTGCGAATAAGGTCGAAAGCGCGATCTCGCCTTCAAAAAGCGGAAGCCAAACCGCAATAGCAAGCGCGGCGTCGCATGCCCCAAGGAAGAAAAAGGGGCGGAACCCGTAGGAGAAGAGTGCGGGACCTTGATAGGGCTTCAGGCGTAGAGTCTGGACCATGATGACAGACACTTCATACGACATACGCAATTTGTGTCGTGGCAGTTCAGGTAAGAACGGGCCTGCACCAGACCGCATTCCTCACCTGAACAAGGGGGCGAAATAAAGGGCAGCGGCGGCCACCACACCTGTGCTGTGTGCTCGCGCTCCCGTGGCGTTAGGGCGGTCCCGGATTTGCTGCGCTCAATCCGGGCTTGCTGCGCGGCATGGAGCACGTGCGCTCGCGCGTTACGCCGATCGAACGCGACTTCCGCGCAAGTACCCCCAACGCCGTCGTCCGTTGTCCACTCAGAAATCCGGCTTGTCCGCGCGCGGCACGCCTAATTCCTTATCGGCGTGGAAGCTAAACGTGTTTTCGGCGCAGACCACTTCCGGCCATTCGAGGCGGTCGCGCAAGTAAATCACGGTCGCGGTCCAGGGCGTCGTGAAGGCGCCTTCGTCCTCGATCGTGAAATGGACCTGCAGGTACTTGTCGTCATAGTCGGGGTTGACGGGTCCTGCGGGGCGCCAATTCTCCTTTGCGGCCCGCGCCAACCCGTCTTTTATAGCTGTGCGATCAAGCAACTGATAGCGTTCCACCACATGCAGCTTCTCGGTATATGGCGTGCCGAACAAGTCGATCATGGCATACGGCCGATCGGTCTTGATCCCCACCGTGTCGATGACCAGCGTGTCGCCTTCGTAATGGCCGACCGCATCGCCATGCCAGGATGGCGTCACCTTCGCGGGATGAGGCTCGTTCAGTCGCACAATGCGGACTTCATGATCCTCGTTGAAGAGCTGCACGATCTTCTCCGGCAGCTGTAATATCTGCATGGCCATATGCTTGAAAAGGAACGGCACGGGTTCGGGCCAACACTGGTTGGCCGGATTCGGATAGGTCACGCCCGCCAGCGAGAGTTCGCCCTTTTTCTTCACGACTTCCGCAGCCCAGGGCTGCAAGATCGGATTGGTGTAATCGCCGACCAGTTCGCCGTAGTTGCTCGTGCCGTTATCCTTGCGCCGCGACCTGTTCGTAACCGGGCCGGGCCCTGACGCCGGCGGCACGAACCAGGGAAGCGACCCGTGACGCCATATGCCGGAGAAGTCCGGGGCGGACGCGGCGCTTTGCAGACCAACATTGGCTTGCCCGGCCACGGACGCCGCCTGCTGCCCCGAGGCGGGGCCGGCAGCGGCCATCAACGCCACCAATAAGAGCAAATTCCGCTGGACATTCATGTCAACCTCCCTAGATGAGTTGCCCGGTTGGCTCTGCCCTCTCTTCCCGGTGGGGGCGCGGTCGCTATGTTATCCCAAATGTGGCAATCGCGCACGGCCGTCAGGTGAGCACTGCACCCCGTGCAGGAGTTGTAGGAACGGTAGCCCGGGTTGAGCGTCAGCAAAACCCGGGGGCGACGTTGCCGTATGGATAGGGCAGTCCCGGATTTCGCTGGCGTTCAATCCGGGCTACAGCTGCTCGATGTGGGTGCCGCACGCATCGCGCCAATGCTGGATGCCGTCCCAAATTTTGGTCGCAGTTTCCGCGAACCAGAACCGCTCGCGGTCTTCCGGGTCGATAACGATTTCGTCAACCTGGAAGTCCATGTCAAAGGCGCGACGCCAATAATTTTTCACCCACAAGTACGATGGCCAGCGGCCTGATTTTGCGGGTCTGCACGAGGGTCAAGACCTTAAACAGCTCATCGAAGGTGCCATAGCTACCCGGAAAGGCCACCAACGCTTTCGCGCGCAGCAGCAGATGCAGCTTGCGCAATGCGAAACAGTCTATTCCTTGTGCAGACCGCGTGTTTGAAGCTCCGCCCACGCCAATACCGAGGCGAAACCAACGAATGCCAACGTTACCGCAATGGCCACAAGCGTACTTTCGAGCGGCATGGAACGCTCCCTCATAGTTTCGTAAATTTATGGTTGTCCGAGAAGGCGCGTATTTGATCTAGATCAAATCGCGAGACGTTCCGATGAGGTCGAATCCCCAAAATTCGGAGAGAGCGATGCTCCTGGTATTGAATTCGATCAAAGCCCGAAACGCAGAGTTGGAAATGTTGAAAACATGGATATGACGCTGACATTGGCCGAGCGCAACGTGCCGCGCTACACGTCCTATCCTACGGCGCCGCATTTTTCCGCCGCCGTGGGGGCAAAAACTTATGCGGCGTGGCTCGCCGAATTGCCGGAAGCCAGCACGCTGTCGCTCTATCTCCACGTGCCCTACTGCAGGGAGCTGTGCCTCTATTGCGGCTGCACCACCAAGGCGGTGCGCCGGCACGCTCCGGTCGAGGCCTATGCGGAACGTCTGAAGCAGGAGATCGATCTTCTGGGCGCCGCGATCGGCGGCCGTCGTGTCGCTCACTTGCATTGGGGCGGCGGCACGCCATCCATCCTTGGCGCCGAAACGCTCATCGCCATCGCCGACCGGATCAGCGCAACGTTCGACATGAACGATATCGCGGAGCACGCCATCGAGCTCGATCCACGTCGCGTCACACCGGAGCTTGCCTCGGCACTCGGCCGCATGGGTGTCACGCGGGCGAGCTTCGGGGCACAGGATTTCGCGCCTCATGTGCAGCAAGCGATCGGTCGCATCCAATCGTTCCAGGAGGTCGAGGCGGCCATCGAGGCCGTGCGCGCCGGAGGCGTCGCCAACTTCAATATCGATTTGATGTATGGACTGCCGCGCCAGACCGTCGGCGATGTCATTCACAGCGCCGAGCTGGCGGCGTTGCTTGCGCCGTCGCGTCTGGCGCTGTTTGGCTATGCCCATGTGCCGTGGTTCAAGCCCCATCAGAAGCTGATCGATGAGGACACGCTACCGGGCGCCGCCGAGCGGATGGCGCAGATGCGCGCCGCGGCCGAAACGCTGACGCAATGCGGCTACCTCCGGATCGGGCTCGATCATTTCGCGTTGCGCGGCGACGACATGCAGCGTGCCGCCAGAGCCGGCCGGCTGCACCGCAATTTCCAGGGCTACACCACCGACGAGGCCGATGCTCTGATCGGCGTTGGCGCCTCCTCGATCGGGCGGCTGCCGCAGGGTTTTGTGCAGAACGCACCGGACGTCGGTTCCTACTTCCGCGCCATAGATGCCGGGCAGTTCGCAACCGTTCGGGGCCTCGCGCTCTCGGCCGACGATCGGCTACGCGCACGCGTAATAGAGCAACTCATGTGCGACCTCGCGGTCGACCTTGATACCGCGGGCGGCGAAACGGATTTTTCAGCAGAGTTGGCTGCTGTCGACGCCCTGAGCGAATCCGGCATAGTACGCCGCCACGGACGCCACATCGCCATGACCGAAAAGGGCCGGCCCTTCGTGCGACTGGTCGCAGCTGCCTTTGATGCCTATTTGGCGAAAAATCAAAAGCGGCACTCAGTCGCGGTGTGAATCAATAACATAAGTTGACCTACCAGTGTCATTGCCCGGCTTGATCGGGCAATCCGGTATCCACGGTCGGTGGTTACTGGATCGCCCGGTCAAGCCGAGCGATGACAGCGGAGTGGGTGTCATGGTAACCCGCTGCGCGGCAGGTGAATCGGCCGGCTACGACGGCCCGAGACGACGATTGGCCTCACAATTCGTGGAAATGACGATGACCCCCAGCGAATTGACCATCCGTGATGCGCATCCAATCGAGCCAGCGGCTCATACATCGCGCCTCCACCGCGAGCTTGCCTTGTCCGCCGAGCTTGCAGCGGCTAGCCAATGCGATCCCGCTGCAGCCTGGCGCAACCTCGGTAGCTCCGAAGCGGGTCTTCATGAGACGGAAGCAGCCGCGCGGCTGCACCGCTTCGGCGCCAACAAAATCGCCCAGGAACGCCAGGCCGGCATCGTCCGCGAACTCATCGGTCGCACCAGGAACCCGCTCAACGCCTTACTGCTGACGCTCGCTGCAGTGTCGTATTTTCTCGGCGACGTGCGCGCGGCGGCAATCATCGCCGCGATGGTGATCCTGTCGATCGCGACAGCGTTCATCCAGGAACATCGCTCCAATCAGGCCGCAGCTAAACTGCGTGCCCTGGTCAAGACCACCGCAAGTGTCAAACGCCCGGAAGCTACACCGCAAGCCTCCAAGATCAAGGGCTTTGTCGAAATTCCCATGGAGGAGATCGTTCCTGGCGATATCGTCGCGCTCTCGGCCGGCGACATGATTCCGGCCGACTTGCGCCTGTTGTCCGCAAAGGACCTGTTTGTCAATCAATCCACACTCACCGGCGAGGCGATGCCGATGGAAAAATCTGCCGCCGCGGTCGATCGGCCGCCGGATGACGCGTTCGACCTTCCCAATATCTGCTTCATGGGCAGCAACGTGGTCAGCGGCTACGGAACGGGCGTCATCGTCCATACCGGCAACCGGTCATATTTCGGCCAGCTCGCCGACACCATTGCGGGGCAGCGGGTGCAAACGAGCTTCGAGAAAGGCGTCGACCGGTTCACCTGGCTGATGATCCGGTTCATCCTGGTGCTCGTCCCATCGGTGCTTCTGATCAACGGCCTTACCAAAGGCGACTGGCTGCAGGCGCTGCTGTTTGCGCTCGCGGTCGCGGTGGGCCTCACGCCGGAAATGCTGCCGATGATCGTGACCACGAACCTGGCCAAGGGCGCGATCGCCATGTCGGGCAAGCGCGTGATCGTCAAGCGGCTGCATGCGATCCAGAATTTCGGTGCCATGGACGTGCTGTGCACCGACAAGACCGGCACGCTGACCCAGGACCGGATCATTTTGAAACGGCATCTCGACATTCGCGGCGAGGACTGCGACCGCGTGCTGGAATACGCCTATCTCAACAGCCACTATCAGTCGGGCTTGAAAAACCTGCTCGATATCGCGGTGCTCCAGCATGTGGAAATCGGCAAGGAGCTTCACGGTGCGCATGAATATCGCAAGGTCGACGAGATTCCGTTCGATTTTGTCCGCAGGCGCCTGACTGTCGTGCTCGCCCGCGAGGACGGCAAGCACGTTCTCATCTGCAAGGGCGCGATCGAGGAGGTTTTCGCCATCTGCAGCCGGTATGAGCTCGACGGCGAGGTCGGCCCTCTCGATCCAACTCATCTGGAAACCGCGCAGCAGCAAGGCGCCGCGCTCAACTCGGACGGCTTCCGGGTCATCGCGGTCGCCTACAAGGAGCTTGATGCCGGCAAGGAGGTCTACACGGTCGCCGACGAGCGCGAGCTGACGCTGCTCGGATATATCGCGTTTCTCGATCCGCCCAAGGAAAGCGCTGGGCCAGCCATGGCGGCGCTCGGCCGCGCCGGGGTGCGGGTGAAAATCCTTACCGGCGACAATGATGTCGTCACCCGCAAAATCTGCCGCGACGTCGGCCTCAATGTCGACCGCATCATCCTGGGCGCTGAGGTAGAGGCCGCGAGCGAGGAAGCGTTGGCCCAAATGGTCGACGCCTGTCCGGTATTCGCGAAAGTCTCGCCCGCCCAGAAAGCGCGGATCATCGCGGCTTGCCAGCGCAACGGCCACGTGGTGGGCTTTCTCGGCGACGGCATCAACGACAGTGCGGCACTGAAGACTGCCGATGTGGGTATCTCGGTCGACACCGCGGTCGATATCGCCAAGGAATCCGCTGACATCATCCTCCTGCAAAAGAACCTCGGCGTTCTGGGCGACGGCGTCATCGAGGGTCGCAAGGTGTTCGGCAACATCACCAAGTACATCAAGATGGGAGCGAGCTCGAATTTCGGCAACATGTTCAGCGTTGTCGGCGCGAGCATCATATTGCCGTTCCTGCCGATGGCGCCGATCCAGGTGCTGACCAACAATCTGCTCTATGACTTTTCCCAGACTGCCATCCCGACCGACAACGTCGACGAGGACTACCTCCTGGTGCCGCGCCGCTGGGATATCGACAACATCATGAAGTTCATGCTTTTCGTCGGGCCGATCAGCTCGATTTTCGATTACGTGACCTATTTCACCATGATCTTCGCTTTCGGCGCCTGGGATAATCCGGCGCTGTTCCAGACCGGTTGGTTCGTGGAGTCGCTTTTGACCCAGACGCTGATCATCCACATCATTCGCACCGCCAAGATCCCGTTCATCGAAAGCCGGGCAAGCCCGGCATTGATCGCGACGTCGCTCACTATCTGCATCGTCGGGATCACGCTGCCCTTCACCTGGTTCGGCGGCTCGCTCGGATTCGTTCCCTTACCGGCGCTCTATTGGCCCGCCGTGATCGCCATTATCTGCTGCTACGCCGTGCTCACGCACATTGTCAAAACCTGGTTCGTACGCCGATGGGGAATGTGAGGGCGCAGCCAGCCCCGGGCCTGCGTCCGCAACGCCGCCGCGAACCGGGCAGTGCCTGCAAGGAGATCAGCCATGCCCTACGGCACCAACGAGGATCTGCCGGCTTCGGTCGCGCGCCATCTGCCGCCGCATGCACAATCACACCTTCGCTGCCCATGCCGGCGACCCGCGTCAGGAAGAAGCCGCACGCCGGATCGCGTGGGCTGCCGTCAATGAAAATCGGCGATCGCTGGGTCGCGCGCCAGGGCAATGACTGAGGCGGCAGAATCCGCAGCCCGGATGGGCGCAACGGCGCCATCCAGGCTGCGGAATGTCGGGTTAGAACGGCGACGGAACCACCTGGATCTTCGCCATCATCCCTCCGTCCTCATGCTCGAG